>Ga0172380_10006198_pt1 | contig 14034 bp, 11 predicted proteins | sample Leawe162metaG_FD_119747 | JGI IMG/M metagenome (GOLD analysis project Ga0172380, IMG submission 119747) | Leachate microbial communities from a municipal landfill in Southern Ontario, Canada - Leachate well 162 metaG | ecosystem: Engineered > Solid waste > Landfill > Unclassified | place... | reverse complement strand
TCCAAAATTAAACGGCGCAAACTAAAGTCGCAGTTTCTGGTCACCAGTGCGGCACAAGCAGGTGGATCCATTGGTAACTCCGTGATTTGCCAATCACCTGCTACACCGTATTCTTCCGGAATGGCGCGCAGCTGACCTTCCGAGCACATTTCTACTTCGCATTGCTCCAGCCCCAATGCAATACCCCGACCCACCGCTTTGACAAAGGCTTCTTTTTTGGTCCACAAGCTATAAAACGCTGCCGATCTTTGTTCGGGAGGCAATTGTTGCCATTCCTGTAACTCAAGTATTGAGAAACAACGGGCGGCCAAGCTATCCAGACTAGAACGCGGTTTGATAACTTCGATATCAATGCCGATGTCAGCAAAATTAGCAACGGCTATTATCAAAATGTCAGCTGTGTGTGAAATATTGAAATGCAGCGAACGACAAGCCAGATAAGGTTTGCCGTGTACGCTGGTTTCAAACGATAATTGGATAGGTTCTTTGGACAGATAGCTTGCCAGAGTTTGCCTAAGCAAAGCCCGCACGGCGATATAGCGCTGACGCATTATAGATATTTTAAAAGATTCGGCTTTTTGCCTTTCAGACTCACTTAATATGGCTAGCAAACTAGCAGTGTTTTTTGGATTTGCTGACAAACATCCGCACCAAACATCCACAAAATTGCCGTTCATTCGTTATCCCTTGTTTGAAACAGGTAATTTAGAAAATATAAAAACCTAAGCAAAACACTTGGTTTTCCTTGACGAAAGTTTCTAAAGACAGTAGTTTACACAACCTTTTTTTGTAAAAAGCATTTTCAGGTTTGATTAGTATTTTGAGGGCATAAAATTGGAACTCAGCGGCGGACATATACTTGTCCAGTGTCTTAAAGACGAAGGTGTCGAATTTATTTTTGGCTATCCAGGTGGCTCGGTTTTGCACATCTATGATGCCATTTTTCAACAAGACGACGTAAAACATATTCTGGTGCGGCATGAACAAGGCGCCACCCATTCGGCCGACGCATACGCGCGCGCTACCGGCAAGACCGGCGTGGTTCTGGTAACCTCCGGTCCCGGAGCTACCAACGCTGTGACCGGCATCGCAACGGCCTATATGGATTCGATCCCGATGGTGATCATTTCCGGCCAGGTTCCATCGCCTGTGATTGGCAGTGACGCATTTCAGGAAGTCGACACCGTCGGCATTACCCGCCCCTGCGTCAAACATAATTTCCTGGTTAAAGATGTCAATGACATTGCCGAGACCATGAAAAAGGCTTTTTACTTGGCCAGCACAGGCCGACCCGGCCCTGTGTTAGTTGACATTCCAAAAGACATTACCGACCCGAATATCAAAGTACCCTACAAGTACCCGAAAAAAGTCCACATGCGTTCATACAACCCTGTAGTGGTTGGCCATAAAGGCCAGGTCAAACGCGCAGTTGAGGTGATGCTATCGGCGCAACGTCCGGTAATTTATTCCGGCGGCGGCGTGATTTTGGGTGAAGGTCATAAAGAACTGACCGAACTGACCCAAATGCTGGGCTTTCCGATTACCAATACGCTGATGGGCTTGGGCGGTTATCCGGCTACCGATAAACAGTTTTTAGGTATGCTGGGCATGCACGGCACCTATGAAGCCAATATGGCGATGCACGAAAGTGACGTCATCCTGGCTGTCGGCGCACGTTTCGACGACCGTGTCACCGGCAAACTGGCGGAATTTTGTCCTTATGCCAAGATCATTCATATTGATGTCGACCCGTCATCGATTTCCAAAACTGTGCGGGTCGATATTCCAATTGTCGGCGAGGTTAAACCGGTACTGGAACAAATGATCGAACTGGTCAAAGAAAGCAAACTCAAGCCTTCGAAACCAGCCCTGGAAGCTTGGTGGCAATTGATCGAAAGCTGGCGTGAGGTTAATTGCCTGGAATATGACCGTGGCAGCCTGATCATCAAACCACAGTTTGTTATAGAACAACTGTACGAAGTCACCAACGGCGATGCCTACATTACCTCTGACGTGGGTCAGCACCAAATGTATGCGGCGCAGTATTACCATTTTGATAAACCACGACGCTGGATCAACTCGGGCGGCTTAGGCACCATGGGCTTTGGCTTACCTGCAGCCATTGGCGTAAAACTAGCGTTTCCCGACGCCGATGTCGCTTGCGTCACCGGCGAGGCCAGTATTCAGATGTGTATTCAAGAGTTGTCCACTGCTTTGCAATACAACACCCCGGTAAAAATCATTAATTTGAACAACCGCTACATGGGCATGGTGCGGCAATGGCAGGAATTTTCCTACCAAAGCCGTTATTCACAATCGTATATGGACACTATTCCAGAGTTTGTAAAACTGGCCGAGGCTTATGGTCATGTCGGTATCCGGGTAGAAAAACCAGCCGATGTGCGCCCTGCTCTGGAGGAAGCCTTTGCTCTAAAAGATCGCACGGTGTTCCTGGATTTCATTACCGACCGCACCGAAAACGTTTATCCCATGATTGAAGCCGGTAAAGGCCATCATGATATGAAGCTGCGTGTTGCACCTGGCACACCGCTGAACAGGGAGTTATCGTAATGAGACATATCATCTCGATTTTGATTGAAAACGAATCCGGCGCCCTGTCTCGCGTGTCCGGCTTGTTCTCTGCCCGTGGTTACAATATCGAATCATTGACTGTCGCACCCACCGAGGATACCAGTCTGTCGCGCATGACACTGGTTACACGCGGCAACGATGAAGTCATCGAGCAAATCACCAAGCAATTGAATAAGCTGATCGACGTGGTAAAACTAATCGACTTGGCCGATGCGCCGCATATCGAACGCGAACTGATGCTGGTTAAAATTAAAACCACGCATGATTCGCGGGAAGAAGTCAAACGCATGACTGACATCTTTCGCGGTAAAATCATTGATGCCACCGCGAGCAGTTTTGTCGTGGAAATGACCGGTCACTCCAGCAAACTGGATGCTTTTATCCATGGTTTTGATGAAGGCAGCATCATTGAAGTGGTGCGCTCCGGCCCCACCGGCATTTCTCGCGGCGAGAAAGGCTTACACCTTTAACGGATGACTGGAGTACAAACCTAGGTTTGTACTCCTAGCCAGCGACCGTTTCATGAAAGACGACATCCAATATTTAATTTAACCCCTTAAAACACGAGAAACACTATGCAAGTTTATTACGACAAAGACGCTGACCTGTCAGTTATCAGAGGCAAAAAAGTAGCCATCATCGGTTACGGCTCACAAGGCCATGCTCATGCCAACAACCTGAAAGACTCAGGTGTTGACGTTGTTGTCGGTCTGCGTGCCAGCTCCGCGTCCGTTGCCAAAGCACAAGCCAGCGGCCTGACGGTTAAAGACGTACCAGAAGCTGTTGCCAGTGCTGATGTGGTTATGATCTTGACGCCAGATGAGTTCCAATCTCAGTTGTACAAAAATGAAATCGAGCCCAATATCAAACAAGGCGCTGCTTTGGCGTTTGCTCACGGATTCGCCATTCTGTACAACCAAGTCGTACCACGCGCGGACTTAGACGTCATCATGATCGCGCCCAAAGCACCAGGCCATACCGTGCGTTCCGAATTTACCCGTGGCGGCGGTATTCCTGATTTGATCGCGATCCATCAAGATGCATCCGGACTAGCCAAAGCCATTTGTTTGTCTTATGCCTCTGCCATTGGCGGTGGTCGTTCCGGCATCATCGAAACCACATTCCGTGACGAAACCGAAACCGATTTGTTCGGCGAACAAGCGGTATTGTGCGGCGGTGCGGTTGAACTGGTTAAAGCCGGTTTTGAAACTTTGACCGAAGCGGGCTACCCACCTGAAATGGCTTATTTCGAGTGCCTGCACGAATTGAAACTAATCGTGGACTTGATGTACGAAGGCGGCATCGCCAACATGAACTACTCGATTTCCAACAACGCGGAATACGGCGAATACGTCACCGGCCCTCGCGTCATTAACGAAGAAAGTCGCTGGGCAATGAAATTAGCCCTGGAAAACATTCAACAAGGCAAATACGCCAAACAATTCATCCTGGAAGGCCAAACCGGCTACCCGGAAATGACCGCCAGACGCCGCCTGAATGCAGAACACCCGATTGAACAAGTCGGCGCTAAATTGCGGGGCATGATGCCTTGGATTAAGGCCAACCAAATCGTCGATAAAAGCAAAAACTAATTGACCGACACTAAAAAGCCCATCTTTTGATGGGCTTTTTTTTGCTCACGTAAAAACTATCTCTTTATGCCCTCCAATTCGACCAATAAAATCTCATCGACTATTAATTTGGGATAACCGGCAGCGTTAACCTTGCAGAATATATGGACAGTCCGTAAAGCGGCTTTCGGGCCTGGCTTTATGGAGTGACGCTGGATTTTAACCTGCCAGGCTTTGATTATTTTAATGTGGATTTTTTGCGCCAGCGCATCACGGAAACCGAAGATATCGGCACCTCCTGGCAAATCACCCCAGTGTGGAAGCTGCCATATCAAATAGCCGGAACCAAATGGACTTTTGAAGTTTTTGCCGACTATATTGACAAGAAAACTAATTACGCGACTCGTCAGGCTTTAGCCCAATCACAAATACATTTGGATGTGGGTGGTTTATTGGCATTGAAGATCAACTTTTTTAGGGACTGAATATCAGTATTGGTATAACGAATACGGTATCAAAGTCTTTATGACAACGTAACTCAAGGATTGCTAGTTTGGCGGTTTTAAGTAAGATATAAACCCAGCAGATTATAGCCAACAAGATAGCAGGCTGGTGGCGGTCCATGTACAATGCCGCCATGTTCTTAACTCTAGACTCATACTATGATTCAGAAACAACAACCTAAACGTCATCGTGGTATCTACCTGCTACCCAACCTATTTACCACAGGCGCCATGTTTGCCGGTTTTTATGCGATTACTTCGGCTATCAACGGCCGCTTTGAAACCGCAGCCATTGCCATGTTTGTTGCCATGGTACTGGATGGCCTGGATGGGCGGGTTGCTCGTTTGACTAATACCCAAAGCGAGTTCGGGGTGCAATACGACAGCTTATCTGACATGGTTTCCTTTGGTGTCGCCCCTGCCGTTGTCATGTATTTATGGACACTGTCCAGCATGGGCCAGGTGGGCTTATTCGCAGCATTTGTGCATATGGCAGGCGGCGCCCTAAGATTGGCCCGCTTTAACACCCAAGTGGAAGTGGCGGACAAACGCTATTTTCAAGGCCTACCCAGCCCTGCTGCGGCAGCGATTCTGGCGGGTGGACTGTGGTTTTGCGTTGAAAATGACTACGATGTGGAAAACTTTAAATACCTGGTGATGATTACTACCATTGCCACCGGCTTGTTAATGGTCAGTAACTTTCGCTACTCCAGCTTTAAAGAAATCGACTTTAAAAACAAAGTACCCTTTATTGTTGCTATTGTTGCCATGCTAGTCATCAGCTTTGTGATGGCTCAACCTCAACGCATGTTATTTCTTATTTCAGTCGGTTACGCCATATCCGGGCCTATCGTAACTTTAGTGATGCGCAAGAAACGCCTGCAAAGCCGAAAGTCCTGAGCTGATTATGCAAGATGGTCAACTTTTACTGACAGCTTTTGACAAGCTTTGGAAAAAATACTGTAACCGTCTGCAACATTGCCAGCAAGCAGCCAGCGAGGATGCCGTTCATAAGTTTCGCATCTGCTGTCGGCGACTATTGGCTATTATTGAATTATTGCAGGCTATTGCACCAAAAAAGGCCTTAGGTAAATTACGTAAAAACCTTAAATCGCAGCTCGATGAGCTAGATGAACTGCGCGACACCCAGGTCATGTTGCTTGAAGTCAGCTCTAATAGCGACAAACTGCCTGAACTTGCCACCTTCCAGCGTTATTTGCAACTAAACGAACAAAGACTATTGGCAAAAGTCCCTAGCAGCTTTCTAGACCTTAATAGTAAAACACTGCATAAACTGCAGGAAAAAGCGCTAAAAACGCTGGCGAAAGAATTTGGCAAAACTAATTTAAAACCCCTGATACTGGCTATTATCGATAATATGTATAGCATTGCAATGGAGCGCTACCATGCAATCGATCCCAATCAAACTGACACGCTTCATCGCCACCGCATTGCGGTAAAGAAGCTGCGATATATGCTAGCATCGGCTCAAGTACTACTACCTGATTTGCCAAAAGACCTCCTTAAACACTTGCAAACTTATCTGACCTACCTAGGCGAAATTCAAAACTCTTGTGTATTACTAAACAGTTTAAACCGTTTTTTTGCTCATCAACCACCCGATACGCTGCAGAAATATTATCAACAGCGCCACCAAGCAATACTCAATGATTATATGTCTCATCGCAGCGATATTTTGCAATTCTGGCGCCAACAAAAGAACGATCCATTTCCGTGGGCACAGTAATTTTAAAGGTTAACTAACCTACAAGCCAAATCGTTTAAAAGCTATCGATGGCAGCCAAACTTTAACAAACACGGGTGGCGGGAAATAGACAACGGAATTTACTACCGCTCCCTAACTGACTTTCTATATCCAGTTTGGCATCATGCCTGACCAGTACATGTTTAACGATGGCCAAGCCCAAACCAGATCCGGCAATTTTATGGTTACGCTTAACCTCAGCACGATAAAAACGCTCGGTAATACGAGAGATATCGGCAGGAGCAATGCCTTCACCAAAATCCTCAATCTCAAGAACCAACGAACCATCCTGATTTTGATGCCAGCCCACTTTAACCCTAGAACTAGCCGGTGAATATTTCAACGCATTGACTAAAAGGTTGGTAAACGCGCTTTGCAACTCTTGCGCATCCCCTTTTAAGTTGCTTTCGCTGGCTATGTTCAGCTCAATACGGCATTCGTCTTTTTCGAGCAAATCGCTTTCTTGACAAATTTGCTCTAACAAATCGCGCATATTGATGCATTCGGTTTTTTTAGCTTTAGTTTCCAGCTTGGCTAGCATCAGTAAATCATCAATCAGATGCTGCATGCGCTCAGTTTGGGTCGACATATTTTCAAATGACCGCACAAAACCAACCGGTACATCATCCATCTCCTGCAAAGTTTCCAGATAGCCTTTTAAAACAGTTAGCGGTGTACGTAATTCATGCGAGACATTGGCAACGAAGTCCGTACGCATTCGTTCCATATTTTTGACTTGAGTAACGTCTTGCGCCAACATTAGACGCAGACCGGCACCATAGGGCACGATACTGATTTGCAATATACTGCTGTCGTTAACTGGCGATGTAATACAGATTTTTTGCCCGTAATCCTGCGATTTCAGATACTGCACAAACTGAGAAGCTCGGATCAGATTTGGTATGCGCTGACCTTTGTCGGTTTTTTTTAACCCCAGCACCTCCAATGCTGCCTTGTTAGTCCATTCAATTTCAGCATGCTCTCCCAACACTACCGCCGCATCCGGCAGAGCATCTGTTGAGGTGCGAAATTGTTTAATCATTCGACTGAGCTTTTTCTTACGTTTTTTATCGGATTTTTTAATTTTCCACAGATGATAGTAAATATCACCCCAAATTCCTCGACGAGTACGATAATCGCGAAATGAGCCTCTACTTAACCATTGTTCTAGTTCATTGATGGCTAACGATTGCCTGATCAATAAAAATACGCTTAAAAACAATAACATCTGGCTCAAGTGTCCGATAAAAATACTCAGCACAAGCACTGGAAATACCAAGGCAATTACAATACCAATTTCTCTTCGCCAGCGTTCCATTTAAATTAATCTGCCATAGATAAACGATAACCAAAGCCGCGCACAGTTTGAATCAAGTCTTCACGATCGAATTCTGCCAATAATTTGCGTAAACGACGGATATGCACATCCACTGTGCGTTCTTCTATATACACACTCCGCCCCCAAACTTGATCCAGCAAATGCGTGCGACTATAAACTTTATCCGGATTAGTCATAAAAAACTGCATCAACCTAAATTCGGTGGGGCTAACATCAATCACCTTGCCTGCAATGGCCAGCCTGTGCTGCTCAGCATCCAGCGTCAAATCACCCAGGGTAAGTTGGCCAGTCTCGCTCAGCTTGCCGCTACGCCGCATCACAGCTTTGATTCGGGCCACCAACTCCTTGGGCGAAAACGGCTTGGTAATGTAATCATCCGCACCGATTTCCAATCCGCGAATTTTATCTTCTTCTTCGCCGCGTGCCGTTAACAAAATAATGGGCAATTCTTTATAGCTAGACTCCTTCTTCAATCGTCGCGCCAATTCTATGCCACTCATCCCAGGCAACATCCAATCCAAGACCAATAAATCGACCCTATTTTCCGCTAAAGCACTCAATGCTTCTTCCGCACTGGCGGCAGCCGAAACCTGTAAACCGGCCTGCTCCAAAACCATTATTAACATTTCCCTAATGGCATCTTCATCTTCTACAACCAGGATATTCAAATTCGCCATAATCATGTTTATTAAAGCCTAATCAACCTGGAAATTTAACAGCGATATGTTACCTTTTTATGACAAATTACAAGCCTACTGTCTTTTCGGGGAATATTTGCCAATAAATTGCATAATTCAGCCATAAACAGCCTACTGAATCATTAAAAAAGGAACGGTGTGAATTTTATACTAAGAAGGATGGCCATAATCGAATGATTATGGCCATTTACAGCGTGGTTTTTATTGTTTTGCTGCGTTGAATTTGATATCAGCATCAGCTTGCAGTTGATTCAACATGGCTTCGAACTGGGCTCTACCAAAGGCAGTAGCCATACTTTTCTCAATCTCTGCCAATTTAGCTTTGTCAGCCTCACTCATTACACCCTCTGTCACCTGGCGGATACTGACTAGAATTTTGCCACCAGTAGGATTATCAATCACGATACTACTAGGTTGATTGGTCTGAGGTTTAGCCGCCCTAAAAACAGCTTGACTAACCGCTGGATCAAGATCGGTGCTATTACGCATTAAGCCGGCGACTTTTTGTACTGAAAGATTAGCTGCCTTAGCAACTTCTTCCATACTTTTACCGGCCAACAACTCATCGTTGAGTTTATTGGCCATTGCAACTACTTGCTGCTGCGCCTGATCTTTTTGCAATGCGGCAATCACTTCAGCTTTTACTGCTTGCAGTTCTTTATTAGCGGCCTGTTCATGGGATAGCATACGCAATACCACTATTTTGTCAGTACCTATCTCGACCGGTTCGCTATTATTACCTTTTAAAACATCCTCTGAAAAAGCAGCTAAACGCACTTTTTCTTCAGCGGCGATATCATTACCAGCGCCACGTGTAAACATTGGGGTTTTCTTGATATCAACACCTAATAATTTAGCCGAGGCTTCCAAACTATCAGGGTTTTCATAACTCACTTCACTCAACCTTTCACCTAACTCACTAAACCGGCTTTCTGCTTGGGCTTTTTGATAGGATTTAGTCAGCTCTGGCTTAACTGAATCATACGACTTAATTTCTGCCGGCACTAATTCGGTAACCTTGATTAAATGATAACCAAAAGCCGATTTTACGGGTTCAGAGACTTCGCCTAGTTTCAATTGACTGGCAGCATCTTCAAAAGACTTTTCCATGACGCCGACAGTAAATAACCCCAGATCACCGCCATTCTTTGCACTAAGCTTATCATCTGATATTTCAGTTGCCAGCGTGGCAAAGTCTTTATTGCTTAATTCCTGCTTGGCTTTTATAGCTTTTTGCAGTGTCTGCTCATCGTTTGCAGAGTCTTTAGCAAAAGCAAACAGAATATGACTAATTTTACGTCTTTCCGGAGTCGTAAATTGGGCCTTTTGGTCTTGATAGTAGGCTGTTAGTTGATCTTCAGTCACAGTGACATCTTTAGCCAAGTCATCCAGCGACAATTCTACATACTCTATCGAGACCTGTTCCGGCGTTTGATAGGTTTCTTGATGTTGCTGATAATAGGCTGCGATTTCGTCGTCAGTTGGTGTCTCGGTTTTTGGATTTAATGGAATAGTCAAGTATTCCAAATCGCGTTTTTGGTTTTGGATTTTGAAAAAACCCTCAACTTCAGCTTTGGTGACAAAACCACTATCTGTCACAGCGCGCTGCACTTGCTCCATTACTAGTGCTTTTTTAATGCGACCTACAAATTCATCAGAAGACATACCTTGCGAACCCAGCAAAGTTTGATACTGGGTTTTATCAAAAACACCATCTTTTTGAAAATATTCCAAAGACTGAATAAAGTCCCTGGCTTCCTCATCCGTCACCACCAACTTCTGAGCTTCAGCAAACTGTAATAACACTTCGTCGCGAATCAATTTTTGTATGGCCTGTTTTTTCAACACTTCTTCATCAAATTTCTTACCCGCCAAGTTTTGCGCAAACTGCTGATATGCCTGACTAACATCTCGTTGAAAAAACTCTTTGTCACCTACAGTAAGTATTGGCGCTTCTGAGCCGCCTCCTAAATAATTTTGAATACCCCATAAGCCAAACAGCACGCATACAAGTACTAAAATGATCGACGCAAATACGCCCTGAACTTTTTCTCTAATCTCTAAAAGCATAAGATCTGTCCTTAAACAGCATTAAACCTGATCACTCCAGGCAACAAAATTAAAACGCAAAAAAAAACCTCGAACCATACGGCCCGAGGTTTCTGTTTTGGCGGAGCGGACGGGACTCGAACCCGCGACCCCCGGCGTGACAGGCCGGTATTCTAACCAACTGAACTACCGCTCCTAAGTCTGGTGGGTGCTGAGGGGTTCGAACCCCCGACCCTCGCCTTGTAAGGGCGATGCTCTCCCAGCTGAGCTAAGCACCCGACTAAAGAAATGCTAGTTTACAGTATCTTTTAAAGATTTGCCAGCTTTAAATGACGGAATTTTTGCTGCTTTAATGGTTATTTCTTCGCCAGTTTGTGGATTACGGCCTTTACGCTCAGCTCTGTCTTTAACTTCAAATGTACCAAAGCCTACCAAAGCAACAGAATCACCGTTTTTAAGTGCTTCTTCTACAGACTTGATAAAACCATCTAAAGCACGGCCAGCATCTGCTTTCGTTAATTGCGATGTGGCTGCAATAGCATCAATCAGTTCAGATTTATTCATTTATTACCCCTTAGGATGTCGTTATATTAATTATGCTCAAGCAAACAAGCGTTTTATACCGTTAACAGGCTCCCCACCATACCCATAGACAGCTCTTCTTCGTATGAAGGCAGACTTTATATCAACGAGCCGTAAGCCGTGTCAAGCTTTGTAATACCTGCAAGCCCCGATTTATATGGTTTTACGGCTGACATCATATGATTTTAATGTGCAACCACTGTTTTTTGTTTTGCTTTGGTTTTATTAGCTGGCGTTTCAGTATTGCTAGCAACATCAATTGCTATGGGAACCGGCATTTTTTGCAACGCAATCTCCAACACCTCGTCAATCCAACGCACACACTTAATGGTCAAATTACTTGTAACATTTTCTGGAATTTCAGTGAGGTCTTTTTCATTTTCAAACGGAATCACTACCGTTCTAATACCACCTCGATGAGCGGCTAAAAGTTTTTCTTTCAAACCACCAATGGGCAATACCTCGCCACGCAAAGTAATTTCTCCCGTCATAGCCACATCAGCCCTAACCGGAATCTTGGTCAACGCCGAAATGATCGCTGTACACATACCGATACCTGCACTAGGACCATCCTTGGGTGTAGCACCTTCTGGCACATGAATGTGAATGTCGTTTTTTTGAAAAACTTCATTATCAATGCCCAAAACATCGGCGCGACTTCTTACCACCGTTACCGCAGCATCAATTGACTCTTTCATGACATCGCCGAGCTTGCCTGTCGCTTGTTGCTTACCTTTACCAGGCATCACCGCCGTTTCGATTGTCAGCAACTCGCCACCAACTTCTGTCCACGCCAAACCAGTTACTTGACCAATTTGATCACTATCTTCGGCCATGCCATAACTAAACCGCCTGACACCCAAATACTTATTCAGGTTTTCTGAGTCTACGATGATTTTGTCTTTGCCTTTTTGCAACAATAAATCTTTGACTACCTTACGGCAAATTTTCGATATTTCCCGTTCCAGACTACGTACTCCGGCTTCTCGGGTGTAATACCGAATAATATCCCTAACCGCAGTTTCAGTAATTTCGATTTCACTTGCCGCTAAACCGTTATTTTTAACCTGTTTGGTCATCAAAAAGCGCATCGCAATATTGATTTTTTCGTCTTCGGTATATCCAGCCAATCGAATCACTTCCATCCTATCCATTAGTGGCGCTGGAATATTCAGAGTATTCGCGGTAGCAACAAACATAACATCGGACAAGTCAAAATCCACTTCCAGATAATGATCGGCAAACGTGTGGTTTTGTTCGGGATCCAACACTTCCAGCAATGCTGACGCTGGATCACCACGAAAATCGGCCGCCATTTTGTCTATTTCATCTAATAAAAACATCGGGTTGCGTGTTTTTATTTTCGACAGATTCTGCAGAATTTTGCCCGGCATAGAACCAATATAAGTCCGCCTATGACCGCGAATTTCCGCCTCATCTCTCACCCCGCCTAATGCCATGCGCACATACTTCCGATTGGTGGCACGGGCTATGGACTGACCAAGCGAAGTTTTACCAACACCCGGCGGCCCAACCAGACACAAGATTGGGCCTTTCAACTGCTTCACTCGCTGCTGCACGGCAAGATATTCTAGAATTCTTTCTTTTACCTTGTCCAAGCCATAGTGTTCGGCTTCTAAGACTTGTTCCGCCACTTTCAAATCATGTCGTACTTTGGTTTTCTTTTTCCATGGCACGCTGACCATCCAGTCGATGTAATTGCGGACCACTGTGGCTTCTGCCGACATCGGCGACATCATTTTTAATTTATTCAGTTCCGCTACTGCTTTGGTTTTGGCTTCAGCAGACATTCCAGCAGCATGGATTTTTTTCTCCAGCTCTTCTACTTCATTACTAGCTTCATCCATCTCACCAAGCTCTTTCTGAATAGCTTTCATTTGCTCATTCAGATAGTACTCGCGCTGATTTTTCTCCATTTGTTTTTTGACGCGACCACGGATTTTCTTTTCCATCTCCAGAATATCGACTTCGCTTTCCATTAAGGTCATCAGGCTTTCAAGACGTTTGGCAATATCTACCATTTCAAGCATGCCTTGCTTTTCCTCTACCTTGAGTGCCATATGGGCCGCCATGGTATCTGCCAAGCGACCCGGCTCATCGATACCCGATAGAGAATTCAATACTTCGGGCGGGATTTTGTTGTTGAGTTTCACATATTGATCGAACGAACTGATCGCCGTTCTTTGCAAGACATCCATTTCCTGCTCATCAATGGTGATTTCATCGTTCAGCTCAATTACACCCGCAGCACAATAACCTTCAAATTCCTGATATTGAATTACCGAGCAACGCTGAGTGCCTTCAACCAAGACCTTGACAGTCCCATCCGGTAATTTTAGCAACTGTAATATATTTGCCAGCGTGCCCACTTTATACAAATCATCAAATTCGGGCTCATCAACATCTGCCTGTTTCTGCGCAATCAGCAACACCTGCTTATCTTGGCTTATGGCTGCATCAAGTGCGTCGATAGACATACCCCGACCCACAAACAATGGAATAACCATGTGCGGATACACCACAACATCACGAAGTGGCAAAACAGGAATCAGATCTTCTTTACTTTTTACTTGTGTCATTTAATTTGTGTCCTGTGGCAGGAAAGCAATTTATATTGCATCGTATATGAGGTCGATAATTTATAAAACAAGTATCTTTACTCACGAGGCAAAAAAAAGGGGTTTTGTGGACAAAACCCCTTTTTTTGAACTTGTTAAAGATTTTTCTATTATGTTTCTGCAGCTGCAATACGTTTTGCATCTGATTCGTAAACCAAAATAGGATCGGATTTACCATTTATGACGCCTTCATCAATAACAACTTTGGATATATTGTCACTAGAGGGCAGTTCGTACATGGTATCCAACAAAACATTTTCTACAATGGTTCGCAATCCACGAGCACCTGATTTACG
>Ga0172380_10006197_pt1 | contig 14035 bp, 16 predicted proteins | sample Leawe162metaG_FD_119747 | JGI IMG/M metagenome (GOLD analysis project Ga0172380, IMG submission 119747) | Leachate microbial communities from a municipal landfill in Southern Ontario, Canada - Leachate well 162 metaG | ecosystem: Engineered > Solid waste > Landfill > Unclassified | place... | reverse complement strand
TTGTATATAGATATATCATGTTATTTTATTTCTTTAAAACTGTTGTTAACAGCACTTAAAATAACATATTCACACCCTATCCCCTCGCCTTGTCCGACAATTCTCTGTCCTTGTCGTCTTAAATATGTTATAGCCTGTTGTGTTCCGCTGTTTGTCATATAATCTCTCTGCAACGTTACAGAGTTTTTAAACCTCTCGCTTATTAGTTTTATCCTCGCACCTCTGTAATTGGTAGCGGGTAAATATTTTACTTTAATTATATGTAAATTTTTTGCATTCATATTATTTTCCAGTCCGATTTATGTTTTTACGGGCTGTTGTTAATTCTCTTATAACTATTCATAAACATAAAGGCGGGAGAAAAGCCCATTGATTAAGTCAACTGTTCTCTGTCTTGTTTATGTATAGTTATAAAAGAACTATCCTCATCTATTATATTACTCTAATGCGGTGGCGGTGTCAACAGTCAAACAGTGGATAAATGGGTTGACATATAATTGTAATGTGTTAAAGCGCCGAGAGAAGTAGTCGCACAATAAAAAGTGTCGCACAATATAAAGGTATATAATAGAAATGATTATTCGGGTTGATGAGAAATTTTAAAAATGGGTGCAGATGGCACGGGTGGGAGGGAGGCTAACCATATAGATATCCTCTCCTAAATCTACCCTAATAATCCTTGACATATCTCCCAAACCATATCATAATTTCGCGCAATATAATACACATACCTTTTCTTCGTCGTCGTTTATCAACTCCCTCTCTATATATATACATATTTTTTTTAATACATTACATAACAATAAATAAATATACAGTCTATAAATATATAATTATTCAAATAGGCTTAGGGGGTAACCCCTTTCCCTTATGATACATACAATTGTATAAAAACATCCACCCCATCTATAAAAACTATAAAAATCTCCCCACATCGGTAATAAATTATATCGGTTTTCCCAACATCGGTAATAAATTATATTGTTTCTCCCCGAATCGGATCGATTATACCAGCTACAACTACATTTTTCTCCGGAGAAATCCTTACATTAAAACTTCAAAACATATATTTATCCGGAGAAATCCTAACTTACAAATATACAGAACATGGGGTAGGGGTACTTTTATACCCCCTTTTCACCTATTAAAAGGGGTCCCAAACCATAAAAATTCTGGAGAATAGAGCTAATACCAACATAAGTGACAAATATGTCAAATGAAAAACACATATTACAACACGCTGGGCATAAGGCATTTTTGTTATGCCCAGTTTTCGGGTTGATATTTGTTCGAGAAACGACACACAAAAACCACTTTTGGGCATAACATGTCAAGCGATATGTACAATGCCCAAATTCATTGTCAAGAGCATTTACGACTAAAACACCATCAAAAAGACGGGGGTTGACAAATTATTGGGCATAAGAATTGTGTTTTCCCAGAATACTTCTAATAAAAATATATTTATATATCGCCTAGACGTGTATATGTGAGAACTGTTTTTGACCTTTTCTTGTGCCCATTTTCACAAATGACAAAATTTGTCAAATTTTTTCAATCCATTTTACGAGGAGAATCGCTTGACAAATTTCGGTAAAAACTGGTGGGCATAAGAACTTTTTTTTATTTAACAATGCCCAAAATTATTTGTCAATAGGTATTTTACCAAGAATCGCCCATGCTTAGCTTGTTTTCTAACCCGAATAACGCTATAATTGAGGTATAAGGTGTTAAAAACTATAAAATATGCCTAAAATATTCTATAACGGAGGATATACAATTAAGCAAATGGCATACGCCAGAAGGATTTTTGGTGGTGGGGTTAGAACTAGACGTGATGCTGCGCTTGATGTGGGGTATTCTCGTGCTATAGCTAATTCTACAAAATCAAAAATTGAGGCTACAGCCGGTTTTAAGAATGCTATGCTTGTGTTAGCAGAGGAATCAGATAATATGGCTATGGCTGTTATGGCTGAGTTTAAGGCGAGAGGACTCAAAGAGTTTTCGAATAAAGATTTAGTGGGTGCGTTGAATGCGATATCGGGAGCATGGAAGACTTTTACTGGGGAGGCTAGAAAGAGTAAGGAGAATGATGGGAATAACAAATTAAGAACTCTCGTATTACAACAAGTCGAGAATCAGATAGTTAATAACAACTCTCCATCCAAAAAGGAAATAGAAAAAGTTCAGCCTAAGGTGGATTTAGATTTTTAATTTATGGCAACAAAACAAACAGAGCATAACAAGTCTGTTGTAGATCAGTTGTTAATGAAGCCAGGACTCATTACTGATAAGGTTTGGAGAATGAGTAATTTATACTGGATTATTACCCAAAAGGGTACTAAGGAGCTTTTTGTAATGAACAGGGCGCAGAGAGATTTTTTTGATGGGTATTTGAATATTCCAAATCCATATCATAGACATATTATATTAAAGTCTAGGCAATTAGGGTTTACGACTCTTATTCAGATATTTATGTTGGACGAGATATTGTTTAATACAAACAAGGAGGCACTCGTTGTAGCTCACAAAATTGAGGATGCTAAAGAGTTTTTTGATAGAAAGATTGATTATGCTGTAAGGAACATGCCAGAAGATGTTAAGGGGGCTTATTTTAAAATAAGGCAAAGCTCTGCTAGAAAGTTGCAGGTGATTAAAGATTATGGTCCTGAGGAAGGATCTACGAGCTCAATAACTGTTTCAACATCTGGAAGGTCTGGAACATTCCACTATGTACATATTTCAGAGTTTGCAAAGATGTGCGCGATGTATCCTAAGAGGTCTTTGGAGGTAGAGGTTGGAACATTCCCAGCTGTTCCGTTTGATGGGTTTATTTTTATTGAAAGTACGGCCGAAGGTATGGCGGGAAGGTTTTATGAGTTGTTCCACGAGAACTGGCTTGTTAGAGATAAAATTACGCCGATGATGTCACGCGTACAGTTTATGCCGCATTTTTATAATTGGCAGTATGATGATAAGCAAATGAATGAGATACCAGAGAACATTCCGGTAGCTACGATGCAAGAGTGTGAGATTGATTGGGCTAGCTATCAGACTGAGAATAATTTAACGGATAAGGAGATAACTTATTACTACATGAAGTGGCTGCAGTTTGGAGGTAAGAACTCCCCAGATGCTGTAAAGAAACTTAAGCAGGAGTATCCTACGACTCCAGAGGAAGCGTTTTTATCGACTGGGCAGATGTATTTTGCGTCAGCTAAAGTGGCTTCGTTATTATTGAAGGCCCCAAAAGGGCAGAGAGGCGAACTCGCAAGAAATGAGAAAGGAGATCCTTTTTTCCAAGAGGCCTCGATGGGGGATATGGAGATGTTCACAGCTCCGATCATTGGGCATCAGTATGTTATAGGTGGAGATACAGCCGAAGGACTCGTTCATGGCGATTATCAATTGTTATATGTTGTTGACCACCAGACTGAAGAATGCGTAGCTGTGTATCGGTCACATATCGACCCAGCTGAGTTGGCGATTGTGGCTTATAACTTAGGAAAATTTTATAATTGGGCGCTACTAGCGGTTGAGGCGAATAAAGATGGGCTATGGGTGAATGATTCTCTAGAAAAGATGGGGTATGTTAATTTATATTATAGGAAAGTGTTCGATGATATCACACATAATATTACAAAATATTTCGGATGGAAGACTACTTCTTCGACCAGACCGTTTTCGTTAGCTGCGCTGAAGACCGTGTTCAATAGGAGAGATTCAGGTTTTCCAGCTGGACTTCTTAACGAAATGTTTACTTTTGTGAGGAATGAAAAGGGTAGGCCGGAGGCAATGGCAGGGAAACATGACGACTTTGTAATGGCTTCTTCGATTGCTTATGCTGTGTTGCAAGAACTCGGGAAATATATTGGAGAAAAGAAACCGGGGGAAGGAGAAAGCATGCTTAGGATTATGTTTTCAGAGGTGCCCGGTCAAGGACCTCGCTTGTCTTAAATATTGTTTGATAGTATAATTAATAGTATAAAAGGGAAAATATTATTTTCTTAAAAAACTACAAAACATGGAGCCAGACATGACAGTTAATCCAAGAGAAATCGAGGATCCAGAGAAACTCAAAAAGAAAGAGGACAGTGATGTCGTTAATTTTGTTGATCTGAAGAAGGACGCGATGAAAAAGAACCAGTATCGAGAAAAATTCGATGCGCTGGCTGCTGAGATATCTATAAACCTCATAAATACTAATGTTACATACGGACAAAAACTGTATGAGAAGTCTGGATGGGGTTCAATGGTCTTCTATAACAAGATGGCCAATGGTGCTTATGATATGAATGTCTATCCGATGAAATTGACGGATAGAGACCAGAATAGATCAGGAGTACCTGTTTCTCAAGAACCAATTGCTTTTTCTAAGATTATTATTGCAGCCTCTGTTTTAGGCGGGAAACTTCCTAACGCTGATGTTGTCGCTGACGACAAAGTATGGGCTAAAGCAGCTTATGAATTATGGAAAAGGACTTGGATTATGGATGGTGGTAATGGAGAGAACACTCTAGGGATGGTTTATCAATCACTTTTAACTTATGGGTGGTCAGCATGGAGAGTATATCCTAGAAGAGTACAGAATAAGCGGAAAGGCGTTCAAAAGATTCTTTTTGATGATATTTACAGGGAGCCTTTAGATGTTACTAGGACATGGCTTGGACTGGGGGCTAATCATGGAGATTATTGGTCATGGGGCGAGGTTTATTATGAAAAAGATATGACCAAGGAAGAGTTTTTCTTAAAGTATCCAGAAGCAGCTAAAAATAAAAAGAAGTTAGACTATTGTTCAACTTCCGTAGAAGCTAAAGACGAGAATAAAGATAAACTCAGGACTCACGTTACAATAGGTTATTATGAGAATTATCTAACGAATCAATACATTATAAAATGCGGAAAACTTTTGATATATAATGATGAACTACCAAATGACGAAGGGTTTGGTTCAGTTATCACTGTTAGATGTTTTGTAAAAGATCCTAATGACCCTCATGGAGTAGGTCTGTATGAGATGATGCGTGGAAACACAGCTATTTACACATATATAAATTCTCTTAATGCTCAACAGGTTGAGGCTGAGATATTCCCATTATTGTTTGGAGCTCAGGTCCAAAATGGTACAGGATCATATAAGAGAGGTCCGAATATTGTCAACCCAAAGACACAAGGGACCAATATAGATGTAGTTAGAACTAATGGTAATATCACAGCTGGCTTAGATTTCGCCGATAGACAGAAACGTAATATCGAGGATAACACTGGAGTTAACAATATTGTAGCTGGGACACAGTCAGAGACTACATTGGGATCTACCGTTATTTTGAAGGAGGCAGCCTATAATAGACTCACCCCGCCAAGGAACTCTATGGTGCAAGGTTTAAAGAAAGATGCTCATATCGCTATATCTTGGATAAAACAGACATATTCTGTGGACAAGGTGTTTATGATAGATTCTGACGACCAATTGGCAGAGTTCGCAAGACAAAACCCTGATTACTTTATAGAATCGAAACAGATAATGGATGGAGATAAGCCAAAAGGTAAAGTTGTGGCCGCTTCTAAAAATTTAAGGTTAAATTTTGATTTTACCCCTGATGGAGAGGTGCTAGATAATGTTGAACCAAGGACAGTATCAGCTAGAAATTTATTTACAGAATTAAAGAACCATGGGCATGATTCACCATATATAGAGTTTAACATTGATCCTTCTTCAATGTTATTGCCTTCTCAGGAGATTAAGAAGCAGACGTTCATGGCTGTTTATCCAGTTATCACTAATGAAATAACACAGATATTCGCGCTGAGGAACAATGATCCAGATTGTTCTGCTTCTAAACTAAAAGGGCTAGAAACAATGTTAAAAATACAGGGAGAGGATATCTTTGACTTTATAACAAAGCAAGACTATGACGAAATAATGAACAAACAGCCTTCTCAATCTCAATTAGAAATGAAGCAGAAACAAATGGAACTAGAAGCAAAAGATGCTGCCATGAAGTCTTTAGCATCTGGAGGCGGATCAGCAGGCGGAGAATCACCAGCTCCAGGCCAGGAGATGACAGCCGACGGGGCTGATCCTTTACAACCACAGGCTCCAGGAGAGGTTGTAAGGCCACAATCAAATATGGGTTCAGCTATAGACGCTTCTATAGGTAGAGCAGCGTTTGGTGCGAAGGGTTAATATTATTAAAATAAAAATAATATGGCGAAGGAATCAAAAGCGATATCAAATAAGATATCAAAAATAATGCATGAGGGTGTACGAAAGGACACTCATGCACCAGTATCAAAGTCAAATCCAAGAAGACCAGTAAGTCAAAAACAGGCGGTTGCAATCGCCTACTCTATGGCTGGTCATGAAAGGAAAGTTTAATGGCAAACTTAAACGATATATTCAAACAAGTTGGTAGTAGAGTGGCTGATACAGGAAAGTCTATTGGTAATTTTTTGATACCTACTGCTCAGTCTCCAACTCTTGTGGACGCTAATAAAGCTGGAGCTATCAATATAGATATACCTAGATTTCTGTCTTCAATAAAAGCCAATGAAACTAGCATAGTAAAAGGTGATCCATACAAATCATACCAATTTTCAGGAGTAAAAAAATATGGAAACGCAGTTGGGGCATATAGAGTAACAAAAGGTGAGTTCGATAGGTTAAAAGACCGCTATTTGCCTAAAGGTGTAACGTTCAAAGATTTTCAGAATAATTCTTCATTACAAGATATGTATATGTCTAATAGGGCGTTAACTATGGCGGCCCAAGGATATACTCCTCAACAGATAGCAGATTTTCATAATAAAGGGACAGGGGTATTGATGACTGACAAGGCCAGTAACCATTCACCGGGATCAACAAATTATCAAAATCCAGATTATGTTAATAAGTTTAATGTGAATTATAACAAAAAATAATATGGAAGAAGAAATTTTAAACACTACAAAAATGCAGAAAGTAATAGCTTTCGCTACAAGTCAAAACGTAGAGGGGGCTGTTGAATTACTAAAGCTGTGTAGGACCCAACTAACTACAGTTATTGCAGATGATCAGTTCCAAACTTTAGTAAATGCTGTAACATTAGAAAAGGAAAGCGATTTAATTGGTCGACTAATCGTTGAGGTAGATAAAATTAAACAGACAGATTATTCAACAATACAATGTCTAAACAAGCCGCAGAGTTAAAAAGGGAAAACTATACTATACAGATAAATTATTCTGATGAAGCAAAGAAAGCCAAACTGATGAAGTTTACCCCAAAAAAAGGAAAACCATTTGTTATTTCAGCAGATGAAATGATATCTTTTTTGGTTAATGGGGTTAATCTTAATACGCTTGCTCCAGTATTTGTGGAGTCAGATAGAGTTAATGTGGTAGAAGTTGGTAGGCAGTTAAAATGCGTTTTAGACAAAGATATGAAAAAGGGGCAAATTATAAATATAAATTATACCCATCCATATCCAGTTGAGTTCGCAATAATAGAAGAAGGCTATAAATTAGCCAAAATAAATAAGGATGTTCCGGCGTTATCTTTGACATCTAAATATTTAGAAGAAGTGAAGAAAAAGATAACTCCTATGATGGAAGAATATATAGATAAATTCTATAAATCTTTCAAACAGGTTAATGCAACAAAAAAATAATTAAAACCGCTAGCTGACGGATATCAGCCAAAAATATGACAGAAACAAAAACAGAAGAAATAGAAGTACCAAAAGGTACTCCAGCAGCAGAAGTAAAAGGTAAAGGAGCAGCAAAAAATATAAAGAAAATTATTATTAAGGACGTGTCAGGGGAAGAAGCAGATCCAAAAGACTATTTCTTCAATGGGGTTATACCATCTGGATTTATCGGTACATGTGGTAATCCGGTAGACAGAGAGGAATTGATAGGTACATTCAACAAGGTCTTTAAATCAAAGATAAAATATTTATTCTATAGGGCTAGAGATAAAGAGGTATATTTGGTTATTGTTCCACTCAAATATTCTACATCCGTAGGTATAGATCAAGAATCTTCAGATGGAGATTTCCAAAAACATGCTATTTCATTCTTATCAGAGGGATCAGTTAATTTAGATACTTTGAAACAGAAATTAGAAAGAATATTGAAATTTGTAAAGAAAGACGAAGAATAATTTGCTTTGTATTTTTTATGAATATGTTATATAATTAATATATAGACCATCGTCGCCACCACGATACGGGGGAAAACATTATGGAACCAGAAACAAAAATAGAAGAAAAAACAGGAGTTGATGATGAATCAGAGTTAGACAAAGAAATTGAGGCATCATTAACATCTATAAAGACTGGAAACGAGCAAGTAGTTAAGACTACAGCCGAGCCAGAACCTAAAACTGAGGTAAAAACTGAAGAAAAAACTGTTGATACTAAGGTTGAGGATAAAGGTGGGGAACCAGTCGCCCCAAAAGCTACCGTTGATAATAAGGAAGAAGGCTATAATTTTAGAGTTCCTAACAAGGGAAAATTTGAGTCGGACGAATCTTATGAAAAGCGTGTTGAACTCATGGATCTTGTTAAGAGAAGGAAATTGGCTAAAACCGACGAACAACGAGAGCAAATATCCGCGCAAATAAAGACCACTAAAAATGAACTTAAGTCTTTAAATGGGTCGGATAAGAATATTAACCAATTAAACGAAAAATTAGGACAAGAAGTTAATAATCAGAAAGTAGAGGAAGATGAAGTTTTGAAAGCAGACCAAGCTAGGTTAAAAGAACTCGGGGGAGCTACTAAGGAAGAAGTCCAAGAGATGATAGAAAAGGACCGCAGAGATGCGGAAGTGTCTAACAACTTGGAAACATTCGTGAAAAGGCATCCTGAGATGAACGACGCTGACACTAGAGAAGTATTCTTTGATTTCGTTGATCAGAATTATAACTGGCAAAATAAGTCAGGTAAAGATTTGATGACAGTCTTAGAGTTAGCTAGAGAAAGCATGTTCAAACCTGAAGAGACAATTCAGGAAAGAGTGTTAGCCGGAGCAAATGTAGCTGAAAAAGTAAATGCTATGCAATTTCCAGGAGGTACTATTGTTAAATCTGGTTTTTCTGACGAAAGAAAAGCAGAAATAAAAGAGATAATGGCATCTGGAATGTCTGAAGACAAAGCTATCGAACTCACCTCTGATGATTAATTCTTTTCCCATATAATTAAATGCAAGTATTACAAGCCCAAATCAAGAATACTAGAGAAATTGTACTCTTGAATAAAGGATCTTCAACAGTTGTAACCAAAGGAGAAATCCTTATGTTAGCAACTGGAGTCGCAGTCCCAGCTACAAGCGCCACAGTGGCAGCTGACTTAGCAGGATTGTGCAATCAAACAATCGCAGCAGCTGATGCGTTAACACAAGTCGAAACTATCGTCATTTCAGACGAAGATACATTTTTGATCAATACAGCTAACAATACCAACGCCGCCCATAATGGACAGCAAATGGTTTTGACAGATTCAGTCACAGCAAATAACACAGGAACAACATCCGCTACTGGAATAGTCGTACAAGTAGCTCCATTTGGTGCAACAGGAGATAAGAAAATCCTTTGCAGATTTGTAACACTATAATTAAATATAAATAACAAAACATGCAAGGAACAATTCAAGATTATGCAGTTATCGTAAACAACGTATTAAAGCACGTTGCACCAAAAGTCTCACCAACAGTAAGACCTGAATATTTAGATTTTATGTATAAAGTCGATAATAACGAAAGGATTTACACAGATGTTGGAGTAACAGGCCTAGGAATGGCCGAGATTATCCCAGATGGAGGTATTGGATCATCTGATGCACCTATCCAAGGATTCTCAAAGAACTATGTACAAATGCACTTTACAAAGAAAGTACGTTTGACATTCCAAACAAACTTCTTCTTATTTGAATCAGCAGCAGCCAAAATCAAATCTTCTGTTAAATCAAAAGTTTTGGAAGGTAAGAATGCCATCGAACACGCAAAGAACTACTTAGCTCAGTCATTGTTAGCCCAAGGATTTAATACATCCTTTACATGGGTACCTATTAACGCAGTTGGAATAAATACACCAATTGCAACAATAGGAGCTGATGCAGTAGAATATTGGACAGCTGCCCACCCAAGAGAAGACGGAGGACCAGCATGGGGTAACGTCATTATTGACGGAGCTACAAACTCACCTCAATGCACATATTCAGCTTTGTTAGCCGCTCGCAGACAGCATTCTTTGAAGAAAGATGGTAGAGGAAATCCATTGATTTCACAATTGGATACATTAGTATGTAGAGCAGGATCTCAAACCGCTCAATTTGCAAAAACAATCAAAAGCACAATTGATAAAGGTTTAGCTCCACAACAAACAAACTTATTCAATAATGCTCCAGCAACAGATACATTCAAAGTAGTTGAATTATCACCATACGAAAATTTGGGTTTGACTGGATTAGCATGGGGTATGTTTGATTCAAAAATGATGAATCAAGACTTCGGATTTCTATATATCGAAGCATTACCAACAAGATCAGAACCAGCAGTTGTCGATTTGTTGGGTAACCAAGATTTAGTTTTGAATTTCAACTCATTAGCAGTCATGGGTGCATCTGACCTAAGAGGATGGATGTTCTCAGCTGGAGATTCAGCTACAATCTAGTTAGTTTTCTAACTCTGAGTACCTCTTACTTGACCGAGAGGTATTCTCGTTAAAAAATTAAAATTAAATTATAAAATTATGTTACAAGATGTCCATAGCGCGAAGATATCTATCCCTGTAGTAGCCGCCCCAGGAGATACAACAGTTGTTGCGGCTATAGTAAATGGTTATATTTATGTCCATGAAATAATGGGTGACTTGGATGTTAATGGTACATTAACGGTAAAGTCTGGGTCTACGAGTAAAGGATCATGGGATCTAGATGCCGGGCAGGGTATAACTTTAACAGATGAGCCAGGAATGGACGGAGTACCACGTTTTCAATGTAAGCCAGGTGAAGCATTAGTATTTACATTATCAGCTGGTTCGACATTTAAGGGTTCTGTAGATTATTCAATACGTTATTAAAATATAAAAAAATGTCAGAACAACTAACAACAGAGCAAGTAGCTCAAATAGGATCATGGCAAGCGCAAAGAGATGCTTTGCTTTCTGAGTTAGGATCCCTCCGTACGGAACGGGACAAACTAGACAAGGAAAATCAAGAGATAGCTTCTTCCAGCTCTGATATAACTAATAGGATGAATGAAACGATTGGTCGCCTTGATGAACTTATGAAAAAAGAGAATGAGCAGAAAGATACATTGTCCAAGGAAGTGGCTAAGTTACAAATCAAGAAAACAGAGTTAGAAACAATAATATCATGCTCAAGATCAGAGATAGAAGGACTTAATGAAAAAAAATCAGATTTGATAGAAACTATCACTGTGTTATCTGATACGATTGGTAAGTTGGAAGGTAAGGCTGACGAAGTCAGCTCGATAGTATCTAATATAAAAGAATTAGAAAAAGATGTTACAGCCAAAACATCTGATTCTATAACCATGATATCTGACTTAGTTGAAAGCGTGTCGATAAAAACATCTGAACATATAAAAGATATCAACGAGGCAGCCAACGGTTTACCAAAAGTTTTCGTTGATTTGCAAAGAAAAAGTATGGTTAGAGAAACTATTAAAAAATAATAATATGACAAGCGCAATGGGAACATCATCAGAACAATCCTTGCCAGAAGATATAGAAAAAGAACTGGCTAACGTCCAAGGTGTAATAAAATCTCTTTCTGTTGAGAAAGATTCTTTAAAGTCAGAAGTTGAACAAGGTAGGCAAGATTTGGAGATTATAAAAGGGAAAATTTCTGATGCTAACAAAATTTTATTTGATATAAATTCTACTTATCAATCAAAGTTGGATGATCTTAAAAAGAAAGAGAATTATTTGACAGAAAAAGAGTCTTCGTTAGAAGTGTATTCTAATTCTCTAAAGGATAAAGAGTTAAAGATAAATAGGTTGCTTCAAGCTTTCAATAGTGTCAAGAGGATAATGTCCACTTAACAAAAAATAAACCATGGGATATTTAGCTAATCAGCCGGGATCTGAACTCACCCCAGAAGAGCTCATAATACTATCTGAGGTCGCTACCCTTGGTGATCCTTTCGATGTTTTAAGAGTGAACTCAACTGGAGATGGAGTAGAATACGCTCCAAATGCTTCTACTGATGAAAAAGTCAAATACGACTCCTCCGACCCAGTAGCAGGCTACATAGTAGATAAATTCGTCGCAGGTGTTGGTATCCAACTTTCAGAGGGAACTGGGACAGACGAAAATAAATTAAAAATAGAAAATATACTACCTGCTGGTGGTGTTAAATCTTGGTTCTTCACCAAAGATGCTTCTGATGTTGCAGGAATGTATAATGCTGAAACTACTTTACCAATAAAGGCAGTTCAGTTAATTACCGCGACCGCTAACGATGGTGAAACAACCCTTGCTGAATTTATCACACCTCTCACAACTCCTGACTATCGTGTCACTGACGGTATGCGGTTCTTTTATATTACTGCTAAAGTTTCTAACACCTCAAAGAAAACTCAACTCCGAGGTGAAGTTTGGCTTACCGACCTAGCAGGTGCAAACCAAGCTCTACTTAGAACTTCTACGCTGACTATTCCTTTAACTCTCGTAGACGCTGAATACTCAATGTCATCTTATGGTGGTTCGTTGTTTATTGACCACACCACGACTAGAGTTTTGTTTAAGATAGTATCTGTCAAAGAAACTGGTGGCACACTACCAACCGTGACCCTGTCAGTAGATGATGATACATTCTCTCGTTTAGATGTTCCCTCACCTGTCGGAGTAACGGATATTTCAGGATTATTAAAGATTGACCAAACAACCCCTCAAACCACAGTTGGAACTTTTACTTTCCCAAAAGTAGTAGTCGGCTCTAGTCAAAACATTATAATCGGTGACTCTACTTCTGTCCCTATCGCTGGTGACGCTAGAATGTATCTCGGCAACCTAGTCTTTGAGGGCTTCTGGCCAACACTAGCTTTCAATGGATTTTATAACTCAAACACATCTCAACAAGAATATATTAGTGATAATTCTGCTTACAAGATTTATCAGGATTTCGGCGGTGCAGGGACTCTTAATTTTATAGCTGCTCCTGTCGGCACAGCTGGTTCATTGGTTTCTTACACAAATGCGTTGACTATTACTCCAGATGGGCGTAGTTTATTCTATGGAGCGACTGATGATACAGTTTCTTCCGTTCAAATTCTCGGTAACTTATCTCAATCAATTTCTGGCATAGCAGTTCGTTCCAATCACAATGTCCGACAATATAGCACCTCAGGTTTAGGTGCTTTTTGGGACACTAACTTAAATTCAGACGACACTCTACAAAACGCTGCTTTAGGAGCAATTAGATTTTACTCAGTAGTTGACGACACCAACGAACACTTTGGCGTGCAGATGATGAAGAATGGTCAAGGCTCTTGGAGTGGAAACCCTAGTATTTTTGACGCTCGTATTGATGCTTCAGGAAATGGTATTTTAGGAGTAGGTTATTTCTTAGGAGATGCAGATGATGGAAGTGGGTTGCCATTACAGGTTAAGGGTGGACTTTCTAGCACAATCACTTCAGGAACATCTGGAACTGGTAGTTGGAATATGCAGGTTAGAAAGACTGATAATACTTTTACAGACTCTGGTTTAATTTTCAGTAATAACGTGAATGGTATTTACTCTGGTTTGATTAACGAAACAGATGGTCAAGTATTTTCTTATGGAATAAATGTCGGACAAGTTGATGTGGCTCACTTAAATACAGCTGTTGATGGAGGTATTTTCAGAATGGATTCAAGAGCTGGAGAAAATTTATTCTCTGTTATTCAATATTTAGGTAGCGAAGCACATTCTACTCCACACTTCAGATTAGCTATTAGTCCTAACGGTAACACTTTGATAAATGGTGCAACTGATAACACAACGAGTGCTTTACAAGTAAATGGTAGTTCTGCTCTCGGAGGTTCTA
>Ga0172380_10006196_pt1 | contig 14036 bp, 15 predicted proteins | sample Leawe162metaG_FD_119747 | JGI IMG/M metagenome (GOLD analysis project Ga0172380, IMG submission 119747) | Leachate microbial communities from a municipal landfill in Southern Ontario, Canada - Leachate well 162 metaG | ecosystem: Engineered > Solid waste > Landfill > Unclassified | place... | reverse complement strand
TTGGGAATTGTTTGTGGGGTACAACCAATGGGGAGACACCTCCCACCTTCGGTGTCCCAACTTGGCTTTCAGCCACGTCTCCTGTTGAGGAGTCTCCCCCAGCAAAGGGCGGATGATAACCTGCCTGCGCAGACGGGTCAGACCCAGATGGAGCAAGAGTAGTAGCAAAGTTCCGATCACTCGCTGTAGTATCCGCAAGGATCGGAACTATTGGGTCGGGGGCAATATTTTCTATTTCTGACATAGTTTAATGATACATGATTATTTAACAATGCGGACGAGCATACCGACGTCCGAGAGATTGAAGATCTCTCGCGAGTCTTTGGGTTCCATAGCTACGCAACCACCAGTCATCATGTCCCCGATATAATAACCGTGTTTATAAAATGGCTTTCCCTTTGCGTCGAGATCATAGGCAATCTCATGAAGACCCAAGTAAGCACCAACATCGCCTGCATATTTAAATGCCATCCAGTATGGCATCCAGACATTGTAAATGGAGGAGAACGCGATGGGCTCTTTGTTTAGGATGTGAAACTCCCCCACTGGCGTTGGATAGTCGATACCAGTAGAAATCTTGTATTCTTTGTAAATTGTCCCGTCTATAAAGAAATACATTTTTTGCTGCGAAAGATCAACCTCCAGATATTTTGGAGCTTTTTCTCCATGAGAAGTAGGTCCGTCATCGACTCCAAGAACTACTGGAGTCTCGTTGCCCATAAACCGCAAATTAAGAGCATTTTTGGTGTTTTGATAAGTGACTACAGGATTGAAGTATTTTTTCTGCTTAGGTGTAAGTTGACTTGTGATATAGCTAATCAAAGCCTCTTTGTCGAGATCTATTGGGTAGAGTAAATCAGTGGAAATTGGACGGATTAGTGAGCGTAGAAGTGGTGTCGCGAGGACAAGCTCTGTAACAGTGCCGCCATCTTTGAGACTGATACTGAGTGGACTATCATAAACCTGATTTAATTTTTGGTTAAAATTATCCATGCTTGTAGTGTAGCGATCACGAAGGACGTAGGATAATTCTCCCTTGCGCAAGCTCTCGACATCGACAATATAATCTTGCGGCGAAATAATTGACTCTAGTTGACCGGTAGTGTGATTATAAGAAATTTTGGGGATGGGATTGTCGTGTGTAGGAATAACCAGTTCTGTGGGACTGGCCTCGAGATCAGCTAGGGAGATAACGTATTCTTGGTCGGGTAATCTAAGAATCAAGGAAGAGTCCTGTTCTCCGAGTAAATCTTTGGTTTGTGAATACGAGAATACTTGATATGTAAAAAAGGAAGATATCGTGATGAGCAATAGTGCAAATATTGGCAGCACTAAAATACGCGGCTTCATTGGGTGATGGCACTAGGACTAGCAACAGAGGGAGCAAATGTTTTGACGATTTCGTCCATCTCTTTAACAATGTTTTGATCAAATTTGGCGGGAACGTAATACGCAATTCCACCTATTTCTGTAGGAGTAGCAAAATAGGGAGTAGCGGTTTCTTTTTGGCAGAAAAAGATGGTAGATTTATCGCCTTCGTTTTGGTTAAAGTAACGACGGAGAATTGCGCCAACTGAAGTAGTAAATTCGGTATAGTCTTTACCTCTGAGGTCACCCGATGAACCTTGAAACTCTGGACTATCCTTAAAGAGGCAGACGGCGTTGCCTACTTCTGCTTGAGTCACTTTAATTTCGTAGTTATTGCGATAAATGCTAATAATAAGATTTTTATTTTCTGATTGCTCAGTAACTGCCCACGATTGGGGGTGGGTAAAAGTAAAAGAGGAAAATCTGAGACCATCGACTTTGCTGGTTGCATATTCTTTCCAGTCTTTGCCGAGGCCGGTTAATGATGTAAGTGTAAAGGTAGATAAGGTCGTATGATAATCGCGGAGCAAACTTTCACTAGTAATGGCATTTTTACCGGCAGATGGGAGGAGAGTAAAGAGATACATTTTGTCTTGGATTTGGACATAGGTAACAATAGGCTGAAGGCCGGTCTTGGCCCATGATTCGCTACGCTCAATTCCGTCGTAGGCACCCACTTTGACAGCGGTAGTTTTGATAGCAGATCTACCATCTTGAAGTGAGGAGAGATAGTCGTCAATTGACCCTTCCGGAGCTTTGAAGCTCTTTATTTCCAGAATGGCTTGGTTGTCTGTTTCAACGATGAGACTCCCCTCCTGACTAGGAGAGGTTTCGATTATTTTCCATTTGGGAGGGATGCCTAGCGTATAGAAATGAGGAGTGTTTACGTAGGTAGTAAACCCAGTTGTGTCAGCGCCAGTTGATGATGAGCTAGAACTGGAGCCTGTCGTGCCGGTTGTTTTACTTTTGCCTAAGATAGAAACTGCTAGTGCTAGGGTAAGCAAGATAATTGCGATACCACCAAAGAGATAGAGGAGTTTGGGCGGTGCTTTGGGTGAGAATTTGGCCAATTTGGCTAGTGGAGAGCTGGACTCTGGAGGAGCCATTTCTGGTGCTGGTGTAGGTACGGCTGGTTGATAGACTGTGGAATCGGTCATGCTTTGATTCTATCACCTAATTATTTGAAGTTAAATTTTGATACCCGAGAGAATTGAGAGTTTGGCAAAGATCAACATTGGTAGAAACTGGTTTGTGGGTTTGGCTAATAGATAGATAATTCTGAGTGTCGACTGGCAAGTAACAATTGATGGTTATAGATTCGTCGACGAGGCGGTTGTTATCGGGAACTAAATACCAACTAGAATGACATGAAATGGCTACACTCATAGTACTTCCTACCAAGGTATTTTGTCTTTTGCAATCTTTAATTTCTTGAGAGCCAGATCCAGTACTATCCATAGTAGAGTTAGTTTTTTCGAGCGCGTTTAAATCTGAAGTAGAAATAAGCCCTATTTCAATTCTCCCTCCTGGCTGGAGGATATAATATTTGTCTAAATGACTATCAAAATATTTGTAATTTCCCCAATTAGGATCAGACATATAGACTTCTTCTAAAGATTTAGTTCTACTATCAAAACCTTTAACTGGTAATAGGAGAAAGTTGTCTTGACTAATAATTTTTGGATCTTGATAGAGTGTAACCATCTTAGGATTTGAGGAGTTACTAAAAGTGAATACTGTAGATGAGGTGGATTTGATGAATGAGAAGTCTTGGTATTGTTTGTAGGCGACAAGACCAAGGATGACGAGAATACTAATGACGAGAAGTTTGAGTTTCATTGAGACTATTGTATATGAATTCCAATAGGGAGACACCTCCCAGCTTCGCTGTCCCGACTCGAGCGTTGCTCGGGTCTCCTGTCGAGGAGTCTCCCTTTGGGAGCGAGTCATTTCCTTAGCAGGTCGGACCTTGGGGACTGAATTGCTGTAAAACAAGAACAAAAAGTTCCGATCCTCGCCTAAAATCGCGCAAGGATCGGAACTCTAAAACACAAATTAACGTCGGGGACGGAAGCCGCCACGATCACCGCCGCGTCCGCCACCAAAGCCACCGCGTGATCCACCGCCAAATCCACCTGAGCGTTCGCGAGGTTCTTCTGGTTTGAGCTCATTTAGTGGGACCATGGAGAGATCGGTGCGACCCATATCATCTGTGCCTTTGACAAAGACGTGAACGATGTCCCCTTCTTTGACAATGGCTGATGCATCCTGGACGTATTCTTTGGACATGCGAGAGACATGAACAAGACCTTGTTTACCAGGTAAGAATTCGACAAATGCACCGTATCCTTCGACACGAGTGACTTTTCCGTCGTATTCTTCGCCGGCTTCGGCGACGTGAGTCATACCCTTGATCCACGTGACTGCTTTGTCCATGCCAACTGGGTCAACCCCAGAGACAGTGACTTTGCCGATACCTGTTGAGTCGTCAATGTCGACTTGGGCACCAGTCTCAGACATGATCAGCTTGATGTTCTTGCCGCCTGGTCCGATGACCTCGCCGATTTTGTCGGTTGGGATCTCAAACTGGACGATCTTGGGGGCATATTTAGACATTTCTTTACGAGGTTCTGGGATAGCCTTGAGCATGACTTCCATGATCTCGAGTCTAGCTACTTTGGCCTGGGCCAAGGCTTTTTCTAGGACTTCAAAAGAGATACCTTTAACTTTGATATCCATTTGGAGGGCGGTGATACCATCTTTGGTACCAGCTACTTTAAAGTCCATGTCGCCGACGTGGTCTTCGAGACCAGCAATATCGGTGAGTACTACGGCTTTTTTGCCGTCGAACATGAGACCCATGGCAATACCGGCGACTGGTTTCTTAATTGGCACACCAGCGGCCATAAGGGCTAAAGTAGATCCACAGACAGAAGCCTGACTGGTTGAACCATTACAGCTCATGACCTCGGATACGACTTGGATCGTGTAAGGGAAATCGATTTCGGCTGGGATCATTGGGGCGAGTGCGCGTTCAGCTAGTGCACCGTGACCAATTTCGCGTCGACCTGGAGCACCAAAACGTCCAGTTTCACCGGAGGCATAAGCTGGCATAGTGTAGTGGTGAATATAATGTTTGACAGTCTCAAATTCCATGGACTCGATGATTTGACCAAGTGAAGGTGCGCCAAGTGTCGCAACGCTAAGCACTTGAGTCTCGCCGCGTCTAAACATAGCGGAACCGTGTGGACGAGGCAAGATATCTACTTCGGCTTCGAGCTCGCGGATTTGAGTTAACTTGCGACCATCGATACGAAGTTCTTTTTCGATGGTGATTTTGCGAGTTTCTTCAGCAAAAACATCATGGATGATTTCGTAGAGTTGTTTGCCATCGAGCTTTTCAGCATATTCATCTTTGAGAATAGCCATAAACCCTTCGATGAGGCCAGTTTCTGCGTCAGGCACACCAAGTTTGGCAGCGATGTCGCTACGAATCTTGCCAGCTACTTCTAAGCGAAGATCAGCTGGGACAGTTTCTACAAGCACAAACTCTTGTTTGACTTTGCCGATTTGTTTTTGAAGATCGTTTATGACGGCGACGATCTTCTGGATTTCGACGTGAGCAAATTTGAGCGCGGCGAGAGTTTCTTCTTCGGTTGCTTCGTTGGCGCCTGCTTCGACCATAACAATGGCCTGCTCAGAACCCGTCACAACTAGGTCTAGTTTGGAATTTTTGCGTTGTTCGTAGGTAGGATTGGCGACCATCTGGCCGTCAATTATTCCGACACGAACACCGGCAATAGGACCTTCCCAGGGGATGTCGGAGATGGTGAGGGCGGCGGAGGCAGCTACCAAACCTGGCATGTCAGCGTCGTTTTCGCCATCGGCAGAGAGGACAGTCGCGATAACTTGGACATCGCGTTTGACTGAGCTAGGGAAAAGTGGACGAATGGAGCGGTCGATGATGCGACCTTTGAGTACGGCTTCGTCAGATGGTCTACCATCGCGCTTGACCCAGCGACTACCTTTGATCTTGCCACCAGCATAAAGCTTTTCGGCAAAGTCGACGGAGAGTGGGAAATAGGACAGAGCAGTGTCGCTCTTGCCCATAACGGTAGTGACGTGCACCACTGTCTCACCATAAGTAATAAGGATGGCAGCGTTGGCTTTGCCGGCAAACTTGCCGTATTCCATAACCAAATCCCTACCACCGACGTTCACGGACACTTTTGTAATATTTTTCATGAGATTTTTAACTGGTTACTTACTGAGGCCTAGACTCTTGATCACCGTCTGGTATCGCTCTACTACACTACCTCTGAGGTAATTGAGCAGACGACGACGCTTGGACACCATCTTGAGGAGTCCACGACGAGAATGATTGTCCTTTTTGTGAAGCTTCAAGTGCTCAGTGAGCTCCTTGATGCGCTCAGTCAAGAGGGCAATCTGAACCTCGGGAGAACCAGTGTCTCCTTTCGTTGTTGCAAATTTTTTAATAATGGTTGTCTTGTTGTCTGTTTTCAGCATGGTGTGTATTGTAACTGATCAGGGAATAATCTGCAATGGGAAATTAGTTAGCTTTAGAACCGGAGAAAATTTTGGGCTTGGTCCAGTCTTCTTGTGGGGCTACAGAAGGTTCCGAACTATCCTTCACTACGTTGCGGACCGCCGAAAGTTCGGAACCTGGGACAGCGCCGTGATCGATGATGGGCATGTCGGCGACGATGGTCGCGGTTTTGCTAGGGGCAGCTGGTGGAGTGCGGCGAGCGCCAGTGCGATAGAGGACGGCAAGAGCTTCAAAGGTATCTGCGGTCATATTGGGACTAGAAAGCCCAGAAGTAGCAGACTCGATGCCTTGCATGAGATTGTTTGCGATGTCGACGTCGAGAGGGAGAGCTAATTCTTTAAGTAAGGCAGTGATTAGTTCTGAATTACTAGAGCTGGGGTCAGTAATATTAATAGTGCCAAATGAACCAACTTGATTACTTAAATTGACTAAGCGATCTTTGGCGAAAAGTTCATTTTCTTTTTCAGCGAGCACCCCTACATCTTTGAGATCGGCGGCGCCAATCACAATGACAAGGTCAGCGGCTGCACCAGAATAGCCAAATTTAACGTTGTCTGAGGTGATGGGGGCGACACCTTTGGCGGGATTGATAATCAGGTTGAGATGGCCACCTTCAGTGTTGCTGGTAACTTTATCTACATAATTTTCTGGGACATCGAGAGTAATTACTAGATTAGCACCACCGACGTCGGTAGTGATTTTATCGAGACCGACCAGATGTGAGTCACGAACTACGGGAGCACTAGAGGAGACGATTGAAGTATTTTTACCACTTTGTTTGATACTCAAATATAAAGCGAGCGCTGCGGCCACAACGTCCTGAGCAGGATTTGTGGGGATAGTTAAAAGGACTGATTGTGCAGTCCCTAGCTTAGTTTTTAGTTCTTGTAGTTGGTCGTTCATATGTCATCTAGCTTTTTCTTATAGGCTATTATAACGTCTTTTTCGCGGACGTCAAGATTGGGGGAGAAAAAGATACCACACTCTTTACCTGACTCGACCTTTTTAACTTCTTCTTTGCCAATACGAATACTCCGGATTTTGGCATTTTTGGAGACATCTCCCCTTTTGAGGTGGACTGTGTCCCCGATCGACAAAAATCCAGAATCAATGCGAGACCCTGCAATATGATCGCCGTTGATGTCAAAAACTTTGATAACAGTTGCTGATCCCAACTCATCCTCGTCGATGGTCGGTTCCATCATTTTAAGTACCTTTTTCTCAATATACTCGAGTATTTCGTAAATAATTTTGTGGTTTTTGATGATGATATTTTCGGCTTCGGCTAGTTTCTGGACACTTGGACTAACACGAATATTAAAGCCAATAATGATAGAGCCCGTGGCGCCAGCCATAAGGACATCACTCTCTGTAATGTCGCCGGTGGCAGAGGTAACCACATTTACATCTGAGCTAAAGCTACCCATGATGGCTTCGAGTGATCCTGCGGTATCGGCTTTGACTATCAAGTTGAGTTGTTTGATAGAGGGGTCGATGGCTGGGGCGGGGAGATTGAGTAGAGAAGGTTCTGATCTCTCCTTCATTTCATTGCGGAGCGCTGAAAGATCGGAACCAAGGGGTACGGGAACAATAATTTCACCAACGGAAGGCAAGGTATCGAAACCTAGGATTTGAACCGGCATACCTGGAGTAGCGGTCGTGATACTGACACCCAGATCACTAAAGAAGGCGCGGACTTTGGCAGAGGAACTGTCTGTGTACACCATATCACCAACATGCAGGGTGCCTGCCTTGATGATGGCAGAAACGAGAGCGCCTTTTTTTGGGTCGATTTTGGCTTCGATAATAGGTGCAGCGAGGGCGGCATCTGGTTCATAGGGCAACTCTTCAAGTTCGGCAAGAAGTAGAATAGTCTCAAGAAGTGTGTCTACCCCTGCCCCAGTTTTGCCAGAAATGAGAACGAAGGGCGTATTGCCCCCATAGCCTTCGACAAAAACTTCGTGTTGAGTAAGTTCGGCCTTGACCACTTCGACGTTGGAGTCGGGTTTGTCTATCTTGTTGATAGCAACGACAAAGGGAACCCCGGCTGCCTTGATATGTTTGATGGACTCGATAGTTTGTGGCTGGACGCTATCGTCTGAGGCTACAACAAGGACAACGACATCGGCGATAGAGGCTCCTCGTGAGCGCATTTTAGAGAACGCTGCATGCCCTGGAGTATCGATAAAGGTAAGTAGCTTGCCTTTGAAAGTGGCTTGATAGGCACCAATTGACTGAGTAATACCGCCAGCTTCGCGTGCAGCTACCCGAGTCGTTCGAATGTAATCGAGAAGGGTAGTTTTGCCGTGGTCAACATGACCTAGAATGGCAACAATAGGTTGACGAGCTGTCATTTATTTTCTGCCTCTCTTTCTGCTTGGTAGCGTACCATTTTTTCAGCTTCTTCAGCCGCCATGTTGCGCTTTTTGTGGAAGCGAATGATGGCTTTTTCGGTTTCTTCTGGACCACGGATATCTAACTCAGCAAAGACTGGCTTAACTTCGTCCAACTTCTCTTCGAGGATAGCCACGGTAGTAATGCCCATGTCGATAAGAGTGTTGCGCAACTTAGATGAAAGACCTAGGGCGTCAATTTCAAATTGCTCATCTCCAGAGGTAGATAGGGCTATTTTCTTGGCTTCGGCGCCAATGATATCAATCTTGTAGCCAGTAAGCTTGGCAGCAAGCCGTGCATTTTGACCACCCTTGCCGATAGCAAGACTGAGTTGATCGTCTGGGACAGTAATGGTGGCTTTGCGAATAGATTCGTCGATCTCAACATTTAAACCCTCGGCAGGAGCTAGGGCTGAGGCAATGTATTCTTTGAGATCTTTTGAATACTCGATAATATCAACTTTTTCACCATTGAGCTCATTGATGACTGCTTGGACTCTGATCCCTTTTTGACCTACGCAGCTGCCAACTGGGTCGACACCATCTTGAGTGCTTTTAACAGCTAGCTTGGTCCTGTGTCCAGCTTCGCGGGCAATGGCGACAATTTGAACAGCGTCGGAGTCAACTTCGGGAACTTCTCTGGCAAAAAGTTCTTTGACTAGCTCAGGAGCCGCACGGCTAACAATAATTGCTTTGCCTTTGTAAGTTTCGCGAATTTCTTTGATAAAGACGGCAATGCGCTGATTAAGACGATAGAATTCGTTGGGAATTGCTTCGGTTTGAGGCATCATAGCCTGACCACGGCCGATGTCGACCACGACACTAGGACCATCAAAGCGCAGGATCATGCCTGTGACCATGGTGCCAATCTTGTCGGTGTATTCTCCAAGAATAGCTTCTTTTTCGGCTTCTCTGACACGCTGCATAATCACTTGTTTAGCAACTTGGGCAGCAATACGACCAAAACCAGCGGGGGTGGCATCTTTACCGTCTTTGAGGACAGTAATAGCACCGGTTTCTTCGTCGACGTTGACGACATATCCCTCGAGGAGGACATCATCTTCTAGACCGAGATCACGTTTGAGAGCAGCCAAAAGAGCTTGTTTGATAGATTCGATGACAACCTTAGGATCAATTCCGCGTTCAGCGCAGATCTGGTTTAAAGCTAGGGCAAATTCTGATTTTGTTTGGGACATATATCCTCCGATATTTGAAATACGTATTTCAGTTTTCCCGTATTCCAGTTTTCCTGTAATTATTGTTAATTTAGTTGTAGATAAAAATAAAGGTGGGAGAGAGCCCACCTTGCTTAACTACACTACAACAGAGTTATTGTATCACAAGCGTTAGTTGAGGTCGGAAAAATCTTCGTCCAACACCTGGGTGTTATTAATGTCATTTTCGAGACTAGTGACGTCGGTGGCGGTGGTGGTGGACGGAATAGCTTTGAGACTGACGTCCGGACTAGTGGTAGGAGCAGGAGTTGTAGTTGCGATAGGAGTACCAGGCTTGACGTCGGTAGCGGCATCGTTAGTTTTGAGCAGATTACCCAAGGTGCAACCGCCGAGCAACAAAGCTGATAGTCCGATTATTGCGAGTTTTTTGATCATAAAGCCTCCTGTGCTGGTTGACTAATATTCTTGAGTTCTTTGAGAGCCAGTTTTAAGAGATTGTTCACATCGCTATAAAGTTTACGGGCGGCGTTGGCTAGATCCCGGGCGGCGAGCAGCTCGGTCTTTTGCTCAGAAATCTTTGTTGGGTCGACAGCTTTGAAAGAGGCAATAGAAGCCTCCCCCTTGGTTTTGGCTTCGGCTAATCTGGTTTTTGCGGTATCTAATTTCGCCTGCGCAGCGGCGACATCTTTGCCATCTTTTTTGAGAAGATCTAGCCTGACTTGGAAACGCCCAATAATATTGCTCAGTCGATCGAAGTAAAATTTGAAGCGGAGTTCTAGCCTTTGGGCATGGCTCTCGGCAATAGTGCTACGCTTTTCTTGCATGTTAGTTTTTAGGTCTTCGCGAAGTTCTTGACGTTCCTGGCGGATCTCTTGAACCTGGATTTTTGCGGGGGCATTGTCTGGTCGACGTTTGGTGACATTTTCATCCGAGATGGCAAAAGCAATCGAGGGAGTAAGAATGAGAGACGCTAAAGTGATTAGTAGATATTTTTTCATATAAATCCTCCCTGTTTAATAAAGTACAAAGGTTTTCTTTTGTTCGCTACTATTGCCGCGCTCATCGGTGATCCGAGAAGCGTAGGTATGACTACTGCCGGCAGTACCGACAAAACAGTATCTAGAGCCTTCGAACTTGGTCCAGTCCGCACTGTCAATCTTTTGTTCAATCTTGAGATTGGCAAAGCTAGTTACGTTGTCTGAGATAAATTGAGGATAGAGACAAGTGCCACTTGTGCCGGCATTTTCTGGACCCATAAGGGTAAAGTTGGGGGCGATATTGTCGGCGAGATTGACCCAGTCAACTCGGGCTAGATCGTTGGTATAGTTACCCTCTTTGAGCGATTTGGCCCCATTGATTTGAAGTCTAGCAATATGAGAGCCAATACTAGAGGTGGTATCGCGACACCAATCATAGAGGCGACCAGCTTCGAGTTTGTCGTATTGTGAAAGGGTGTCCTCGACTTCGGTGTTGCCATCGAGAGTAAAGCTAAATTTAACGTCTTTGCCTAAAATCTCTTCATTTGCGACGATGTGATAACAAATAGTGACGCGGGGCGACCAAGACGAGGCAACTTCATCAAACTGACCAGTTTGAATGCTGGTATATTCGCGGTTGATCACGCGTCCTGTACCTGAGCCATCGTCGTAGGTCTGTTTGATATTGGCGCTTGGGTTGCCAAAACGAATATCTAAAGTAGGCTGAGGGACAGGGGTCGGAGTAGGTGAAGAAACGGCTTTGGTGGTGGAGCTTGGTTTTGGGGTAGGTTTAGCAGAATTTGTGGGTGAGGCCGAAGCTACAGGACTAGCTTCTTCTGTCGGTGAGGGAGAGGGCAAAGGATAAGCTGATACTGTAGGACTAGGTGACGGGGTCGAGGAGACGATGAGTTTGTTTTTGTAATAAACAACTCCAAACAAAGCGGCGAGAATAACCACAATGAGGAATCCGAGAATGAGAGGGAAGAGAGAGGTTTTGGGTTTGGGTGGAGTATAGGTGGGGGCGGCTGGTGGTGTATAGGTAGGAGGAGTGAAGGAGATTGGTTGTGGTTCAGGTTGGACTGGTGGCACGAAGGATGATTCTAATTCTGTATCGCCTAACATGAACTCTACTATAGTTCATTTTGGAGTTGTTGTACAAGGTCCTTGGCTTTGCGTGAGAGTTTTTCAGGCAACATGACTTTTAGTTTGATATAAAAATCGCCACGACCGCTACTGCGTAACCTTTTTATCCCTTTACCGGAGAGCCTTACTGTAGTGCTAGGTTGAGTACCTGGGCGAATTTTGATAAGCAAGTCTCCGTCAAGGGTGGGAATAGTAGTCTCTCCGCCCAGGATAGCTAATGCTAAGGGAATTTCGTGGAAGATAAAAATGTCGTCACCCTCGCGGCGGAAGATTTTGTGAGGTTTGACGTTGAGAGAGATATCAAACTCTGAGTAACGCATACGAGTGCCGTCGTCAGCTCCTGCAGGGATTTTGACGGTATATTGTTTGCCCTGATGGACGAAGGTTTTCTCGGTTCCGTTTACGGCGTCCATAAAATCTATGTTCATAGAATAGTGAGGCTTGGGCTGGCCTTGTGCACCAAAAGGATTTTGGCCGCCAAAGAAAGATTCAAAGATATTGAATGGATCTGAAAAACCTTGGCCTTGGCCGCCAAAAAGATCTTCAAATCCCCCACCGGTTGAATATGTATAGGTAAATGGACCTTGGCGATACGACTGACCACCCTGACTACCACCAAAACCGGCGGATGGATCAAAGGCGGCATGACCAAACTGGTCATATTTAGCGCGCTTTTCAGGGTTACTTACAACCTCGTAGGCTTCGTTAATTTCTTTGAACTGAGCTTCAGCTCCTGGGTCTTTGTTTTTGTCGGGGTGCCATTTGAGTGCCATCTTGCGGTAGGCAGATTTGAGCTCTGACTCGGAGGCAGACTTTGTAACCCCCAAGATGTCGTAATAATCGCGTTTAGTAGCCATAGGTCATTTATTATAAAGGGTAAATAAGCAGCTAACAAGGGCGAGTGCTAAGCATGACGGTTGCAAAAACTTATAAAGGGAAGGAGAATATATATTCTCATACTATTTTAGGTCTAGTAATGACTATTGATGAACAAACTATAACCCCTGCTGAAACACTTCCACCCAATATGATAGGTAGGCCTATTAGTCGTGATTTGATACCTCATGATTTGAGATATGATCTTGAGGGTGATTTGGCTCTAGAGCTTGAATTTGCTTACCCGCAGCTGCTGTTTGCGGAAAATGAAGAGACCGAAGAAAAGTAAGGATATTGATATAATGATTTAAATCATTATATCACCGAGAATCAACTAGCTTTTGAATAGTATTTCTGGTGACTGGGAGAATATTCTCTAGTTTAATGGCTTCTTCTAAAGTAAACCAGCGAGCTTCTTGGATCTCGTCGTTGTCGATGGTGGGAGTTGGATCCCCTACTATGTGACACTCTGACTGGAGACCAACCATGTGCTTTTGATCGTGAAAGTTTTGGTCAAAAATAAACTCGACTGTTTCGATGACACGAGAGAATTTGACATCAAGACTTACCTCTTCTTGGCATTCGCGCGTGCATGCATCTGCAATACTTTCACCCCACTCGATATGTCCACCCATGACGACCCATAACCCAGGCCATTTGTATGATTTAACTAAAAGAATTTCTTGCTTGTCATTTAAGATGAAGCAACCGACAACGACTTTGGGGAATTGTTTGTCCATGGTTTACCATCATATCACCCTACGAGGACGGACCTTGAAGGTTCGATGGTTCGAACCATCGAACTAGTTGCTACTATGATTCGAATCATCGAAGCAATTTACTGAGTTTGTCGGCGAAGGATTTGCGGGCGGCAGGATCGGCGAACTGTTTGTCTTCCATGTTGGCGTGGAGAGCGTCGCCATCGTAGCGAGGGAAGATGCGGAAGTGGTAGTGGAAAGCGTGCTGGCCACCGGCGGGCTCGTTGTTTTGGACCGTAGTAATGCCGTCACAGCCATATGACTGCTTCATGGCTATGGCAATCTTGCGCGCGATTTTGTGGATGTGAATCCCTAGCTCGTCGGGGAGATCATAGATATTCTCAAAGTGCTCATTTGGGACTACGATCACGTGACCTGGATTTTTTTTCATCCAAAAAGAATTGATGAAGGCGGTGACTAGGTCATCTTTGTAGACCACGTCTTGCGGGAGCAAGAGAGTTTTGTCGCTCATCACTCCCCTGACTCCTAAACAAACGGGACAGATGTAATCTTTGGGTGCGTGGTTGTGCATAAAATTATTAGTAAGTGATAGGGAGTATTTTACTACTCCCTATCACGCTTACTATTCCTTAGTCTCTAACTGGGGCATCTTTAGCATTTGCTTTGATAAAAGCAATAGCGTTGACCGCTCCCTGTTTCGAAACGTAAGTTTCAGTCCAACAAATTTTTTCATTATTGTTGCTGTAAAGCACAGCAAAATACTGATCGTTTGAGGAAGAATAAACCTTAAAATAGGCCATGCATCTCCTTAGTCGTTT
>Ga0172380_10006195_pt1 | contig 14037 bp, 15 predicted proteins | sample Leawe162metaG_FD_119747 | JGI IMG/M metagenome (GOLD analysis project Ga0172380, IMG submission 119747) | Leachate microbial communities from a municipal landfill in Southern Ontario, Canada - Leachate well 162 metaG | ecosystem: Engineered > Solid waste > Landfill > Unclassified | place... | reverse complement strand
TATGGCACCACAAAGCGATTTTAAGGCGAATTAAAATATTTATTAGTTATATTACAATGTGTTGCGAATTTCAAAAGCAGCAAAAAACGCTATTTATGACTTTGGCATGACAAACATGGGTTAAGCTGACTCTCCTTTATCCGAAACCATTGTTGTTACGTGGTACTAGTCTGACACAGGGGGACAGCGTCGGCGGCTGCATTCCCACGCCGGAGCGTGGGAACGATCATGTAGGCTGGGGTGAGGAACGAACCTCAGCATTTCACGCAACCTCGGCATTTGGGGTTCGCTTGCTACACCCCAGCCTACTGCGCTATGAAACTGTTCTCTTCGCATTCCCGATAATTCGCGTGGGGTTGGGGATTGCGCTCCGCCTATCAAAACCCCATCGTCCATCTGAGCGCAACTTCGTTGGACAAATGCAATCCGTTGTCGGTTGAGGTTTCGCGCGCATAGCGCGCAATCAGTTGCATGGCGGGCGAGGGGGAATAGGTCAGCCCCACCAGCGCGCGCCGGCTGTGCAGCACGTTTTTCTGGGCGATGCCGTTAATTTCGGTTTCGCCGCCGCCGTTGACTTGGCCGCCGACAAAAAACTCGGTGTCCGGCAGCGCACGGTAACGCAGATAACCCGTGAGTGCATAGGTGGGCTGCTGTTCCAGCCGCAGGTTGCCGAGATAGCTCTCGTTGGCGCCGTACCATGCCAGTTCCGGCGTCACATCCAGCGTCCAGCGTTCACTGATGCCATGCACCCCGCCCAGGCCGAGCGTGGTTTTCCAGCGATTCTCGCCCGCATTGACCGCGCGGGTCGAGATATAATCACCGGTCGGGATGAAGGTAATCAGCGTCAGTCCGAGATAATCGCGGGTTTGCGGGTTATCGACGAGCCACAGGGTGCCGCCCAGACGCGCATCGACGAAGCCGTCGGAGCCGTCGCCGAGCGCGGAGCGCAGGTCGCCCGTGACATGGCTCATGGCATAAGGCAACACAGCCACCGGCGCCACGGTGTAATCGCCGAGCCGGTAATAACGCACGAAACGCACCGCAGCGACATTGGATTGCAGTTTGCCGTCGGCGACGCGCTGCCCTTGGGAATAAAGGCTGTCGTATTCGCGGTCGAAAAAATAGGCGGTGATGACGGTGACGCCTTGCGGCAGGGCGGCGTAATCGCCGGGGAAAATGTCGTTGACCGCAGCACCCGCGCCCGTCGCAAGAAACAGCCCAGCCAGCGCCATGCCGGCAAATTTTTTCATCATCTCATTTCTCTTCGCCCATAAGCCCGCCCAGCGCCAGCTCCGCCGCGCGCAGCACGGCGCGCGCCTTGTTCTGGGTTTCCGTCCATTCGCTTTCCGGCGCCGAGTCGGCCACCAGGCCGCCGCCCGACTGCACGTAAAGTACGCTGTCCTTCACTACCGCCGTGCGGATGGCGATGGCCAAGTCCATGTCGCCGTTGAAGCCGAGATACCCCACCGCGCCGGCGTAGATGCCGCGCTTGGTCGGCTCCAGCTCGTCGATGATCTCCATCGCGCGCACCTTGGGCGCGCCCGACACGGTGCCCGCCGGGAAGGTGGCGCGCAGCACGTCCATTGCATCCAGCCCGTCTTTCAGCTTGCCTTCGACATTGGAGACGATGTGCATCACATGGGAATAGCGCTCGATCACCATTTTGTCGGTCACTTTGACCGTGCCGGTTTGCGCCACCCGTCCCACGTCGTTGCGCCCCAGGTCCATCAGCATCAGGTGTTCGGCGATCTCCTTGGGGTCGGCCAGCAATTCTTCGCTCAGCGCTTCGTCTTCCGCGCGGTTTTTGCCGCGTGGACGGGTGCCGGCAATCGGGCGCACGGTGACGTCGTGATCTTCCAGGCGCACCAGGATTTCCGGCGACGCGCCCACCACATGATGGTCGCCCATGTCGTAATAGAACATGTAGGGGGAAGGGTTGAGCGAGCGCAACGCCCGATACAGCGATAGCGGCGAGGCGGCGAAGGGCTGGCTCATGCGCTGGGAGGGCACCACTTGCATGATGTCGCCGTCGAATATGTATTGCTTGGCCTTGACCACCGCTTGCTTGTAGGCTTCCTTGCCGAATTCGGACACCGCTTGCTGTGGCGCGAAACGCGGCGTTGCGGGCGCCTCCGCCGGACGTTTGAGCAAATGGTGCAGTTCGTCCAGGCGCGCCATGCCTTTTTCATAGGCGTGCGACTCGCGCGGGTCGGCATAGACGATCAGGAAGAGTTTGCCGCTGAGGTTGTCCACCACGGCCAGTTCTTCCGACAGCAACAGCAGGATGTCCGGCACGCCCAGCACATCGGGCTTATGCACCCCGGCGAGGCGTTTTTCAATATAGCGCACCGTATCGTAGCCGAAATAGCCCACCAGCCCGCCGGTGAAGCGCGGCGAGCCTTCGCGGTGCGCCACCTTGAGGCGGGCGCGGTAGGCTTGGATGAAGGCGAGTGGGTCGTCGGTTTCCGTCTGCTCCAGCACTTCCCAGTCGTTTTCCACCGTCACCGTGCGTCCGCGCACCACCAGGCGGGTTTTCGCCGGCAGGCCGATAAAGGAATAGCGCCCGAAACGCTCGCCGCCCACCACCGATTCGAGAAAATAGGAATAAGGCTTGTTGGCAAGCTTGAGGTAGACGGTCAGCGGGGTGTCGAGATCGGCCAGCGTTTCCAGCGCCAGCGGTATGCGGTTATAGCCTAGACCGGCAAGACGGTCGAATTCTTGTTTGTTCATGTTTTTTCACCTTAAAGAGAAATTATGAAATAAGGGCAAATCCTGGCTCGACGCTACACACGCCATCGCCATGACGATTGCCCAAATAATTTTTCTCCAGGGTTCATTGCTTTAAACTTTCGTGATTAATTTCAAGGTTTCCGGCAAGTTCGCGATTACCGCGTCGCACCGCTGCTCGCGCACGTCCTGGCCGCCATTGTAGCCGTAAGGCACGAGAAACACCGGGCAGCCGGCGGCGTTGGCGGCCAGCGTATCGTTCAGCGAATCGCCGATCAGCAACAGTTCGGCGGGACGGCAGCCGAAATATTCCGCCGTATGCAGCAGCGGCAACGGGTCGGGCTTTTTCTGCGGCAAGCTGTCGCCGGACAGGATTAACTGGAATTCGTCTTTCAGCTTCATCGCCTCCAGCAACGGCAAGCTGAATGCTTGTGCCTTGTTGGTGACGCAAGCCAGCGCGAATCCGGCTGCGCGTAGCGCCTGCACGCCTTCCAATGCGCCCGGATAGGGGTGCGTCGTGCGCGTCAGCACGGCGGCGTAATGCTGCCGAAACAGCGGCAATGCCCGCTCGAACAGCGCCGCATCGGGTTTTCCATGCATCTCGCCGGTCAGCGCGCGCTTCACCAGATTGGCGATGCCGTTGCCGATAAAGGACTGGATTTTCGCCTGATCGACCGACGCCATCCCCAGATCGCGCAACATGCGTTGCGCCGCATCGGCAATGTCCGGCGCGGTGTCGAGCAAGGTGCCGTCGAGATCGATGGCGACCGCCCGGATAGGCAACGGGAATTCAGTGCTGCTCATGGTCAGGGCGCCTTGGCCGGTTCGGGGGGCTGTGTCGGTTCGGCTGCCTTGGCTTCCGGCGGCGCTTCGCCTTCCGGCTTTTTCTCGCCTTCCTCGCCCTCTTTCTTTGGCGGCGCCGGCGGCGGCGGAATCACCACCGGCGGGGGCGGCGAAAAGTTGGTATCGACTTTCTTGTCCTTGACATCCAGGTCCCCCTCGCGCCAGCCATCCAGAATAGCGATCTGGCTAAACGTCGGGTTCTCGCGCATGCACTGCTCGGGCGACTTTTTCGAAATGCGGCAGGCATAGCCCATCGCCCCGGCATCCTTGGCTTTCTGGCCGGGAACTTCGAAATTGCAGCCGGCCAACAGCAATGCCGACAACACCCAGGCAAGCGCGTTCATCGCGCGGCTCAGACTTTCGCCAACTCCGCGCGTAGCGCCGCGATGACGCTATCGTAACGGTGCGGGTCGCTGTCCTTGCCGGCGCCGTAAACGGCCGAACCGGCGACAAAAGTATCCACACCCGCGCGCGCCACTTCGAGGATATTCGCCGGGCTTACGCCGCCGTCGATTTCCAGGCTCACGTCCAGGCCGCGGTCGGTAATCATTTGGCGCACTTTGCGTGCTTTGTCCAACACGTAGGGAATAAACTTCTGCCCGCCGAAGCCGGGGTTCACCGACATCAGCAGCACCATATCCAGTTTGTCCAACGTATATTCCAGCACATCCAGCGGCGTGGCGGGGTTGAACACCAGGCCGGCCTTGCAGCCGCTCTCCTTAATCAGGCCGATGGTGCGGTCGATATGCTCGGAAGACTCGGGGTGAAACGTAATGTAAGTCGCGCCCGCCTTGGCAAAATCGGGAATGATGCGATCCACCGGCTTGACCATCAAATGCACGTCTATCGGCGCGGTCACGCCATGCTTGCGCAACGCCTCGCACACCAGCGGGCCTATGGTCAGGTTGGGCACGTAATGGTTATCCATCACGTCGAAGTGAACGATATCCGCACCGGCGGCAAGCACATCGTCCACCTCCTGCCCCAGCTTGGCAAAGTTGGCGGACAGGATGCTGGGGGCGATTCGATAGTTCGGCATAGCGGTTCCTTAAATCAATCTGGGACAAGGTTTGGATTTTAACCATAAATTAGGGTAATTAACATAGAAATTGCTGATTCCCTCATGATGTAGTGGACGGGGCGGGTGAAGCGGCATGGTTAGCCCGGATATTTCGTGAGTTCGCGTGATGATCGCGTAGAATTTTGATTGATATGGAAGTTTTGAGAAGGAGCGTCGTAGTAGGCTGTCGAAATACAGCGTTTTTATCAAATTTCAGCTTCCCGGTTTTTGGATATGCCCGGAAACGTCACGACCTACCTTATTTTTAATCCATTCACCCTTCGACAGGCTCAGGGCGAACGGATTAAAAATAAGGTAGGTTGACATGGTGCAACCCGGCATACGCGCTAGGCACAGGGTCAAACTTCCCCGTTCGTGGTGAAGCCCAGTCGAACCATGAACGGGGAAGTTTGACCCTGTCCATAAATTGAGAAAATCCAAAAACCGGTGCTGATTTTTTGTCAAAAAATGGTAAATTTCGACAGCCTAGGGCGAAGCTGGGCGGACAAGAAAGAAGCCGTAATCCGACAGTCTAGTTTTGCAGCGATTCTTCCATCAGGAAATCAATCTGCCGACTTCCGCCGAATTTGCCCTTGGCGGCGCTGCCCCGGACTTTATTGGGGGTGAAATCGATGTTTTGCAAAGTGGCCTTGAAATCGATCTGGCGTTCGGCCATTTCTCCCATCAACGCTACCACGATTGCCCAGTGGGAGGGTACTTCGCCTTGTGCTGCGTAGTTGGTTATCGAGTTGCGATTGAGTTTCACCAGGTCGGCAAATTGCTTTGCGCTTAATCCGGCTTTGCCCAATTGTCTGCGGAATTCTTCGTAAGTCATGCCCCATTCTAGGGGGTATTTTTAATGTAATCAATACATTTTTTACTTATCGACCAAATCTTTATATCATTTGCGCAGAATGTGTCGTAGATCAAGCACTGGCGCAGTTCTCCGGGTGATTTTTTTTCACCGCAGAGACGCCGAGGCGCAGAGAAATATAATGGAGGATGAAAGCATACTATTACTCTACAAAATCTCTGCGTCTCTGCGGTAAATATTTTTGGTTCCGGCTTGTCCGGCTTAGTCACTTATCGACCAAATCTTCACATTATTTGCGAAGAATGTGTCGTAGATCAAGCACTGGCGCGGCTCTCCGGGTGATTCTTTTTTTACCGCAGAGACGCTTCAGGCGCGGAGAAATACAACGGAGGGTGAACCGTACCATTACTCTACAAAATCTCTGCGTCTCTGCGGTAAATGTTTTTGGTTCCGGCTCGTCCGGTTTAGGATGATGTTTATTTTGAAATTATTTTCTGACCGCCTCCAGTCGGCGCTGTTGCAGCGCGGCTTCTTCGGCGCGGGCGTCGTCGATTTCCCGCATCACGCCGACCAGATCGGCGGGTTTTAATTTTCGTTTGAGACGACCGGTCAGTTTGACCTCGGGATGCAGTTCGCCGCTTTCGTATAGCGACCAGATTTCCTTGCCGTAGTCGGTTTTGCGCAGTTCGGGGGCGTAGCGCCCGAAGTAGCCCGCCAGGTTGGCGACATCGCGCTCCAGCATGCTGGCGGCGTGGTTGTTGCCGGCGGCATCCACCGCTTGCGGCAGGTCGATGATGACCGGACCATCGCTGCCGATCAGCACATTGTATTCGGACAAGTCGCCGTGGACGACGCCGGCGCACAACATGCGCACTACTTGCGTGACTAGGGCATGGTGGTATTCCAGCGCCTGTTCCTGCGTCAACTCCAAGTCGTTGAGGCGCGGGGCGGCATTGCCGCTGTCGTCGGTCACCAGTTCCATGAGCAGTACGCCCTCGTGGAAATTATACGGCTTGGGCACGCGCACGCCGGCTGCGGCGAGACGGTACAGCGCATCGACCTCGGCGTTTTGCCAGGCTTCCTCCTGCGCTTTGCGTCCATAGCGGCTGCCTTTTTCCATCGCGCGCGCCTGCCGGCTGTTTTTCACCTTGCGGCCTTCAGTGTAGTCCACGCTTTGGCGAAAGCTGCGTTTATTCGCTTCCTTGTACACTTTTGCGCAACGCACTTCCGCGCCGCAACGCACCACGAAAACCATGGCTTCCTTGCCGCTCATGAGTTGGCGGATGACTTCGTCGACCAAGCCGTCTTCGATCAGCGGTTGGAGTCTTTTGGGGGGCTTCATATTAATTTAATCTCTACGGGTTCAATTCCCCGCCCCTTGGGGCGAATGAAAAAGCATTGCAATGAAAATCTCCGATTTTCAAGCAATCCATCACGATACCCCGCAGCTTGCGGCGGGGATTTTTATTCTCGCTGACGAATCACCAGCCCCTTCAAAAAATTTCTGAGGAACTGGTCGCCGCATGCCCTGTAATTGTTGTGCCCTTGCGCCCTGAACAGCGCGCTCAATTCCGGCTTGGAAACGCCGAACCCCGCTAGTTCCAGCGTTTTATGCATATCTTCTTCTTTCAGCTCGAAGGCGACCCGCAGCTTTTTCAGTATTGCGTTATTGGTCAAGCGCTGGTGGGGTTTGATGCCACGTCCCGGTTTTTGCTCCGGCTTAGGCTCCAGCTTGCCCCTTTTATGGATGATTAGCCCGTCCAGAAACGCCGTCATGACTTCGTCGCTGCACGCGACAAAGCCTTCTTCCTCTTCTTTTTTTAATAAATTCGGGATGTCGGATTGCACGATAGCAGGGTCATGCCCGGCGAGCTTGATGATGTCCACTACTTTTGCGTCGCTGAGATCCAGTGCATAGCGTATGCTGCGTAATACATCGTTGTTGACCACCATTTGCTCCGATTTCAATAAAACCAACAAGTTAGCATTGCGTCGATTAAGCAGCAAAAAAACGACCCGATCAGCGGGATTTTCCGTTCGTGGTGAAGTTTCTGTCGAACCACGAACGGAAAATCCCGCTGATCGGGGAAAACGAAGGTTTACCACATTTTCGGTAAAATTCGTATATTTATTTATTCGGAAACTTGCGGGAAACGGCGGGCTGGTTCCGACAAAGGAATCCAACCTGTTGATGCGGAAGGGTAAGGATAGAGACAACCAGGGCGGATAAGCGCCGCATCCGCCCTGGCTATTCGCGCTTCATGTACGGGCGCCCGGCTCAACCCAGTCCGGCCAGGGTTCTCCGTCCGGCAGCACCGGGCCGTGGCATTCCGGGAATATCCGCGCCTTGCAGGTGCGGCATATTTCCGGGTCCAGGGTGAAATACACGGCGCGGGTGACGTTGCTCTTGGCGGGGAAAAAACCGCCTTCGCCGATATCCTTGAGGTAATGCCCCTGTTTCAGGAAGCGCCAGATTGTATCCTTCAACCGGTAGAAATACAGCCCGCCGCCCAGCTTGCGCCGCCGTTTTGCTTCCTGCGCCAGCATTTCCGCGCCCGCCACATCGGCGAAATTGATGCCGCTGCCGACGATCAGCACGCTCTTGCGTTGCGGGTTGAGTTCGTCGATCTGCTGCAACGCGCGCTGGACGTGATCGACTGCACCGAAGAAGATTGAGCCGTTGATGCGCACCATGCGGAATTGCGGGCATTCCGGGCGCCCCCTGGCGTCTTCCAGATGGTAGGAGCCTTGGCCGTCGGCGGGAACCACCGGCACGATGGCCGGCTGCGAGGTGCGCGCAAGATAGAGCATCAGCGACAGCAGCACGCCAACATAGATAGCGAATTCCAACTCGACAAACAAGGTGGAGAGCAGCGTGGTGAACAGCACCACGGTTTCGGAGCGGCTGGTGTGCGAGATGGAATGAATATGGTGAAAATCGATCAAGCCCCACGCCACCAAAAACAGGATCGCCGCCATTGCCGGAATCGGCAGGTAAGCGGCGAGCGGCGCCACCAGCAGCAGCGTGGCCGCCAGGAATAGTGCGGAGAACACCGCGGCAAGCGGGGTCATGGCGCCTGCGGCATAGTTCAGGCCGCTACGGTTGAACGAGCCGCTGGAGGCGTAGCCCGAAAAGAAACTGCCGAAGATATTGGACAACCCCTGACCGATAAATTCCTGGTTGCCGTCGATGCGTTGCTCCGAACGCACCGCCACCGAGCGGGCGATGGAAACCGCCTCGGTGAGCGCCAGCATGGTCACCGCCAACGCGCTGCCGCCCATTTCCTTAATCGCCTTAAGGGACAAATCGGGCATTGAAAGTGGCGGCAAGTGCGCGGGCAGCGCACCGACGGTGCGGATCAGCGTGACATCGACGCCGAAAATGTCGTTGAGCAGCAGAGCGAAGAAGCTGCCGATCAGCATCGCTGCGATCATGTAGGGGATTTTGGGGAGGAATTTTTTGACCAGAATGCCGGAAGCCAGCGTCACCAGCGCCACCGCAGTGACATAAAGATTGATGCTGCCGATTTGCAGGAAAAGCTGGTGAATGATTTCGTAAAAATGCGAGCCGCGCGGGATGTCGATGCCGAAAAAATTCTTGATCTGGCTGGCGGCGATCAGCACCGCCGCACCGGCGGTAAAACCAATCACCACGGTGTGCGAGATGAAATTGACCAACACGCCGAGCCGCGCCAATCCCATGACGAGTTGGAACACCCCGGTGAGGAAGGTGAGCGTCAGCACTAGACTGATGTACTGCGCGCTGCCCGGATCGGCGCGGGCGCTGACGGTGGAGAAAATAACAATGGAAATCGCCGTGGTCGGCCCGGACACCAGATGCCAACTGGAGCCGAACAGCGCGCCGATAATAGCCGGCGCCATCGCCGCATAAAGGCCGTATTCCGGCGGCAAGCCGGCAATGGTGGCGAACGCCACGCCCTGCGGCAGCACGATGATCGCGCCGGTCAGCCCGGCAATCAGGTCGGCTTTGGCGGTTTGGCGGGTGACCATGGGCCACCAGCGCAGGAAGGGAAAAACTTTATGTAGCCAGAGATTACAGGAGAGCACGGATTTCAATGGAGTCATCCAACTTCAACGAATTAGACAGGGGTGGCTGTTGTATGATGTTGCAAAAAACAGCAGCGGCATTAAAAGATGAAACTTTCGTTATTATATTCGACCACCGGGAGGGCGGTAAAAGATATTATTTATGGGGGCATTTCCCGTTGTTAATGACGCGGCGAATTTCTTGATTTCTTGATTCATGGATAATCTGGGAGGCGTGTTAAAATGCATAAGCGCCTACATCGTGAAAGGGGACTAAAATCATGCACCGCACGCAGATTTATCTTCAGGATGATCTGTATGAACGGCTCAAAATGCGCTCGCGCAATGCGGGCGTCAGCATTTCCGAACTCATACGCAGCTCTCTGGAAAGAGACATGCAGCATGAGCCTGTCGCCGATGCCAAGGCTTTTTTCGAGCGGCTCGTCCCGCTGGAGAGCTTCGCCGACACCGAGCCGGAATCCTACGTCCGCGAATTGCGCAGCGCCAGCCGACTGCTTCGGGCAGAAACCGATGATCCTGGAAACCTCCGTTGACCGCTTGCCAAGATGCGTAACATAGTAGTTCTAAACAACTTTGACATATATTTTGCGTTCACCAATATGGTGAGAGCGCTACGGAGGTTTCTAGGATGATGCCTGACCGCTTGGTGTTGGACACCGACATCGTCATTCACCTGCTAAAAAAACAGCCGCTCACCGTGGCGCGTTTTATCGGCCTGCTGGAAGCACAAACCGTTTTTCTGCTGTCGCCTGTTGTCGTAGCCGAAATTTATGCCGGCGCGTTCGAGCGTGAGCACAAAGAGATTGAAACTCTGTTCGGCTTTTGCAAGCGCATTGGCATCGACGGCGAAACCGGACGCCAAGCTGGACGCTATGCTCGCCGCTACCGCAAAACATACCAGGACATATCCCTGGAAGACTACTTGCTGGCCGCCGGCGCGCAGCAGAACTGCTGTCCCTTGTGGACCGGCAACCGCAAGCACTACCCCATGGACGACATTGCCCTTTTTTGAGCCGTGCGCGCACAGGCGCGGAGAAACCACAGCATCTCAGCGCCTGAAGCGTCTCTGCGGTGAAAGCATTTTGCCGGAGATCCGCACCGGTGCTTGATCTACGACACATTCTGCGCAAATGATGTAAAGATTTGGTCAATAAGTTCGCTTGTGGCGAACAGCCAAGCCGACTCACGCTTTAGACGCGAAGGCGCGAAGAGAATCGAACCCGTATCTTTTTTTGCGAGTTGGAAATGAGACCGCCCATTCTTGCTCGCCCCCACTTCTTCGCGGCTTCGCGTCTAAAGCGTGAAAAATTCTTATCAGAAATTGCGACCTTCACCTGAAAATCGCAACTTCACAAGCGACAATTTGTTGTTGTTTGTTATTACATTAAACTTTCAATGAGGAAATCATGCCAACTACCCCAGCCTGTCCCCAATGCACCCTGGAAAACACCTACCCGGAAGGCGATAACCTGATTTGCGCCGATTGCGGCTACGAGTGGCCGATGGCTGCGCCGACAAACGCCGATGACGGTGCGGAAGCGACCGTGAAGGATGCCAATGGCAACATATTGAGCAATGGCGATTCGGTTGTGCTGATCAAAGACCTGAAAGTCAAGGGATCGTCCATCACGCTTAAAATGGGCAGCAAGGTCAAGAGCATCCGCCTGGCAGGCGGCGACCACGAGGTGGACTGCAAGATGGATGCCGGCAATTTCATGCTGAAAGCCTGCTATCTGAGGAAAGTCTGACGGACATTTTTCCGGGCTATACCTTGCGCGGCTGCAATTTGTGACCGCGCAAGGTATAGGTTCAACCCTGCCGCTTTACAAATCGCTATCGGTGATCACCCCGCCGAAATAGAGCTTCAGCAGGATAGCGACGGGGGGCGGAATTTCCAAACCCAATTCGAAGCGGCTTCCGCGCGATTGCGTCACCCCGAATTTCGACCAAAAACGGTACTGGCTTTCCCGTCTGCTCTTGCGAAATTCGCGTAGCGCATCGGGATTAAAAAAGCCGTTTTCCTGCATCACTCGCCGCCTCGTATCCATATTTCTTTCTCCTGAACATTCAATCAGATATCCGCATATAAGCGCACCGTGAACCTCAACGGATCGGGAATTTTGCATCAAATTCCGATTTTCCGAACCTATCTACCTAGATAGTTACGCAAAGTAGCTATTTGGCATATTTTTTATGCCTCCTGGGTATTCCAGGCAATTCATCGGAGAGTCGCATATGTCACACCTGATTAAGATTGCAGCAAGAAAAGATTTTTCCAGCAAAGAATTATGGGAAATGCACCGGCTACGGGCAAAAGTATTCAAGGAGAGGATGGGGTGGGAGGTGCCCATTATAAGCGGCATGGAAATAGACGGGTACGACGCTCTGGAACCCTACTACATGATGGTGCGCGATTCCGTCAACGGCTTGCGCGGTTGTTGGCGGGCGCTGCCGACGGAAGGCCCCTATATGTTGAAGGACACTTTCCCGGAGCTGCTGCATGGTCAGCCTGCCCCGGAAAATAAGAAAATATGGGAGTTGAGTCGCTTTGCCATCGATGCGGACGGCCCGCAAGGGTTCGGGTTTTCCGGGCTGTCTCTCGACGCATTGCGGGCCATCGTGAGGTTCGGCGATAAAAAGGGGATCGAACACTACGTCACAGTCACCACAGTCTCGATTGAGCGCATGATGCGGCGCGCCGGTTTCGCCGTCACCCGCTATGGTCCGCCGATACGGATAGGTGTGGAAAATGCTGTGGCAGTGGATTTCGACATCGGCGAACAAACCCATGCAGCACTGTTCGGAAAAATGCCACAGGCTGCTTGATCCAGGGTAAATTTGTTCTCGGCACGGAAAAAACCGATTCACCGCAGAGGACGCAGAAGGACGCAGAGGAAGAGCATGAGGGTTTTCCTCCGCGTCCTTTGCGTCCTCTGCGGTGAAGTTTCCTCAATGTTTTGCTCAAAAACTTCCGCCGACTTGATCTACAACAAGGTTTGCTATGCAAGCTAAGGGCACACTGATTTTAACCTAGAAACCTCCGTTGACCGCTTGCCAAGATGTGTAACATGATGGTTCTAAACAACTTTGCCATCCATTTTGCGTTCACCCATATGGTGAGAGCGCTACGGGCTGGATTGCACGGTTTTCCGGGCGCATGGCGGCGTTGCAACTACAAGAGAAGAGAATGGAACAACCATTCTTCGTCGTTGCGCCTCTTGTGCCCAAGCCGCAGGCTGTCGGGTATGCCCTGCACCCGGAAAACCGCACACTCCAGCCCGTTCAACGGAGGTTTCTAGGTTTAAGCGGTGCGACCTAGCCAACCAGTATGACCGAACTCGAACTCCATTTGCTCAACGATTTCCAGCACGATTTCCCGTTGGCTGCGGCGCCGTTTCGGAAAATCGCCGCGCATCTGGGTAGCGACGAAAATGCGGTGCTCGCTGTGTTGGCGCGCCTGCAAAAGCAAGGCGCCGTCAGCCGCGTGGGTGCGGTATTCCGCCCGCATACCATAGGCGCCAGCACACTGGCGGCGATGGCGACGCCGGAAGAAAAACTGTTGGCCGTCGCGCATCGAATCAGCCTGTTTCCCGAAATCAACCATAATTACGAGCGCGAGCACCACTATAATCTGTGGTTTGTCGCCACGGCGCCGGACAGCGAACGCCTGGGCGATGTGCTGCGCCGCATCCAGGCAGAAGCCGGCTATCCCTTGCTGGTGTTGCCCATGCTGGAAGATTTCCATATCGACTTGGGGTTCGATCTGGCACACTCTCCCAACGGCACGGTTGACAGCATCCGTGGGGTGCGCCGGGGCGGGACGTCGCCCGCGCGCTATGCGCCGCACCCCGACGAATCCCGATTGATCGCCGCCATCCAGAACGGCATTCCGCTGGCGCCGCGTCCCTACGCCGAAATCGGCGCGCAAACCGATATGAGCGAAGCGGAAGTCATTGCCGGCCTGTCCCGCTTGCTCGAACAGGGGGTGATACGCCGCCTGGGCGTAGTGGTGCGTCATCATGAGTTGGGCTACCGCGCCAATGCGATGGTGGTGTGGGATGTGCCGGACGCGGATGTCGGCAAGGTCGGTCGCTGCCTCGGCCAGTTCGATTGCGTAACTTTGTGCTACCGTCGCCCGCGTCGCCCGCCGGAATGGCGCTACAACCTGTTCAGCATGATCCACGGACGCGACCGCAACGAGGTGCTGGGTTTGGTCGACCAATTGCGCGCGGCGTGCAAGCTGGCGGACACGCCGCACGAAGTGCTGTTCAGCCGCCGCCGCTTCAAGCAATGCGGCGCGCGCTATGTCGAGGAGCGGTGCGTCGAGGCGGGCGTGGCATGATCCTAGAAAGCTCAGTTGACCGCTTGCCAAGATGTGTAACATGGTGGTTCTAAACAATTTTGTCATCTATTTTGCGTTCACCCGTATGGTGAGAGCGCTACGGGCTGGATTGCACGGTTTTCCGGGCGCATGGCTGCGTTGCAACTCCTTGCAATGGAACAACCATTGCGCGTCGTTGCGCCT
>Ga0172380_10006194_pt1 | contig 14038 bp, 12 predicted proteins | sample Leawe162metaG_FD_119747 | JGI IMG/M metagenome (GOLD analysis project Ga0172380, IMG submission 119747) | Leachate microbial communities from a municipal landfill in Southern Ontario, Canada - Leachate well 162 metaG | ecosystem: Engineered > Solid waste > Landfill > Unclassified | place... | reverse complement strand
GCTGACGGTGCTGCTGGCGGAGATATTCGAGCGTCGCAGCGGGCTGCTGGCGATGCGGGGTGATACGCGGTCGCGGAAGAAGGTATTGAAGCAAGCGGAAACGCAGGCGGACGCAACACCGCATCGCCCGCGGAAAACTTCACCGGCGACAACCGAAGTACCCGCGGAAACCTCGACGGAAAACATGCTCGATGCGATGCGCGCCGCTCAACAGCGGGCACGGGGTCGCACCAAACGTTGAATCACAGAATCGGACTCAGCAGCTTCGCGGCATTGTCGATCATCGTTCGCCATCCCGTCCGCCGCCGCCACGATGCGAGCGTCAGCGCGTCGGATTGTTCGATGTATTGCTGCTGAAGGAGCCGAAGTTTCGCGGTGATCGCCGGGCCGTACAACAGCAGGTTCAACTCGAAGTTGAGATTGAACGAACGGATGTCGAAATTGGCCGAGCCGATCATGGCGAACGCATCATCGACGGTCATCGTTTTGGAATGCAGCAGCCCGTCACGATACAGATGAATGTTCACACCCGCTTCGAGCAGTTCATCGAAATACGCCCGCCCCGCGGCGGTGACGACCGGATGATCGCCTCCCGCCGGCACGACCAGATCGACCCTCGCCCCGCGCATCACCGCCACCTTCAGCGCCAACAATGCCGGCTCGTCCGGCACGAAATAGGGGCTGGTCAGAATCAATCGCCGCTGCGCCGAGTGGATCGCCTGCACTACGAGATTTTGCAGCGCGTCGGTCGGATAAATCGGCCCCGACGGAACCACCTGCACGCTCACATCGCCCTCACCGGGCAACGCCGGTACGCGGATCATCGCCGGGTCTTCCAGCACGTCGTCCGTCGTCGAATACCAGTCTTCGAGAAACACCGTCTGCAAATGCGTCACCGCCGGGCCGGTCAGCCGCACCATCAGATCATGCCACGCCAGATCATCGTGGCCGTAGTTCGCATCGACGATGTTCTGACTGCCCGTGTACGCGATGCGTCCGTCGATCACGGCCAGTTTGCGATGGTTGCGCAGATCGACCCGCGCCAGCCGGCTTCGTATCGGATTCACCGGCAACACGCGGTGGAACTCGATTTTGTTCGCCGCGAAAAACTTCGGCAGCGCGCCGATCAACCGGCGGGATCCCGCCGCATCGACCAGCACCCGGCACTGCACGCCCCGCCGCTTGGCCAGCGCCAGCGCCTCGGCCACGCGCCGGCCCGTCGCGTCGTCCCGGTAAATGTAGAACAGCAGATGCACGTGATGTTCCGCCGCGTCGATGTCGGCGATCAGCCGCTCGATCATCACGTCGGTGTCGGCGATCAGATCGGCGTTGTGACCGGCGAGAATCGGCCGGCCCGCCATGTTCATCGCCACGTTGATGAGCGCCTGGTGTTCGGCGGCGATTTCGGGGCGCACCGCGAAGTCGCGCGTCAGCGCCAGCCGGTCCACTCTCTTCATCGCCTCCACCACCGCCGCGTGACGCTTGGCCCGCTGTTTGCCCAGCCCCGTGCCGGCGAACAACAGATACACCACCAGCCCAGGCCAAGGCAGCGCGAAGATCACCGCCAGCCACGCCAATGCCGCCACCGGCTGACGACGGCGCGTCGCCACCGGCACCATCACGATGCGTATGATCCACTCGGAAATCAGATAAAGTGTGCCGAACATGATCGGTATTGACGGGCCTCTCGCACACCATCGTAACGCACCCGACGAGGAAAAGCGATGAGAGATGAGCGACGAGCGATGAGGGGAAATATATTTCGCCGTGGTTCGCGGCGGTAGTTGTATCCGAGCTTTTGCGAAATGCGATTTCAACACAAGAGGGCACAGAGTTCGCGGAGTCAAAAACCGGGAAAACACATTGAAAATCCCTCTGGGTACTCCGTGTTCTCTGTGTTGAAATGTCTTTTTGATTTTTGCGAAAGTTCAGTTGTATCACGGACCAATATCCGCTTCGCCTCATCGCTCGTCGCTTCTTCACAGTTCGCCCGAAACCGAATTGACCACCGGCGGCTGACTGCCGGGGTCGCTTCCGGGGGCGTTTCCGGGGGCGGGGGGCGGTGTCGCGGGTAATTGCGGCATCCCCCGGCCGTACCGCTCGCCAGTCGGGTTCAGCGCGTTCAGCAGCGTCGTCCACGAATGCAGTTGATTTAGCTGCTTCGCCGGTTGTGCCGAAACGCTCGCCGACCGCATCGTCGGATTGGCCGGCAGCGGTACACGCGGCTTGCGCCACCACATCTCGCTCACCGTCGCCCCCGTGGCTATCGAAGCGTTCGGTTCGGGCAACACCGGCGGGGCGAGCGTCAACGTCGCGTCCTCGCCGCCGGAAAACGCCGCCGCCACTTCCGTTCGCGGGGCCTGCGTTTGGGGCACACTGACATGCGCCGCCGCATCGACACGCATCGCCTGTCGCTTCATCGCCGCGTCCGCGGCCCGCATTTTCGCCGCCTGTTTTTCAATCGCCAGCAACTGCCACGCGCCCGCCGCCAGCAGCAACATCGCCGCCGTCGCCAGCCATTGCGCCCGCAACCAGCGATGCGAACCGCGCCGGGGCAACCGGGCCGTCACCCTCGACCGCGACGGTGAACCCAGCACCGCGTGAATCGCCTTGCTTGCCGCGATGTCCAGGTCACGCGCCTGTTCGGCGCTGGCGCGCTTCCGCGGGTCGCGCATAATCAGGCGATAAAACTCCGCCTGCTCATCCGCCGTCAGCTCCCCGTCGAGGTGCCGACCCGCCAGCGATTCAAATGTGTCCTGCGAACGTGTCATGCGATTTTCGTCACTTATTCACTGAACTTTTGCGAAGTTCGGTTTCAACGCAGAGGGCACAGAGTCCACAGAGCGAAAAATACGAAAAATACAGCCCGAAAAATCTTCTCCGTGTCCTCTGTGACTTCCGTGTTGAAATATCTTTTCGACTTTTGCGAAACTCCGGTTATCCAATCCAAGCCGGACCCGAACTTCCGGGGGCCGCGAAGGTCCGGGTTCTTCCGCGCGTTCAATCGACTTCCAAACTTCCGGGGGCGGGGGCAAGGGACTCGGCCAGCAGCTTTCGCGCCCGCACCAGCCGCGTGCCCACCGTGTCGATCGGCAGGTCCAGCGTTTGTGCGATGTGCCGATACGTCCAACCCTCCAGATGCCGCAGCACGAACGGCTCCCGATAAATCGCGGGCATCGACTCGATCACCCGCAACACCGCGTGATGTTCCTCGCCCACCGATGCGCACCTGGCCGGGTCGTCGCTGCGCTCCCCGCCGCGACCGAGCATCTCCTGCGCCAATCGCCGCCAAAGATTCCACTGTCGGCGTTTGCGTCGCCCCGCGTCGATCGCCGCGTTTTTCGCCATGCGATACAACCAATGTCGCCACTTCCGGGGGTCGTCCAGCGACTTGCATCGCTGCCACACCGCCAGCCAGATTTTCTGCATCACATCATCGAGCAGATTCGCATCGCCCAGCGCCGAGTAAACCACGCCCCGCACCCAGCGGTCATTACGCGCGATCAAGTCAGCCAAGCCCTGCCCATCCCCGGCCTGCACGGCCTCGATGAGTTGCTGGTCCTGATCGACTTCCTGCGTCAGCGGATAGATCATGGCTACCGAACCAGACGCCGCCATCGCCCGTTTACTGTCACGTTTCACGGTTGGTTTCCTGTAAAAGCGACTCTCGCGATCCTTCGCGTCCTCATTATGCCAAACATCCAACGTTTCAACCAGCGAAATAGCGCGGGATGCGGGAATGCGGCTTGCGGCTTTTGCTTTCCACTTCCGCCTTCCCTTCTGACTTCCCACTTTCTTCCCGCCTTCCCACTTTCTTCGGTGTCCGTGTCAGCCCCCACCACGACAGGGGGTTTTCACGCTTAAATGTTTTATTCGCTAAGACTTGCGTCAGCGACCGCCCCCTGTCCGCCTGGACACGCCCGGAGGCAAAACCCGTGTTTTTAGCGTGAAATTGCCGATTTGCCGTGACCACTCGGCCACCTACTTCGTGTCCGTCCGGCCACGACACCGCCATTTTTCGCCAAAAACTGCGGGGCGCATGGCCGGGTGGCCATGCGGGATCGCGGGGATTGTGCCGCCGCAAGCGACCCCAAACCGCTCATGCACGACACGCCGCGTTACGGCACCCCCGCCGCTAAAAAACCGTTGACATCAAACACAGCCGCCGCGGTTAATGATTATTCGGCGGATTCATCGCCGCGTCCAGATCGACCGCCGCGCCGGGACAGGGCATCGGTCCCGCGAGCCGGCGGCGTTGTCGCAACGCCGTCAGCACCCGCCGCATGTCTTCGTGCAACGGGGCGGTGAAGGTCATCGGCTGATCGGTCATGGGATGTTTGAATTGAAGCACGGCGGCGTGCAGCGCCGGCCGGCGTATCAGCAGATCGTCGCGCTCGGCGATGCGGTTCCAGATGCGAACGCCCTCGGCTTTGGTGCGGGCGAAGGTGAGCATCGGCTGCGAACCGGCGACGGCGGGGGGGCGGTCGATCTCCGCGTCGCTGATCGGTTCCCCGCCGTAGATGATGTCGCTGATGATCGGATGGCCCAGGTAGGTCAGATGCACGCGAATCTGGTGGGTGCGACCGGTTTTCAGTTCCAGTTCGACCAGCGAGTAACCGTCGAACACTTCGCGGACCCGGAAGATCGTGACCGCGTCGCGTCCGGTTCCGTCGCGTCGGATGGCGTAGGCCTCGGTGACGGTGGGGTGTTTGCCGATGGGTTCGTCGATCACGCCGACCCGTTCGTCCATTTTGCCGTGTACGACGGCCAGGTAATACTTTTGCACGCGGCGTTGCTCGAAGAGCCGGCTCATGCGCCAGTGCGCTTCATCGGTTTTGGCGACGACGATGACGCCGGTGGTGTCCTTGTCGAGTCGATGCACGATGCCGGGGCGGAACTCTTCGATGCCGACGCTGGACAACGCCTCCAGCCCGTTCTCCCGCACGCCCCTGAAATGCCACGCCAGCGCGTTGACCAGCGTGCCCGACAAATTGGAACGGGCGGGGTGGACGACGAGGTTGGCCTGTTTGTTGATGACGATGAGGTATTCGTCTTCGTAGAGGATGCTGATCGGAATGCCTTCCGCCTGAATCTGCTTGAAAGTCGGCGGAGGCACGACGACCTCCACCACGTCGCGTTGTTTGACGATGGTGGAACTTTTCGGCGGATTGCCGTTGACGGTGACCGCGCCTTCGTTGATGAGTTTTTGCAGGCGCGAGCGCGACAACCCCGGCAGGCGGCTGGTGAGGTAACGGTCGAGCCGGCGTTTGATGTCTCGCTGAAGGATGAAGCGGCGATGCTGCGCGCCGTCGGATTCGACCAGCGCGTCAAACTCGTCGATGACCTGTTCATCATCGGCGGCCAGATCGACGTCGTCGGGGGCGGCGGATATTCCGGAGGCGGGTGGGTTGGAGAATTGCTGATTGCTGATTGCTGATTGCTGATTGGGAGAGGGGGTATCGCGGTTTCCTCGTCGCTCGTCGCTCATCGCACATCGCTTCCGGGGGCGCTTCCGGTTCCGGGCGCGGCGGGCGTTTCGGGGGCAGGCGCGACCGACGTTCCGGGGGCGGGGGCGTCGGGTTTTTCAGGGGTGGCGGCGGTGGGGTCGGCCTTGGGTTTGGGCGGGGCCTGCGGCAGCGTCACCGGCTGTTCAATGGATGCGATCCGCGACAGTCGCAAGTCCGCCAGGGTCGCCAGTGTTTTGTACGGCCCGGCATCCTTTCGCACCGCTTCGTACTGTGCTTTGGCCAAGTCCCACTGGGCGAGGGTTTCGTAGTCCGCCGCCAGACGCAGACGGGCGTTGAGCTTGACCAGGGACGGTGTGCCGGAGGCGGCGAGTCCTGGCGCGTCGGGGGCGTCGATGGTTTGCTTGGCCAGCGCGACGGAGCCATCCATGAGCCGTTTGATTTCGTCCCGTGATTTTTGGCCGTCGGCGTTGTCGGTCGCGGCGGTGTCCATCGCCTGTTCACCGAGTTGATCGGAAGCGCGCAGCAATGCGTAACCCGCGAAGCCCGGTCGGTCGGCGTACCGGCTGGCGACTTCCTTCAAACCTTCGGGGCTGGTGGTTCCGGTCAGGTCGGCCCAGGCGGTTTCGCGTTCGCGCGCGTCCTTGCCCATGTACCAGCGCCCGCCGGTCACGATGGCGACGAGGATGAGTACCGCCAGCAGCATCAGCGTGCCGTGTTTTTTCCACCACTCGTTGAAGTGGAAGAGAAAGTGCTGGAGGTCGTTTTCCTGTAATTCGTGACGTTGTTCGCTGTCCATAATTCAAGTTTCGCGTTGAGAGTTTCGGGTTTCGGGAGTTTGGGGACGCTGCTTCCGGGGGCGTCACCCGCTAAACATTCGGGGAATACTTCCGGGGGTTATTTCCGGGGGTTTACTTCCGGGGGTCGCCGCGGCCGAGGGTTTGGACGTTGATGTTGATGGTGGTACGTGTGCCGGTGAGGGTGAGGTCGCTGTCGATGCGGACCTCGCAGAATTCGCTGCCCTTTTCAAAACGCAGAATGTACTGGCCCCGCACCATCTGCCGACCACGGATCGTCCAGCCCTTCAGCGGCATCTGCTCGGCGTAAAAACGATCGGCGTCGATCTTGTCGGCGTAGCCCTCGTAGGTGTGGTCGATGTACCGCGAACCGGACGATTCATAATCCCGGCTGATCGACTCGGCCATCTTGAATCCCACCGGCACGGGAATGTCCGTGATCGGCGGACGACTCCGCGGCACCAGCCCCACGCCGCCGCTCGTCACCGACCGCCGCGTGTCATCTCCCCCGCCGGTGGCGGGGGTCGTATCGCTTGATGTGGTGTTCGCACTTTCACAACCGACGAAGAACAACAACATCGCCAGCAGGCCGATCTTCGCCAGTTGTCGCTGAATGTCCGTAAGGGTGTGTTTCATGGTCGAGTCCTCAGGCCAACCAGTGTAACGGTGGGGCGGGTGTGGGGCAATGCGTGGAGAGGGTGTGTGGAGAGGGTGACGATTTGCAGGGGTCTGCCCAATTTTTCGGGGGTGACGGGAAATGACGAAAGACGAAATCCGAATGACGAATGAAATCCCAAATTGCGAACTCCAAACCGATGAACGCGCCGGGTTCTTTGAATATTGGAATTTGGAACTTGATTCGTCATTCGAGTTTCGTCATTCGTCATTCGGTCCCCAACCAACCCAAGTCACGCCGCACCGCCCATTGGCCCCCTCCCGGGTCATTGGGCAAACCGCGAACTCGATCTGGCGGATGCCCCTTGTCAACGCAGTTTGATCGTCGCCAGCGCGATCGCGGCCAGCAGGGCGGTGATGAGCCAGAAGCGGGTGACGACCTGTCCCTCGGCCCATCCGGAAAGATGGAAATGGTGATGAATCGGGGCGCAGCGGAACAGGCGGGAGCCGCGCGAGAGTTTGAAGTAGCCGACCTGGAGCATGACCGAAAGGGTTTCAGCGACCAGCACCCCGCCGATCAGGACCAGCAGCACTTCCTGGCGGATGACCACGGCGATGAAGCCGATGAGCGCGCCCAGCGGCAGCGAGCCGGTGTCGCCCATGAAGACCTGGGCGGGGTGGCAGTTGTACCAGAGGAAACCGGCACAAGCGCCGACCATCGCGCCGGCGATGATGGAAAGCTCTGCGCTGGACGCGACGTAGGGAACCAGCAGGAACTTGCTGCCGTATTCGATGCCCGCGATCAGACAGAGAATGAGGAAAGCGAAGCTGACGATGGCCATGATGCCGGAGAGCAGGCCGTCCATGCCGTCGGTGAGATTGGTGGCGTTGGACGAGCCGGAGATGACCATGACGGTGAGGATGCCGAACGCCCAGGGACCGAGTTGGATGAGGTCGGGGTTGGGCAGGCGTTGGGCGATTTCGGCGGCGGGCAGCCAGGTGCGCTGGAAGGGGAGGTTGAGGATGTGGGTCATGTTGGGGGCGTCGGCGGCCAGTTCGCCGGAGGCCAGGGCCTGGTTGTACCAGACCTGTCCGTGGTGGTGGATGAACAGGCCGAGGATCAGCGCCCAGCCGACCTGGAAGACGAACTTTTCCCACGAGCGCAGGCCGTCGCGTGAACCGGGGGATCGGCGGGCGCTGGTGAGTTTGAGCCAGTCGTCCACGGCTCCCAGCCCGGCGTAAAGCACCACGCAGATCAGCGCCATCTGCACATAAAACTCGGTGATGTCGGCCAGGAGAAAGGCGCTGACGAAAATCGCCGCGGCGATCAGCGCGCCGCCCATCGTGGGCGTGGCGGCTTTCTGGCGTGTCAGGCGGTTGAGATCGGCGTGGTTGAACTCCGGGTTGTCGCCGATCTTCTGGCGCACCAGCCAACGGATCACCGGCTTGCCCAGCAACAGGACAATGGCGAAGGCGACGATGATCGCCGCGACGGCCCGGAAGGTGGTCTGATAGACGAACACCTGACAAAACCGCCAGAGGTTGACGCTTTCCAGCCAGGGTTGAAGGTGTTGAATCAGAAGGAAAAGCATGGCGAGATGTTATACCTGAAAAAGAGAATGACGAATGACGAAATCCGAATGACGAATGAAATCCCAAACCACAAATTCCAAACCGAATACCGCGTCCGCCACCGCCGGATCATTGGAATTTGGAGCTTGATTCGTCATTCGGATTTCGTCATTCGTCATTTCGTCCTCCCTTGCGAAGGGCGCGGACGCTGAAAAGATTATCGGCTATCGCGCCCTTTCTTTTGCACTCCGGCGGCGTCATCATGGGGGGACCGCGATTTTTTTTCAAAATCACACGGAAGATTTCGCGCCTTCGGCGCAACCATAATGAACGAAGCAACACCCCAACCGATGAGTCGGCGATGACGGAGCGCTCCGATGCACAGTTGCTGGCTCTGATCCATCGAGCCGACGAACAGGCGTTCGCCGAGTTGGTGCGGCGTCATGGTCGTTATCTGTTCGGTGTGGCGCGGACGCTGGTGCGCGATGAGCATGAAGCCGAGGACGTGGTGCAGGAAACGTTTCTCGCCGCGTTCAGGGGCCGGTATCGCGGCGAAAGCACCGTGCGAACCTGGCTGGTCGGCATCACGGTGAAACAGGCGGCCCTGGTACGTCGCAAACGCAGACCCCCGCCCCCGGAAGTTTTAAGCCGGTCGTTCGATGCACAAGCCGCGACCGATGCGAAAATGGACCTGGCGGCGATGTTGGAACAATTGAGCGAAGAACACCGCGAAGCGCTGGTGCTTCGGGAATTGGAAGGTTGCAGCTACGAAGAAATCGCCGGGTTGCTCGGCGTGCCGCAAGGCACCGTGGAATCGAGATTGCATCGCGCACGCGCCCGGCTTCGTGAACAGTTCGGCCCGGATGAAAAAACACCATGACCTGCCCCGACAATCAACAACTTCACCGTTACCACGACTGGCAACTGACGACCGAACAGGTCGCGGCGATCGAATCGCATCTTCAACAGTGCGAACACTGCCGGACGCAATTGCGGGCATTGCGACATCTGAGCGACATGCTGTTTCACGCCCCGCTGGCCGAGCCGAGTGAACAGGCGATGAGGCGATGGGCGCGATCGGCGCGACGGATGCGTGATTCGCGGATTCGTCATCTGGCCGAGTGGATGACGGCGGCCGCGGCGACAATCGTGCTGGGGATTTTCGGGTTGTGGCCGAACATGGAAACCGCGCAGGCCGGTTCGCTGCTCGGCGACGTCGAGCGGGTGATGCTGGCCGGCGCCGCCGATGAGCGGTTGCCGGCCAACCTGGTGACGGCGCGACTCTTCGCCGCCGACCTGTCAGGCGAATCCCCCGATCAAGGGAGCAACGACCCATGACGCGTCTGATGATCGTGATTGGATTCGTGGTGTGGTTCGGCGCGGGACTGGCCGTGGGTTGGCGCATCGGTTCATCGCACGATCAGCCGCCGCGCCCGCCGCATGGCGGAGGCGGTTCCGCTACCGGGGGGGGTTGGTTGGGGCAGCGGTTGAATCTCACCGCCGATCAGCGGAAGCAGCTTGACGCGATCTGGTCGCCACTGGCCAGGCGTGGCGGGCGCGAGGGGTTCTCGCAGCGTGCGCAGCTTCGCCGTGAGCGTGACGCGGCCATCGCCGCGCTGGTGCCCGAATCCGACAAGGCCGCGTATCAGAAAATCATCGACGATTACAGCGTGAAAACCGCCGCGCTCGAATCGCAATGGAAACAGTCGTTCACGCAGGCGGTCGAAAAAACCCGCGCGATTCTCACGCCGGAGCAACGCGAAAAATACGACGAACTGATGGCCAGAACCCGGCGCGAATGGGAGACCGGCCGCGATCACGCCCATCGTCCACCCCCACCCCCACCCCCGGAATCGGAAAATACAGAACAACCACAAAGCCCATCGTCGCCCGGCGATGGGCCTGCCCAGCCGTGACCTGTCGCGTGACCGGCCCGGCAGGGACGATGCTTACTCAAGGAGCTGAACATGACCCGAAACCGTTTGATGCTGTCCGTGCTGGCGATGACCCTGTTGATCCCCATGATCGCGATGGCGCAGGACACGCCGCAAAACAACGATGGCCAGGGACGCGGCTGGCGATTCGATCCCGCTCAGATGCGCCAACGCATGATGGAACGAATCAAGACCGAACTGAAAGCCACCGACGAAGAATGGACCGTCCTTCAACCCAAAGTCGAAAAAGTCATGACGCTCCAGCGCGATCTGATGATGAGCATGTTCGGCGGTCGCATGGGCCGTCGCGCCCCCGGAACCGGCGCCCCCGGTGGTCCCGGCGGCGACAACGCGCAGCCCTCGGCCGGCGAAGCGTCCCAGAGCGAAATCGTCAAGGCAACGACCGATCTTCGCACCGCGCTGGCCGATGACAACACACCCGCCGCGACCCTCAACGAAAAACTGCTCGCCTTCCGCACCGCCAGGGCCAAGGTGCGGACCGAACTCGATGTCGCCCGCAAAGACCTCAGGGAACTGCTCACCCCGCGACAGGAAGCCGTACTCGTCGTGGACGGCATGCTCGAATAGTCCGTTTCGACCCCCTTTGCCCCGTCATGCCCTCCCCGGCACGACGGGCCTTGGTACTTGTTTTGAAACTTCCGGTTTTGAAACTTCCGGGGGTTCAAGGCGGCCCGGCATGACACAACTGATCGACATGCTCCACCAGCGAGGCCTGCTCGACGCGATCGCCGCCGATCGCGCACGAGCCGCCCTCGCGCGGGGCCGGCCCCTCGAACAAGCCATCCTCTCCGCCGATGGTGTCACCGAAGAAGCGATGCTCCGCGCCTTGGCGCAATCGCTTGATCTGCCCTACGTCGAACTGGAAACCGCCGCCCCGACCAAAGACTTCGTCTCGCGGTTTCCCGCCCGCCTGATCGTGCGTCACAACATGCTGCCGCTCGATGAACAGGGCGGCGTGGTGCGCGTCGCCGTTTCCACCGTCAGCGACACCGCCGCGCTCGATGAACTTCGTCTGGCCGTCGGCAGGGAATGCGTGCCGGTCATCGCGCCGTCCGCCGAGATCGACCGCGTGCTCAAACGACTGCTCGGCGTGGGTGCCGACACATTGCACACACTCGACACCGACGACGCCATTCAGGTCATTGACGCCGATGAAGACACGGACCTGGACGCTTCCACTTCCGGGGGGGCCGCGCATGACGCATCCATCATCCGCTTCGTCAATCAGATACTCATCGAAGCCATCGAGCTGCGCGCCACCGATGTGCATGTCGAACCCTTTGAAGATCAGCTTCGCATGCGCTACCGGATTGATGGCATTTTGCAGGAGGCCAGCGTTCCGCCGGGCGTCCGCCGCTTCCATGCCGCGATCGTTTCACGCCTGAAAATCCTGGCGCATCTCGACATCGCGGAAAAGCGTCTGCCGCAGGACGGTCGCATCAAACTCAAGCTCGCCGGGCGTGAAATCGACGTCCGCGTCTCCATCATTCCGATGATTCACGGCGAGGCCGTCGTGCTGCGACTGCTCCATCGCAATGCCGCCATGATGGGCGTGTCCAATCTCGGCATGGCGGAGCGTGACAAGCTGCTGTTCGACGGCGTACTGGAAATGCCGCACGGCATCGTCCTGGTCACCGGCCCCACCGGTTCGGGCAAAACCACCACCCTCTATGCCGCCCTCGGCCAGATCAACGACATCCAGCGAAAAATCATCACCATCGAAGACCCCGTCGAATACCAGCTTCGCGGCGTCAATCAAATCCAGGTCTCCACCAAGGCCGGCCTCACCTTCGCCGCCGGCTTGCGCGCCGTCCTCCGTCACGATCCCGATGTCGTCCTCGTCGGCGAAATCCGCGACAAGGAAACCGCTGAAATCGCCGTGCAGGCCTCCCTCACCGGCCACCTGGTCTTCAGCACGTTGCACACCAACGACGCCCCCGGCGCCGCCACGCGCCTGGTCGATATGGGCATCGAACCCTACCTTGTCGCTTCCTCCCTCGAAATCGTCATGGCGCAACGCCTGGTCCGCGTCATCTGCGAACATTGCAAAACGCAATGCCAGCCCGATGAAGTCAATCGCCTGCGCGATCGATACGGCCACCTCGTCCCCGATCAGCTCTACCGCGGCGCCGGTTGCCGCCAATGCCAGAACACCGGCTTCCGCGGCCGGCAGGGCGTCTTTGAAATCATGGCCGTCACCGATGACATCCGCACACTCATCCTCAAACAGGCCCCCGCGCATGAAATCCGCCGCCTCGCCGTCAAACACGGCATGCGCAGCTTGCGAGAAGACGGCTGGCGCGTCATCCGTCAGGGCCGAACCACCGTCGATGAAGTCATCCAAAACACCAAAGACGAAACCGCCATCGCCGCCGGCTTCGGTCTGATCGACCCCCCGGAAGTTTTGATGCCCCGCGACCCCACCGCAAAGGCGAACGCATAAATGGCCGACTTCGCCTACACCGCCATCGACCGCTCCGGCAAACGCGCCGCCGGCGTCATCCCCGCCGACTCACGCCCCGCCGCCATCGAAGCCGTCATCCAGCAAGGCCTCTCCCCCCTCTCCATTCACCCAACTTCCGGGGGTGCCAAGGCCGGACACCTTCAGGTGTCCGGCAGAACCGCGGCGCGCCAGCGCCCCACCCATCCCGCCCACCGCAAAGTCCCCGCCAAATCCGTCCAATCCTTCACACGCGAACTGGCCAATCTCCTCGCCGCCGGCCTCTCCCTCTCCCGCGCTCTCGCCCTCCTCCGCCGCGAGGCCTCCCATCCCGCCGCACGCGACACCTGGTCCCAAATCCACGATGACGTCGTCGGCGGCCAATCCCTCGCCGACGCCCTCGCACGCCATCCCCAATCCTTCTCCCGCGTTTATGTCGCCATGGTCCGCGCCGGGGAAGCCGGCGGATTCCTCCACGTCGTCCTCCAACAAATCACCGACTTCCGCCAACGCGAACAAGACCTCCAAGGCAAAGTCACCGCCGCACTCATCTACCCCGTCGCGCTCACCACCGTCGCCGCCGCCGTGATGATCTTCCTCCTCACTTTCTTCATCCCCCGATTCTCCGTCATCTTCGAGCAGTTCGGCTCGCACCTGCCCCTGCTCACCCAAATCGTCGTCGCCGCCAGTAAATCCCTCGTCAAAATCGGTCCCTTCCTCGCCCTCGCCGCGCTCGTCGCATTCATCGTCCTCCGTCGATGGTGTACCACCGAACCCGGTCGCCGCTGGCTCGATCACGCTATGTTAAAACTTCCGGGGATCGGCGAACTCATCGCCCGCTTCGCCATGGTCCGCTTCACCCGAATGCTCGGAACCCTCACCGGCGCCGGCGTCCCCCTCGTCGCATCTCTGCGAGTCGCCCGTGAAGCCATCGGCAATCAAACACTCACCGACACCGTCACCCATTCCATCGAACAGGTCCGCCAGGGCGTCCCTCTCGCCACGACATTGGCCGCCAGTCCCATTCTCTTCCCGCCTTCCGTCGTCGAAATGATTTCCGTCGCCTCCGAAACAGGCCGGCTCGACCACGAACTCATCCGCCTCTCCACCGCTTACGAACAAGACCTCGACCGCGAACTCAAACTCACCGTCGCCGTCGCCGAGCCGCTCCTGCTCGTCGCCATGGCCGCGGTC
>Ga0172380_10006193_pt1 | contig 14039 bp, 12 predicted proteins | sample Leawe162metaG_FD_119747 | JGI IMG/M metagenome (GOLD analysis project Ga0172380, IMG submission 119747) | Leachate microbial communities from a municipal landfill in Southern Ontario, Canada - Leachate well 162 metaG | ecosystem: Engineered > Solid waste > Landfill > Unclassified | place... | reverse complement strand
TCATGAAACTGGCTGAATTGCATGGACTCAAAGTCATTGAGGACTGCGCACACGCCATTGAGACCGAGTATCATGACAGGAAAGCCGGCACGTTCGGAGACTTCGGCTGTTTCAGTTTTTATGTCACCAAAAACATTGTAACCGGTGAGGGGGGGATGATTCTTACCGGACGCGAAAATGATGCGGCGCACCTCAAAATGCTCGCCCTTCACGGCATGAGCAAGGACGCGTGGAAACGATTCGGCGATGAGGGGTATCGCCATTATTATGTCCAGGAATGTGGCTACAAATACAATATGATGGACCTTCAAGCAGCCATCGGCTTGCATCAACTGGCACGTATCGAATCGTACTGGAAGCGACGCGGTGAGATCTGGGACCGCTACAACCAGGCCTTTGCAGACCTGCCGCTCTCCCTTCCCGCCGCACCGGAACCAGATACCCGGCACGCGTATCACATGTACACGATTCTGGTCAACCAGGACGCGTGCGGCATCAGCCGGGACCAGTTCCTTGACGCCATGACAATACGCAACATCGGAGTCGGCGTCCACTACCTCAGCATTCCGGAGCACCCCTATTATCAGCGCACCTTTGGCTGGCAACCGGAAGATTATCCGGTCGCCATGAATATTGGACGCCAGACAGTAAGTCTTCCGATCTCCGCAAAACTTTCGGACCAGGATGTGGAGGATGTCATTCATGCAGTTAATGACGTCATTACGTAAAAAACTGCGCAGGCTGGTCGCATTTATCGAGTTTTGGCGGGTGTATGGTTCCGGGAAGGTACTGGGCATGACCTACGTTGTTTCCTACCTGCGCAATCCGAACCCGGCCATCACAACGAGGCTGTTGAGAGCATTCGGCGCTTCGATCGGCTCAAAGACCACTTTCAAACGGGGCGTCCGTATCGACAATTCGTTCGAAGACCAGGCATCCACGGGAGACCTTGCAAATCTCGTGGTCGGCGAAGACTGTTACATCGGCGATGACGTTTATTTTGATCTTTCCAACAAAATTGTTATTGAAGATTCCGCGGTTATCGCAGGTCATGTTTCCTTGATCACTCATGCGGATTGCAACAGGTCTGAATTCCTTAACGCCATATTTCCCCGATACTGTGCCCCGATCAAAATCGGCAGGGGAGCGTGGCTTGGTTTCAACTGCACCCTGCTTGCAGGGGTGGAAGTAGGCGAGAACACCCTGGTGGCTTCCAGTGCCCTCTTGACTGCCAGTGCTGACTCTCACAGCGTATATGCAGGCATTCCGGCTTCCCGCAAGCGCACTCTTACGCAAACCGGCATGGAGTGTTAGCAGCGTGCGTGTGCTTCAAAATTTCCATACCTATTTAAAAACCACGGAGAACTGGTCCTTCAACCTGATCAGTGGCCTGCCTGACGTCACTCTGTTCGTCGCATCAAAGCAGTTTGAAAAATGCAATTTCTATAACCCCCGTTTCACCTATATCGAGTTTCCGCTGAGAAAGATTGAAACGCTGAAGCCAACGTATGCCGTTCGACTCTACAACAACATGGTCCGCACCATGCTGCGCCACCTTTATCCAGCCTACGTCAAACGGATGTGCGCGCCGGTCGACCTGATGCACTCGCACTTCTCGTTTGTAGGGTGGGAATATCGAAACCTGGCGCGCACGTTAAAAGTGCCGCACATCGTTTCATTCTATGGCTTCGATTATGAATGGCTTCCGCACAATGAGCCGGTATGGGCACAACGATACAAACAGTTATTCAACGATGCCGACCTGTTCCTCTGTGAAGGTGAACACGGGGCAACCATACTTCGAAACGCCGGATGTCCCCACACGAAAATAAAAGTTGCCCGACTGGGTGTAAATTGCGCTCAAATACCATACGTTGAACGGCAGAAAAAAGCCGGCGAGCTCAAACTGCTCCAGATAGCGAGTTTGACACCCAAAAAAGGACACCGTTACAGCATCCTGGCCTTCCTTTCGGCACTTGAGAAGTACCCGGAAATGAGCCTGACGATCGTCGGCGGGGATTCGGAAGGGCTCAAAGCCGGCCTGGTGCAACTGATTCCGCCTGACCTGCTGGCAACAAAAATTCATTTTATCGACCGGATCGATTTTTCAAAACTGTATGAATTCATGAGCGACTTCCAGCTGTTCATTCACCCAAGCTGTTATTCGGATGACCGTGATTGTGAAGGTGGAGCGCCGGTCGTACTGCTGGACGCACAGGCGACCGGAATGCCGGTCGTTGCGAGCACGCACTGCGATATTCCATCGGTTGTCTGCAACGGCACGACCGGACTGCTCGCTCCGGAGAAAGACAGTGAGGCCCTCAGTTCCCTGATAGCAACGTTCTACGACATGGATCAGGTCGAGTATACCCGGTTTGCCCGTGCGGCACGGCAGCATGTCGAGCAGGACTACGATGTCAATGCGAATGCGGTTGCTTTGCGGACCATATACCAGCAGCTTGTCGATGAGTACACAGGGAATACCTAAAATGAACCTTGCTCCGATTGCACTGTTCACCTATAACCGGCTGCATCACACCCGCCTGACGATCGAAGCGCTTGCTGCTAACGAACTGGCGCCGGAAAGCGACCTGTATGTGTTTTCGGACGCTCCCCGCAGTGAAGCGCACCGTGAAGCGGTCCGGGAAGTGCGGGAGTTCATCGGCAGCGTTCGTGGTTTCCGGACCATTACCCTTGTCGAACGGGAAGAGAACCTGGGGTTGGCCCGTTCCATCATCGACGGTGTGACCCGGCTTACCGATGAGAGGGGAAGCGTCATCGTCCTTGAGGATGACCTGCTCACCTCGCCGTTTTTTCTGCGATACATGAACGATGCACTGGCGCTGTATCGGGATGACGAGCAGGTAATCAGCATCCACGGCTACGTCTACCCGCTGAAGGAGAGAGTGCCCGAACTGTTCTTTATCCGCGGAGCGGATTGCTGGGGGTGGGCAACCTGGAAGCGCGGCTGGGAACTATTTCAGTACGACGGAACCGCGCTTCTTGCGGAACTGCGCAAGAGAAAGCTGGAAAGGGCATTCAACTTTGACAACAGCTATCCTTACATCAAGATGCTCGAGTCGCAGGTGCGGGGTGATAACGACTCATGGGCAATCCGCTGGAATGCATCGGCTTTTCTGAACGACAAGTTGACCCTCTACCCGGGGCGTTCGCTCGTCAGGAACATCGGGTTTGATGCGAGCGGGTTCCATTGCGGGGCAATTGCCGACTTCGATGTTGCCCTGAGCGAAACACCGATCACGATTGAACGGATAGAGGTCGTTGAAAGTGCGCAGGCGAAGCGCGCGTTTCGCAACTTCTTCAAAGGAATCAAGACAGGATTCTGGCAGCGCCAGAAAAACAGCATCCGCAAACGGATAAACCGCATCACTAGGCAGTTTTGAGGCGCTGAGCGACTTCAACTAACGACACTCATGCTGAACATGTACACAACGGGAACCTGATGCTCAACTTCTGCACCCTATTCGACGCAAACTACCTGACCCGCGGCCTGGCGCTGTATCGTTCGCTGCAGGCGAATTGCAACAGCTTCAGGCTGTATGTCTACTGCTTTGACGAAACCGTGCGTGAGATCCTCGCGGAACTGGCATTGCCCAACCTGGTGACGGTTTCGCTTGCCGAGTTTGAAAACCAGGAACTGCTGTCGGTAAAACAGGACCGGACCAGGGGCGAATACTGTTGGACCTGTACGGCCCATACCATTCGTGACGCATTATCACGGTTCAACCTTCCCGAGATAACGTATCTCGATGCCGACCTGTTTTTCTTTGCCGACCCCGGTCTGCTTATGGAAGAATTCAGGCGGTCCGGCGGGTCGATACTCATTACGGAAAACCGCTATACCCCGCGGTATGACCAGAGCGCGGCAAGTGGAAAATATTGCGTGCAATTCATGACCTTTGTCGCCGACCAGCGCGGCAGGGCGGCGCTGGACTGGTGGTGCGATCGCACGCTGGAATGGTGCTACAACCGTCAGGAAGATGGCAAGTTCGGCGACCAGCAATACCTTGACGACTGGACCGATCGTTTTGAAGGCGTGCATGTCCTGCAGCATCTTGGCGGTGGAACCGCACCCTGGAACATACAACAGTACAAAGTCGGGACCGGACCATCCGTTAATGCCGTACCGATCGTGTTCTACCATTTCCACAATCTGGCCTGGTGTGCGGATGATTCCTTCATGCTCGATCGTTACCGGCTCACCACCGCCACACTGGACGTCATCTACCGCCCCTATATCGCGGTTCTGAGAGATCAGTTGTCCGAGGTTCAGAAGCTGCGCCCCGGCTTCACCAAGGGAATGGTCACGCTGCCAGCCGGGAAGAAACCCTTCTGGCAAGCTTTTGAACACAAACTCAAAGGAAAATTCCATGTCATTCGCTAACAAACAGGTATTGATCACCGGAGGCGCCGGATTCATAGGCAGCAATATGGCAATCAGGCTTGCCGCCCAGGGTGCCCATGTCACTGTCATGGACTCCATGCTCCCCGGCTATGGCGGAAATGTTTTCAACCTTGAACCGGTTCGGGATACCGTTTCAATCAACTTTTCCGACATGCGCGACCCGTACAGCCTTTCCTATATTGTCCAGGGAAAGGATTATATTTTCAATCTTGCCGGACAGGTCAGTCATCAGGACAGCATGAGTGACCCGCTCATGGACATGGAAATCAACGTCAAAGCCCAACTTGTACTGTTGGAGGCGTGCCGGAAAAACAATCCCGCTGCGGTGATTGTCTATGCCAGCACCCGGCAGTTTTACGGCATCCCCGAGTATCTGCCGGTTGACGAACGCCACCCGATCAACCCTCCGGACGTGAACGGCATCAACAAATTTGCCGGCGAACAGTACCACACCCTTTACCACCGTGTTCACGGGCTCAAAACCGTATCATTGCGGCTCACCAATACCTACGGCCCACGCTTGCTCATTAAAAATGCCCGCCAGGGATTTATCGGCTGGTTTATCAACCGGGCAATCTCGGGAGAAGTCATTCAACTTTTTGGCGGCGGCGAACAGCTGCGCGACTTCAACCATGTCGATGACGTCGTGGAGGCATTTCTCCTCGCCGCTGAAACCCCGGCCTGTTATGGAGACTATTTCAATCTGAGCGGCGATAAGGAGTCCCTTTATAACGTCGCGCACGCTCTCATTTCTGCCGCCGGCAAGGGAGTCGTTGAACGGATCCCGTTCCCTGAAGAGCGTAAAAAAATTGATATCGGCAGTTTTTGGGGAAGTTCCCAAAAATTCAGCGACGTCACCGGATGGCACCCGAAGATCGATCTGAAGGCGGGGCTCGAATCCACCTATGAATTCTATGCCCGGAACCATGGCAAATATCTGGAGGAGATGTGATGAAGGTACCATTCTTCGATATCGGCAGGCTGAACAGCACCATTGCCGCACAGATCCACGAGGCTGCCAACCGTGCCCTTGACAGCGGCTGGTATATCCTTGGCAAAGAATGCAGCGCGTTCGAGCAGGCCATGGCGGCCCAACTTGGCGGGAGTCATGTCTTCGGGTGCAATTCGGGGACCGATGCCCTGGTGCTTTCTCTCCTGGCTGCAGGTGCGGGAACCGGCGACGAAATCATTACCGTTGCCAATACCGCCATTCCAACCGTAGCGGCCATCTGCGCAACCGGGGCAACGCCCGTGCTGGTCGATGTGGATTCCGAAACCTGGGTACTGAACAGCGCCCTGGCTGCCAAGGCACTTACGGCAAAGACCCGTGCCGTGATCGCCGTTCATCTGTATGGCAATGTGGCAGACATATCTGCACTGAAAAGTGCTTTGGCAAAGGCCGGACGGGATGATGTGGCGATCATCGAGGATGTCGCCCAGGCGCAGGGCGCGACACTGGAAGGAAACTGTGCGGGAACAATCGGCCGCTTCGGCGCATTCAGTTTTTACCCCAGCAAGAACATCGGTGCGCTCGGCGACGGCGGGGCCGTGCACTGTGTAAGCGAGACGGACGCGGCGGCAATCAAGGCATTGCGTAATTACGGCCAGAAAGACCGCTACCATGCGGAAACGACCAGAGGAATCAACAGCCGGCTGGATGAGGTTCAGGCTGCGATTCTGTCGGTAAAGCTCCCGTTCCTTGAATCGTGTAATACGCGTAAGGAGCTGTTGATGACTATCTACCGGAATGAGTTTGCCGGGTTGCCGATTGTTTTCCAGAAAGCGACGGCAGGATGCAAGCCAGCCTGGCACCTGTGCGTGATCGCGGCTGAGACGGAACAGACCCGCGACCGGCTTCAGGAACATCTCAACCGTGATGGTATTCAGACCCTGATCCACTATCCTTTTCCCTGTCACCAGCAGCCTGCCTTCGCATCATCAAGGCACTCGGAACTGCCGGTAACAGAGGGGCTGGCGAAAAGAATCCTCTCGCTGCCGCTCTCCCCTGTCCTTACTGACGGAGAGCAGGAGCAGGTCATTGCTTCGATCCGTTCATTTTACCGGCAGTGATCATGCGACCGCCCAGTTCATGCACAGCACCAGGCACGGTAACCCGGAAATGATGCCTGATCCTCTCGTATCCATAATTACCGTCGTCCGCAATGATGCCGAACGCCTGCTCCGCACGGTAACCGGCGTTGCCGGACTTAAAGGGGCCGGCACGGAATATATCGTTGTCGATGGCAACTCCTCGGATGGCACCCTGGCAATAATTCAATCCCACCCACACGTGATCGATCGCTATATCAGCGAACCCGACACGGGCATTTATGACGCAATGAACAAGGGGATTGCGCTTGCCCGAGGCAGGTATCTGCTGTTTCTCAATGCCGGTGACGAATTGCTGGCGGATGTCGAACAGATCGTCGCCATGCACCCAGACTCACCTGTCCTTTTGTACGGCCGGGCAAACATGATCGCCCCGAATGGCACACTGCGCTATGTCAAAGGAAAACAGCTGAAAAATATTCGCCGGTTTCTGAAGGGAATGCCGCTCTGCCATCAGGCGATACTGTATCGCCGGGACGTAATGCCGCTCTACGATCTCCGTTTCAAGGTCATCAGTGACCGGGTCTTGACGTACCTTCTTGTCCGCGAGCACACCGTGGCCAACACCCGCTTTATCGACCGCGTACTCGTGAACTACTATGAAGACGGTTTCAGCGGGAACTACCCCTACCGACTGTTGCGGGAAGAAGAAAACCTTTTTTTCAGGAGTGTCGGGAAATCACAGTACGTGGTAATCAAGAGCATTAACACTCTGTTCAAGTACAAAATAAAATATCCGTTCGTGAGATTATTTCGTACACTGTCGAGCGGTGCTCCCGAAAAAAAAACATCCAATTGAGGCGCTGTCTTGTCATCTGAAAACCCTCGTATATCGGCATTCGTAATAACGAAGAATGAGTCCGCAAAACTCGGCGACTGTCTGAGGTCACTGAACTGGGCTGACGAAGTTGTTGTTGTCGATGATTTCAGCACCGATGCCACTCCGGACATCTGTAACGAATTCGGCGTGGCCTTCTTCCAAAACCGGTTCAGCAGTTTCAGGGACCAGAAGAGCCACGCAATGAAACTGGCAGCCAATGACTGGGTACTTGAACTCGATGCCGATGAACGGGTTTCCGAAGAGATGAGAAAGGCAATTCAAGCGCTGCAACCGGACGACTTTAAACGGTATGACTGTTTCGAGTTCAAGCGCAAGACCCGCTTCTGGGGTAAATGGATCAAGCATTCGTCATTCTACCCGGACTATAAGGGGCGGCTGTACTGCAGGACACGGGGCGCCTGGAACAATGCCAATGTGCATGAGCGGTTTATCCCTGACGGCCTGACAAAGAAACTTGACGGTGACATCCTGCATGAGCAGGACCTTGACCTTCACACCTACCTGCTGCGTATCGCCCGCTATGCAAACATGTCCGCCGCCGACTATTTCGCCAACGGAAGAAGGGCCAAATGGCATCATGTCTCCATTCGCCCCCCGGCTACTTTTTTCCAGCGGTACGTCATCAGGCTCGGTTTTCTCGACGGTGTCCAAGGCTTCGTTATTTCAGTAATGGGTGCTATCGGCACCTTTTTGAAATATATGAGACTGTACGAAATCCAGAACAAGAAAAAATAACTTCGTGAAGTATTTCAGGTCGGATACATGGTAATCATCGGTAAAAGAACGGGGCAACTGGGAAACAGACTCTTTGTGTTCGCCCACATTATCGCAAACGCAATCGAGTACAACTACGAAGTTCATAATCCCAGTTTCTATGGCTACACCCAATACTTCACCGGCACCATGAACGACTTCTTTTGCAGATATCCTTCAAGAAGTTCCCGATTGCACGGCACCGCACTGCAGGGCTTTTATTACCGGCTCATCAGCAAGGGGGTGCTGCCTCTCGCCAAATTCAGTGCCATATCAAAACTTGCGAACGTAAAGACTCTGGATATAGACCCGGAAACGTATCCGGAAGATTGCTACGACATGACCAACCCGGATTATATCGAGCTGGCAACATCCGGCACATTGTTTATTAACGACCCATGGCTCTTCAGGGATTATGTGAATTTCAACAAGCATGCCGACCGGATTCGTACGTATTTCACACCCGTGGAAAAGCACTCTTCGGCGGTTTCAAGCCTCATTTCACATGCAAGGACCGGCTGCGAACTACTGGTTGGCGTACATATCCGGCAGGGCGATTACAAACGATGGCAAAATGGAAAGTATTATTTTACCACTTCCGAATATGCTGCAATTATGGAACGCTTTGCCGCCTCAATGCCGGACAAACGGATAACGTTTCTCATCTGCTCCAACGAGAAACAGGATGAAGCTGCATTCAAAAACCTGAACCATGTAATGGGGAGCAATGACGCGCTCGAAGACATGTACGCCTTCGCTCAATGTGACCTGCTCATCGGTCCGCCAAGTACGTACACGGCATGGGCGTCCTTTTACGGTTCCGTATCCCTTTTCTCCCTCAATACCGCAACGGATCACATAGCAATTGATGGATTTCATATTTCCAACGGCTGACCATTACATCTATCCGGAATACTTTAATCATGGCGACATTCAACAGAAAAACCAATAAATTGCCCCGCGGTCGGATGGTAAACTGGACGTTATGGTTTCTTGCCCTGAATTCGGCCATCCTGATGCTTGTTTCGCTGAATTTTCTAAAGGCAATGACCCCGCCGGATACAGCCATTGCCAAGGTTTTCCTGACATTAGCCTACCCCGGCCACTGCATTTCGCTGAGCTTTTATCTGCTCCCTCTCATCGCGCTGGCGATTCTCGTTTACCCGACACGCAGATTTTTGTTTACGGTCTCAATATGTCTGGAAACGGCTTTAATTCTGCTAGTCACTGTCGACAGCCTTGTTTTTGCCCAATACCGTTTTCATCTTAACGGCATGATATGGAATCTTTTGAAGAGCGGCGCGGCAAAGGACATTCTCCCGATCACCACCATGCTTTGGGTTGTTCTTGCGATTTCAATTTCTGTCATACTGCTTGTTGAGCTGTTCCTAGCCCATTTCTGCTGGAGGTGGATACAAACTGAACGGAAACATTACGGAAAGGCCCTGGCAGCTTTTTCACTCCTGCTGATCGTAGCCGGACATTTCATGCATGCGTGGGCCGACGCCAATCATTACACCGCGATTACCAGACAGGTTCGCTACCTTCCAGCCTACAAACCGCTCACGATGAAGCACATGATGGTCCGACTGGGACTTGCAGTGGAGCGAAAAAAAGACGACTTACGCCTGGAGAGCGGCACCAGTGCCTTACGATACCCGCTGGAAACCATAAGGTGTTCAAGTCAGCCTGCCAAAACGAATCTGCTCCTGATAGTTATCGACAGCTGGCGCTTTGATGCGCTGACCCCTGAAATCACCCCCAATATCTGGCGCCTGTCCAAAGAAAGCTGGCGCTTCGACAACCACTTCAGCTCCGGAAATGCCACCCGCTTTGGCATATTCGGCATCTTTTACGGACTGTACGGCACCTACTGGCATTCGATGCTGGCCGAAGAAAAAAGTCCGGTACTGATGAGGGAATTTGAAAAGCGACAGTACCGGATGAAGATCCTGGCCAGCGCTCCACTGTTCAACCCCGAGTTTGATCGAACGGTCTTTTCCGACATACGAAACAGCATTGAACTGCGCCAGACCAGCGGAGGATCGGTTGAGAATGATCGTGTCATTACGGAAAAGATGATCAGTTTTATCGATTCTACTCCAAATGATGCGCCATTCTTTGGTTTTATGTTTTTCGACTCCCCGCACGTCGCGGGCCATCCGGATGAGATTGCTCCCTTTCAGCCTGAACTGAAAGACGTCAACCACCTTACCCTGAACAACAACACGGACCCCGTCCCGTACGTCAATCGATACAAAAACGCCGTATTTTACAATGACCGACTCATTGGAAAGGTATTCGAGCAATTAAAAAAACGGAACCTCCTTGATAACACCGTAATAATGATTACCGGAGATCATGGAGAAGAGTTTAACGACCTGAAAATGAATTATTGGGGGCATGTCGGTAATTTTGCCCATTTTCAAACCCAGACCCCCCTCGTCGTCCACTGGCCGGGAAAATCCCCGGAAATTCTCACGCATACAACAAGCCATCTGGACATTGTTCCGACCTTGATGAAAGAGCTGTTCGCCTGTGAGACTGATTCATCAAAATTCAGCAACGGCAGACACTTGATGGATAAATCGCTCCGCCCCTATGTACTGATCAGTTCATGGGACACCTTCAGCACCAACGAACCGGACAGGATAACTGTTGTGCAAAAATCCGGGGAGATCGATATTCTTGACTCTTCGTATCGTCCGCTGGCCGGAGCAAAAATGCGTCCGGATATATCAAAAAGCGCAATGGAAGGCATGGGACGGTTTTATGCCCGTTGATAATCCTGTCACCCGCCATAAACAGAAGCTGAGCAGGTAATCCATGACATCGAGAACCCATCTGTTTCGGACGCTTGCGTGCAACATACTGATGGGAGTTGCATTAATTGTCTCTGTATTTACGATTACCCGTTGTGTAATGTTTCTCTCTTTTGGCGATTTTTCCGTGATATCAGATCGAGGCAAAGAGATCGCTCGAATGTTCGGACATGGCTTGCGGTATGATTTCCGAACAGCTGCCATCGGGCTTGCGCCATTCACCCTGATCGGAATCATCCTGATCTTCTGGCCAAAGGCAGCGGCTTCTTATCTGAAGAGGCTTCACACCGTACTGACATTTTTCTTTCTTGTCGCGCTCGTGGCGGCAATATGCAACTATTTTTACTATGCGACCTACGGCAGCTACTTTGATGTGTTCATCTTCGGACTGATCGAGGAAGACACAAAAGCCGTGCTTGTCACTCTCTGGCAAGATTACCCGGTGCTCCCCCTCTTTATGGCAATTGTTCTGATAGGGTATGCATTCGGCAGAGGTATTAAACTCATGTCAGAGCGTTATTTTGCCAGGTCATGGAGGCTTTGGCCGATCTGGCTTGAAGCATCTCTGGTTCTGTTTTTTTTAACCGGCTATGGCTTTAGTGTGCACGGCTCAATGGGAAGATACCCGCTGGAGCGGAGAGACGCCCAGGTTTCAAGCCTGAAGGTTCTGAACATGCTGACCCCGAATGCCATAATGGCACTTGACTGGGCGATTTCGGATCATAAAAAAGAGCAAAAGTATCCAAAAGCAGATACTGCCGAAGGGCAGGCACTTTTCTCCACCCTTTACCAAAGAAACGTTCCATTGAGTGACGTATCGCTGGAGCAGTTTTCAGACAGGACTCCAAAGAGTTCCTTCCTCGAAGCGCACCCGCCTCACGTTGTCTTTGCCGTCATGGAAAGTCTCAGCACTCATCTGATGACGCTGGATGCTCCCCCCGCTAACGACATGCTTGGAGCATGGCGACCATACTGGAAGCACGACTTTACCTTAACCCGCTTTCTCTCCGATGGCAACGGCACCATGGAATCCCTTGCACGGCTTCTGGTCGCAAGCCCGGTTTGCAGCATCAGTCAGGAGAGGGCCCAGAGAACCCCCTTCACAAGTAACATGTTAACTCCATACAAGCTTCGTGGGTATCGGACGCTCTTTATAACCTCCGGTAACGGTTCATGGCGCAATATTGCCACCTTTCTTAAAGAGCTGGGTTTTGACGAAGTGGTGGAACAGAGCGATCTGATACGGAAGTATCCCGAAGCGAAGCTGGGAACATGGGGAACGTATGACGAATTTTCATTCCGTTATGCTGAACAACGACTTGAAGAAGCCGAAAAAAATCATGAGACATTATTTGTCATGATGCTCAGCATTACCAATCATCCACCATACACCGTTCCGGAAACATTCAATAAATTGCCGCATACCCTTGACAGCAAGATGGTGCAGAGACTTTCCGCACTTTCTTACCCTGCCGACTCGATTATTGAAACCTTCCAGTACGCAAACGATACCATCGGGCAATTCATCCGGAGAGTGGAACAGAAAAAACTTGGCGGCCATACCGTAATTGCCGTTACCGGTGACCACAATATCAGGGGGGTCCCCTATACCGATCCATCGGAGCTTGCTTTGAGTCACGCCGTTCCGTTTTATCTGCATGTGCCGGTTGATTACCAGCGGTCCCTCGATCTGAAATATGACCCCACTCGGGTTGGCAGCCACAAGGATATCATGCCGACCCTCTATTCACTCAGCCTGTCCGATACACCATACTATCGAAGAGGCGTTAACCTGCTGGCAAAAACCGTGACATCTCCCTGGTATTTCGGTTACAACGAAGAGGTGGCAATCTCCGAAAAAGGGGCGTTCTCTCTTGCCGCACCAAACTCGTTTTATCCATGGGCAGATCAAAGCGGGCTTCTGGTCGCCAAGGGGAGTGCCATCGACTCCGATCATAGAACCGAACTCGATCGATTCAATGCATACAAGTCAGTCATGAATTGGCAGTTAAACCGCCAGATCAACCTTCAACCGTAATTTCAGGCATTAACAATGAAATCATATCTCTTTGTAAATCCCGCATCAGGCCATCATTCAGCACAGCGCCGACAGTACGTCCTGGAGCAATTGCAGGCGCATGCGATCGCTCCGGAAATATTTCAGGTCCGCACCCCAGCAGATATTTTCGCATGTTGCGACGTAATCAATCAGGAGAGCACACCTCATCTGGTCATTGTCGCCGGAGGAGACGGAACATTTAACGCCGTCGTCAACGGCTTGAATGCCGGCTCAGCAACGTTGGCGGTGTTGCCCTTCGGCACATCCAACGTGTTGGCTGCTGAAATCGGCATCACATCTCTGGATGATGCGCTCAAGCGGATTATCACCGGAAACACCCGTTCACTGTCGGTTGGTGTACTTGAAATGGAAGGGCGATCACTACGATTTGTCCTCATGGCAGGAATTGGACTTGACGGAGCAGTTGTCAGGGATGTGTGGCCATTGGGAAAACGGTTCCTGCGACAGGGAGCCTATGCTTTGTCCGCATTGAAGAGCGCCATGGATTGGGACGCCACCCTGTTCGAGATCAGCACACCCGAGGGAGATGTTACCTGTCACTCCGCCATTATCTGCAACGCCTCCCGCTACGGAGGTAATTTCATCCTGTCTCCCGAAAGCAGCCCGTTCAAGCCTGGACTTTCCGCAGTCTGCATTACGGGAAATACACGGCGCACCTACCTGGACAGCGCACTGGCCCTCTTTCGCAACAGGGCAGGAGCAAGCAGGGACCTGGTCCGGCGTTACTCATCGTCTTATACTGTCCACGGAAAACAACCGATCCAGATCGATGGTGATTTTGTCGGATATGGGCCGGCGCGCATATCCGAATGCATTGATTTCGGCAGAATCATCGTTTAGCAACGAGCACCGTTTCAGCCATAAAATTTAACAAAAGGTGTACGTACAACATGGCACTTCATCGTTTTTCACGCGCCGAACTACTGATCGGCGCCAAAGGTATCACCGCCCTGGCCGGTAAACATGTCATGATATGCGGTATCGGCGGGGTCGGCAGCTACGCCGCGG
>Ga0172380_10006192_pt1 | contig 14040 bp, 23 predicted proteins | sample Leawe162metaG_FD_119747 | JGI IMG/M metagenome (GOLD analysis project Ga0172380, IMG submission 119747) | Leachate microbial communities from a municipal landfill in Southern Ontario, Canada - Leachate well 162 metaG | ecosystem: Engineered > Solid waste > Landfill > Unclassified | place... | reverse complement strand
TATGACCCGTTCGCGCGCTAGCGCTCTATCTGGACTCTGGTTTCTGGCTATGGCGTTAAGGGTCTGCGGTGGGTAAGCCTCTGATTTTAATGCAGGGTTGCCACCAAGTTTGCCGAAACTTCTTCCAGAAGTTCGCCGGACTTCTTCCCGAAGTATCCGTCTACTTTGGATGAAACCTTCCGGGGTGCGGTCGAAAACGCCGGCTTTTTCCAGTTCATCGGTCAGCCTTTTGACCACCCGGATATCGTCCCCGAGTATGTCCGCCAGCTGGCGAATTGTGGGTGGTTCCCCCCGGATAGAAAGGCGGCCGAAGTCTTCCGCTTGGTAGATCAATCCGCACAGGTCCAACCAGAAGGATCGCGCTTCGCGCGACACCGATTTAAGGAGCGGGTCCGCCATCCATTCGGTGAAGTTGAACTTGCGCCAGACGTGCTTCGCGTTCGGGTTTTCGTCATGGTCACGGGTCATGTGGCCCGGCCTGATTCTACCGTGACGGCCGGGAAGTGTTCGGTCTGATTTCCCCATGTCCGCCAGCCCGGCCGCAGCCTTCGGCTGAACAGTTCCATGAAGGGACCGTGGCTGATCCGCTCTATTCCGTCCTGAACGGTTTCGGGTTTGCGGCTGTGTTCGCGCCGCTCGCTAATGACGACTTGGGCCACATCCCGCGCCCGGTCTGACGCCGGGTTGCCTGGCGCCCAATCCACGTCCCCGCGCTTGAATAACAGCACGTCTTCACACCCGGCCCGTGTCCAGTATCCGGAACCTTTTGACACGTTCTGATCGGCCGACAGGTTCGCGATTTCCTGCCAGTCCACGAAAAGGCGGTTGCCTTCACGCGGCCACAGCTTCGTCCAGTTGAAGGCTTTAGTGACGTAATCGAACCCCCACGCTTCCCCGAGCGCGAGCGCATGGGGAAGGAAGGGTCCGCTGGTCCACATAAAAAGAACGGCCGCTGGCGCGGCAATATCAGACACGGGGAGGGCCTTCATGTCGGCCAGTTCCATGGTGGGATAAGGCGCTGTCCGGTTGCCTTCGCCGGCTTTGAAGCGCCAAGGCGGATCAGCCAATATCGTCCGGTAATGGTTGCGCGGAATTCGGGCGAATGGCCCCGATCTGATCAGTTTCATGTGTGCGTCTTCCCGAAGCCAGCCACCTTGCAGGGCTGTGTAGAACTCTCGTCTGGCTCATAACTCGCCCACAAGGTGAACGGGTGAGCAACACGCAGTTATTTATGGTCGCAGCCGGCCGGCCGAATTGAGCCGGTCCAGCTGTGCGCTGGCCTGCTTGCGCAGGGTCTTGAACACCTTCCGATCCGCCGGCGTCAGATCGGCCTTCATGTCAATTGCGGCCACGCTAAGGGTGGAATAGAGCGCGGCGTATTGCTCACGCAGGGCGGCGAAGATTTCGGCCCGCGTTGGTTCTTTCACCTTATCCATTTGCGATTGTCCGTCCGTCATCCGTGAGAATGAAGCCGTTCCCGAATAGATCGGGACCGATCAGGCCAAGCGTCACCAGCTTTTCAAACGTCCGAACATTCTTGCGCGGCCGGCTGAACAGACCTGAAGATGATCGGCCATAGGCCCGAAGCATACGAAGTTGCGCCGGCGTCAGCCGGACAGATTTAGGCGATAAGTCCGATGCCATTGAAGATAGCTTCCTTCGGTGACAGGCCATCGTCATAGGCTTGCAGCCAGCAGGCTTCGCCGGTCATGTCCACGATGTCTTCGCTTGTGCCGGTGACTGTCATCCAGCACGCGCGGACGCGGGCCAGATAGAACCTGAAGTTGATCGTGTGGAAAAGGTCCACGATCCAAGACCACGCGCCCCAGCCCATCATGATCAGGCCACCGGCCAGGCCGGCCAAGATGTAATCCGGAATACCGAACATTCTGTGTGGCTCCCATCAGAACAGCGTCGGGTCATTGTGACCGGACTTCCGCTGCTTTGGTTTCTTGCCACGCGCCGGTTTTGAACCCCGCTTCTTCGGTGGTTCTATGCGCGTGACCGTGGGAGATTTGGCATTGACCCGTAACCATCGGGTAAACACGTCAGGGTGTTCCTGCTGAATTCCGTATAAGAACACGCCACAGGCGTCCGCTTCGTCACTGTTTCGCGCAGGGAGTCCCCAAGACGCCGCGAACGCGGCCGCGTTGACCGGCTTCACGCCACCCTTCTTGTATAACAGCTGCTTGTGTTTGCCGTTGTCCACTTCCACGCAGTCACATCCGGCTTCGTGCGCGAGCAATTCAACATGCGCGGCGATGGAATACAGCTGGCGCAGCGTGGTTATGTTGGTCCCGCCATACGGCAGGATGGGCGCTTCAAAGAAGACCTTGTCCACGCCGGCGAACAGCGGCCGCGCGCGATAGGCCCACGCGGTCAGCAGGCGTCCCATATTCCGCCGATCCGCTTCGGGAACTTCGAAGTTGCCAATGTGAATGGGTCCGCGGAGTATGTCCCCGCGAACCCATCCCGTCTGGCGGGTGGAAGTATCGAACGCCAGAACTACTGTCATTTTTTCTTCGGTGGCGTCTTGGCGCCCTTCTTCTTGGCCGCAGCGCGCTTGACCACGTCTTCCACCTTCGATGTGGACGGGGTGGCGCCCACGGCTTTGGCCAAGTTCGCCACCGCCTTCTTCACATCCGGTTCCTTCGGCGCGTCCTTCTTCAGCGGGACGACATTGTCCGCCGGCTTATCGGCCTGGTGTTCTGTGTCGTCGTCGCCTTCGTCTTCTTCATCATCGCCACCCGGCGCGCGAGCCAAGACCGGATCATCATCCGACATGGCCGCGAAGTCCGTCTGGCTGAACCAGTTGTCGGAAATTTTCTTCTGGCCATCGTCCCAGCCCTTCAGCCATTGCTGGCCGTTGTCGCCACTGCTGAATTCGGGAGGCGGTATGCGCTTGCCTTCGCCCTTCACACCCTTCTGGAAGCCATCGTTGTAGGCTTTGGACGGGTCCGGCTTCTCCGCTGTGGGGAACAGTTCCGCCTGCGTGCCGGCGGGAAGGGCCTTGAAGGCGCGCATGTAGGCGAAGGTTTCGCGCAGATCGCCCTTCACTTCGTCCTTCTCAAGTTCGGCCATGCGCTTGGCTGCGTCCCAATTGACCAGCTTCACGCCTTTGCCGCGCAGGACTTTCCGGAACCGGGAGCGCGCCAGGTTGGCGGCCTTGATCGTGGCAATCAGTCGTTCTTCCGCTGCGCGAGCGGCCAAGATGTCTTCTTCCGACATGGTGTCTGGAACATTGTGCGCCTTGTCGGGCTGCGTAGCACGCGCCATGGGTGACTCCTGTTTTGGCGGGTTGGGTTGATCGCCGGGTGTGCGTCCCGTGTACTGCGCGGCTTGCGTCCGCGTTACTTGGCAGATTTCAGGCGTTTGACGGCCGCGTTAATGCGGTCCACGGCGTCCAGCGTCTTGTTCTGGAAGCCATCGGCCATGAAGGCGCAGAATGTGGTGACAGGTAAGCCGGCCTCGCGAGCGATAGCGGCTTGGGAAATGGGCTTCTTGGCCCGTGTGGTCAGTGCGCGGGCTGCGTTGATCCCGTCATAGACGGACGCTTGTCGCTTAGGCTTTGTGGTCACGCTTGGGTTCTCCTTCGATTGAAGCAAGCGGAATTCGGTATAGACGGGCGCTGATTGAAAGTCTATACGGAATTCCGTTGGCGGTGACGTTGCATTAACCCGGCCGGGGTAGTGATAGCGCATCGGCAATCAAACAGGGCGCACACCCAATGACCAACATTCACCAGAACTTTGACATGACCTTCATGGCTGGCCGCATGTCGGAAGCCTTCCAGAAGATTGAAACCACTTGCACCATGGGTATCACGCAGGCGCTGAACGTGATCAGCGGCGCCACGGTGGAGCCCACCTTTGCGGCCGACACGCTGACGCGCGTGGACTTCCTGATTGGCCAGCTGGAATACCTGAAGACCCGCCGGTCTGAACTGGCGGAACTGATCGAAGAAGCCAACATGGAAGCTGGTCAGTGATTGGCCGGCGAATGGTTGTGGTGGGAAAGCCGGGGAGCGGCCGCAGCGCCGCCCCCGGTTCACCCACAGAAGCGGACATCTTGCGCGACATGGAAACGCGCCGGCGTCTTGAGCTATTAGAGCGCGCGCAGGAAGCGGCGCGAAACAGGGGTTGCTGATGGATTTTGAAGCACACGAACGCAGATGCCGCACGGCCGAACTGCGGAGCTTTATGGAATTGATCGCCAGTCGCCTGACCGCGCCAATAATGGACCCGCAATTAAACACTGTGCTGGACCCGGATGCGGCAGACCGTGAACGGTATATCTCCTATGCGATGGGCGCCATGGAAGCGCGACTTGGGATTGTCGCTGACTACATGGGCATTTGCTTCACGAAGCTGGAAGCGCTTGAAGCCATGGACGCGCGAACGAAGGTGGAAGCATGAGCCAGCCCACCGCATCGCAGAAGGCCGCGGATCGGATGAACGCCGATCTGGACGCCATGGTGGACAACGCTGCGCGCTACGCAGACACCGCCGCGGATGATGACAGCGCAGACGGATGGCGCGAACTTCGGAACGCGCTGCGCGTTGCGCGATCAGCAACACTGAAGGTCATGTCCGAACGTGACAAGCGGATAGCCGCCAAGGCTTGACCGCGTACTGAATTCCGCATATTGAACCAGCCTGCTTGCAACACTGAAAGGCGCACACATGCCCAAACCACCGAAGCCGTTTCCCAAACGGATGGCCCCCATTTTCTATGGCGACAGTGAGACAGAGCGCGAAGCGCTTCAGCCTCGCGCGCCTGGCGTCTATCTGGACTGGCCAGAAGATGACTACCACGCTGACGAAGCGCTATCGAATTCGAACCTTCGCCGGCTGATGATCGGCCCGGCCGCGTTTTGGGTTGGCACGAACTGGAACCCTGACAAGGCGCCGGAAGACGAAAAGTCGGACGCGCTGGTGATCGGGGATGCCTACCACAAGCGCGTCAACGAAGGTCCGGAAGTCTTCGCGAAAACCTATGCCGTCGCTCCCGATCCGGCCGACTATCCCGGCGCGCTGATGAAGGGCGATGAATTCAAAGCCGCTATCAAGGCGCTGAACGAAGCCAAGGGAACCAAGATCAAGGTGTCTGGCACGAACGCTGAACTGTGCGCGGCGCTGCGTGAGGCTGGCTATGAAGGTCCGCTGTGGCCTGAGATTATAGCCAAGTGGGAAGACGAAAACGCCGGCGCTGTGAAGATCACACCGGCCGACATGCGGAAGATCAATCTGGCGGCCGCTATCCTTCACGCCTTGCCGGACGTTGGCGACGTGTGGACGCGCGGCCATCCCGAAGTCAGCGTGTCGTGGATCAATCGCCAAGGCGTGCCGATGCGGACGCGGATGGATCGCTGGTGGCCCGGAACGGTCTTTGAGTTCAAGACCACGGCCAACCAGATGCGTCAGCCGTTCGATGTCGCGGCCGTCCGCACGATGGTTGGCGAGTATTACCACGTCCAAGCGGTGATCCACCGCGAAGGCGCGGAAGCGGCGCTGATGATGCCGGACGATATGTGGCACGGCTTCACGCCCGAACAGATCGCCGCGCTGAAGGGTGGCGGAATTCCGGATGTGCGCTTCTTGTTCATCGGGAAGTCAGCGCCGGACATCTGCCAGCGCGTGCTAGCTCCGAACGTGCCGCTGGACTATGCCTTCCACGAAGATGGCCGGCCGGTGATAGATGTTCCGCGCACCGAGTCCGAACTGTGGAAGTCGGCTGAAAACATCTACTTCCAGATGTGCGCTCGCTTCACCCACTACTTCAGCATGTTTGGCAAGTCGCCTTGGTATAACGCCAAGCCGGCCATTGGCTTGCGCGACACCGAACCGGGCATGACTTCTTTTGCCCTGTCCCGCGATGCTGACTTCAAGGACGAATAGCCATGACCACGAACCAGCTGAAGCGCACAGCTTCTGAACTTGTCTATGTCGTCACGCCCGCGGAGCGCAAAGGGATCAAGGCCCTTGTGTTGCTGTTCGGGAAGTCGGGATCAGGGAAGACGAAGTCAGCGCTTCGGCTGGCGCGTGGCTTGGTGGGTCCGAAAGGGAAGATTGGCTTTCTGGACACCGAACACCGGCGCGGCCTGCACTACGCCAATGACCATGACTACTATTGGGCCGGCATGGATGCGCCGTTCAGCCCGTCCGCATACCTGAAGGCGCTTGAAGACTTCGAAGCGCAAGGCGTTGACTGCATGATCGTTGACAGCATGTCCCACGTTCAGGAAGGCGAAGGCGGCCTGATTGACATGGCGGACGCTGAAGAAGCCAAGTCCAACAATCGCGACGCGCGCGCGAAGTGGGCGAAGCCGAAGGCCGAATGGAAGCGCGTGCGCAACCGCTTCCTTCAATCGCGAATGCACATCATCTTTTGTGCGCGAGCCAAAGAACCGCTGATCAAGGATGGGAACAAGGTTGAAAAAGGCCCGCTGACTCCGATCATCCCGGCCGACTTTGAATATGAAGTCACGCTGGCGCTTGGTCTGGACGAAGAAACCCACGCGATCATCCCCGTGAAGCTTCCGCACGAACTGGCCGGCGCGTTCCCGCTGGACAAGTTCATAAACGAAAAGGCCGGGGAAGCGATGCTGGCTTGGCTGGATGGCGGCCGCGTCGTGGACCACGCACTGGAAGCACAGAAGGAAGCCGGCCGGTCGGCTGCACGCCACGGCGCCGATGCGTTGCGGCAATGGTGGGCCGGTCTAACGCCGGCGCTGAAGATGCGCCTGGAAGATTTCAAAGACACGTTGAAGGCTGATGCTCCAGCGCCCGCAAAGCGTCAGCCTTCCGGCGGTGGTGATCCTGCTAAGTCCGCCCGAAGCGGATCACCGCCGCCACCCCCATCATGGCCGGTCATTGAACTGGACATGGCGCCGGACTGGCTGAAGATCGCCGGCCAGATCGCGGACCTGATGGACGCTAACCCGGATGATGCGGTCCAGATAGAACTGCACTACCGCGATGTGTTGGCGAAGATGGAAGAAGCATCGCCACAAGCGCGGGACTTCGTCGCCGGCGTCGCCAAGACGCACATAGGCGAATAGGCCATGGCGATACCGAAGACGCCTATTCCACTCGCGAAGGATGTTCAGCTGGACCCAACCACGATGTTGGGCCAGCGCTTCCTGATGCAAGGCGCGTCCGGCGCCGGCAAGTCACGCGCCATGCGTCTGATGTATGAGCGACTCCCATCGGCCTACCAACAGATCATCGTGGACGTGGATGCGGAATTCCACACGCTGCGCCGGCCGGGCCATGACTACATCATCTTGGGTGGAGCGTATGAAGACGCGCCTGGCCTGATTGACATGGACTGGCGAAGCCTCGCCACGGTGGTCCTGAAGATGGGCGCCAACATCATCTTCCAGATTGACGAATGGTCGCTGGATGATCAGCGGGAGTTCGTCGCGGAGTTCTTCGCCGGCCTCCTATCGGCGCCGCAAGACCTGTGGCGGCCGCTGATCGTGGGTCTGGATGAAACGGACCTGTTCGCCCCGAACGGTCCCACCGTCGCCAGTTCCAATGCGGTCTTTGATCTGGCGAAGCGCGGCCGCAAACGCGGGTTCAGCGCCTTCTATGCCACGCAGCGGATGGCCAGCCTTTCGGCCGATGTCCGCGGCCAGTGCGAAAACATCCTGATTGGCCGGGTGAACCAAGGTCTGGACCAGCGCGCCGCGGCCGAAGCCCTAGGGTTGGCCCCTAGGTCGGCCGAAGTGCTGGCCATGAAGACCTTCAAGCAGGGCCAGTTTTGGATCAGCGGGCCATCCCTGAACGGTGGCGACATCGTTTGCGCCCGGCTGGACCTGTCCGAAACGGCCGCCCCGAAGCCGGGAAGCGCCGTTCCCCCGTCCGCCGCGCCCGCGGCCGTCCTGAAGGCGCTGGCGAAGTTGCCGAAGAAGGAAGCCCCGCCGGCCCCGGAAGCCTCTCAGGCGAGCCCACAGGCGCACGGGACGGCCGCGCCGCAGGTTGTCTTCAGGGACGATCCAGCGGCTTTGGAGCGCGCCAGAGCGGCCGGGGAAGCCGAAGGGGTGACGAAGGGGTGGGGACAGTGCTGGAAGGCCATCATGGACGCCTTGGCGCTGGTTTATCAGCCAGAGGCGGAACCAGCCCCGCCGGCGCGCGTAAATGGCGCTGGTGGGGATCGCGAGCGTTCGCCCAAGCCCCCGAAGCCAGGTAACTTCGCTCCCCACCAGCCTTCCCACCCGATCCCATCAGATCCCACCTTGTCCCCGCCGTCGCTGGTGGTCCTGAAGGCGTTCGTGGATGCCTACCCGCGGCCACTGACCTTCCGCATGGCGGCGCTGTCCGCCGGCCGGTCGCCCAAGTCCAGCAACCAGAAGACGGTGGAGCGGGAATTACCCGCCTGCGGCCAGCTGGTGGAAGCCACGCCCGGCAAGTGGACGCTGACGCCGGCGGCCGCCACGCGGTATGGCGTCGAACACATCACGCGCAATGAGCCGGCCGGCGTCGTGGAAAAATGGAAGTCCAAGCTTCCGGACGTTCAGGCGCGTCTTCTGGATGCGATCTGGCAACACGGATACTTCCCGAGCCGCGAACGATGGGCCGAAGAAGCCGGCGTGTCCCCGAAGTCCAGCAACATGAAAAGCGGTCCCGCTGAACTGGCGTCACTGGACCTTGTCACCCTTTACGAAGATGGCGGCGCGACGCTTCATGAAGACCTTCAGACCAGACAGTAAGGGGACGCCAGATGAACCACCAAGACAAACCGTCTGCACAGAATGCGACGGCGTCGGACTCGTCCCGAACCGATCACGTCACGCCTTCGATGCGATCACATGCCGGACCTGCAAAGGCGGCGGGACTGTCCTACACCCAAGTGTTGGCGGTTTACGAAGGGTCGGACGGAAACGCGACTAACGCACTGTATGCGAAACTCCGCGCATGTGGTCCGCGTGGCGTGATCGCTATGAACCTTTTCCGCGCGTGCAAGAATTCGGCGCGCGCGAAGGTCTATCGCGGTGGAAACGAGCAAGGCAGTTATCGCGCACAAGCTTATGAGCGGAAGGCGTGGGCGATCCGCAATCTGTGCGAGACGCTGGCCGAACACGCGGCTGACTACCAGATGGCATGGGGATGGGGTGTGGACCCTTCGCAGGTTGTCCACACATACGTCCTGTATGTGGACACGCCACAGGGACAGGTCAGCTTCCACACCGCCACGCTGGAAGCTGGTCCGCAGTATCCCGGCCAGTGGGATGGCGTGAGGCGCGCGAGCGTGGACCGGATATGCCGGTGGTGTTCTGACATTCTGTGCGGCGATGCCGGCGGCTGAATTCACCCGATGCGCAATCCCGTTCTGTCCATGCCTGAAGCGCGGGGAATATGGCTGGTGGATTTGCTCCAATCACTGGCCAGTCGTCACCACCGTGAACAAGAAGCGGGTACGCGCCGCCGGCCGACTATGGGAGCGCAACAGGTCGGACGCGAACGCGCGGATTTATCAGTACGCATTCCAGATCGCGGTTCTTGACTGCATCATGGCTGAAGCGTTCGGCACAGTGCCAACGCGGAAAAGGAAGAAGCGATGAACTGGCATATTGACCGGGACGGCATGGTCTTTCGGCCGATGAATTGCGGAGTGATGGACCTTGAACTGTTGGTGGATGGCAACCCGCTGAAGTTGGCTATTGCCTTCGATACGGTTGAAGGGTGGGCGGATCACTACGTCCCGAGCGATCAGACCGGGATCAAGCTGGATGCGCGCGGGGAAAGAGTTGTGGAGCGCACACGCGGCCACGTCACAGTCAGAAGGAAGACGAAATGAAGAAGCATCAGAAAGCGCGCCTGGTCCGCGAAGTGTGGGAAGCGCAAGGCCGCGCCTGCTACATCTGTGACAAGGCGATGGACCTTCCCACCGCCACGGCCACGCGCGGGATGATGGACGCCACGAAGGATCACGTTCACCCGCGCGCCGCGCACGGTTCGGCCGGATGGGGGAACATCCTGTTGGCCCATCTGCGGTGCAATCAGAAGAAGGGTGATCGGATGCCTACCGCGCGCGAGCTAGGCCGCATCCACACGACACTGGCGGCCATGAATGTGGAAACGCTGCGCGTGATCTTGGAAAGCTCGCTGAACACGCTTGAGGCTGCGCGCCGTCGCCAGACTGAAGCTGAAGCTGAAGTCCAGCAGGCGACGGCCGCCGCGTCTGTGGTGATGCGCTATGCGCCCACCGGGGACACGGTGTCTAACCTTTCCCGCCTTGCGAAGCCTGCCACTGCTTGAAGGCGGCGGCCTGGTCCGTGGTCATTTCCACCTTCGTCTTCGTGGCGCCCATGTTGGCGCGAAGGCGCTGGTTGTGTGTGTCCGTGTAAGTGCTGACGATCTGCAACACCTTCATGGCGATGGGGACGCCGGCGGCGATCATCATCACCTGTCCCGGCGTCAGACCATCGGTCAGCGACTTCTGAACCTGCGTGATCGTGGCGACTAGGCCGGGATCAAGCTGGCTGAATTCCGCATCCAGCGTAGCGGACGCGGCCGTCTGTTGAAGAAACCCAAGCCCGATCATCGTTGCCCCACAGGTTCGTCCGACTTCTTCGCGAAGGGGACCCAATCGTTAAACGCCAACACCAGCCCGAACGCGATCATGATTGCCGTCACCCACCCGGCTTCAAGGTTGTTCCAGACCGGGGACGTGGTCTTCAGAAGCTTGTCCTGAAAGACGAACAGAAGTGTTGGGATCGCGATCAGAATTCCGAACGCGCGGGCCAGACCGTTTGCATTCGGATTGATGCTGACGCGGAACCAGCTGGCGACACCAAGAAGAAGGCAGATGATGATCATAAGCGCGTCCATTAGGCGATGGCCTCCGGTTTGCGTTCGCGGCGTTCGGCCAGGTAATCGTTCCCGAAGCAGGCCGCCACGTACAGGATGATGGAAATTGCGAGAATGACGAAGTTGGACACCAGCTTCCATTGTTCGCGGTGGCCGAACATGCCGGCCATTTCCTCGAAGTGTTCGGCGCCCGACGACTCCACGAAGGTGGCCAACTTGCCATTCGCCTTGTTCAGATCGTCTTGGACTTGCTGCTTGGCGGCCACCATAGCTTCAGAAGTCGCGACATCCCCACGCAGTTCCCCGGCGTCCACGCACATGGCCCGGCGCGTGGCGTCCAGCGTCTTGTCACAGTCGGCCGCTTCCAGCTTGCCCAAGCCCCACTGCTTGCCGGTGATCAGCAGGCTTTCCAAGGCGATCCTGTCCGCTTCCAGTCCGATGGGTTCCGGCATGGTGAGCAAGCGGCGTTCCAACACGCGAACCTGCGTCAGCAGCGTTTCACGTTCCGCCCGCTGTTCAATCTTGTGTTCGCCGGCGTTGAGCGAGTCGGCCGCCAGGTTGGACCAGACGCCAACCCACACCACGCACGCGGTGGCGAACGCGAGAACGCCGAAGGTCAGCGCCTGATAGAACTTGTTCGCGCGGCCGGCTTCCATCGCCACGCGGTGAAACCAAAGCGATGTCATGCACACCGCGGCGCCAACAATGGACGCCCACCAGATGCCCGGCCGGAACAGCTGGTCAAAGCCAAGCGCAGCGTTGCGCCACTCCCACGCCATGACACCGATTACACCAACGGTTCCCAGCACGTCCGGCCCGTAGGTCCGCACACGCCGCGGGAGCGCATTGCACCACCGCTTGACCTTCTGCCACACCGTGCGCGACTCGTAACGGTCATTCGCGCGATCTGCTTCACTGTAGCCCATTACTCGCCCCTCGCTTTTGCTTCTTCTAGGACCCACGTTGCAGCGCGTTGGGCGCACAGCAATTGATCCACGATCTGTTGGGATGACTGTTGAAGAAGTTCGCCCCATTGCTGCTGGCAGTAGTCCGGCCGATCTGGAAGACGGACGCAGCTAAATTCAAAACTCTTTACTTTGGACAGACACGCCGGCGGTGGCGTCTTGAAGCTTCGGTCAATGATCACCAGCGGCGGCGCCACCGGCGTGGCCGTTGGTTTGGCTGTTCGCGGCGGTTCTGAAGGCGTCGTTGAACAGCCCAACAAAATCAGCAGGAACATTAGAGCGGATACACTGATCAACCGCATTGGCCATGGCCTCCCGAGCCCGTGTAAAGTTTTCCACGCTTTGGACCGCAGCGTCCATCATCCGCTTATCAGCGGCCGCGTTATTCTTGTTCGCCTGCGCTACTTCGGCCGCAGTCGCATCTAGCCGGCGGTTGAGTTCCGCATATTGATCCGCCGCCTGTTTGAAGTAACTGGCGTTCGCGGTCTGACATTGGCTGATGTCTGCTTCAGCGCCCACGATGGTTTCATTTTTCTTGGCAATAACCGCGTTGGCTTTGAGTGATGCAGCATCATAGCCGCGCTGGAACCAGACGTTGGACACCACCAAGAATGTGGTGAGTGCGCCAAGCCCGGCGCCCACCAGACCCATTTGGAACTTCCCGACTTGGTCAAACATTCTTCGTCCCCTTTCAGGCGTAAAGCGGTTGGCGTCGTTCGCACAGTTTGCGGCAATCGGCTTCGTAAGCTTCGATATTCCCCGTGCCGTTGTACCGCGCGATCTTCGCCCAATTCAGCGCGCGCATTTCAGGGACAAGGTCTTCCATCACGAACCACTTGAAGCACAGTTCAAGCTGTTCGAACTCGCCTTGGTTCGCGTACTGATACATGGCCAGTGGCGACGGGAAGCCCATGCGCTTCCAGTGCATCACCATGGTTTGAAAGCGGCCGATGGACAGCGCTTGCAGCGCGGCGTTGAAGTTCAGATGGGCCATGCCGGTGAACAGCAACCAGCGTTCGGCCTGGCTCATATCAAGAGGATGCTTCGCGAAGCCGGCCGGCGGCGGCGCGCCCCTCCGATACTTCACATATTTTGGGTATGACAAATGCGGGTGTGACTTGTCATAGCGGTTCGCGGTCAGCTTCGAAAAGACCTGCGGTTCCACCGCGATCCCGAGACGGCCAAGGCGGGTGAAGCCACCGTCCGGATGCGACTCCTTGTCGGACAGGACGTGGAAGACAACCGGCGGAACTTTCTTTTCCGCGGCCATGCGGATGTAGTCAGCCACCTTCAGCGGCGTGACGTTGCCTGGCCGCATTTCCAGAACCTGCTGCGTCAGTGTGAAGTTCTCTGCGCGAGACTGTTTCGCTTCCTTCAGCGCGCCAAGCGTCGCGCTATTCACCTGACGCACAGCTGCGCCGATTGGGTTCACCAATGCCATAGAACGCCCTTCCCGAAGCCCGTGGACCGCCTTGGCTTTACGCCAGAATCGCCTTTCAGGCAAAACCGCCCACCGTCGCAGGCAAAAGGCATAGAAAAAGGCCGCCGGGGTGAGCCAGCGGCCTTCAAGGTTTTCAGCGACATGGAAGGATTAGGCCGGCGGGTTTGCTTGCGCAAGGACCACCGCCGCGCGTTGGCGTTCGCCGGCCAGAAGCAATGGAACTTGGTTCAGGAACTGGCGGAAGTTGGCCAGCTGTACCCCGAAGTTATTTTCGGCCGGGAACTTGGCCAGCAGCGCGTCCAGTTCGGTCAGATGTTCAACGGTCATCATCCGGCCTAGCAGCACGTCCGCGCGATCAAGCAGCGGTCCCACCATATTGGCTTCGGCCAGCTTGGCCTGCTTCATCAGCGCTTCAACTTCTTCGCGGGTCATGGCCTGGTCCTACTTCTTCTTGGCCGCGGCGCGGCGCTGATTGCGGTTGGGTTTGTCCGCCGGCGGCGGGTTGGCGAGCGGCCCGGCCTTCGCTTTCTTTTCGTCGGCCGCAATCAGCGGTTTGGCGAACAGGTCCACCAGATCGCGGTTCGCTTTGATGTGGCCAATATGTTCGGCCAGCTTTTCGGTGGGGACCTTTTCAGTCTGTTGGCTGGCCATCTGCGCTAGAACCTGTGCGCCGGCCGTGGCGCGTTCCGCTTGTGATCGCGTCAGCGTGTACGTGTACGTTTCTTCCTTCATAGTCCTTTGCCTCTCCTGCCTATGCGGCTTTGCGTAGTGTGGTGACTTCGCGGCGCAGTTTCTTCAGCTCCGCGTTGAGTTCAATGAT
>Ga0172380_10006191_pt1 | contig 14043 bp, 7 predicted proteins | sample Leawe162metaG_FD_119747 | JGI IMG/M metagenome (GOLD analysis project Ga0172380, IMG submission 119747) | Leachate microbial communities from a municipal landfill in Southern Ontario, Canada - Leachate well 162 metaG | ecosystem: Engineered > Solid waste > Landfill > Unclassified | place... | reverse complement strand
CGCATCCAGACCTCCTCGGAAAACCGCAGCAGCTCCCGCATTTCCTTCGCGGCGGGGCCGTAGAAAAGCTCGCAGTATTCTTGCAATTCCTTGTCGAGATCCAAGTTGCGGTTCCAGGTCATCCGGTTGCGCAGGAAAAACATGAGGTGATTGATGGCCGGGCGGTAGAATCCGACGGCTTTGCCGCCCTTGAACTGCGTCACCATGCCTTCCAGCAGCCAGCCGTTGCAGCGGTCGTACATGACCTCGAAGTTCTTTTTGAGGTTTTCGGTAAAGATATAGGGCACGGGCGGCCGCTCGCCCTTGTAAAGGGTGTGCTCGTAGTAGTAGTCGTAGAACACGAACTGCCGGATGTTCTTCACATGCGCCATCCATTCCTCAACGAAAGGACGATAATCGCTTAAGTGTACCTTGTCCGAATGGTGGGTGAAGTAGATTGTCACGTCGTCCGGGATCTCCTTCAGCGACCCGGGGATGCGCGATGTGTTGCAGTAGGCATATACGACCTTTGACTGGGTATTGGTCGGGTATTTTTTATTGTAGCGCTCGCGCATGTTCATGGCAAAATCCCAGTTGTAATCGCTGAAGCGCCCGCTTTCGCCCCGGGTTTCAAAACGATCCCAGCCGTTCTTCCGGTCATCGTCATCAATCGTGCTCCAGCCGTCGGGCTGGCAGAAGCTGACGAAGGGCAGCATGCTGGGATACCAGCGGTTAACACAGTCGAGGTATTCCAGGAAGGTGGCGCGGAATTTTTCGCTCGACATTTTCGGCGCCATGAAATCTGGCTTGCCGTTGATCCGGCCGGCCAGCTCGGGATCCTCATTATAGTCGAGAATCCGGCCCGAAGCGTGCCAGGGAATCTGAAATTCGGCCATGCCCACGCCCATCGACTTGATCCACAATGCGTCCTCGCGTGTGGCCGTGTAGTAACCATAGTCCCGGATCGCGAACGCCGGCTCGCGCTTGGTCTCCTGGTCCGGGATGACGATATCCTTCTTTTCGGGGATCACCTTTCCGAGGTCCTCGTCCGGCGCCGGAAAAGGCGCGTACCAGCGGAAGCCAAGCTGTTCGAGCAGGTGGAAGGCAGCGGAGAGGGTGCCGCTGCCGGTCTGCGGGTGAAACTCGATCGGCGGCCCGGATTTGACCATGTTCGCGCGGGAAAGCATAAACATGGGCGAACGCCACTTGTGCCCCGCAAACTCGTACCACCGACCGCTGCGCTCTACATTGGCCAGGTTTTCTTCGGAAAAGCCGTATTCCGTGTACCAGTCGATGTCGCGGCCCGCCACGACAACATCATCCCCCTTGGCCCGGATCTTGAAGCCGTCGTGTTTGACGTCAGAGAGCGTGAACCCAAGCGCCTTCGTGGCCGCGCTTTCGCCCACATAAAGCCGGGCCGGAAACTTGCCGGTCGGGGCGCCGACAATATCGAGCTTTGCACCCGACATCTTCTCGATGTATTTCTGAACCTGCTCGGCCGCAACCTTAACGCTGGCCTGCGCGTTCGTGTCCAGGATGATCTCAGCCGCGGGCTGCCCATCCTTGACAAGCTGGGCGGCAAAGGACGCGGCAGCGCAGAAGCAGGCAATGACAACCGGCAGTATTTTCTTCATGGTTTTCTGTTTCCTCAGGTATGATTGCGAACGTGATGAAAACAAGTTTTTCCTCGAATAGAATGTTTAAAATCAGCCCATAAAACCGACCATACTTGCGGTCATTCCCATGTCCTTCCTTCGCCCGCCGGAGCTGGCTTCGCGAAGGCGGGAAACGGGAATCCAGATTCAAAAGGTTTAGCGCTGGATTCCCGCTTTCGCGGGAATGACAAGCATTGCGCGCCATTAAACCTATCAAAATTACTCATGTCTATCGCAGCGATAATACTGAGGTAATTTCAAAACTCCTAAAATAATCGGCTCGTCGGGGCGAGCCTCCTACATTTATCAGGAAAATCTCTGCTGTAGGAGCGCTACACCGTTAGCGCGATGACTTTTGAAATTACCTCTATTACCTCTATGTTGACCACATTTCCGCGAACTTGGCCGGCGCCTCGAAAGTATTGGTTCCCGTCGGCGAAAAGGCGAAGCGCTGGATTGTGCCGCCGCGGACGCGCTGGCGGCAGACGTTGAAATACCAGGGATAGGTTATGCCGGGCTTGCGGCCATCCACCCCGGCATCAGGATTCAGGATGCGCGCCCCTTCCCCCGCCAGCGGAATACGGATTTCCGCGCTCCAGAAGTTATCACCTTTATGGACGGCCGCCTGCGCAAGCGAGTTCCATTTCTCATTGGTACCGTCGTGGCAGTCGGCATCCTCGATCATTCCCGCCGGGCTCACGGTGATGCGGTAGTATGAATGGGTCGAGGTCTCCAGCAGGATTTCCACGAAATCGCCTTCCCGGATGCCGGCGGCGCCTTTCTCCGCCTGTCCGCAATTCAGGTTTTTCATGTCCGGCTCGGAGCAGCGGATGCCTAAGCAAAGCGCTTTATCGGCCCAGAGCACCCGGAACCTTGTCTCCTGGCCCTTGGGCGGGTACTTGGCGGTTTCAAGATCACGCAGGTCGGCATTGGTTTCCCGCCAGTATTTTTCATCGTCAATCCGGCCGTCAAGCTTCTTGGAAGCGAGCGTCGGCGCAGGATGGAGACGGTACCTGGGAACATTTTCGCGCTTGCGGCCAAGTTGTTCTTTCAGGTCATACATCGGCTTTACATACTCTACAACCACATGAATGCGCCGGCCGTAAACCGATTCAGGATCGGCCGCCTTTTGGGCCTTTTCCAGGAGCTCGAGCGCTTTGCTGATCCGCACAGGATCTTTTCCCATTTCCGGCCAGTTCTGTTCGCTGTATTCGATAAAAGCCTTCATTTCTTTTTCGGCGGGTCCGTAAAAAAGGCGGTAATATTCATTAAGCATGGCATCCAGGTCCTGGGTGGTGTCCCACCAGAACCGGGATGTTATGTAAAGGGTTAGGTGCGCCACGGCCTGGGGATCCCACTTGAACCCGGCGTCAGGCGTATGCTCGTAGCATTCGAGCGACTCGCCCAGTGAAATGCCCTTCAGATCCCGCAATGACCCGGCGACGGAACGCGGATAATACACCGGCAGATACGCCTGCGAGGTGCTCGGCCAGTTGAAGAATATATTATCGGCAATAAAAACTTTCTTTGATGGCAGTTTTTCAAGCCATGCCTTTAGAAGGCGGTCAAACTCCGAGCGTTGTTCGGTGTCATAGTAATTCATCCTGCGCGGCGAGACGCGGATGACCATGTTCGGGCTGAACTTGTCTATTTTTTCCGGCGGCAGGCGGTAGGTGCCGTAGGGTATGCCGCTGACAAAACGGTCGGGATGGCTCTTGTAAAGCTCCGCGGCCACGCGGTTCATGTAGCCCCAGACGTAATCCGACATGGCCCCTTCCGCGCCCCGCCCGGGCGTGCCCTTGCCCCTGCACAGCTCGCACTCGCACAGCCCGGCGCTGTAGCCGTCAACAGGATCAATACTGAGCATCGGCTCGCCGAAATGGTCGAACACGGCGCGCGCGTATTTGATGTGAAGATCGAAAAGCGCCTGAGACGACAGGCACGGCGCGCCGGAATCCTTGTGGTCGGTCGCCCGCTTCCCGTTCCAGACGGCGTAATATTCAGGGTGGGCCTCCTTCATCTCCTTGCGGCGATGCACATATTTCATCCCGTGGCAGTTCTGCGTGATGCCCACCACGTCGTAACCCTCGTCCAGGCAAAGGCGGAGGCGCCAGAGCGCGTCCGCCCTGGAAACAGGCAGGAACGACTTAAACCATACCAGCTTGCGCACCGCGAAATCAGGCCGGGCGGTTTTGTCCACCGCCGGCAGGATAAGCGTTGTCTGTTTTGGCACAATTTCTCCCAAATCGCCCGGCATGTACCAACGCACCCCCAGGCCGTGAAGATATTCATAGACGGCATGCAGGGTTCCGCGGTCATCAAAGGCCCAGATATCCAGCCCGGAATCGTAATACATGAAAAGCGAATGAAAGGGATTATAAAATGTATCACCGGTGATCTTGTCCCACTCATGGTTTATCCGCTCCACCTCTGCGCTCTCGCGGCTCCGGCCCCAAGGCTCGATGGGGACATAATCCTTGTCCGGGCCGAGCAGCGCGAGCCAGCCGTCGCCGGAAATCATCCGGAAGGCGCCATGGGCCAGGCCTTCGGTCGAGAGCTTCAGCTCATCGGTGTATTTGCTTTTACCGACGTATATCTTTATTGGCACATCCTTTCCCGGCAAGTTGGTAATTGTCAGTTTCGCCCCGCTTATTTTTTCAAGGTTAGTTTGCAGTTCCGATGCCGCCAGCTTCGCCATGCGCGCGGGCTTGTCGGCGACGATAATCTCCGCCATGGGCTTGCCGTCCCTGACGATGAATGCTTCGCCGGAAACGGTTTGTGAAAACGTTATTCCCGCAATACCCAGCGCTACTGACATGAAACGTTTGAATCCCGTCACTGTTTTCTGCCTTTCATCTTTGTTTCAACTGCTTACCAATGCGGGCGTGCGCCCACAACCCAAGAGATTCACCACCCGCTTCGCTGGAGACACAGAGACCGGAAAAAGACGAGGTTTGGCAAATTTGTGAACAACGAAACGTTGCTCCAAATTTGCCAAAGCGTTTATTACTGGAGAAGCCGGGAGGTATAGAAACTCCCTTCTTCCTCCAATAACAAGCCTTGCTTGAAACCGTTTTTTTCATCCGACAAAAACCGATTTTAAGCAATCTCATCTTCTCCGTATCTCGGTGTCTCATCCTATCTCCGTGGTGAATCTTTTCCGATTTGAACCTTAGAAGATATTATCTTGTTGTTTATAAATATTGTGAATTTTGTGGCAATTTTTCATATCACCTCAGATCTTACCATCGCCGAACCGGAACGAAAACAGATCGCAATCGGCCATCACAAATCGCAGGCGGACCGGCTGCCCTTCCAGCGATTTCAAATCGGAATCCCTGCCCCATTTGACGTCCTGTTCGATTTTGTCACCGATTATGGGCACACAATCCATCAACCGGAACCCCGGAATGGGCTTGCCATCAACGTCCTGGATTTCAACCCGGATACTGCCAGAGGCGGACGTGCTGTAATTGATCAGCAGTTTGCTCCCCGTGAATTTGAAATGCTTCGTCAACAATTCGCCCTCCCCCGCCCCGGCATGGACCGAGACAAAGCCGTCCGTGCGCAAGACGTAGCGGTATCCGCTGTTGCTGTGGTAAATGGACATCTCACCCGGCCCGGTGGGCACGACGTTAAGCGCAGCGTAGTTCGCCCTGTTGCCCCAGCGCTCGGGATCATGACCCGGGCGGATGAAGGCCTCCTTGAACAGACGCTCGTAACGGGTTGAACCGGGCCGGGTGCTCATGAAGAGGATATCGCTGGAACTGCCGCGGGCAGTAATAAGCCTGGTTGGAAATGCCAGGTAAATATGCGGGGCGCGGAAATAGGGCTGGGTTTGGCTGGTATAAAGATTCTCGCCCGGATCGTTGGCCTCCATCGTGACCGGCTTGCTCCACTCGCCGAGGAAATTGGTCGTGGTCACGCGGCTGATGAGCCGAACCGGCTTTTTCTCTCCATACGGAGAACCATAGGTGCGGAAGTAACAGACATATTGCTGTTCGGCCTCGGACCAGAATGACACATTCTGGGAATCGAACGCGTTGGTCCAAACCGGATCCCACTCAATGACACATCCCGTGTGCGGAGGCCCGCCTCTTCGATTCCTGACCATAACATAGGTATCTTTCCAATGAATGCCATCCTCCGATAAAAATGCCTGCAGGCCGGCGCGGCCGGCCAGGCCCTTGAAGCGTTCCGCCGCCGGCACGCCGGGCCTGGTATCCAGGAACGGGGAAAAGTTGTGAACGCTCTTGAATATAACGTTGTTGCTGGTCGATCCTTCCAGCTCGTGCAGCCCGAGGCTCGGATAATCCCACTCGTGTCCGTCCCGACTTTCGGCGTAGCGATAGATTTCCGTCGGACGCTTGTCATCCGGCCGTGCCATGAATTTAGAACGCCAGTAGGCGCGGTAAAGGTCGCCGTCCTTGATGACCGTGGCATAATGGCCCGTGAAAGGGTGCTTCGCCAAGGGTTGCTTGATCGGCTGCTGCAGCCGCAATTCAAGGTTTGTCATGGATCCAATGACATACCGGTCGACAAAGAGCTGCAACTGCGAGCCGATTTCAAGCGGCGCATCGGGCCGTGAGGAAAAATCGGCGGTCTCGCCGGCGAAGGACAGCCGCACAACAACAAGAATGACTGCTATTGCTAAAAACTTATGCATGCTCCCATCCCCGATATTTAACGGGCTTCAATGCACTTTGAACATCAATCCCTGCGGAAGATATTCGTAACAGCCCATATCGGCCCGGCCGTAAAACTTGTCGATCCGGCTTTTCTTGTCCAGATCAACGCCGCCATACATCCATGCCATGTTAGTGCCGCCGTTAATGCAGGGCGAATTCTGGGAAAGATGGAGGTTTTCACCCGCAAAATCTGAAAACGATGGCGGAAGATTGGTTATGTTGCCGGGGCCCAGTTCCAGGTCGCCGGGGGCCGCACCGGCGCCGGAAACACCGGCCAGATAAAAGCAGGAATAATAAAACCTGTTGGTGCCCGTGGTGGCCCCGAGGTAAATCTGGCCATTGGCCGGCGAGTTGGAATGTACGATTGAATTATGCATAACAATACTATCGCTGTCACCGCGGGTTTGCAGGCCGCCTCCGACGCCGGCCGGCGCCCTGTTGCTTACAATCGTACAATTATACAACTCCAGCCCGCCCGGTGCTTTCTGGGTATATATGCCCCCGCCGGCATTGTCGGTGTAGTTATCATACACCAAACAATTCCACATGCGGACAACAGCCGGCCAGTGGTGGATGCCGCCTCCGCCGTAGGCCGCGCTCCCGGCGGTTTTAACGGCAGAGTTTTTCCTAACAATGCAGTTTGTCAGGCTGAAGTATCTTGTCCCGGAAAGCCTGAAGTTTAAGCCGCCCCCGACCGCCGCCGCGTTGTTTTCAAACAGGCTGTCCAGGATCAACCCGCCGCCGGAGCCAGCGGTATACATGAAAGCCCCGCCCCCGCCGCCGAACTGACCCGCGGCCCGGTTGCTGCGGAAAATGCTGTTTGAGACAATAATGTACCCGCTGGCCTGGATCCACAGTCCTCCGCCCTGGCTTTTGAAATCACCGGCGTTGCCGGCGGTGTTGTTATTGGCAAAAATGCAGTTTTGAATAACGCTGGTAAAGGCCGCCCCCGGTAAAATATACATGCCGCCGCCATAGCCCTCGTCCGTGCCGGCACTGTAATTGTAACCGTTGGTGAAGGTGATGCTATCGGCCGTGAAATATCCCATGGTGCTGTAAGCCACAGCCATGCCGCGGTTGAAGCCCTCGCCGTCAATAATCACCGTCTCAGGGGCACCGTTTGAGCCGCGCAGCGTCAGCGGCCGGTTGACAAACACCACGTTCGATCCGCCAACATAGTTTGTGGCGTTCGGCGGAATGGTGTAACGCCCGGCGCCGATCCAGACCGTGGCGTGGTTGCCGGCGGCATTCACCGCATCCTGAATGTTGCTGGCCGCCGTTGCCCAGCTGGTATAGGGACTGGCCGGAGTCTGGCCGTTCCGGGCCGCGTAATAGTCGGCAAAAACACATTGCATGCAGCCGCTCATCAGTACCGCCATCAGGATTATGCACAACATTATGGTTTTCATAATTGGCCCCCCGCATTAACCCGACCTTTTACTTTCCATCAACCAGCATCAGGATGTTTTCCCTGTCTATTTTGCGCCGGATTTCATCCGGCAATTTTAACAGCTCATAAAGGGCCTCGTAAAAATCAATGAACGGCTGGTACTCGAAAACACCGGCGTGGAACATCGAACCATCGCAGCCGTAACAGAGCTTTGAGACGACCTTTTCGTTCAATATGCCGTTCGGGGCGAACATGTCCTTCCACATGTTCATTGACTTTTGATAGTTGGTGCCGCCGGAAAGGTCGGCGTAAATATTATTGTTGCTCTTGAGCATCGTCCAGGCCTCCTCCCACCAGGGGTTGCCGAAGTGGGCCATCAGGATCTTGAGGTCCGGCAGTGCGCGGTTGATGCGGTCGAGTTCGCCCGGGCGCATGTGGAACATGTTGATCCAGCTCTCGCGCGCCAGCAGGAGACCGGGGTCGAAGAAGCCGTGCGTAAGGTAGCCGGTATGGAACACGGCCAGGGCCCGGCGGTCGCGGATGACCTTGTAGAGCGGCAGGTAACAGTCATCACCGTAGGGATGCATAGGGGCGATGAATTTTATGCCCACGGCGCCGCGGTCAAGGAGCGCTTCGATGGATTCCGGCGTGCACTGGTCCATGTCCACCATCGGGCATGGCAGGACAAAATCGCCGAACATGCGCTTGAGCTCGAAGGTGATTTCCGGGGGATCAAGCAGGAGCGCTTTTTCAATCCCGCGCCGGTTGTGCTCCTTGACGAGAACCTGCGGATCGCCATCCGATTTTTTCCATCCCGGCACGAGCGGGGGAACGCGCTTGCCGGCCGGCCCCATCTCGGCGTGTTGTCCGTGGGCGTGGGCGTCTATTTTCATTGTGCCTCCAGCAGCTTGTCCAGCGTAGGCCCCATGGCCTCCAGCCAGCGCTCGAAGCCCGGCATGGCCACGTGGAGCTTGTCGGGCATGACCTTAGCGCTGATGGTGCCATCCGGTTCGACGAGCTTGTCGCCGATGTCCAGGAAAAACACCATCTTGTTGTCGGCCAGCTTCGCCAGCTTTTCGTTGGCCTCGAGCCTTTTTACACATTTCGGGTCCCGGATTGAATCGCCGGCTGGAAATATGCCCATGAGCAATATTTTGCTCCCGGGTGATTTTTCATGGATTGTTTTCAAAAGTTCTTTGATTCCTCCGGCCACCTCTTCCGGCGTAAAGCTGTTAGAAATATTGTTGGTGCCGATCAAAAGCACGATGACCTTGATCTTAACCTTGTCCAAAACGCCGTTCAGCAAGCGCCAGAGGACGTTCTGGATCCAGTCGCCGCCTATCCCAAGGTTCACCGGGCGGTATTTGCCGTATTTAGTCTGCAGGAGTTCCATGGGCCAGCGCGCCGTGATAGAATCCCCGATGAGCACCAGCTCGGAATTGTTGCTCAAAACCGCATCGCACTGGGCCTGATGCTTGGCAAGATAATTCGTGTACCTGCCGTCGGGCCCGTATTGAGGCGAAGGCTCATTAATGGGCGGCCTTAGGATGTTGACCGGTGCGGCCGGCTTCTCCCCTGCCGGGAATTCCTCAATCGTGTAGCGCATCCGCCCCCCGCCCTTGCGCTCCTTTTCTCCCGGGCCGATAACCACGCGTATCGTATCGCCCTTTTTAAGCCGCCCCATTTTTTCCTGGAACAGAAGGGGTGGAGCGTCTTCTTTGAGGGCATGGCTGGACTTGAGTTCGTTGTTCAGATAGATGCTCATCCGGGTATCGTCGAAGGAACGGCAGCTGAGGTTGCCGTTGTTGACCCATATTTCGCCGGAAGAATCTTCCTGGAGGGTATAGGATGCAATGGAATAGCGGATGGTCCCGTCCGCGTCTTTTGCCGCAAATGTATCCCCGAAGCCCCCGTGGCTGGGGCGGTCTGTCCGCGCATTTCCGTTTGTATCCGGTATTCCGTAGGTTACGCTTCCAAATTTGCGTTTCCCTGCAGAAGATACAATGCAAACGAGATCGGCAAAGCCGGCCGGGTTGTCAATCGAACCGGCGGCATTCCACTGGAATTTCCACCCCGGCGGCGGATTGGTGCTCATGGCGGCATCACAGTAGACCGCGATGATTTTTCCTTCCACGGCCGCATCTGCGGTGACAATTATGAACCAACCGGCTATCAGCAGGATGGCCGCAACCGAACGCAATATTCCTGAAAAACACGGCATAACACTTGATCTCTCTTTTGTCATTACTTTCATCCCTTTTTTGTTGGTAACCTTAGTTAGAGGGCTGCCTGTCATTTCCGACCTGACCGGGAATCCAGAAAAGTCAATACTGGATTCCCGCTTACTCGGGAATGACAACATTGAAGCTCACAAGCTACCCTCATAACTGCGCTGTTACTCTTGTTGTCATAAAACTACTTTACCGGAGATAACGCGAAATGATGCGCCTTCGGCTGGGCGGCCTTGCGGATCTCGGTGTCCGCTTCCAGCACCTGCTTGTTCAATTTTTCCAAGGCATCCAGCTGGCTGCTGGAGGGCTGCTTGTCGCAAGCGGCCGACAGGGTCCGCCACTCGGAGACAATTCTCTCCTTGTCGTCCACTTTCTGCAAAATTAGCCGGCACTGGTCTGCAACCGGCCCCTTGTCAAGGACGCCCATGTTCCAGCCCGCGGCCAATTCATCGGCCGTGACATCTGCCACCGCCACGCCGTCAATATTAACTCGATAGGATCCGGCCTTGAGCCCGGTCACTTTAAGGATCCATTGGCTCAAGTCCTTAATTGAAGGATAGATTATCAAACCTCCGCGGGCATTGTCCGGAATGGGCATCGGCAAAGATTCATCCAGGCGATCAAAAGACAGTTGACCATCCTTTCCGGACACCACGTTGGTGATGTTGCATTTGATTGCTTCCCCTGCGGCCCCCGTGCTGTCCAATGTTGCGCTGCTGACCAAACCGGGCGCATTGAGCCCCTGCAGCAAGGTGGCGGTCATGGTCAGTTGTCCGGCCGGGCCGGGATGGATCGGATTGCCGCCCAGGTCTGTGCCGCGCTTGCGCATATCGCTTTTGGCCCATATCTCGAGCCATTGCTCCAGCTTCTCGCGGCCGGGCAATTCACTAATTGAGTGGATGTCATTAGTGATCATTTCGGCCCAGCGGTGGCAGATTTCGGCCGGCTTGTTGGCGGCCCACAGGTCCACCAGGGGATGAAATTGGTCGGCAAACGGCACTTTTTGCGCGGCGGCAAAAGCCTTGAGAGATGCGGCCCGCTTGTCCAGGTTCAGATTTTTATCCGACCGGTTGGCGGCTATCGTGCCGTCATTGACGGCGCTTGAAGTGAAAAAGACCGGCCGGGCGCCCAAGGCCCTGATGCGGTCCGTCATGTTCGTCAGGTCGGACAGGTAGGTGTCACCGGGATGCCGGCCGTGGTCGTTCATTCCCAGTTCCACGCTGATGATGGTGGGCTTCCATGGCGCCACATCCCGGTCAAACCGCTGCAGCGCCCGGGGAACCGTATCGCTGGGCTTCCCGGCATTGCGGAAATGAATGCTCCACGACGGGAACCTGGCAAAGCAGAAAGCCTCGATATAGTTGGAATGCAGATGCTGGAAAGTGATCGAATCGCCCACCATCACCCAAGTATCCCCATCCTTTAACGGAAACGGAAGCTGGGAGGCGGCCGTTACACCGTTGAGCCAGACTCCAAACAGGAAAAGGCTCGCAGCCGCCTTGATCAACCGCATCGTTCGAAGTTCATTCAAAATCATCTGGTCCTCCTTTGCGATAACTTTACTTGACAATCAATTCGCCGAACTTTGAGGGTTCATTAAAGCGCTTTTTACCGGTCGGTGAAAATGCGGATGACTCGCGCGCCGCGCCCCGGGGACGGCAGCGGCACACATTGAAATACCACGGCGCCGTGGCCGTTGGCCTGGTACCCCCCACCCGCTTGAGCGGATCCAAGCCGCCTTGAATCATGTCAGCCGTGGGGATTTTTACTTCCATGCTCCAGAAGTTATCACCCTTGTGCACAACCGCCTCGGTCTCGGAAGACCAGAGGGTATTCAGACTGTCCTTCCGGTCCAGGTCAATTATGGCGCCGGCCGCGCTGATCGCGATCTGGTAATATACGTGGGTCTGGGTCTCCAACAGCAATTCAATCCTGTCATTTTCAAATATATTCATTTCGCTTGTTTTGCCGGATACATTCAGGTTGCCCATATCGGCCTCATCGCAGCGGATCCAGAAAATTATTGATTTATCGTCGCCCCAGGCAACCCGGAAAGCGGTCTTAAACTTGGGCGCATTGCTAGTGACAATATCCTTCAGCTCATACTCCGGCGCTTCCTTCCAAAACGCCTCATCCAGCCTGCCGTTCAGCTTCAAATCCACACCCTTGCACTCAAGCGCGAATGCCAGCGGGGCATCCTTGCGGTAAAGCGCCAGCTTTTCCCTGCGCTCTTTCAGCGGCTTGAGACATTCAACGACCAGGTCTATGCGCCTGCCGTAGACCGTATCCCCGGCCGCATTGCGGGCGATTGCCAGCAGTTCCAATGCTTTGTCAATCGGTTCCACCTTGGTGCTCATGAGCGGCCAGTTCTTTTCGGAATATTCCACGAACGCCTTCATCTCCCTGCTCGCTGGTCCGTAAAAGAGGGTATAATATTCATCCAGCATGGCGTCCAAATCCTGGTTGGCATCCCACCAGAGCCGGGTGGTCGCGTAAATATTGAGATGCATAACCGCCATCGGGTTCCAGGTGATTTTTTGCGAATCACCGGGCAAATACACCTCGATCATGTCGCCCATGGATACCCCTTTCAGAGAGCGCAAATCTTCCGCAATCAGGCGGGGATAATAGATCGGGATGTCGGGCTGTCCATAGCCAGCACGCGGGCAGTTGTGCAGGTAATAGTCGCGGATATAGATTTCCCCGGAAGGAAGTTTGTCCAGCCACGCCCGGCGCAGGTTCAAGAACAGTTCACGGTTGGCGCGGTCGTTAAATTTACACCTGGCCTGGCAGAAAAGAAGGCCCAGATTGGGACTGAGCTTGTCAATTTTGATCGGTGGCAGCAGGTAAGCGCTGTAGGCGCCGCTTCTTACCTTCCGGTCCGGGTGCGACTTGTAGAGTTCCCATGCCACGCGGTTGACATACTCCCAGACGTAATCTGACATGGATCCTTCCCACCCCCGTTCGGGAGTGCATTTGCCCTTGCATAAATCGCACTCGCATCCGCCACGGCCAATGCCGTCGCACGGGTCCAGGCTTAGCGCCGGCTCCCGGCGCACGTCGAACATCATTCGCACAAATTTCAAGTGCTGCTTGAACAATCCCTCCGAGGAGAAACACGGCGCGCCGCTGTAGGAGTGGTTGGTCGCCCGCTGGCCGCCGTAGACCGCGTACCAGTCCGGGTGCGCCTGTTTGACCTCGGCGCGCATGTGGATCCACTTCTGCCCATGGCCCGTCTGGATTGATCCTACCAGCTCCTGCCCGCAATTGACGCCCATCCGCATGTTCCACAGGCGGTTTTCGTCGTTGTTGGCCCAATACATGAACCGGCGCATCGCAAAATCGGGCTTGACGGTCTCGTCAACCGCCGGGAGCGCGATGCTTGCCGCCTTCGGCACGATTTCGCCGAGCTCCCCGGGAAAATACCAGCGCACGCCAAGGCCGCGCAGGAACTCGCAGACCGCGTTCATCGTCCCGCCGTCGTCCATATCCCAGGCGTCCAGCCCGGGACTGTAAAAGTCGTAAAAGCGGGAATACGGGAAGCCGTAATAATCCCCGGGATTCAGGGCATCCCAGTCCTTCAGCGCCCGCGCACGGTCTTTGTTATCATGCGTCCAGGGCTCCAGTGGCACGAAGTCCTTGTCCGGGCCAATGAGCGCCAGCCAGCCCGGACCGGATACCATCCGGAAAGCGCCGTGGGCCAGGCCCTCGGTCGAGAGCTTCAAGTCATCGGTATATTTGCTTTTCCCGACATAGATTTTCACGGGAACATTTTCCGACGGCGCATTGGTGACCGGCAGCATGGCGCCGGTCATCTTGCAGACATATTCCTGCAGGTTGGAGGCGGCCAGCCTGGTCATGCGGGCGGGCTTTTCGGCGATGATGATTTCGGAGAGCGGCTTGCCATTTTTGACCAGATCAGCGGCCGGGCCGGCCTGAACCAGGCATAACCCGACAAGCAATGGCAATAAATATTTACCCATGTTTTTTCACCATATTATTGAATGTTATCAGCGCCCGGTTTGTTTTTCGCAACTGTCCTTTTACTTTCCAGGCAAAATCTGCAATCCGGGCTGTCGCAAAGGAATATGTTTGCGTCT
>Ga0172380_10006190_pt1 | contig 14044 bp, 9 predicted proteins | sample Leawe162metaG_FD_119747 | JGI IMG/M metagenome (GOLD analysis project Ga0172380, IMG submission 119747) | Leachate microbial communities from a municipal landfill in Southern Ontario, Canada - Leachate well 162 metaG | ecosystem: Engineered > Solid waste > Landfill > Unclassified | place... | reverse complement strand
GTATTATATCTGGCATCCCCTCATTATGTGGAATGGCAGTTCCGTACTCTTTGAAGTAGGTATCTGCGTAATGATATATCTGACTGTACTATATATAGAATTCCTTCCAATAGTCGCGGAGAGATTTATCGGAAGAGTCAATCTGCCTGGATTTCTGAAACGGTTTAATAATCCACTCGATAAATTTTTGCGCCTGCTGGACAAAGGATTAGAGAAAACAATGTTTATTTTTATTATCGCGGGTGTTGTTCTCTCCTGTCTTCATCAGTCTTCTCTTGGAACACTGATGGTGATTGCAGGACCAAAGATGCATCCGCTCTGGCAGACGCCGATACTTCCGCTTCTTTTCCTCCTCTCCGCAGTCTCGGTAGGTTTTCCGATGGTAATTTTTGAATCTATAATAACTTCCAGATCTTTCGGTTTAAAACCGGAAACACACATACTCTCAAATCTCGGCAGTATGGTTGCCCCCCTGCTTGGAATCTATCTTGCTTTTAAAATAGGAGATATGGTTATCAGAGGCACCTTCGTCTATCTGACAACAATTTCCGCGCCCAGCGTGATGTTTACAGTCGAGCTGCTCTTTGGAGTTATAATTCCACTGAGAATGTTTCTGTCGCGGCAGGTTGCAAAATCTCCGACCGGGCTCATGATAGCTTCATTCTTGGTAATACTTGGCGTGTTCCTGAACCGCCTTAATAATTTTCTCGTAGCATACACTCCCCCGTATGAAGTCCACTCTTATTTTCCATCCTTCGGAGAAATTTCAGTTACAATCGGATTCATTGCGCTTGAGGTACTCCTTTTCAGAATAGCGGTGATGATCTTTCCAATTGTAAGCGTACCCGATCTATCCGCCCGCAAGACTAAATATTCTGTAAGAGGAGGTGTGCAATGAAAACCAAAATTTTTATTTTAATACTTTTCTGCGCTTTTATTCTGAATGCTCAAAATAAGAAAGAAGTTCATCCTAATTTAAGCGGCATTTCATGCAAGACATGCCACAATTGCGACATACCTACTAAAGAAAATCCTTGCTTAAAAGCCTGTCCGCGTGATAAGATGGTCTCGATTGAGCAGACTCCTGAAGAGGGTCCGGCTGTTCTTATTATAGATAAATTCAAGAAGCAATCCGATATATACGCCCCGGTTGTATTCTCACACCGCCTTCACGCGGAGATGAGCGGAATGGCCGGCGGCTGCAAAATGTGCCACCATTATAATCCGCCCGGACAGGTAATAGGATGTTCAGATTGTCATGAATTGATCAGGAAAAGAACTGATATTAGCAAGCCGGATCTTAAAGGCGCGTATCATCGCCAATGTATGGAGTGCCACCGTTCATGGAGCGGAAAAGTTGAATGTGTTTCATGCCATGAGCCGAACGGTTCTGTCCAAAAATCAAAGGAGCAGAAGTTAGCCGACAAAAGCAGCAAACGGGTACATCCGAAAATCATAACACCATCTACAATTAAATTCGATACTCCTAAAGCCTCGGGCAAGATGGTCACATTTTACCATTCACAGCATATAGATCTTTTCGGACTGGAATGTCAATCATGCCATTCCAATGAAAGCTGCGGTAAATGCCATACTAAAAATAAACCCGCTTCTCTTAAGGCTAAGACAGCCGACCAGAAGCATAATGTCTGTTCAAGCTGCCATAACACGAAAACGAATTGCGCATCGTGTCATGCTAACGGCGTCAAGGGAGGATTTAACCATAAAGAAGTGACCGGGTTTGATACTGCCAATTTCCATTCGAAACTTGCCTGCAACAGGTGCCATGTTGAAAAGAGCAAATTCACAGGGTTAAATGGAGAATGCATCAATTGTCACGGCAAGTGGACCCAGGAAAATTTCGATCATAAAATTACCGGACTGGCATTTGATGATACACACTCAGCTATCGAATGTGCGGAATGCCATCAGGATAAAACCTTCGCAAAGCCGGTATGCAGCAATTGTCACGATGATAAATCGTGGCCTCAACATGTTCCGGGAAAACTTTTAAAGAAAAAATAGCACAAAATGTTTAGAACGATAAGTTATAAATTGATCTTGGTAGTAAGCGTTACAGTGATTCTAATCATTGGCGTTTATTCATATTTTAATATCAAATCACAAAGCGATGTATTGCAGGCGGAGGTTGAGCGGCATGCAAATCAGCTGAGCGAATCAGTTAAGAATTCGACCCGGTATGTAATGCTGCTCAATCAACGCGAGCATATTCAGGAGATGATTACCAGCATTGGTAACGATCCGGCTATTTCCAATGTTCGGATTCTCAATAAAGAAGGCGAGATAATATATTCGGCAAAGAGTGAAGAGATTGGTAAAATGCTGGATAAAAAAGCCGAGAGCTGTTACGCGTGCCATGCTGAGAATCAGGCGATTGAGAAACTGCCTATCAAAGACCGGACAAGAATTTTCAAGTCAGAAGATAACCCTCACAGGATACTTGGAATTATTAATCCGATCTATAATGAAAAGTCATGTTACCAATCGGATTGTCACGCACATTCATCCAGATCGAAAGTTCTCGGCGTTCTTGACATAACCATGTCTCTTGCGGAAGTTGATAAGCAGATCTACGACAATCAGATAAGAGAGCTGATCTTCGCGCTAATTTCGATATCGGGAATCGGTTTTATTATCGGATTTTTTGTTAAGCGCTGGGTGGATCGTCCGGTAAAAGAACTGGTGAAAGCGACCGACCAGGTAGCCGCCGGTAATTTAAGTTACTCTATAAAGAATCTGAGTAAGGATGAACTGGGCACACTCGGCAAATCATTTAATAATATGACCAAGAAGCTTGATGAAACTAATCAGCAGCTTTATCAGTCAACGAAGATGGCATCATTAGGGCAGCTTGCGGCAGGTGTGGCGCATGAGATCAACAATCCTCTAACCGGCGTTCTGACTTACAGCAGTTTTCTGCTGAAGAGAACAAAAGATAATCCGCAGATTCAGGAAGACCTGAACGTAATAGTAAGAGAAACAGTAAGAAGCAGGGAAATCGTAAAGGGTCTGCTTGATTTCGCGCGTCAGTCGACACCCAAGAAAAGTCTTATAGATGTAAATGAGATTATTAACCGGGCCGAAGTTGTTATAAAGAATCAGATTAAACTGAGCCATGTCTCGCTAGTCAAGAATTTTGATAACTCACTTCCCAGAATTACGGCAGACGCTAACCAGATACAGCAGGTATTTATTAATTTATTCGTAAATGCCATTGATGCCTCAGGCAAGGATGGCGGAACAATTACAGTCACAACATCACAGATAAGCGCTTCCCCGAAGGGAATAACGCAGATAAAAAATGCGGTCTGCGCCAAGACACACTCACTTATGGATCCCGAACATAAGCTCGGCGGCATTCCCTCAATCAAATTCAAGATTAAATCGGGAGCCAACGAAGGAGTACTCCATCTGGATCCGATTTACGGCAATCACCGCCATTACTTCGGAATTTCAATTGATAAGAACAGCCCGCTAAATCTGCTATGCCCTGTCTGCGATATCTCTTTAATTGACAGGAATAGCAAATGTCCCGAATGCGGCGGACCCGTCTACAAAATTCAGATTCCGAATCAGGGATTTGTTGAAGGATGCGCATCGTTCAAGGACAACTGGCAAAAGTGGGACCTGATAGACAAAGCAGGCGAGCGAAAATTTGTACAGATCGAAATAAAAGATACCGGATGCGGAATTCCTCCTGAGAACATGTCTAAAATTTTTGAACCATTCTTCTCAACAAAAGGTCAGCGCGGAACCGGGCTTGGCCTTTCCGTAATCTGGGGAATAATTGATAATCATAGCGGTTCAATTTCGGTTCAGAGTGAAATAGGAAAAGGAACAACATTTTCTATTAAATTGCCGCAGGGGGAGCCCGTAAGAAGTATCTGATGAAAGAACACAAAAACATATTGATAATTGACGACGAACAGGTTGTTATAGATTCAATCTCGAAAATTGCGATGATGGGAGATTATAGTTACGAAACCGTGATGGATGCGCAATCTGCTTTGGAAAAAATTTCCGGAGAGGATTTTGACCTGATAATATGCGACATCATGCTTCCCGGAATGGATGGTTTTCAGTTTCTCTCAGCTATCGAATCGAAAAGAATCGATACCCCGGTAATAATGACAACAGGATTTTCGACAATAGAGAACGCGGTAAAATCCCTCTATTCCGGAGCAATTGAATTTGTACCAAAACCATTTACAGTAGACGAATTAACGAGCGTGATACACAGAGGAATGAAATATTCCGCGCTTCACCGGATGAGAAAATTAAAAGAAGATTCGGTATTAATTGTCCCCTGCCCGGCCAAATATCTCCGTCTCGGATATTCCGCCTGGATGAATCTGGATTTTGACGGTTCCGTGCTGATAGGCGCTACGGATTTTTTCATCAAAACACTTGAACAGATCAGGAAAATTGAATTACTTCCGATTAACGAAATATTAACTCAGGCATCATCCGCGGTAAAATTTGAAACCGAAGACGGATTGGTTCATCAGCTATATTCGGTTATCAGCGGAACAATAATAGAAATCAACGAAAGATTATTAAATGAGCCGGAACTGCTGGAAAAAGATCCCTATTTTGAGGGGTGGATTTACAGAATTATTCCATCGGAACTGGCTTATGAAATTAAATTATTAATACCATGCAGTTCAGACAGGACATAAACCAGGTTTTAAAATTCAAGGAGAAATTAATATGCCACTCTTCATTTTAGCTGTTATTGTTTTCATAATAGCTGATATAATTATCAGATACGCAATTAAAACGGTAAACGAAAAAAAGGTCCGCAAGGAGAGAGAATCTATTCTTGTTGAGAGCATCAATGTTGATCTAAGCCAGGAAGCAGTTTCCCTGAAACGAGCCGAGGTGCCGAATCCGAAAGCAAAAATCTTATGCGTTGATGACGAGGATGTTATCCTCGACAGTTTCAGAAAAATTCTTGTGCTAGACGGCTATTCGATCGATACGGTTACTTCCGGCTATCAGGCATTGAGTCTTATCAAATCACATCATTATGATTTTGTTTTTACCGATCTGAAAATGCCGGAGATGGATGGCGTGGAAGTGACAAAAACTGTAAAATTTCTTCGCCCCGATATCGATGTGGTGATAATTACAGGATATGCAACGGTTGAGACTGCGGTCGATTGCATGAAGTTGGGCGCCATGGATTATGTCCAGAAACCTTTTACTGAAGATGAGCTGTTGGAGTTCGTAAAAAAATCGTTGATTAAGAGGCAGGATAGAATACACAAGCAGCTCAAACCCCGTGTCCACATTACTCATATAAGCGAGGAAGAAAGAGTCAACGTTGGGGAGTTTGCTATCCCGGGAGGAGTATTTATTTCGGAGGGACATTGCTGGGCTGCAATAGCACAGGACGGAACCGTGCGGATTGGGCTTGATGATTTTTCGAAAAAACTGATTGGTAAAATTGATATAATAGAGTTCCCGAATCTGGGTATGCAAATCGAGAAGGGGCAACCGTTATTCAGCATAAAGCAGGGAAAAAGATCAGTCCAGTTTAATTCTCCGGTGAGCGGACTCGTAGCTAAAGTCAATAATGATCTTAACGATAATATAGATTCACTCGATTATTCTACCTATGAGAAAAACTGGATCTGTATGATAGATGCGGATAAATTGGATACTGAATTATCATCTCTGAAGATCGGGAAGAATGCTGTTACATTCTATCAGGATGAGATTGAGCGGTATTCAAAACAGATAAAAACGTTTGTAAATAAAGAGAAAGATAAAAAAGAGAGTTTCGATCTTTATTGGGGTCAGCTTGAGAATTTGGAAGAGAAAGACTGGTATATCATTACCGGAGAGTTCTTTAAAAGGTAAAAAATTTTAGATTCCTCTTTTTACGGCGGAGAAGGGAGATATCCCTTCTCCTTTTTTATTTTATGAGCGTTGACAAAGTCATGCTAAGTAAATATTTTAGTTGCAGATATTAGTGTCTTTTATCTGATATTAAGACCATAAATCTTCTCATTTCTGAAAAAAAATAGTGCGTTATTGATTGGTTTTCTCAATTTCGGCTAAAAGAAAGTAGAGAATTGGTTTCCTGACAGAATAAGTGTGCACGATTTTTGATAATCACTATTAAACTATTTGAAAAATTATGAAAAAACTGAGCTGGTTTTTAATAAATTTTATCCTCCTAGCCTCAACCGTTTTTGCCCAGAGCAAGGATGATCAATTATGTCTTGATTGCCACGCCGATAAGACATTGACTTCAACCAGGGGCGGAAAACAGGTATCTCTCTTTATCAACGGAAAGTCCTTCGCCGGATCTGTGCATGAACAAATCAGTTGTACAGGATGCCATTCGGATGTAGATCCAGGGGATCTTCCCCACAAGGAAAAACTGAATAAAGTTGAATGTTCCACCTGTCACGAAAATCCCGCGGCGCATTACGACAGGAGCCTTCATGCGGAGGCATTAAAGAAAGGATTATACCTGGCCCCAACTTGCGCATCCTGTCATACAAAGCATGAAATACTCTCTTCTAAAAATCCCAGATCCAGAACATACGTAATGAATATTCCCGCGCTGTGCGGACAATGTCATAAAGAAGGAACTCCTGTTTCGGGAATGGTTAATCCGGAAGAGAAAACTGTTTTGAGCGATTACACGGAATCAATTCATGGTGAAGGTTTATTCAAACGGGGATTGATTGTTACAGCCGTATGCACGAGCTGTCACACTTCCCATGATATTCTTCCGCATACGAATCCTGTTTCAACAATCAACCGAAATAATATTGCTAAAACCTGTACACAATGTCATACTCAGATCGAGAAAGTACACGTAAAAGTTATTCGCGGCTCCTTATGGGAAAAAGAACCAAATAAAATTCCGGCCTGTATCGATTGCCATGCGCCTCATAAAGTACGCAAAGTTTTCTATGATGATAGTTTTCCCGATGATAAATGTATTAAGTGCCACTCTCAGAAAGATCTTAAAAAGGTTGTAAACGGGAAGACAATTTCACTTTATGTGGACTACAACAAATTCAAACAATCCGCGCATAAGGATAATTCTTGTATAAAATGCCACACGAACATCAGTAATTCTAAAAATCCAGTCTGTTTGAACAGTGGGAAAGTAGATTGCTCTATCTGCCATACCACTCAGGTGGATGATTATAAAATTAGTCTTCACGGCGTTAAACATACCAATGGCGATCAGACTGCTCCGTACTGTGTTGACTGCCATACCAGTCATGACGTTCAAAGCAAAAAGGAACTGACATCTCCTACATTTGCCCGCAATGTACCCGAGTTATGCGGCAAATGCCATCGCGAGGGGAAAAACATAGCCACGGCCCTTGACGAAAGCAATAAAGGAATTATCATTAATTATAGAGAGAGCATACACGGTAAAGGACTTCTTCAGAGCGGACTGATGGTAACAGCAACCTGTGTAAATTGTCATTCAAGCCACCGTGAACTGCCTCAAAAGGATCCGCGCTCTACAGTTAATCCGAATAATATAGCAGCCACCTGTGCTCAGTGCCACCTTGGTGTTTATGAAGAATTCAAGAGCAGCGTGCACAGCCCTGAAGTTACAAAGACAGATAAAAAGCTTCCGGTTTGTAATGATTGTCATTTGTCACATGAAATTAATCGTGTCGACTTAAAAGACTTTAAAACATCGATCCTGGTTCAATGCGGAAAATGCCATGAAGAGGTGACAGAAACTTACTTTGACACAATCCATGGGAAAGTGTCCAAACTTGGTTCCATAAAGGCAGCCAGGTGTTATAATTGTCACGGGGCACATAATATACTGCCTGTGGAAAATCCAAAGAGCACACTGAGCCGAAATAATATTATTGAAACCTGCCAGAAGTGTCATCCGAATTCAAACAGAAAATTCGTTGGATACCTTACACACGCAACGCATCATAACAGGGAAAAATATCCGTATCTGTTTTATACATTCTGGTTCATGGTGATATTGCTGACGGGAACATTCGCGTTTTTCGGAATCCATACTATACTCTGGTTCCCAAAAGCCCTTAAAGAAAGCAGACGACACAAAGCGCTTGAAAAAGAGAAGAATAAACAAAAAGAGTCTGAACAGGAAGATTACAACAGAGAAGATTGATCTCTTAATTTATAATTAAAAAAATTCATCACCCGATAAATGGAAAGCAGATAAATATGACAGATATGCCTGAAGAAAAAAAAGGAAAATATTACGAACGGTTTGATGCCTATTCCAGATTTTTGCACGTTCTTGTAATAACAAGCTTCATCTCTCTCGCAATCACCGGAATGATAATTAAATTTTCCGGGAGCGGAATTTTCCAGACAATTTCCGATCTGATGGGAGGGTATGCAGTTACGGGATTTATCCACCGCTTTGCCGCGATAATCACATTTATCTACTTCGGGCTGCATATAGGCTATCTGATTCGCAAGATCAAGCGGAAACAATCTAAGTTCACCTCGTTGCTGAAGGGCGAAAATTCATTGGTCCCAAATAAAAAAGACCTGACTGAGATGATTGCGACGATGAAATGGTTTTTAGGCAAAGGCCCCCGGCCGGAATATGGCAGATGGACATACTGGGAAAAATTCGATTACTGGGCTGTATTCTGGGGAGTTGCCGTAATCGGGTCAAGCGGATTAATATTATGGTTCCCCGAATTTTTCACCGGATTAGGTCTGCCGGGATCCTTTATAAATATTGCAACTATTATACACAGCGATGAGGCCTTATTAGCCGTAGGATTCATCTTCACCTATCATTTTTTCAACACACATTTCCGCCCGGATAAATTTCCTATGGATACTGTTATTTTTACCGGGAAGGTGCATATAGATGAGCTGAAAGAGGACCGTCCGCGCGAGTATGAGATAATTATGCAGGACCCCGAGCTTCAGAAAAAATTAGGCGACGCGCCTCCGGTATTTTTAAGAAGAGCAGCCAGGATTTTCGGTTTCACAGCTCTGTTTCTGGGCCTCATGCTTATAGTGCTGATTATTTATTCCATGATTTTCTTATATCAATAAATTACTTTAACGGAGTTTTATTCATGCTCTTCCCTTCAAGAAAAAAAATACTTTTAAATATTGTTCCGCTTATACTTTTCATCTTACTGAACAGCACACTGATTGCGCAGGATTTCAATTGCGGCGATTGTCACGAGAATCTCATACAGAAATCGGTACATAATGAAGTGATAAGCTGTCAGGACTGTCATCAGGATGTTAAGGACGAAAGTCATGCTGAAAAGAAGAATTATAAAAAAGTTAAATGCGAATCATGCCATGAAGAATATGCCGATCTGGTGAAGAGCGATATTCATCATCGGTTAAAGGGAAGAGTAAAAAATCCGCCCGATTGCAAGAAATGCCACGGTACACACGAAATTAAGACTCCCCCAAAAGAGAATTCACTCAAAGTAAAAGAATACTGCTCACAATGCCATACTTCAATGGTATTGGCAAATCCCTATCATTCAAAAGTTGTGGAAGGGAATAAATGCGTAAGCTGTCATAAACAGAACGGATATACAAAACTTAATCAGTCGGTGCACAAAAATTTAGAATGCGCGGATTGCCATAATTACAGCTCACACAATTTAGCCAATCATCCTAAAAATGTCCGTGCTACTCAGAAAGCCGACTGCTATCTCTGTCATTCAAATATTTCGAAGGAACACAGAGAAAGCATTCACGGTATATCGCTAAGCGAAGGGATAGATGAAGCGGCTATGTGCTGGGATTGCCACGGTTCACACGAAATTAAAAAAGTAAAAGATCCCGCAAGCAGTGTATATCCAAAAAATTTAGGAAGTACCTGCGGAACCTGCCATGATAACCCGAAGCTTGTCGAAAAGTTCTCATTCGGAGTAAAAAATCCCGGCCTTCTTTACTCGAATTCGGTTCATGGTGTTCTGGTAGCCAAAGGGCGGTTAGACGCTGCTAATTGCAGTCTCTGTCACGGTGTTCACGATATAAAGAACCGTGTACAGCCCGGTTCAAAGATTTCTTCATTCAATGTACCGGAGACATGCGGAGTATGTCATCAGCAGATTGCACAGGAATATGAAAAATCTATTCATTGGATTCGTGCCAAAAAAGGGGTAAGAGAAGCTCCGGTATGCAACGACTGCCATAATGAACACAGCATTCATGCCGTTAATACCATCGACAAAAAAATGGAAGCTAAAAAGCTTCAGCAGAAAACATGTATGGTATGTCACGAGGATCCTCGTATAGCAGAGCGATTCGGCGGATCCGGCAACCAGTCAAAGCAATATCAGGACAGTTACCACGGATTGGCCGTAATGCGCGGTGATGAAGATGCCGCGATGTGTGTGGATTGTCACGGCGTACATAAAATTTTGCCGAAAGAAAATCCCGAATCGGATGTAAATCTGGCTAACATAACAGCGACATGTAAAAAATGTCATGAGGAGGCTACCGACACATTTGCTCAGAGTTATGCTCATGCGACTCTGGATGAGCGTTCATCAAAAATTGAAGATGTTGTAACTTTTGTTTATCAGTGGCTTATTATTTCGGTGATCGGCGGAATGATTCTGCATAATCTACTGATATTTGTTTTTGAAATAAGAAAGAAACGCCGCCACGAAAAAACTGAAATCAGAATACCGCGATTCACTCAGAATGAAGTTATCCAGCATCTACTCCTTCTGACATCATTTATCACACTGGCGGTCACCGGATTCGCGCTAAAGTATCACGGCAGCTGGTGGGCAGAACTCCTACAGATGGCGGGATTAAGTGAAACAGCACGCCAGTATATCCACAGAGGTGCCGCGGTGATTATGATCGTAAGCGGACTCTATCATATCTTCTATCTCTGTTTTACAGCAAGAGGCAGAGACGTCCTCTTGAATTTAATTCCAAAGATGCACGATTTGACTGATGCACGCGATAACATACTCTACTATCTGAAGTTAAAAAAAGAACGTCCTAAATTTGACAAGTATGATTACACGGAAAAAGCCGAGTACTGGGCGCTTATCTGGGGAACAATTGTTATGGGCGCGACTGGATTCATACTTTGGTTCCCGACCATAGTAGGTGATTGGGCTCCTCTCTGGCTTATAAAGGTAAGTGAATTAATACATTTCTACGAGGCAATTCTGGCAACACTTGCCATACTTGTCTGGCACTGGTTCTTTGTGATCTTCCATCCGCATGAATATCCGATGAGTCTGACCTGGATGGACGGGAAAATGTCTCTTCATACCTACAGACATCATCACGAAAAACATTTCAGACGGGTGGTGCTTGAGTGGATGGAGCTGAAAAAAGGTACGCGTGAGTTGGAAAAGGTTAGTAATGGTACAATATTGTTCACTTCTACGCTAAAAGAGAATGGTTTGGACCCTGATGCGATAATTCAGCATGAGATAGATCACGATCCCGAACTTCAGGCCTGGTTAGATGCTAAAATACAGCCGGAAGAGGGAACTAAGTAAGAAAGCAGCTGATACAACAATATCCTGTTTAAGTTAAGTTGCCTATTTAACCCAAATGGGCTATATTAAAATAGGATTAATAAGTTCTTTTATATAATTCAATAAATTATAGCTAACTAATCAATTATTTCACGGAGGAATTAAAATGAAATTCAAAATTTCAATTCTCGCTCTAGTAATCATTACAGCATACTTCGCTATGCCAACAATCGTTACCGCCCAGGCAAAATATGTAGGCACAAAAGTATGCGGTATGTGCCATAAAACAGAAAAACAGGGTCAGCAGTTAAAAATATGGACAGACAGTAAACACGCACAGGCTTATAAAGCGCTATTAACTCCGGAAGCCGATGCAATTGCAATGAAGAAAGGGGGCAAAAAAGCAGCTGAAACCCCTGAATGTCTTAAATGCCACGTAGGCGACAATGCATTGGTTGAGTCTGCTTTCAAAACAGACGGCGTACAATGCGAAACATGCCACGGTGCAGGTTCAGAATATAAAGCTATGTCGGTTATGAAAAACAAAGAAGAAGCTCAAAAGAAAGGTATGCTTGTTCATGCCGATGCCGCAAAATTCTGCGCTACATGCCATAACTCTGCAAGCCCGACCTTTAAAGGATTCAAATACGAAGAGATGTGGAAAAAAATCGCTCATCCAACCCCGAAAGGTTAATCTTATTTTATAGAGCTAAAAATGAAAAATAAATTTTTTTTAGTATTAATTTTAAGTCTGCCATTAATGATTTCTGCCCAGAATCTTAATGGCAGCATCTCTTCCTCCTTCTACACATTCGAAAGATACGATTCACCAAACACGTCAGATACTTTCATCCGCAACTTCGAAGCGCTCTCTCTGAATTTCAATTACGGCAGAGTGTCACTGCGCACCAGAGCAAATTTCGAAACCAATCTCGGCAATTCATTAGATAGCGATCCGAGACTCCGTTTCTATAATTTATATCTTGAAGCGCGCGATATCTTCGATCTTTTTACGGTGAAATTAGGAAGACAGCCTCTCTTTACACCCGTTGCGGGAGGATTGTATGACGGGGTTAATCTTAAATTCAGATACTCGGGCGTGACCATTACGGGATTTTACGGCGGGAACGTTCCTGCATATCAGAAATTAGAATTTACAAAAGATCTTCAGAAAGATTATGTGCTCGGCGGAAAACTGGAAGTCAATTTTCTCGAGCATTTTAATATCGGTTTGAGCTACATCGATAAAAACTTCAAACCGCTAGATTTTACTGCCTGGCGTTTGGACGGCAATTTGAATCTGATGCAGGTTTTGATAGAACAAAAATCCAATCAATACAAATTCCTCTCTGCCGAAGCATCTTATTTTCTCGACGGTAAAATCAATCTTAATACACGATATGAATATGACGTCAATTATAAGGTCACCTCAAAATTTGAGGCTGACGGACGCGTACAGGCCACTGATGATTTAGGAATAGATGTTTATTACAATTTCCGGGAACCGAAAATCAGATATAACTCCATCTTTTCAGTTTTTGATTACGGCAATTCACAGGAAATTGAAGGCGGTATCGATTATAAATTCGGGAAAGAGATATCGGTTTTCGGAAAGTACGGAAACGTAACCTATAAGGATGAAAATTCCGGACGAATCAATATCGGAACAACTACAAAATACGGAACACTCAGCTACAGAAAGACATTCGGGTACGCAGGAGAACTGGATGTAGTCTCTTTCTACACCGGGTATTCTTTTGCGGACGGACTTTTAACGCCATCAGTAGGAATTGCCTTTACGAATTACAAACTTTCCGAGGAATCGGAAACTAATAACATAATGACTCTTCTTGGCGGCATCAACTTTAGGCCGGCGAAGTATTTTTCATTCGATCTGCAGGGTCAATATTTCAACAACAAAATTTACAAGAATGATTTCAGGCTTCTTTTCAAAGTAAATTACTGGTTCAATACTAATCTCTAAATAATTATGAAAATAAAATATTTTTATACGGCTCTATCCCTAACTCTAATCTGTTTTTTGACAATAGCTGCAATAAATAAAAACGAGACTGGTGAAGAGGGAAAAACGAACAAAGATGTAATAAAGTTTTCGCACAAAGTACATAAAGAAGTTACGGATTGCGCCTCCTGCCATACCCTTGCGGCCGAAAGCACTTCTCTCTCTACTCGTCTGCTGCCTGAGAAAGCCGTTTGCGCTACCTGTCACGATGTGAACGATGAGAAGAATTGCAGCCAGTGCCACTATGAAGAAAAATATGAGCCGTTAGTCCAAGAACCAGCTGAGCTTATATTTGATCATAAGTATCACCTGACTGACCAGAAACTGGCCTGTGAATCGTGTCATAAAGGATTAACCGATGTTGACTACAGCTTTGAATCTGCGTCCGCAAAACCCGCTATGTCAGTTTGCTACGACTGCCACAATGGTACTTCAGTTGCTGCCAATGTCTGCGAATCGTGCCACATATCTACGGTTGCATTAATTCCTCAGGACCACAAGCAAGTATCATTTCTGAAGATGCATAAAT
>Ga0172380_10006189_pt1 | contig 14054 bp, 11 predicted proteins | sample Leawe162metaG_FD_119747 | JGI IMG/M metagenome (GOLD analysis project Ga0172380, IMG submission 119747) | Leachate microbial communities from a municipal landfill in Southern Ontario, Canada - Leachate well 162 metaG | ecosystem: Engineered > Solid waste > Landfill > Unclassified | place... | reverse complement strand
CCAAAGATAATGGATTGGCTTACCAAAGGGAAGATTGTCATCTCTGACCGCTTCACCAGCGCGAACATGATTCATCAAGCAGGAAAGATTGAGGACGCGGAGGACCGCATACTCTTTCTTTCGTGGCTCAAACAAATGGAGCATGACGTGCTTGGTGTTCCAACGCCAGACGCAGTCATATACCTTGATGTACCTGTAGACGTGTCGCTCACGCTCCTTCAAGAGAAGCGGGAAGCCAAAAACCATTCACTCTCAAGCGATCGCGATACGGTTGAAGAAGATCGTCAGTATCTAGAGCGTAGCCATGCGTCCGCCCGCGCGCTCGTTGCGTCTGAAGAGAACTGGCACTTGGTCCGTTGCATGGAAGGGGAGGTAATGCGAACACCAGAAGATATACACGAAGAAGTGTATGCACTTGTTACGAAGCTATCTTCCTAAAGCATGGATATAGAGATACGTCGTTTTGATACTGATTTGCCACTTCCAAACTATGGGACTGAAGGTGCCGGCGCGCTTGATTGCTACGTGCGCGAGACCGTCGTCATTCCTCCAAAGGGAATAGGGTACGCACGTTTAAACTTCGCACTCAAACTTCCAAAAGGACACTTCGCACTTCTTGCTGCACGGAGCTCGCTTCATAAGCGAGGGCTTATGTTTGGGAACGGCGTTGGAATACTGGACGAGGATTTTAAGGGAGACGAAGATGAGTACACGGCCATACTCTATAACTTCACGGACGAGCCAGTTGAGGTCATGCGTGGCGACAGGGTCGCGCAGCTTATCGTTATGCCGTACGACCGAGTCTCATGGACAGAAGTGAAGGAGCTTGGAAATCCAAGTCGTGGGGGCTTGGGGACGACGGGCATATAGGACGGTATACTTGGCGACAATGCTTCACAACAGCGCTACACATACGTGGTCTAGTTTTATATAAAGGTCAGGTTGTTTTGTAGTTGCTCCAACAGTTACGGAGGACAATATGTATGAATCATTGTGCGACTCTAAAAAGCACCAACTCGTTACGTGTGCTCGTTCATGTATCGGCCAGTCTTTGTGGAAGAGAAACGCAGAGCTTATCGATGCTCCTGCGATAGTTAATTGCTATCGCTTTGTTCAGTGGCTGTGGCTTCCATACGGAAGGGAACTCCCTGACCATCTCCTTGTATGGGATGGAGCAGGGGAAGTTCCTCTTTCAGGCGCTACCGCCGCTGATCTGATCTTTATCGCGCGCAAACACCGCACTGCACAAACCGATGATTTCGGTCATGTGGGCGTCCTCACGTTTGAGGGCACGGTAGTGCACGCGACTCGGTGGGAGAATGGCGTCGTAGAAACGCCACTTCAGACCTTTTTGTCTCGCGAGTGCCTAGGCATTCGTCGAATCAAACCTCAACTGCCACCGTAGTGTGGCAGTTCTTGTTTGGTATACTGAGGGTCATGAGACACGTAGCGTAAAACCCCATTAATGAGCCGGTAATTTTTACGTTATGTACGACCACATCAAAAACGAAGACGAGGAAGTCTTCACCATCATAGAAGGAGAGGAGAAGCGCGAACGCGAGGGCCTTGAGCTTATCCCGTCAGAGAACTACGTATCCCTGGCAGTGCGCGAAGCAATGTCCTCGGTGCTCACTAATAAGTACTCAGAAGGGTATCCGGGCAAGCGCTACTACGGCGGTCAGGAATTTACCGATCAAGTCGAGCGACTTGCGATAGCACGTGCGAAGGAATTGTTCGGCGCAGGGTTTGCAAACGTGCAGCCCTTGGGAGGTGCTAACGCAAACATTGCTGCGTACATGGCACTCCTTGAGCCAGGTGACACGGTCTTGGGAATGGATCTCTCGCACGGCGGACACTTAACGCACGGGCACCCCGTAACGTACATCTCAAAGGTCTTCCGTTTCGTTCGGTACAAGATGAAGAACATTGAGACGGGCGAGATTGATTACGACGCACTTCGTGAGACGGCTATCGCAGAGAAGCCAAAGATTATTCTTGCTGGCTTTAGTGCATACCCGCGCGAGCTTGAGTGGGCAAAGATTGCTGCGATTGCAAAGGAGGTGGGCGCGTACGCGGTCGCAGACGTTGCACACATCGCCGGTCTTATCGCCGGAGGTGCTGCCAAGAATCCATTTGAATATGGATTTGATGTCATGACCACCACCACACACAAAACACTACGTGGTCCGCGCGGCGGCATGATCCTCACGCGTGAGGATGCAGCGATTGCACAGAAGATAGACAAGGCAGTATTCCCTGGGTTTCAGGGCGGCCCGCATATGCATCAGATTGCAGCTAAGGCTATCGCCTTTGGAGAAGCGCTTCGCCCATCCTTTAAGACGTATGCGGCAAACGTTGTCGAGAATGCAGGTGCAATGGCAGAGGTATTTGCCGCACACAATGCACGCCTCATAACCGGTGGTACTGATAACCACCTTATCCTGGCCGACGTGTGGAGCTCGTTCAACATTTCCGGTGGGGAAGCAGAGACACTTCTTGATCAGGCGGGTATTACGCTTAATAAGAACTCAATCGCTGACGACTCACGAGGTCCAATGGACCCATCCGGTATTCGGTTTGGGACGCCAGCACTTACCACACGTGGATTTGGAAAAGCAGAGTCGGCGCGCGTCGCTGAACTTATGATCGATGTGCTCACGAATCGTGACGCAGGAAAGGTGCGCGAGGAGATACGACAGATGGCACTTAGTCATCCAGTACCTCCATCATTCGCGTAACATGATGCGTTCGTGAGGTAAGGCCTCACAACGGCATACGTCTGTATACAGTGGTAGCGCTTACAAGCACTAACCTCTCTATATATGACAAAACTAGTAACGAAGATAGGTACCATCGCGCTTGCGGCAGCGATTATGGTGGTGCCAGCATTCGCCCTTGCGAACTGGGGCGATAAGAAGGGGACTTCGTTTGCTCCTCGTTCTGTCGGCTCGTCTCTTGAAGTCATTATCTCTGATAATGGCAACACTACTGTTCGTGGTGCGAAAGTGACGGGAGTATCCGGCAGCACGATAACCGCGCAGACCATATGGGACGCAAGTTCCATTACCTGGACCGTACGCACGGATAGCGAAACCAACTTCATTCAGAAGAGCGGTAGCGACTCCGATCTTGGCGACATTAGCGAAGGTGATTATGTGAGCTTCAGCGGCGCGCTTGCGTCGGGCAGTTCCTTTACCGTCACTGCTGACGTTGTGAAGAACTGGTCACTTGCTGAGAACCGTCTCTCACTTGCCGGTACCGTAACTGACGTTGATGATAGTTCGTTCAATCTTTCAACTATCGCGCGTGGGAACGTAACCGTGCGGGTGAATAGCGACACCGACTACACCGGCAATCTTGAAGCGCTTGGTGATGTGGATGTTGATGCGAAGGTAGTCGCATATGGTAGCTACGATCCAGCAACGAAAGTACTTACCGCAACCTCTGTCTCTCTATCGGGCAAAGCTGCAGTAGTGAAAGACTACAGAGAGCCACAGGGGAATGCCTGGGGCCATTGGATGAAGAAAGTCTCGGGATTCTTTGGTAAGCACTAGACACTCGAGTTAGCGAAGATGTAAAGGAAATACCCCCATGTGGCGGCCCCGCTACCACGGCCGCCACATGGGGGTATTTTCTGTTATAGTCCCATTATGGAAGCTCGTATTCGCGCCATTGTAGAAGAAGAACTCGCTAAAAAGGGAGCGACGAATGTTGCCTTTGCAGTTGAGTATCCGGGCGATATGAAGCACGGGGACTTTGCGGTGAATGCTGCACTTGCGGCAAGTAAGGAGCTTGGAGTAAATCCGCGTGAGCTTGCGGAGGAACTTGCGAGCGCTCTTCAGAAAGGACTTGGAGATGACGCGTCATCAGTTAGTGTCGCAGGTCCGGGATTCATCAACATCACGTGCGCGGGCGAGTACCTCGCGCGTACTATAGCGAGTGTTAATGATGACTGGGGAAAGGGAGACGCTCGCATCGGTGAACGCGTATCAATCGAATACTCCTGCCCAAACCCATTTAAGGAAATGCATATCGGACACCTGATGAGTACCGTTATCGGTGAATCGTACTCGCGCCTCGTTGAAAACGCTGGAGCGGTCGTGATACGCGATTCGTACGGCGGTGACGTAGGTCCGCACGTTGCCAAAGGTATTTGGGGACTTCAAAAGAAAGGGATAACAGAGCCAGCAACTGCTAAGGAGATTGGTAGTGCATACGAGCAGGGAGGTAACGCGTATGAGGCAAGTGAGGAAGCAAAGGCAGAGATTGACGCGCTCAATGTCGCTCTCTACCGGGCACTTGCGAAGGATGTCTCTGAGCAGACGGATGAAGAGCGAGCCCTACTTGAGTTGTGGCGTAAGGGCCGTGATGCGGCACTTGGCGCGTTCTATGACATATACCGCGCGCTTGATACGAAGTTCGACTACTTCATTTTTGAAAGTGAGACGACGCCGATTGGTATGGAGGTTGTCGCTGATGGAATAGAGAAGGGAGTATTCGCAAAAAGCGAGGGCGCTATTGTCTATCATGGAGAAACGAAGGGGCTCCACACACTTGTCTTTATAACCTCACGCGGTACTCCAACCTACGAGACTAAGGAGATGGGACTCGCATTCCTGCGTGAGCAGCGGATTCCAAACGACAGTGTCTACATCCTGACCGGCATGGAGCAGATAGGGCACTTCAAAGTGTTCTTTGCGGCAATTGAAGAAATGGCGCCGCTTATTGCCGCAAAGACACACCATGTACCGCATGGACTTTTGCAGCTTACGACCGGAAAAATGTCCTCACGAAAGGGCAATGTACTTACCGCGGCTGGCGTTATAAATGAGATGGTAGAGAAGGCACTTTTAAAAAATGCTGACCCGCTTATCGCTGAGCAAGTTGCGATAGGTGCGCTCAAGTACATGATCCTTCGCGCATCTCCAGGTTCAAATGTGATTTTTGATCCAGAAAAGTCTCTCTCGCTTGAAGGCGACTCAGGGCCATACCTTCAATACGCATACGTGCGCGCAACTTCCATCCTTGGTCAGTCAACAGTGTCGCCAAGTACTGACACCCCTCCTGCAGAGCCCTATACCATCGAACGACTTATCGCCCGATTCCCGAAAGTTGCCGCGCGCGCTGAGGCTGAGCGCGCTCCACAGTACATTGCAACCTACCTCACACAGCTGGCGGGTGAGTGGAATGGCTTTTATGCAAAGGAGCGAATCCTTGGGGGCGATGGGGAAGCGTATAAACTCGCGGTCGCGCGTGCCTTTTCTACGACCATGAAGCACGGTCTCTCACTTCTTGGCATCCAGGCGCCAGAGCGAATGTAAGTTTCCTTTTAGCCCTAGGAACGCTAGGATAAGGAAACTATGGCAGAGGAGCGAGGAAAATCAGATATAGCAAAGCGCGAGGAGGAAATACTCGCGTTTTGGAAGGAGAACACCATATTTGAGAAGACGCTCGCACAGCCGTCTCCTAAGGGTGAATTCGTCTTTTATGATGGTCCACCGTTTGCGACCGGTCTTCCACACCAGGGCTCGCTCCTTTCCTCAGTCTCAAAAGACGTTATCCCGCGCTATAAGACCATGCGTGGATACAAGGTCCGTCGCCGGTGGGGTTGGGACACGCATGGTCTTCCTATCGAGTCATTGGTTGAGAAGGAGCTTGGCCTTAAATCAAAGAAGGACATTCTCGAGCTTGGCGTAGAGAAGTTCAATGACACGGCGCGCGCCTTGGTGCTTGGGTATGTTGATGATTGGAAGCGCTATGTGGAGCGTGTTGGCCGCTTCGTTGATTTTGATAATTCATACAAAACGATGGACAACTCGTTCATCGAGAGCGTGTGGTGGGGACTATCTGAGATTCATAAGAAGGGACGACTCTACGAAGGACGAAAAGTCCTCATGTACTGTCCGCACTGCGAGACCCCGCTTGCTAAAGCGGAGATCGCCATGGATAACACCTATAAGGATGTTACCGATGAAGCGGTGACGGTGAAGTTTAAGGTTGTTGATCCAGAGGCCAAGGGACTTCCCGAAGGAACGCATCTTCTTGCATGGACCACGACCCCGTGGACCCTTCCTGGAAACGTTGGTCTTGCAGTTGGTCCTGATATTGAATACGTACTCACGCGTGTTTCGGGTACCCCGGTCGTGCTCGCCAAAGAACTTATGGCAGCCTACGACGTAACTGAGTTTGAGAAGGAATTAAAAGGAAGTGATCTTGTCGGTCTTGGGTACGAGCCACTCTATGAGATACCAAAGGCACGCGCGCATAGCGGCAAGAAATGGGAAGTATTGCCTGCAGATTTTGTAACGACAACGGATGGTACCGGTATCGTACACACTGCCGTTATCTATGGAGAGGATGACTATCAACTAGGACTCGCTCATGGGCTACCCATGGTGCCGCTCCTTAATCCAAACGCAACCTACAACACCGACGCGCCGGAGTTCCTGCACGGCAAGTACATCAAGAAGGCACAAGCGGAAATAATTGCTGATCTTACGTCACGCGATCTCATATTCCGTACAGCGCCACACACGCACTCCTACCCACACTGCTATCGCTGCGGTACGCCACTCATCTATAACGCTGTCTCGAGCTGGTTCATCGACATCCAGTCGGTCAAAGAGCGGATGAAGCAAGAGAACGAGAACATAACCTGGGCACCGGACCATCTAAAACATGGACGCTTTGCGAGAAACATTGAGACCGCTCCTGACTGGACCATCTCGCGTAACCGTTTCTGGGCGAGCCCTCTTCCTATATGGAAAGACAAAGAGGGGAACGTAACCGTTGTCGGCTCCCTTACAGAATTGAAGTCTCGCACAAAGAAGAGTGGAAACAAGTACTTCGCGATGCGCCATGGCGAGGCAGAGAACACTCTCGTGCGGAAGTTAAGTAGTGATGTGGATACATACGGACTAACGGAGAAGGGGAAGGAGGATGCCCGAACGGGATCTTCTCGTCTGAAGAACTGTATGCCTACCCGTATCTACAGCTCTCCGGTGCTTCGTGCGCGAGAGACCGCAGAAATTGCAGCGGAGACTCTCGGTCTTCCAAAGGACAGCGTCATTATCGATGAGCGGCTCCGCGAATTTTCCTTCGGGGAACTTGAAGGCGCAACTCTTGATGAGTTCATCACATGGCGCGAAGGAGCGCAGTTTGATGAGGCGCTTCCGGGAGGGGAGAGCTATCAAGACGTTCGTCGCAGGTTTGGGGAATTCCTATATGAGATGGACGAGACGCATACTAATGAGTGCATCCTCATGGTCACGCACGGGTGCGGACTTGAGGCGTTTGCAGTCATTACCGACGGACTCGATGCCAAAGCCGCCAAGGCTCGCGTGTCCGGTGTTCGCCCGGAGCTTGGTGCTGTCGTGCCTATACCGTTTGTCCCACTTCCGCATAACCGAAACTACGAACTCGATTTCCATATACCGTACATCGACCGAGTGAAGCTGGTTAGCGACTCTGGTGAGCCGATGACTCGTATTCCAGAAGTGGTTGATTGTTGGGTGGAGTCTGGCTCGATGCCATTTGCGGAGTACAACTATCCGTTTAATAACCAGGCAGAATTTGAGAAGCGGGCGCCGGGTGACTTTGTATCTGAATATATTGGACAGACCCGCGCCTGGTTCTACTACATGCATGCGATATCCGTATCGCTCTTTGATCGTGCCCCGTTCCGTAACGTGCTAACCACCGGAACTATTCTTGCGGCTGACGGTGCAAAGCTCTCAAAATCCAAGAAGAACTACACCGACCCGTACCAGCTCTTTGATCAGTATGGAGCTGATGCGTTTCGTTTCTATCTTATGTCGAGCGTGGTCATGCAGGCAGAGGACCTTACGTTCCGCGATGAGGATGTGAAGGAGGCGCAGAACCGTGTGGTAAATATGCTGCGCAATATTTATGCCTTCTATGCGCTGTATAAGGACGACCTTGATGCGTCGCTTCGCGGGAAGGTAAGTACGCATGTCCTTGATCGCTGGATACTCATGCGTCTGGATGAGGTAGTACTAAGCGCAACGGATGCATTCGATCGCTACGACATGACCAAGGCAGTGCGCCCGATGCGCGAGTTCATTGATGACCTCTCAACCTGGTATGTCCGTCGTTCACGCGACCGTGTGAAGGCGACTGATGAAGCAGATCGTCAGGCGGCGCTCCGCACTATGGAATACGTGCTCAAAGAATTCTCTAAGGTCATTGCACCGGTGATGCCGTTTGTGGCTGACGAAATATATCGAGCAGTACGCACTGAGGATGAGCCTATGAGCGTGCATCTAGCCGCGTGGCCAACCAAACAACAGTCACTCCTTTCCGGAATCTTTTCAAAAAAAGAGACAACACTACTTGCTGACATGCGTCGTGTTCGCACGCTTTCTTCTACCGCACTTATGGAGCGCCAAAAGGCCAACGTAAAAGTACGTCAGCCTCTGGGCAAACTGACGCTTGGTGGAGCAGCACTTTCAGCCGAGCTCCGCGCGCTTATTCAGGAGGAGCTCAACGTTGAGGAAGTCGTCATGGACTCCGCAAAGGAGGAGGGAAGTGTCGTGCTTGATACCGAGCTTACGCCAGAGCTTATTCGAAAGGGCGACATGCGCGAGTTTGCACGCGCTGTTGCAGATGCGCGTAAGTCCATGGACTTCTCACCACGCGATAAAGTAGTGCTCACGGTTGAAGAGAGCGCAGCGGCAACCCTTGATGGCGTACAGGTTCCGGGGACTGCACGCGTTATATTTGCGGCTGTGCCTGATGCTCCTCATAGCGCAGAACTCTCAACGGGCTCCGTGCGCTTTGCTATAGCGAATGCGTCATAAGTACGCAACAGAAGCGATTGTGCTTGGACGCACGCCGCTTGGCGAGGCGAGCTCGCTCGTCTGGCTTCTTACTCGTGAGCTTGGACTTGTGCGCGCACGAGCACAGGGTGTTCGAAAGCCAGGAGCAAAACTTGCCGCTCCACTACAAACCCTTGCCCAGTCAGATGTAATCCTCCTCAAGGGAAAGGAAGGATGGCGATTGTCAGGAGCAATCTTGGCAGAGAATCATTTTGACTGCCTGGACGCGGGAAGTCGTGAGCGAGCAGGGCGAATCGCAAGCCTGATGCTCCGTCTGGTATCTGATGATATGGAAGGTGATACGTACACACTTTTTACCGAGTACTTAGAAGTACTGCCGACCCTAGAGGAGGATGAGCAAGACGCAGCTGAAACACTTGCGGCGCTCTACTTACTTCAGGAAGCGGGAGTTGATGCAGGAGCTACCGTTCCGCAAGAAGCGGGGAGGTTTGGACTTGCTGCACGCACCTACGCAAACGAGAACCGAAAAGATCTCATCATGCGGGTCAATCGAGGAATAGAAGCGTCCGGGCTCTAGCTAGCGTATGATTACTACACCAATGTCTACTCTATCCTTCAGGCCTCGCCTAGTGCATGGGAAAGCTCCGCGCGGCGCTCCCAAAGTTGGGTATCTGCGTCTCCATGACGACGGCCCGCTCATGCTGATCGGTCCTATTGATAAGCCAGAATACAAACTGGTTCAGCTATTGTTTAACCCAACAAATACCAACAAAGGGAAATTCCACCCTGTGGTACAGACGACCGAGCGGGTGGTTGTAGGGCTATTTGAGGAACAAACGCTTAAAGGTTCTCCGGATACGGCTATCTCACGCACTTTAAAATCTGTACAAAAGACAGAGGCGGGTAAGTTCCTCTCGTTCGAGCAGTCAGATAATCGCATCGTGATGCACGTGAGTCAGGAAGCTGCGACGTAGGAAGACCCGAATACGTTATACTTTGGGAAATGCCTGAAGACGATAATCTAGACGCACTGGAACGACTTAATAAGAAACTCTATACGCAAGGAGCGGAGGTTCCGCACGTAGAGGCGCCGGTACCACAAGCGACCACCGCCACCTCATTTGGAGGGGAGCACTGGGAACCAGAAGCGGCGCCGGTACAGAAAAAGCCCATATCACGCTCCGCGTACTTTCTTATAGGGGCGGTAGCGTTCTTTGTTCTTGCGACCATTGTTGCAGTGTTGTTCTTGTTCTTTGGCACTCGTTCAGTCTCGACCGACCGAGTCGATGTCACGATTAAAGGACCTACCTCTATTGCAAGCGGGGATGCGGTGCAGCTTGTGGTGACCATTGATAACCGGAATCCAGCACCGATAGAGACGACACTTTTGACCATTGAATACCCTGAAGGTACGCGCTCTGCAGATACCACAACTGAAGCGCTCGCCCGATACAGCGATACGGTAGGGAATATCATGCCGGGGGAGCGCGCAACGCGAAGTACCCGTGCAGTTATCTCAGGTGCTGCAAATCAGGTTGTCACCATACCGGTTACGTTTGAGTACCGTATCGAAGGATCAAACGCGACGTTTGTCGTTCGCGAAGCATACACGTTCACCATTACCAGCTCTCCGGTAAGTCTGGTTGTATCGGCTCTTGAAGAAACCGCCTCTGGCCAGCCAATTACGGTAACGGCAACCGTGCGCGCAAATGGTGTTGAGCCGGTCGCTAGTGTCGCCGTACTTGCGGAGTATCCGTTTGGATTCCAGGTACAAAGTGCAGAACCGTCACCACTTCAGGGCAATTTGTTTGAGCTAGGCGCCCTTATGCCAGGAGAAGCAAAGACCATACGCATCACTGGTATTTTGACGGGCCAGCAGGGAGACGAACGCGTGTTTCGATTTACCGCCGGCGCGCCGCAAGGCTCGGGAAGCCAGACACTTGCGGTACCGTTTACGACACAAGAAGCACTTATCGCCATCACCCGGCCATTTTTGGGTACTGTACTTTCACTTAATCGGAGCGAAAGCGATTCGGTTACGGTGCGGGCGGGCACACCCGTGCAAGGAACGGTTACGTGGTCAAACGCTCTGGCAACGACCATCCTCGATGGACAAATTACCGTTCGCATTACCGGTGACGCTGCGGACACGCGCAACGTAAAGACCTCAAGTGGCTTCTATCGCTCGAGCGATCAGACGGTTGTGTTCAACAAGGAGTCAGACATGAGTCTTCGGGAACTTCAGCCGGGAGATTCAGGTGGTGGCTCGTTTACGGTACCAATGAAGTCCGGGGCAGAACTTGGGGCGCTTCGTAACCCGACAATGAACTTTATTGTGTCGGTTGCTGGTAAGCGTACCGGAGAATCGGGTGTGCCAGAGACGGTTACCTCAACCATAACTAAGACGGTAAAGGTTTCAACTGATCTGACGCTAACCTCACGCGTCGTCCGCACCATTGGTCCGTTTACCAATACTGGACCATGGCCGCCAGTCGCAGATAGAGAGACCACCTACACGGTGCTGATGTCTGCCTCAAACACGGTGAACTCGGTTGGTGGGGCACGGGTGACTGCAACATTGCCGTCCTACGTTACTTTTACCGGCAAAGTACAGCCGTCTGACGGCTCGGTGACGTATAACGCTTCAACACGGGAAGTTACGTGGGTAGTGGGGGATTTGCCAGCCGGAACCGCAAACCGTACCGCAGCCTTCCAGATCTCTCTCTTGCCAAGTACTTCTCAGCAAGGTACAAGTCCCGTACTCGTGTTTCCGCAGGCAATATCAGGCTTTGACCGCTTTGTAGAAGAGCAAATCACCAGTACCGCCTCTGACCTCACGACGAAGGCTGAGAGCGACCCGGGGTACAATAGCTCTCTTGGTCCCGTATCCCGCTAATCTATGAAAAACGTATCACTTGAAACCATCGTATCGCTCGCCAAACGGCGCGGGTTTGTATTTCCTGCCAGTGAGATATATGGAGGGCTTGCTGGTTTCTGGGATTACGGCCCTATGGGCGTGGAGCTTGCTAACAACATAAAAGCGCTCTGGTGGCGTCGGGTCGTGCAGGAGCAGGACAATATTTATGGCGTCGACGGAGCAATCATCCAAAATCCAAAACTTTGGGAGGCTAGTGGTCACGTAGCAGGGTTTACGGACCCGCTCGTTGATTGTAAGAACTGCGGCGGGCGTCATCGCGCAGATCATCTTGCCGGTACCGATAGCACTGACCTTGTTGAGCTCACCGAGCTACTCAAGGACGTAGCATGTCCGACCTGCGGCAAGAAGGAACTTACCGCACCACGCAAGTACAACATGATGATGAAAACGTGGGTTGGTCCTGTTGAAGACAACTCGTCCGTTGCGTACCTGCGTCCTGAGACTGCCGGTTCTATTTTCATTAACTATAAGAATGTATTCGATTCGATGCATCCAAAGTTGCCATTTGGTATTGCGCAGATTGGAAAGGCATTCCGAAACGAGATCGCTCCACGCGAATTCGTGTTTCGTGTACGCGAACTTGAGCAGATGGAGATGCAGTACTTTATTCCGTCAGCTATGCAGGAAGAAGTGTACGAATCATGGAGGAAGTTTGCTTGGGATTTCTTGGTTGAAGATCTTGGCATCCGTAAAGAGAGCATTAGTTGGCACGAGCACGAGGAGAATGAACGCGCGCACTACGCAGCAGCTGCGCACGATATCTATTTCAACTTCCCACAAGGCCCAAAGGAGCTATGGGGAACTCATAACCGTACCGACTTTGATCTAAAGAGCCACATGGAAGCTTCTGGTGTGGATCTAACGTATTACGATGAGGATTCGAAGGAGCGGTTTTTGCCGTATGTCGTCGAGTCGTCAGTCGGTGTAGGCCGCATGTTCCTAGCAGCTATGTCCGATGCATATCGTGAGGACGATCTTGGTGGAGAGGTGCGCACGTATCTTGCGTTTGCACCTAAGATTGCTCCCGTGAAAGCCATGGTCTCTCCACTTCTCAAAAACAAACCTGAGCTCGTTGAGAAGGCGAGGGAAGTGCGCGCCGCACTTAAGAAAGTGCACCCAGCAATTGCATGGGACGATAACGGCAACATTGGTAAGCGCTATCGTCGTCAGGACGAGATTGGTACGCCGTGGTGTGTGACGATCGACTTCGATACGCTTGGTGAGACGCCGGAGCTTTTGGACACGGTAACCGTTCGCGACCGTGATACTGGTGAGCAAAAGCGCATGAGCGTTAGTGAGGTAGCCCAGATGCTCCAAGAGGCGCTCGCTTGACCCCAGCTTTAAATTCCCGCATGCTCGTGCAAGGGAATGTTCCCGTAACTCTTTTTGAAGGAGGCCGTCGTGCGCACTCTACTCGCGCTTCTCTTGCTCCTCCTTCCGGGAGCAGCATACGCACAAGAAGTTCCGTACCAGATGATTACGGTCGAGGAGGGAAGACCACTCGTATATGACCGTCTGCCGCTGATTCCGTCGTATGACCCGGAGACTCAGGTGGTCGCCATTCTGGTGCACCCCATGATGGCTCTTGAAGCAGACACTCCGTTTTTCATTAGCCGTGTGGGAGAGGTCATCCAGATGGAGGACGCAGATGCGTGGGCTTCGGCTCGCGTTGAAGCGGAGCACACGGCGGTCTTTTTGTGTGGAGGAACGGGAACTATTGTTCTCAATGATCCGGAGAGCCGAAGGAGACACTGTGTCCTTCGGCAATAAGCGCGGTAGCCCCTTCGGGCTGCCGCGTTTCCGTTTTGGTGCTAGTATTTGCGTATGGATTCGCCGCGCTCAATTTCTGTGACCACCGGCACCTTCATCCGCCTTATCGTTGTGGCGGCAGCTGCGTATGCGGTCTGGGTACTCAAAGACCTCGCTCTCCTTGTTATTACCGCTGTCGTTATAGCGTCCGCACTTGAGCCGGGCGTCGGTTTCTTTATGAAGTACAAGATGCCGCGTATTCTCGCGGTACTCGTGATGTACCTTGCGGTGTTCGGCTCTTTGTTCGGGGTCGTGTACTTCATGCTTCCGCCAATTATCGGCGATACGCAGAATTTCCTCGCTTCAGTACCGCAGTATCTTGAGACGGTTGAGCTTCCGGCGGAACTTGCTGGAGTGATGCAGACACCGTTCTTCTCGGCAGATACAGGTGGTACTGCGTCTTCGGTCATCGAGACTATCTTCACCTTTAGGAGCGAGTTTGCGCAGGGTTCTGATGGTGCTATTCAGCTCGTTTCCGCATTCTTTGGCGGGGTGTTTGCGCTCGTGCT
>Ga0172380_10006188_pt1 | contig 14055 bp, 11 predicted proteins | sample Leawe162metaG_FD_119747 | JGI IMG/M metagenome (GOLD analysis project Ga0172380, IMG submission 119747) | Leachate microbial communities from a municipal landfill in Southern Ontario, Canada - Leachate well 162 metaG | ecosystem: Engineered > Solid waste > Landfill > Unclassified | place... | reverse complement strand
GGGTGCTTCCGGGGGTGGGGGTGCTTCCGGGGGTGGGGTCGAACAGGTCGCTCAACATCGCGTTCACATCGAGTTTGCCTGTCACCGCGGGGGCATCGCCTTCGGCATATCCCACCGATCCGGTCATCATCGCGGTCATCGCCTTGCTCAAATCCGCGCTCGATATGTTCAGCAGCAAATCACTCACCGTCGCCGTCCCCGGAAGCGTCCCCCCCGTGCCTTTCGGTTGCAGCGACAGCTTGCCCGCGCTGAACCTCGCGTCCACCTTCGCCCCCGCGAGTTTGTTCTTGCTTCCCGCGTCCGCCGCCGGCCACGACAACTGCCTGATCGTCCCCGTCACCTTCACCGGCTCGATCAGCGTCGCATCCGTTCCCGCCAGTTTCGCAAACGCATCCGGTCGCATCGTCCAATTCACCGTCACGGGCTTCGTTACCTCGATCGGCTTGCCCTCCGCCAACGACACCGCGCCCTCCGCGTCCAACAACGCGCTGTGCATCGCCACATTCGCGGTGCGTTCCCCGCTTCCGCCGGTCGCATCGAGCGTCACATCCACATTCACCTTGTCCCCCAACATCGCCACGATCAATCCATCCTGCTTCGTCAGCGCATCGACGAACGCGGTCGGCATATCCGTCAGCTTTACATTCGCCGTCCCCGTCGCCTTCATCACATTCAACTTGCCGTCCGTCAATATCCGTTTCAAATCCGCATCGACCGCCATCTCGCCCATGCTCGTCTGATTCGGTAGCTGTGTTTTCGCGTTCATCGTCAGTTTCAGCGCATTGCCGGGTCCGTCGAACGTCACGTCAGCCGCGCCGTTGCTCAATGTCGTGCCCGCGATCCGGGGGTCGCCCGACAGCATCACCGCCGGCATGGCCACGTTCGCCTTCGCCTTCACGCCCCCCAATGCGAATCCCTTCAGCGGCACATCCAACTCCGACAACGTCAGTTTCACCGTCCCGCTCGCCGACGCCACCCCCGGCAGCAGTCGATACGTCAGTTTGCCGAAACTTCCTCCAATTAACGTGAACCGTTCAAACCCCTTGCTGATCCGTCCCTGCAAAGCCAAATCCGTCAGCGGCTGCGGTTCGCTGGTCGTCTTCTTTCCATCGACCATCAGCAAAATATCGCCCGGCTGAAATCGCTCGTCCAGCGTCGTCGTCGCATCCACGTTCAGCACGAACCCACTCGCCGCGTATTGGGCGACCATGCCCTTCTCCCCCGCCGTCCACTCCAAATCAGCCGTCACGTGCGGCTTGTCCATCGGCTGACCGTCCACCAGCACCACCACGCGAGACACCATCACCGGCCCAACCATCGCCCCCGCCGCTTGCGGCTTAGCGATCCCCGCTTCCGTCACCTCCACATCCTTTACCGTCACCGTCGCCTTCAACTTCACATCCGCCGGTGTCAACTTCTTCCCGCCGCCCGGCATCGGCATGTCAAACGTCTCCAGCGCCAGCACAATCGGCTGACCCGCCTTCACCCCATACCCGCTCACGTCCGTCACATACTTCTTCAACATCGCCGGCGGAACCGTCCACGTTACGCGCCCCGAACTTCCGGGTGGCAGCGCGATCCGTTCACCGATCACCACCGGCAACACCGCTGTCATCGTCGGCGAATCCGCCTTCATCGCCACGTCGATCCGTCCCTTGCCGTCGCTCCGCACCGTCGCCGTCGCCGTCAGTTGCGTCCCCATCGCCTCCAGCAATCTTCCCTGTTGCCCCGTCAGATCATCCACCAGCGCCACCGGCAAATCCGTCAGTGTCGCATCGCCATCCACCACCGCCTGCTCAATCGTCAACTTCCCCTGTGCATCAAACAACTTCGACACATCCGCGCCGACGATCAGCGATCCCCGCTTGTCCATCGCCGTGAATCGCCCGTTCGCCGCGATCTGCAATTGCTCCGCCGGATTCTCGCTCCGCACCGTCAACGCGAAATCCGACCACGCGATCTCCCCATCCCGCTGCGTGGGGGCCAGACGACCCGCTCCCACCACCAGCGTCACGTCTCCCGCCAATGCCGACGGCGTGAACCCGTTGATCGGAACCTTCAACAACTTGATCGTCAGCACCACCGGCACGTCGCCCACCAATCTGCCGCTCGCTCCCCCGCGTTCCGCCAACTTTCTCACCAGCGCCGGCGTCATCGTGAACTTCACCTGCCCCGAACCGATCACCGTCTCCTTCGTCGCCGTCGCGTCGAAGTTGGCCGACAGATTCGCCGCCTCCGCCTTCAACATCAGCTTGCCGCCGGTTTCGCTGACCGTCATCGCCGCGTGCGCATTGAGCGTCGGCCCCAACGCCGCGGTCAACACCCCGCCCTGGTTCATCAGCGTGTCCAGCCCCGCCGTCGGCAGATCGTTCACATCCACCAGCGATTCCACCTCGCCGCTCGCCAGGTTCACGCTTCCGGTTGCCGCGACTTTGCCCGACAATTCCCCCTGTTGGGTCAGCGTACTCAAATCAAACGTCACCGGCTTGTTCAGCGCCGCCGCGTTCGCTGTCACGTTCACGTGGTCAAACACCACGTCCGCCCCCTCCACCGGCGTCACCGTGATCTTCCCGTCCGTCAACTTCAACCTGAACCGCACCGGCAGCGCGAACGGCTCGCCCGCCGCTTGCGGCTTAGCACGCTTCTTTTCCCGCACCGTCACCGCCTCCGTCAAATTCGTTCCCCCCCCCTTGTTCGCCTTCACCGTCAGCACCGGCTGATCCACCTCGATCGTCCCCAAATTCCGCCCCCCCATCATCAGCGTCCACAAACCCACCGGCACCCCCACGTGCTTCACCTTCGCCACTTCCTTGCCCTCCGCGTCCATCAGCTTCACCCCGTCCAGCGTCTGCCCGCCGAACCAGCGCAGCTTCATCTTTTCAATGCTCACCGTTCCGCGGATTGATCCGTTGATCGCACTCAGCACCCGCTGCTTGCCCCATCCGCCGCTGAGTATCCCCGGCAGCGCCGCCGCCGCCACGATCACGAATAACAGCAGCACCCCCACCAGCGTCAACACCCACCGCAATATCCGACGCGCCCGGCTCTTCTTCATCGCCACAGGTTTCCCATCCGACTGTTCGTTCGTTGCGTTCATGTCGATCCCCTTGTTTGCAGCCATTTCTGATTTCTGATTTCTGATGGGTGTTCATTCCGCACTGTATTCAAATCAGAAATCCATTCAATCCACCGGCGTCGCGCTGTGCGCCGCCATCGGTTTCGCCTTCGCTGTGATCTCCAGCATCCGGTTCAGCGACACCAGCGCCCATTTGCGAACTTCCGGGGGCACGGTGATCTGATTCACCACTTTGCCTTCCGGGGGCGCCAATTCGTCCAATACCCACAGCAGATGTTGCGGGTCGATGCGGTACATGGTCGTGCAAAGACACTGACACTCGGACAAAATCCGCACGAACACACCGCGATTCGCCGCCTGTTTCGCCAGTCGGTTCACCAGGTGAACCTCGGTGCCGACCGCCCAACTGCTTCCCGCCGACGCCTCTTCAATCGCCTGGATAATGCCTTCCGTTGAGCCGGTCATATCGGCTTTCTGAACCACCGCGTGTTCGCATTCGGGGTGAACGATCACGGTCACACCGGGTAGTTGCGCCCTGATCTGATCGACGTGTTCCGGGCGGAACAGTTTGTGTACCGAGCAGTGGCCCTTCCACAAAATCACATCGCTGCGCAAAAGATCGTCCGGCTCATTGCCCCCCAACCCTTCAACATTCCGGGGATCCCACAACGTCATCCGTGTCGTCACATCGTATCCCATCGACGCCGCGGTGTTCCGGCCCAGGTGCTGGTCGGGCAGAAACAAAATCTTCACACGCTCCCCCTCGCGCAGGGGTTCGCTTCCCCCCCTGAACGCCCATTCCAAAATCGCGTGCGCGTTGCTCGACGTGCAGACCGCCCCCCCGTGTTCGCCGACGAACGCCTTGATCGCCGCCGTCGAGTTCATGTAAGTGATCGGCACCACGCGCCACTTCGTCCCTTCGTCCCCTATTCCCTTATTCCCTACCACTTCCCCAATCCCCTCCCACGCCTCGACCACATCCTCCAGCGACGCCATGTCCGCCATTGAGCAACCCGCCGACAGGTCCGGCAAAATCACCTTGACTTCCGGGGGTGTCAGCACGTCGGCGCTTTCAGCCATGAAATGCACGCCGCAGAAAACGACGTATTTCGCCCCCCCTCCGGGGGCCGCCACCTTTTTCGCCGCCAATTGCGACAATCTGAACGAATCACCCGTGAAATCGGCGTGGCGGACCACTTCGTCCTGTTGGTAATGGTGTCCCAGGATCACCACCGACGGGCCGAGTTGCCGCTTGCGCGCGGTGATCGCCTGGTCCAGTTCCCTGTCACTCATCCTTCGATATCGGTCCGGCAATGCGGGCTGCCACAACATTTGCCTGTACTCCCTGAAAACCGTCCGGGTCGAACGAACCATTATATCGGCCCGTCCGGTTCCGATCCGGTTAAGCCCTTCGCCCATTTAGCCGAATGACGTTCAGAGGCGTGTGTCGAACACGCCCATTATGGGATCGTGTCCGAACGAAACGAATTATTCACCTTCGCGAGATTTGAACTCTGGCCGCGAATAGGGATAATGTCATGGTCGAGTTAATGGACATCTCCAAGAGAAAGTCGGACGCCGACACACAGAGGGGTTGAAAGCGTTCATGCCACGAGCGGAAGTACCATCTGGTCTGCAAGTCTATCTTCGGCAAATCAACGAAGTGCCGCTGTTGACCGCCGATGAGGAAAAAGAACTCGCATGGCGCATCATCCGCCAGAGCTGTTCGGAATCCCGCGACCGCATGGCGCGATCCAACCTGCGACTGGTCGTCTCCATCGCCAAGAACTACGGCAACCGAGGCCTGCCCCTGATCGACCTCATCGAGGAAGGCAACCTCGGCCTGCTCAAAGCCGTCGAAAGTTTCGACCCCACCCAGGGCGCCCGCTTCTCCACCTACGCCTCCTGGTGGATCAAGCAGGCCATCAAACGCGCCCTCATCAACGCCGTCCAGCCCATTCACATCCCCGCCTACATGGTCGAACTCATCGCGCTGTGCAAACGCGCCACCCGCGAACTGGAAATCAAACTCCATCGCCAGCCCAGCGTCGATGAACTGGCCGATGTCATGCAGATGCCCCCCGAAAAAATCCGCATGATCCGTCACGCCATCCGCGCCTTCCAGCGACCCACCCAGTCGCCGGTCAACAGCGAAGGCGACACCTTCTCGCTCGGCGAAATGCTCCACGACGAACGCACCCCCTCCCCCGATCAAGCCATCCTCGACGATGATGAAATCAAAACCATCTACGAACTGCTCGACGCCATCGACGAACGCGAAGCGACGATCCTTCGCTTGCGTTTCGGCCTGGCCGGCGGCGAGCCGCTCACGCTCAAGGAGATCGGCGAGAAAGTCGGCCTGACCCGCGAACGCGTCCGACAAATCGAAGCCGATGCCCTTCGCAAACTCAACGCCCGCATCACACGCTCCAACGACCCCAAGCTCGCCGACAAACTCGTCAAGCGTCTGCATTCGACCAAACTCCCCCGCTCCCGCGCCGGCAACGACGCCGACGCCGACGCATCCGCCCCCCCGCGCGACACCCCCGTCCGCCGCCGAAAAACCGGCTGACCCGCGCCCCCCGCCGGGCGTACCTTTCCACCCGTCCTCAAGCAACCTCACATCGAACAGGATTACTTCTGCCCGGTTTTCGCCTCCGGGAAGGACCTCCGAACAGGTACGAAGAGCAAGATACACACGGCCAGTGTCTCAAGGCCGATGTTGCGCGCCAAGGCCCATTGCAATCCGTGTCGGATGTCGGCCAGCCGCGTCACCGCCGCCACGCCCCCACAACCGCACGGCTGCGGAACGGGCCGCTGCAATTCCATCACGATCCAACGGGAATACATCGTATCGGCGATGATCCCTGTTTTGAGTTTGGCAGTGGCGGAACATGGAAAAACAAATGCCAACAGCATTACGCCGAGCCGCAAGATTCCCTTGAGGAGGATGGATCGGCCATGTTTGAAACCGACCAATATTGGTTACTCCGCACGACGATTCAAATTACGGACGAAGTTTAATGGGTTCTGACCACATCTCTTTCGGAGCCGACCCCTCGGTTTTCCGTGCTTCGGTCAACCATCTTTTGAGATGGGGTACATCCGTTTCCTTTTCCCATTGTTGAAGGAAAGTATCAACACGTTCAAGGGCCCCGAAAAAGCGTGCGTTCACCATGCCGATGACCAGCGATTCGCTCACGTTCCAACGCCGCAAGTCCGGGCTGACCGTGTTCAAGACCGGGCGCAACACCGCCGCGACGGATCACGCTGGCGGACTTCGGCAACGGCCCGCAGCTTCAGGCGTGGGGCAAGCCGGTGGAAATCACCCCGTCGATGCCCCGCGTCGAAGGCAACAGTCAGGTGGCCATGCTGTACGGCGATCTGCGGCTGAGTTCCACGCACGGCGTCCGCAAACAACTGACCATCGAACAGGACAACAGCGTCAAGTTCATCGAACGCCAGGTGGCCGTGTTGGGCACGCAACGACACGCCATCGAAAACCACACGATGGGCGATGCGATCACCGCCGGCCCGATGGTCGGACTCATCACCGCCGCCGCGTAATGCTCGTGTATGCACGTCACGGCGGGCGGCGACACGTCACCCGGACCACGCCGCCCGCCTCTGAATGAACGATCTATCTTCAACCTTCCAGAAAAAACTGGAGACTCAACCATGAATGAACTGTCACAGACCAAGCGGGCGATTGCGATTGCCCCCGGCGTCATCAAAGACGCCGCGTTCACTTCCAACGTGATTGACAAGAATGACTTCCCCGGAGCCGACTACCTGGAGTTCGTCGGCCTGATCGGCGCGACCGATGTTGCAATGGCCGTGCTGAAGGTGATGGAGTCGGACACGAAAACCAACGACACCACGCTGGGCGGCACGCCGGTGCTGGTGAAGGATGCGACGACCAAGCCCGGCGCGGCTGACTCGAACAAGATGTTCGCGTTCGGGATCGACCTTCGCAAGAGCCGGGAGCGCTACCTTCAGCTTCAGGCGACGGCGGGCAACGGCACGGCCGGGACGTACCTGGCGGCGTTCGTCGTGGCGCGTCGGCTGGGCGAAGCATCGGAAGTCGCGGCGGATCGCAACCTGCTGTTCGCCGAATACGCATAACCCCCACGAAGCCCCCTCAACACCCCGCCCCAAGGGGCGGGCTTTGAGCGGCCTTCAAACGTCGTTCAAATGGCCGGAATACGCGGCCAGAAAAAGCCCCCGGACCCCCCGGACCCCCCGGCGGGCGATTTGTTACGCCGAAATCGATTCCAGAATCGCGCCGCTGATTCCAGTATCGCGCGCCGAACTACAACCCGATAAGTCGGCCCGCTCTCCGCCGGTGCAACGTCCGGTTTGGGGGCTGTTCGCGCTGACCGCTTCCATAAAGCCCTTGTGGAAAAGATGTTGATTTTATACTTGACAAGCGGTTTTTGTATGGCTAACTTATACCGAACGTATTTTGAAAGATTCATTCAAGCCGAATCAGTGGATTGGTCGAAAGCAGAACACGGCAAACGCCGCGGCGACCCGACATCTTGTGGTCGATGTCGCCGCGAACCCCAGCCGTTAGGAGTCTGACCATGATGAATCCTCTGATAATGACCGGCCCAGGCGGCAGTTACATCGCCCGCTATGAACCTGTCGGAGCCACTTTGGTTAAACGTGTGGGGCAGACCCCCGAACATCCCCAGAACCCCGATACCGACAGCGGCTACGGCAACGCCTCCTGGGGACCGCCCATGCACCAGCGCCGCCGCGACCAGCCACGCGACGATCAAGTCCAGTCATATGAGGCCGGGATCGCTTCCGCTTCCGCTTCCGGGGGTGATTGCTTTGAACATCTCCAACCCTCGCCGCTGGAAGTTCGGATCGGGGCGGTGCAGCATCAATGGGAGCGTAGCGGGCTGTTGCACGCCGCATCCGCCGCGATCGACGCCTGGCTGGGGCAGCAATCGGCCCAGCTTCACCAGGCCGCCGATGAACTGCACACCATTCGTCAACTGGCGGTCGAACCCGCTTCCGGGGCGGGGGCCGCTTCCGGGGGCGGGGCTGCTTCCGGGGGCGATCAGCCCGTGCTTCGCCTGACCACCTGGTCCAGCAGCAAGCGAACGCCGCGCAGCGTCACGGTCAACCCTGTCACGCGCCGCGGCAATCCATATGCCTCCCCTGCTCATCCCCTGTCCGTTTCCGCACCGTCCATCGTGACGACCGAGGTACAACATGTCCATGAATCTCACGCCCAAGCAAATACGAATTCTCACCATGATCCGCGACTCGCGCCTGACCCGCGGCTGTTCCCCGACCATGCAGGAACTGGCCGACGCGGTGGGCATCAGCAAAGTCACCGTGTTCGAGCACGTGGAGGCGCTCATCAAAAAGGGCGCACTCCGCCGCGATCCGAACAAGGCACGCTCTTTGGAACTTACCGACCGCTGTCTATTGCCGGATGAACAACGCCCCACCCGCCTTCCGATGGTCGGCTCCATCGCCGCCGGGCTGCCCATCGAAGCCATCGAAGACCGCGAGTTCCTCGATCTCGAAGACCTCTTCACCCCGCCCGGCCGCTCCGGCGATGTCTTCGTGTTGAAAGTCAACGGCGAGTCCATGATCAACGAACAAATCCGCAGCGGCGACTACGTCGTCTGCCAACGCACCAATGTCGCCCGCAACGGGCAGACCGTCGTCGCCCTGCTGCCGGACACCGGCGAAGCGACGCTCAAAAAGCTCTACCGCGAAAAGGGCCGGATTCGTCTCCAGCCCGCCAACCCCGCCTTCGAGCCGATGTGGTTCGACCAGGTGCAAATCCAGGGCATCGTCATCGGCGTGATCCGGGCGTACTGAACCCGCCCGAAAGTGGGAAGTCGAAAGGCGGAAGTAAAGAGCGGGGCATATCACCCATTTCATATCGCTCCGCCGAGACTTCCAGGATCCATTTTCGGGGGTAACTTCCGGGGACGCACCATTGCGTCGGCGACACATCGGTGCGCGACTTGACAACATTCCTGTGCGCCCCCGGAAGTCCCCGAAAGCCCCCGGAAGTCCCCGAAAGTCCCCGGAAGTCCCCGGAAGTAAAGCAGCCCGAAACGCGACGTTCCGGTGCGCCCCCGGAAGGTTTCGCCCGGTTTCCATAAAATCGCCCTTCGTCCACCGCGAAACCCTGCTGCGCACCGGCCCGCCCCCGGAAGCATCAACCCCCGCCCCCGAAATCACTTGCGAAAAGTTCGCCGCGCACCAACCCGTCGCAATTTGAGTGCGGGTGCATACAACTCATATCGCGATCCAGGAACGCACTTGCATTCAACCCATACCGCCACCGCAGAAACTATCTTGCGACAGATTCCAGTTCTTGTTGCTTTATCAAAAACTCGAGAGGCATGAGATAAGCGTAACCGTTCACAGGAGAGCAAAGAGAAGATGCGAACGAAATGGTGTTCAATGAGTCTGAGCGTCGGCATCCGGCGCATAGAAACCACCAGCCGTCGCGGGACTCGAAACGACTGGCTTTCCACTGTGGAAAGGGCATATGACAACCGTATCAGGCGAACGGTCTTGAGCCGCAGCCATCGCACCAGCGGATAATCAAGTGCGCATCCCGGGACTTTCCCGGCCCTGCCAAAGGGCCTTGCGGCACGCGGGATGCGCTGGTGACGTGACAAAAAACAGCCACGTATAAGGTTCATCGGCTGCCATGGCCTGAAACCGTGAACGGTTACGTGAACGATTTGGTTGTGGGCGAGTTTCAACCACGTCGGCCGCTGATTGTAGAGATGGGTCAGTGTACGCTTTTTCAGTTGCGGGTCTTTGGCGGCCAGCGCCATGATGGCTGATTGACGAATCAGGGGGCGGGCCTCCGGGGGCACATCGGCGAATTTGTCCATCGCATCGACGGATTGGGCAAGCGGCGCGATCCACTGCGGCGGGATTGGGCTTTTTGTTAGCACTGTTAGTCGCTACAATTTGCGTTGGAGTATGAACCATGAGCGGACGGGTGGGACATCGAAAACGATTGATATGCGTGAATGCAGTAAACCCACAACGAATGTTTTGATGCAAATAGGGGAATGATGGGCCATCGGCCGGTGAATGATGGGGAACTTTGGACGCGCGAGCAATTGATTCTCGCGTTCGAGTTGTATTGCCGGATTCCTTTTCAACGCACCAAAGCCAGCGATAGCCGCGTCAAGCAACTCGCGGCAATCATAGGACGAACGCCGTCGCGCCGATCCGACGAATGGGGTATGCCTCTCGGCAACTTTTGATCGCCTGTTCGATAGCGGGCTGGTGACGATCAACGATGACCTGACGCTTTGTGTGGGTCATCGGCTTCGCAACTTGAATGATCGCGCCATTTCTGAACAAGTCACGGCGAGACACGGCCAGAAAATTATTCCTCCGATCAAATTTGCGATCGACCCGGCCTGTCTAAAGTGGCATCGGGAAAACCGATTTCAGGCCGCATAGATATTTTCGTTCATAGCAAATAAGGAGAGATAACAATGAGCGCTTCCGTGCTGTTGAATCTGTGGAATCGGCATTGAACGAAGCTGTTGCCGATGCCAAAAGCGCACGGGACGGCTTGAAAGTCATCCGACGGGAATACAAGGCGATTCTGGCAGACCTACCTGACGAACTGACAGATCAAGAAATGGTCGGCGCACTTGTTGCAAAAGCAGCGAGCGTTGGATTTCATCGGATATCGCCGAGCGGTTGTATCCGTACCTCGGCGGGATCATTCGCGCCGAGAAGGGCGTCTTGTACGATATCGGCGGCGTGGAAGATCATGTGCATCTGTATTTGCGATGGCGACCGGATGCGTCGGTGTCGGACTTGATGCGAACGACCAAGGCGCGATCGTCCAAATGGATTCACGAGACATTTTCGCCACTCGGCGAGTTCGCATGGCAGGAGGGATATGGCGTGTTCTCGGTGAGCAAATCGCAGGAGCAAGCGGTGAGGGGGTACATCGCGGGACAGGCCGAACATCATAAGAAGGAAGAGTTCAAATCGGAGTTGTTGCGGCTGCTCCGCGCACACGGTATCGAGTTTGAGGAGCGGTATGTGTTTGATTGATCGGTGACGTGGTTGTTGGTATTTCCTCTGCCCCTGCCGGGGCAGATTGGGTGCAGGGCGCATTCCATCCACGGGTTGCGCTGCGCTCACCCTTTCCACGGGTTGCGCTGCGCTCACCCTTTCCACGGGTTGCGCTGCGCTCACCCGTGGCTACAAACCTGCGCCCCGTTGGGGCGAAGATGCCGACCCTTGAGCAGTATCGCCCATCGGCTTGGGTTCCGGTTTCGACTTCATGTAGCGGACTTGCCGGGCAAACCCGATTTGGTGTTTGGCTCTCGCCGCGCGGTTGTGTTTGTTCACGGGTGTTTTTGGCACACGCACAACTGCAAACGGGGTCGAAGTACCCCTATGACTCAAGTGTAAATGCCAAGCGCCCCCGCCCCTGGAAGGAAGACGGCCCATCTGGAAACGCGAGTTGTGTCGCGTTGGTATGATGGCCAGCCATTGAATATGCCATGAGGTGATGCGATGAGCGATTTGCAATTGTGGTACGAACAATCGGCGAAGTGGAATTGGACCAGCGCGCTGCCGGTGGGCAATGGGTCGCTGGGGGCGATGGTGTTCGGACAGGTGGATCGGGAACTGCTGCATTTGAACCTCGATTCGCTGTGGGCCAGGCAGTCGCAGGATGCGAACAATCCCGCGGCGGCGGAACACCTGGCCCAGGTGCGTCTGTTGCTGATGTCGGGGCGACCGGCGGAGGCGATGTACCTGGCGAACGCGACGATGATGGCCACGCCGCACCGCATTCAGCCGTACCAGACGATGGGCATGTTGTGGATCGAGCATGAACCGGGCAGCGTCTGTTCAACGGGTGATCGGGCGGTGGTCGGGTATCGGCGATGGCTGGATTTGGCGACGGGCATGGCTGGTGTGCGATGGAAGCATGACGGCGCGACGTTCGAGCGGCAGGTGTTCGTCAGCGCGCCGGACAACGTGGTGGTGGTGCGGATGACGTGCGACAAGCCGGGACGGATCGGCATGATGGCGTTTTACGAGCGACCCGCCGACGCCGGTGACAAATTGACCGGCCCCGATACGCTGGAGTTCACCGGGCAATGCGGGGCGTTCGGTACGCGGTTCCACGGCTGCGTGCGATTGATCGCCGACAAGGGCCGGTGGGTGTCGGCGGGCAACCGCTTGCGTGTGCGGGGGGCCGACGCGGTGACGATCATCATTTCGGCGGCGAGCGATTATCGGGGCGATGAACCGGCGAAGGCGGCCCGCGCGATCGCGCGTCGCGCGGTGCGCAAAGGGTACGATCGTCTGCTGGCCGATCACGTCGCCGATCATCGCGCGATGTTTGACCGCGTGTCGCTGAAGCTGGCGCACACGAAGGCGGACAAGGCGCTGGCGAAGTTGCCGACCGATGAACGATTGAAGCGCGTGAAGGAAGGCGGCGAGGACGCGGGACTGGTCGAGTTGTATTTTCAGTTCGGGCGATACCTGCTGATGGGCAGTTCACGCCCCGACACGCTGCCGGCCAATTTGCAGGGCATTTGGAATCAGGCGCTGACCCCGCCGTGGAACAGTGATTTTCACACGAACATCAACATTCAGATGAACTACTGGCCGGCGGAAGTTGCGAACCTCAGCGAATGTCACACGCCGCTGTTCAATTGGATGAAGCTGATCGCGCACAACGGGCGGCGCACGGCGAAGACGCATTACAACTGCCGCGGATGGGTCTGCCATCACATCTCCGACCCGTGGGGCTTCACCGGCCCCGGCGACAACGCCAGTTGCGGGTTGTGGCCGACCGGCGGGGCGTGGCTGTGCGATCACTTGTGGGAACATTATCTTTTCACCGGCGACCAGGCGTTTTTGCGCGACACCGCTTACCCGATGATGCGCGGCGCCTGCGAGTTCTTTCTCGATTACCTGATCGAGGATGAACAGGGGCGGTTGCTGTGCGGGCCGTCGATGTCGCCGGAAAATAATTACAGGTTGCCCGACGGCACGGTGGGGCATCTGTGCATGAGTCCGACGATGGACAACCAGATTCTGCGCGAACTGTTCACGCACACGCTGGAAGCGGCGGAACTGTTGAACGTCGATGCGCCGATGCGTAAGCGACTGGCGGCGGCGCGCGATCGTCTGCCGGCCAACCGCGTCGGACGCGACGGGCGATTGATGGAATGGCTGGAAGAATACGGCGAGCCGGAGCCGGGCCATCGTCACATCTCCCATATGTTCGGGTTGCACCCCGGTTCGCAGATTTCAATGCGCAGGACGCCGAAACTGGCGCAGGCCGCGAAGCGTTCTCTGCTCGGCCGGCTCAAACACGGCGGGGGGCACACCGGCTGGTCGGCGGCATGGATACTCAATCACTTCGCCCGTCTGCATGAGCCGCGACGCGCTTATGAAATGCTGCAAGTCTTGCTGCGGCGAAGCACGCACATCAACCTGTTCGACGATCACCCGCCGTTCCAGATCGACGGCAACTTCGGCTCATGCGCGGGCATCATCGAAATGCTGCTGCAAAGTCACGACGGTGAAATCGAACTGCTGCCGGCGCTGCCCGACGCCTGGCCGACCGGCAGCGCCGCGGGCCTGCGGGCGCGGCCGGGTGTGACCGTCGATCTCGCATGGAAAACCGGCAAGCTGACCGGCGCGACGCTGGTCGGCGATCGCAATGCGCAGCTCGTCGTGCGCGTACCGAAGGGGCGGCGGATCGTGTCGATCAGCGGCACGACGGCGCACCGCGTCGATGCGCAAGCCGTGACGTTCGCCGCGACCGCCGGCGTGATGCACACACTGAAACTGGCGTGAGCTCCGCGGTTAGCGGCCGTGCAAGAATAACTGATGTGATTTCCTGTGGTAGCCGATATAGGGAGATATGGAACTCGAACGGATTCGAGTGAAGTACATAGCTCTGGTTTCGTCTCTGACGGAACGCAGTC
>Ga0172380_10006187_pt1 | contig 14055 bp, 5 predicted proteins | sample Leawe162metaG_FD_119747 | JGI IMG/M metagenome (GOLD analysis project Ga0172380, IMG submission 119747) | Leachate microbial communities from a municipal landfill in Southern Ontario, Canada - Leachate well 162 metaG | ecosystem: Engineered > Solid waste > Landfill > Unclassified | place... | reverse complement strand
GAGATAATGTGTCTAAAACGGACATGTATTTATGATTTGTTGTGTATATGTGATGAATGTGCTTGACATTTGGTCTTTGGTCTTTAGTCTTTAGTCTTTAGCTTTACAAGGAAGGAAGACCATTGATTGGCTACGGGCGTATCAGGCTCTGGGCTCTGGGCTCTGGGCTCTGGGAGTTGGGGATTGGGATGAAGTGGACGGAGTGGACACTCCCCATTTTGTCATTCCGGACCCCGATCCGGAATCCAGCATTAATCCCCGGTCTTCGTACCTTGATACAGTATCCACTGTTTGTAGTTAACGCCGTAAGGCGTGTGTTCGGGCGAGGAAAGTTGCGAGTTATTAGTTATTAGTTACGAGTTGCTTGTAGGGGCGGTTCGGGAACCGCCCGCCTGTAGGGTGGCAACCTGTTACAGCCCGTGCCCGTGACATTTGTCACGGTTTAGATAACTGCCGGAAACCTACTTCTTCCCCACCAGCATTCCCCCGCAACCGGCTATAGACATCTTTGAGAAGATGTTGACTTACAGCGTCACGGAACTGACCCTCATTAAGAAACTTGGCGGTTATGTCCTCATTCTGGTCCATTCTATCAAGGAACAGACCCTCCAACGCCCGTAGGAAAACATATCCAAAATTCTCCATTGTGTTGGCTTGGGCGGCTTGCTGTAGATCACTGTCTGCCAAAGCATCTTCTGTGATGGAATCAAAGAAGAGTTGATCACCCGGCTTAAAATCGGTACCGAACCGCTCATTCAGTATGCTAATCAACTTGGAGAGCTCGATCTCATTATCCCGTACTTTGCCCGTACCAACCGCTACGGGACCCGATATTGCATAAGCGGTATCCGGTTCCATAACGATTGCACTCTCGCTGATCTTCTGCAAGCGATAGTACTTAACCCCCACCTCGTCATCGAAATTATAACCCGGACCCCGCTCATCCTTTGGCAGTTTTGTCAGCAAGAAACGAACGTAGGCATACAGTTTTTCCAAATCGGAATCTTGAAACGGAATCACCTGCGACATAAAGGAGTAGAGGTTTCTATAGGCAACCAGAGTTTCTTTGAACTCATCCCTAACCTTCTCTTCCAATCTGCCATAACGTGCCACTGCCGGATCCAAGCAAGCATTCATTTTCGCATGATCGGTGGAAGTTTGCAAAGGCTTTGGCTTAAAGAAAACCGTACTGAATTCAGTCACTTCAGTTCTATAGTAGACTTGTAGGGAATCCAACTTTGCCTGAAGATCATAAAGCTGGCTTGCCTCAGCGCGGTCACCGAGGATAGTCTGCTCATAGTAGGGTTGAAATGCTTCCTGAATATCCGCGGGGTCATTCACGAAGTCCAGCACAAAGGTCTCTTCTTTTCCCTCCTGAGTGCGATTCAGGCGTGAAAGCGTTTGAACCGCTTGTATGCCCGAAAGTTTTTTATCCACGTACATCGTATGGAGTAGAGGTTGATCGAACCCAGTTTGATACTTCTCAGCCACCAAAAGCACCTGATATTCTGAGGTGCTGAAACGCTCCGGCAACTCCTTCTCCCGGATTCCGTTGTTCATTCCAACTTCAGTGTACTCAACATCCGGCAGATCCGGGTCAATAACCGTGCCGGAAAAGGCAACAAGCGTCTTAATCCCGGTATAGTGCATCTTGGCGATATATCTGTCAAACTCTTGCTTGTACTTAACTGTCTGCAAGCGACTATCACAAACGACCATCGCCTTGGCTCTGCCATTAATTTTGTGCATGGTAAAATGGCGGAAATGCTCAATCATGACCTCGGTTTTTTGAGAAATATTGACCGGATGGATAGCCATAAACCGGGCTAATGCTTTTGCCGCTTTACGCTTTACAACACGGGGATCATCTTCTATGGACTTTATTAACCGATAGTAGGTCTTGTAGGTAGTGTAGTTCCGCAGGACATCAAGGATAAACTTTTCCTCAATCGCTTGACGCATGCTATAGACGTGAAAAGGCTGGGGCTTACCATCTGCTCCCGGAGTACCGAATACCTCAATCGTCTTATACTTGGGTGTTGCGGTGAAGGCGAAAAAGCTGATATTGGGTTGACGACCCCGTTTTGCCATAACCTTGAGTATTTCTTCCTCATAATCAGGCAGATTTTCCTCTTCCGCCCTTGCTTTTGCCGCCGCTTTGATAGCCGCTCCGGCTAACACCCCTTTTAACTCAGCCGCACTTTCCCCGCCTTGCGAACTATGTGCCTCATCAATAATAACTGCATAACGGCGTAACGGCAAATCCTCTATCTTATCCGTGACAAAAGGAAAAGTTTGCAGGGTCACAATGATAATAGGAGTACCGTGCTCCAAGGCATGGGCAAGCTGTGATGACTTCCCCTGCTGGTCTATTTTTTCCACCACCCCTTGCTTGTGCTCAAACTGGTAGATCGTATTTTGGAGCTGTTGGTCGAGTACTACCCGGTCAGTCACAACAATAACCGAGTCAAACACCTTATCATCATTGTCATTGTAAAGACTGGCGAGTCTATGGGCAATCCACGCGATGGAGTTGGATTTTCCACTTCCGGCAGAGTGCTGGATCAGGTAATTGGTTCCGGCTCCCTTTCCGCGCGAATCATTGACTAACTTGCGCACACAATCCAATTGGTGATAGCGGGGGAAGATCAATTTTTCGCGCGTCACTTTCACACCACCAACGGTTTTAGCCTCAACCTGAAGGTGCATAAACCGCGCCAGTATATCAAGGAGGCTGTGCCGTTCTAAAACGTTTTCCCATAGGTAAGCGGTTTTGTATCCGTCCGGATTTACCGGGTTACCGGCTCCTCCGCCATTCCCAAGGTTGAACGGTAGGAACTGGGTAGTATCACCGGATAGCTTGGTAGTCATACGTACTTCGTCCGGGTCAACCGCAAAATGAACCAGTGTACGTTTGTTAAACTGGAAAATCTGGTCATGTTTGTCGCGGTCGTGTTTATACTGAGTGACCGCATGATGCCACGTCTGCCCCGTCATTGGATTCTTAAGCTCAACCGTAACAATCGGAATGCCGTTTAGCGAGATGGTGACATCAAGAGTTTTAGTATGCTTTGAGGAGTAGCGGAGCTGACGGGTGATAGTGAGCCGGTTTGCCTTATATTTCTTTTTTGTGTCGGGGTTCATACCGCTTGCCGGAGCAAAATAGGCAACATAGAACCGCTTTCCAAAGCACTTAAATCCATGACGTAAAACTGAGAGACACCCCTCATAGTCGGAAGAGAGTGTACGGCAGAGATCGTCCAGTAAGATACCCTCCGCCTTCTCCTTATGCAGGTTCTCTAACCACCCCCACTCTTTGGGTTGGGTCTCTCTAATGAAAGAGATCACATCCAGTGGAAACAGAGAGCGTTCCGTGCTGAATGCTTCCTTATCTTGGTTGTCATAGCCGCCTAAAGTGGTTAGGTAGTATTCGATAGCCGTTTCGAACGCTTGTTCTGAGTATTGCTTGGACATCAGTTAATCTCCTCTCTTACATCAATCTTTCCCGTCACCGTCTCTGAAATCAAAGCAGTGCGATACTCATGAAGTAGCTCGATGGATTGGTTTACTTTTTCGATTAATACATCAATACGTCCTGTCTCTCTAACAAGTAAAATTGCTATTTCCTGTTGTTCATGCAATGGTGGGAAACAAGCAGTTTCATTTAGATAAGCGGCAGAATCGAGATTTTGTATTCCTGTCGTCTGTTTTATTGAGCGTGTATTAACCCTGTTAAAATAGAATGAAGCATGTAAGTACGTTAGGAAAGCAGGATCACACCCGTGGGCTACGGTCATTCGTGCAATAAAATTCGAACATACCGCGGTTTCATCATGGTCATACATGACGACCACACCAACAGGTTGCAATTCTCCACCACCCGATTTCTCCAGCAGGAGATCATTTCTTTCCAGCGATCTGCCCTGTCGTTCTTTTAAATTGATACAACGAAGAGTAGGTTCATCCAACCGAACGCGGAAGGATATTCGGTTAAAATCTGCAACTCTAATACACGGTAAGTCATTCTCTGTTCCTTCAGTGTCATCGCCCCACACACCATTAATGAGGCGGTTGATTGAACACTTAAGTCTTTCAACTTTCCAGTGCTCCGGCACCTCTCCCAACCACTCAATCCCCGAATCCTTCATTTTCACATTAGGATCAAGCCCCTTAGTGACTGCGTGGCTGATGATTACGGCTCGTTTCTCCTTCAGAAGCTCGATCTGTCGAAGCTTCTTCTCAATCAATCCATCAATCCGTGCAGTTTCGCGATCAAGAAAAGCGGAGATGGCATGTTGCTCTTCCATGGGGGGAACTGAAGCATTCAAATTACCGATAATGTCCCAATTTGCTCGCGGCATTTTAACACCGTATGCTGACGAATCAACAATTCTAATAAAACTACGGTTTAGCATAAAATAGAAAAGATAACTTTGTGTAACTAATTTGGGTCTCAGAACCAATAACTCTCCGGTACATATACCTTCTTCCTCTGTTTTGAACACTTTAGCTAAATAGGGTCTCAATTTGCCAAACAGTACATCTCCGGCGAGATAGTGATTGACTTGACTCTCACTAATTGTCTCCTCTGAATCGTAAAAGCGTTTTCCCGTCCATGATTCAATGTGTTCAAGCCCCGTATAAGGCAATTGGCACTTTTCACCATCCAACTTCTCATTCACAGGTAAGGCACAGTATCTCAACCGATTGAGGTCCCAATGTTCAGGAATATTACCCAGCCATTCCCATCCTGAGTATTTATACATAGCATAAGTAGGTATATTCATAATGCTATCTCTCTCAGACTGTCAGCTATCTCGTTTTCTATCCTTTTTAGTTCCGATTCGATCTCGTCTAATGGCCTGAGAGGGACATACTTATAGAAGTAACGATTGAAATTTATCTCATATCCGATTTTTGGTTTCGAATGATCAACCCATGCATCAGGGACATGTGGCAGGACTTCACGAGTTACATATTCGTTGACATCTTCTTTGAAGGGGATGTTTTCGCAGTCTCTTAACTGAGGATCCGGTTCGGGGTTACCTTTACTGTCACTGCAAATATCCGCACTACTATCGCGCTCGGATAGTGCCATCAGGATTGCCTTAAAGAGTGTGGCAGGAATTGCGAGCTTAGCTTTCTTGAAAGTCGCTTTGAGCAATTCGATGAATACCTCCCGATTCTTAACAATTTCTTCATTTCTCAGCTCAGTGAGGGTGCTAAGGATGGCATCCTGAAGGGCAATACCTTTTGCAGTTTCTTCCTCAGCTTCCTTAGAGCTTTTGATTTTTTTACTGGTGGCAAGAGCAATGAATACGGATTTTTCCTTGATACGGGATATCCTTTCCTCAGTCACCGTAAAGTTGAGTCGGAGCGGTCGTTCGACAGTGACGCGCCTGTAGCAAAAGTCCGAAGTGTCGAAAATTCTGACAAATTCTCCCTCTTTGCTCTCCCCGTAAAGCCTTGTTATTGCATCCCGTTGGTCATCACTTATTTCATGACGCTTTGTACCCAAGCTCTTCTGCATTTTCTTAAAGAATGTTCGCGCATCCACCAGTAACACCTTGCCTTTATGCTGTTTGGCTTTCCGATTTGTGACGATCCAAAGGAAGCTGAAAATACCGGTTTTATAAAATAGTTGGTCGGGTAATGCCACTATCCCTTCAAGCCAGTCATTTTCAAGGATCCAGCGACGAATATCACTTTCTCCTGATCCAGCTGAACCTGAAAAGAGGGGCGAACCGCTGAAAACAATAGCAAGCCGTGTACCACCCTCCTTTAGGTCTTTCATCTTGCTTATCATATGTTGGAGAAAGAGAAAGGCGCCATCGTCAACGGAAGGAAGACCGGCACCAAACCGTCCCCCATAGCCTTGTTCATCATGTTCACGCTTGATGAAATCAGCTTCAGTCTTCCAGTCAACGCCAAACGGAGGATTAGCTAACATGTAGTCGAATTTTTTATTGGCGAAGTGATCTTGAGTGAAGCTATTCGCATTGATAATGTGATCAATATCCTTTCCCTTGATCATCATATCAGAGCCACAGATGGCATAAGTCTGGTCGTAATAGTCTTGACCAAACACCTCAAGACGCGCATGGGGATTAAGTTCATGGAGGTAATCTTCTGCGATGGTTAGCATACCACCAGTTCCGCATGCCGGGTCGAACAGAGTCTTGACAATCCCTTTGGTTGTGAGAATATCGTTATCCGGCAAGAAAATCAGGTTCACCATAAGACGAATGACCTCGCGAGGTGTGAAATGGTCACCCGCTTCTTCCTTAGAAGCTTCGTTAAATTTTCTGATAAGTTCTTCAAAGATGTAACCCATCTCCCTGTTGGAGACAGTGTCCGGGTGAAAGTCAACCTCGCAAAATTTTGAGACAACCAGATATAGTTTATTTTTCGAATCAAGCTTCTCGATGTGCTTTTCAAACCCGAAATAATCTATAATCTCGCGGGCACGGGTAGAAAAACCTTTGATGTAGTTAGTTAGGTTAGCGGCGATGTTATTTGAGTCGCCTTTAAGATTCTCAAAGGTGTAGCGACTTGTATTATAAAAAGAGAATCCGGAAACGCGAAAAAGAAGCGGTTCGATGTTTTTTACTTTACTATCGGCAAGTCGTTTCTCTTCAGCCAAAACGGCTTCTTTGGTAGGTTCCAGCACGCAATCGAGCCGCCGTAGTACGATCAAGGGAAGCATGACATCTTTGTACTCATTTGGCTTGTACACCCCTCTTAGAAGGTTAGCAACCGACAAGATGAAACTGACCTTATCCCCGAAATTATTCACGTTCTCTCCAGATTCACCGCATCTCTGTGCGGTAATTGTTGTTTTTGTAGTCCTCTTGCCGCACTGGGGTGCGGCGATCCCGGCTGTCAGTGTCAAGTGGGGGCACTTGACACCACGAGGGGTTACGTATCCATCGCACACGGAGGTACGATGGGAAAATCGGCTTCCGCGCGGAATAAGAAAGTAATAAAAATAAGGGGGAAAAGCAAGGGAAAAGAAGGCTCTGGGCTCTCGGCTCTGGGCTTTAGGGGGAAAAAGCAGGCGTTAGGCTCTGGGCTCTGGACTCTGGAGGTAGGGAGATACCCATCTCACAGGGTTATCACCCTGTGCTGTGATCTAACGCCCCTTGCGGGGCTATGAGGTAACATCCGTCCACTGACCGATGCCGCACTGGGCTCTGGGGGGATTTTGTAGGAAGACTGGACAATTGAAAATGGACAATGGACAACGGAAGTAACAATCCCCCCGAATCCGAAGTCTATATACGGTAAGAAGAGCAAAATACAGTTGGACAGTGAATTTTCGGAAAGGGAGGTTTCCGTCTAAATTCAGCTGATAGTTCACGCTGAAAATCGTATTGGTCAAGTAACCCGTAGCACAAGCCGACTTCACCAGGATTTGCAGTACACTATAATAAAAAAGAGCCCGATCATGAACTGACCGGGCTCTTTTTGTACAACAATTGATCTTACTTGATCAGAACGATCTTCTTGGTGGCGTTGAATTCTCCAACCTGCAACCGGACAAAGTATGTCCCTGCTGACAGCGAACTCGCGTCAAGCATCGCGGTATGGTTACCGTTTGCCATCGGGGCGTTCACCAGTTCACGAACCGAACGACCGTTGACATCATACAGTTTCAAGCTGACGAAACCGGGAAGATTCATACTGAACCCAATCCGGGTAACGCTGTTGAACGGGTTCGGATAGATAGCGTTCAAGTGGAAGTTATTCGCAAGCAGACTGTTTCCGACCCTGTCGTTCACAGATGTCAGATTCTGGACATGCTGAACCATAATGTCAATGTTACCGACATCGGCTCCAGCTACATTGACCTTACTTGCATTGCCGGGTGAGGGCTGAACATCAAAGCCTGCACCGGGATCAGCCACATTGGGATACCACGTGCTAACCAACCAACCTTCTTGCTGAGCGGACGCAAGCACAGTGTATTCACCATCGGGAATACCTTGAACCTCATACTGATCGCTCCCACCAGTAAACATGTTCATCAATCCTGCCATAGGGAAGTTGTCCTTATCAACCACCAGTACATAGCCGGTGAATGCGATATTGTCCACACCCTTGACGATACCGGAGATTTTCTTGCCACCGGTAGCAACATTTATGTCCACTTCGGTTTCGGCATCTTTGTTGACAGTTAAGGTCGTCAGCGGATCAAAAGCCAACTTATCACCGTAAAATGTGCGACGATAATTCGGAACATCATCACCAGTCCCAAGGAAAATCGGGAGAGCAACCGTACTGTATTCACCTGCGGGGAGATAATAGATGAAAGTGGTGGAATCCATCATCAACCCGTCATTGTTCACGCTGACAACATGGGATAGAGGGTCACCGGTGGAGGTTAAGATACCACATGTCAAAGCGACCTTATTTGCGAACCCATCACGCGCTTGTGGTTCCTTAACGTTTACAACCAAACGTCCGCCCCGTACCAGCATCAAATCAACGGTGGTTGTATCACCCGCAGTCACTTCAACGGTGGATGCGTCTTTCCACATTGTAACATTCCCTGAATAGATAGCCGGGAAGTACGATCCGGGTGTTTCACCAAGTTCAGCATATTGGTAACGGGCAACTAACTTGTAGTCGTTAGCAGGAGCCAAGCGGGGAATGTAGTAAGTTCCGTCAACCCCGGTTACGCCACCAAAGTCAACATCAATATCCCCGGCAAATACGTCTACCCGTACTCCCTGAATCGGCATGCCGTCAGGATCGGTAATTGTTCCGGCAATCATACCGCCTTCTTTGAGTTGGAAGTTTTGCTCAGCGGACATGCCGGAAGCATAGTAGTTCCACTGTGTATCCCAAGCAAACCGGGTACCATCGGCATAGCCGCGTATGTGCTCTACATCGTTGGGTTGTACACTAAAGGCATAGAATCCGGGTGCAAGGACGTTTCTGGCAGTATAGTAGCCGGAACTATCGGGATGCTGGTTAAAATTGTAGTTAAAACCTTGCATTGATGCGCCGTTTTGTGACAGCATGTCAATATCAGTGGCATAGTTAGATGCCGGGTCGCCATTTGGTAGAGTAACCCGTCCAGAAAGCTTAACACCTTTCTCCATATTGATGTTGATACCGGGACTGTCCGCACCTGCAAATACCGGGATCGCGGGAGATTCAGCCGAATTGTAGGTATCGCCGTACCAGATAGGAGCAAAGTCCTGGAACAAAGGATCCAAGACCATCAAAACCTGGACGTACGCGTTGGTGGGCGGGACACCGTGGATGGTGAAGCTACCCTTGTTCATCGGGTCGGTCATACCTGCCGCAAACGGATACTTTCCATAAATGCCCATATCAACGAAGGCGTACAGATAGGAAAAGACCGAGTCGGCTCCGGCTTTCACCAAACCACTGACGCTACCACCTTGAAGCAAGCCGACCTTGACAGTATCGGTAGTTGCACGTGCAACTACTTCGAACGGTTGTGCTTCAAAGACATTCCACACCTGACCCGAGTAGGTGGGAACCAAATCGGTGTTGGCTTTCTTGTAGAAGCAACGGATTACGTACATTCCCGTCGGAATGAGAGGTGAGACATAACTTTTCGCTGTAACAAGGTTCCATTCCGCCAAACGGTCTTGCACCGAAGGGAATTGAGTGGGATCGTAGGTGTACAATTCGGTACGAACCGTGTTTTCCGGGAACTCCTCACCCCCATCGGCAAAGATGTTGGCACTGAACATACCGCCCTCACTCATCATGAAGTTCAGGGTGTCAACGTCCTCAGGACCATTGAATATCCAAGTTCCTTGTTGTTTGTCCCATAGACCGGGATACCAGGTTGGGTAGTAATAGCTTCCCATAGCACTATCAACGGCATAGACCATATAGGATGATTGCAGTTCTTGGCTCAAATCTATCTCAAATGAACCATCAACAGCTATGGTGCCCTTGACCCCGGGTGCGTCCGGGTTAAAGGTAGCGTAGATACCGAAGGTTTCGAAGTTAGCAGGGCCTGTAATTTTGCCTTTGAATATCGCGGCTTGGGATGTACCGGTCAGAAGCACTGTTAGGAGCGCAAACAGATACATCATGATTGAAATTTTTGTAAAGTTCTTCATTTTTCCTCTTTTACTGATTACTTCAACAGTCCGGCGAATTGCCGGTATCACTACGCTTTGGGGGAAAACCAAAGGGTGATTTTGATAAGTGTTTTTACGCACATGCAAGTGAAAGAATTCCTGAGAATTACCTGTCCGCAATGCGTTTAACACTATACGCCTGAAATTTCAATGTTGGTGTGATATAGATCAACTAATACAATAATACCCATATAAACAATAATATCAGTAACATTCCTATGGGCAGAGCTAATACCTATATCAAATTTTTACACTTCCATTCGCTGAGGAGACCGTTTAGACATAGACATTCGTGTTCTTCTTAATATTAGCATTTCTTTTCTCTGGGATGCTAACAAATCGTTAAAAACAGTATCAACCTTTGAACGGCTTATTAATGGAATACTCCTTTTCTTGACTGTATGTATAACTATCCGTATATTGGAATATGATTCGGATAGTACAACCGCCAAACTTCCCCAATAGCCGAAAAAGAGCATTTCTACAGGCGATTCTATGCGGATTTTGTCGTATTGTGAATAGACAAACGTTCAGAACCGCGAGTTTGTCCACCAGCTGGAAAGAGTTTTACCCCCATAAACTTCGGGGCAACAGGAAAAACGCAAAACTAACATACATAAGTGTAGTTAAACAGGAGGAAGGCAGTCAGATGCCTAATCAAAAAAAACAAAATAAAGCAACAGGGCGCAAACGGTTTAGCAAGTTTAAGCTCTGGTTTCTGGTTGTATTAGTCGTAGCAATGGCAGGACTCCTGATCGGTGGTCCTACCTTATTTGCTCAGAATGAACAAGCGACTGTTCCGCCAACCGTCGGCTCTACAGTAACGATTACCCCAACAAGCACGGATCCGTCCACCATACCGACTATGGTTCCGGTGATCCCGCACAGCACACAGCCAATAGTCACTCCGACCTCAGTTGCCACACCGGCTCAGCACGGCGGCGAGGCGATTGAACTGCCGTTTGGGCCTGACGCTTGGTTACCACTCTATATCGTCTTGTTTGCGGCACTTGTTGCCCTCTCATTCGGTTTCTACTGGTGGAGGAAGACAGTAGCCCAACCCGCCGGTTCCGAACGGATGCAGAGTGTAGCGAAGGCAGTACAAGAAGGGGCGATGGCCTACCTTTCCCGTCAGGTAAAAACCATGGCACCGTTAGTGGCTGTCATGGGTGTTGGTCTGTTTTTCCTGTACAAAAATCAGTATTCCTTTATTGATGCGACCGCGCCCGGCACATCCCTCACCCTTGGTTTGGGTGTTGCCATAGCATTCGTGCTCGGTGTGACCGCTTCCTATCTTGCCGGTTATGTCGGTATGGGTGTGGCGGTACGCGGCAACGTCCGTGTAGCGCATGCCGCACTTTCCAGCTTTAAGAATGCACTTGAAATCGCGTTTCAGGCTGGTGCCGTTTCCGGTATGTTCACTGTAGGCTTGGGTCTGTTAGGTGCAACCATCACCTTTATGATCTTCCAAGAGCATGCAATGTTCGTCTTGGTTGGTTTCGGTTTCGGTGGATCCTTAGCGGCTCTCTTTATGAGGGTCGGCGGTGGTATCTTCACCAAAGCCGCAGATGTTGGTGCCGACCTTGTTGGTAAAGTCGAAGCCGGTATTCCGGAAGATGATCCCCGCAACGCCGCAACTATCGCCGATAACGTTGGTGACAACGTTGGTGACTGTGCCGGTATGGCGGCAGACGTCTTTGAGTCATATGAAGTAACCCTCGTTGCCGCCATCATCCTTGCCGCGGCTGTGGGAGGAACCTTAGCCTCACACGGGTTTGGCGCGATGTTTGGACAAACATTTACCGCCGCCTTTACTCTACATCTGGTTACTTACGCCCTCCTTATCCGCGCGGTTGGCGTTGCCGCCTCCATTATTGGTGTTATGGCTGTTAGGGGCAAAGATGACCCCAATATGAATCCTATGACCCCCATCAACACCGGGTTCTGGGTCTCTTCCGCTATTGCTTCGGTAGGTTTCTTGGCTGTTTCTTTCTGGGTCTTCAAGGCAACAACAATGCCTCCTATCCCGCCTATGGCTGATCCGCATTTGGTTAAGATAGTGGATAAGTTCTGGTTCCTCGCCTTCCTTGCGACCTTCTTCGGGATTATCCTCACACAGGTTATCGGCAAATTGACCGAATACTTCACAGCCGCCGACAAAAAACCGGTTACGGAAATCGCTTCCTCGGCACGTACAGGTCCTGCGACTCTTATTCTTGCCGGTCTTTCCGAAGGGTTGGAGTCTTCCGTCTGGAGCATCCTTGCAATTGCCGCTACAATTTTTGGTGCTTATGCCATCTTCCCAGATCCGGCTTTTGCGGCTTACGCTATTGCTTTGACCGGTTTGGGCTTGTTAGCAACAACCGGTTATGTCTTGGCGATGGATACTTACGGGCCTATTTCAGATAATGCTAATGGTATCTTTGAGATGTCCGGTGCATTGAAAAATGCCGATGGTTCCGAAAACGCCGCGGCTCATAATATCGTCAACCGCCTCGACATGGTTGGTAACACCACCAAGGCTTTGACCAAAGGGTTTGCGATTGCCACCGCCGTTATTGCGGCAGTTGCCCTCTACCGTTCGTTCCTCGATACCGTTGCCGGTGCACAACTTGCCAAAGGGTTGATGACGTTAGATCCTTCAACAGGATTGATGACAGCAAGCGTTCTGGTAAAGAACATTCAGGTTAACCTACCCGATGTCTTTGTCGGTCTGTTAATCGGTGGAGCGGTTCCGTTCCTGTTCAGCAGTTTCGCCATCCGTGCGGTTTCCCGTGCGGCGGTATTGCTGGTTGAGGAAGTACGTCGTCAATTCAAGACCATCCCCGGCATTTGGGAATATACCGGTGTTGGTGAGTACGGCAAGCCTGACTACGCCCGTTGTGTAGCTATCTCCACTGCCGCGGCTCAGCGTGAACTGCTTGGACCCGGCTTATTGGCTGTGTTCTCACCGATCTTGGTCGGTTTCTGGCTCGGTGCCTACTCACTTGGTGGATTCCTTGCCGGTGCGATTTTGGTTGGTCAGTTGATGGCTGTATTTATGTCAAACACGGGTGGTGCATGGGACAATGCCAAGAAGAAGATCGAAGACGGTTTCTTGGGCGGCAAAGGTACCGACGCACACAAAGCCGGTGTCATTGGCGATACCGTTGGTGATCCGCTTAAGGATACCGCCGGTCCTGCCCTTAACCCGATGATCAAGGTGATGAACCTTGTCGCCATTCTCATCGCCCCTGCGGCTGTTGCTTTGCAGGATAGTATGTGGAAATGGCTCGTAGTTGCCATTGCGCTGGGTATCCTTGCGTGGGCGATTATGTTCTCGAAGAGGGGCGGAGCTCAAACCGCTGAATAATGCGGTTTGAATAGACGTAACTACAAAGGCAACCCGGAAGGGTTGCCTTTGTAGTACTGTGCTGTCAGGTGTCCTCACCTGACAGAAATATTAATAGGGGCATGTTGTGACTACATTATGACCGTCAGGTGAGGACACCTAATAGCACGTTCTTAGAGTTATTGGGACAGTCTCTTGTCTTAGCTACCCCTTAATTTCCTACCGTTCCTTCAATACCGCGATGATCTCCTGAATTTGCCGGTCGGCAGTTGTGGGATCAAGCGGGCAAGTGCCCGCTCCTTGCTGACCCCCACCTCCGTACTGCGCCATCAGCTTCCCAACATGGACATTGGAGTCACGCAGGAAAATGCTTTTTCCCACCGCAACCATCACCTTATCGCGTTGATAATTCCAGAATATCCGCACGTGCACGTTACCCCTTGTCCAGAGGGTAAACGGCAGAAACCGATTACCGGCAGGCACACGATCCAGTCCCCTGAAGTCAGTGATAATGACATTATCATCCATTGTTGTATTATCCGATAGTGCCTTGCGATAAGTATCTTCATCCGCAAGGAACCTATCCACACGGCT
>Ga0172380_10006186_pt1 | contig 14056 bp, 12 predicted proteins | sample Leawe162metaG_FD_119747 | JGI IMG/M metagenome (GOLD analysis project Ga0172380, IMG submission 119747) | Leachate microbial communities from a municipal landfill in Southern Ontario, Canada - Leachate well 162 metaG | ecosystem: Engineered > Solid waste > Landfill > Unclassified | place... | reverse complement strand
TTGTGCCGCAGCACCGGCCCAGAAAAAAATCAGCAGCGCATTCAGTTCAATAATTTCTCCAACACGCGCCGCGCGCCGGACTTTCAGCAGAATCGGTCCCACCAGAACACAGCGAAGTTCCGCAACTTTAAAATCATTACGCAACGCGCCTTCATCCATCCCTTTTTGAAGCAGTTCATGGATCGCTTCGATCATCCGGTTATGGTGTGTGCGGAAGGTCTTGCCGACCGGGTCGGACTGAACCTGATTCATCATCCGCGTTACGCCATGCCGTTTGGTGAGAAAGGCTGTGAATTCATGCGCGAATAAAAACAGCCGTTCTTTGTAGGGCGAGTTCATGGCCGCGATAGCGAGAATCCGCGCCGTCATTTCATCGATCCCGTCTATCGCTATCTGCGCGAAGAGATCCTCTTTATTTTTAAAATAGAGATAGAGCGTACCTTTGCCGATGCCGACGGAAGCGGCGATTTCATCGAGCTTCACTTCGTCAAACCGCCGTCCTTCAAACAATCTGGCAGCAGCCTGCAAAATGGCCGAACGCTTCAATTCTTTGGACGTTCCGGATAGCATAGTGGAGCAAACCTATAGAACTGACCGGTCAGTCACAAGATAAAACAGCCGCCGCCGCAAATTATGGTTTAATACAGAAGCATGATTTATGCGCACCGCGCATCCCATAGTTAGCGAAGAAGGTTCAGTTGCCCATTTGTGATGCCGGAGGTTGTCCCACGCTTCTTTTCAGACCTTTATAGATTAGCACCCCTCCGTACATAAGGATGAGAATTACAAATGTTACAAATCCAGCGAACTGATAAAGGGGAATTTTGAATTGTCCTTTTTGCATTATCCCGGCTGTGAGGATCGCTATTACACTCCAAGCTATAAAGGCGGTAAATCCCCATGGTTTCATTTTCCAGAGCGCAATGGCGGTTGTCAGAGCTGTGAGACCATATATTAAAGGTAGTATCCTGTATCCCATCAACCCGATTGCTGCGTTGGCGAATCCAGCTAGAGCCAGCCATCCAAGAAGCAAAGAGATAATTGTGAGGGTTATTGGTCTTTTTTTCATTTGTCTCCAATGTCCAATGCTAGAAAATTAGCGGCTTTCTGAAAGGTGCTCAATCCAATACGCCGATTATGCTTTCCTCAGTAACAGCCAGAGGAAGAACGGGCCGCCGAGCAGCGAGGTGATGAGTCCGGCGGGCATTTCGACCGGCGCGAGCAGGGTGCGCGCCAGTCCGTCGCAGACCACTAAAAACGCGCCGCCGAGCAGAATGACCGCCGGGAAAAGTTTCCGGTGATCGGAACCGATGATCTGGCGGCCGATATGCGGAACCATCAGTCCGACAAAGGCGATCGGTCCGCAAAAGGCGACCGCCGCGCCGGTCATCAGCGACGCGGAGAAGAACAGCAGTTTTTTTGTGCGATCCACATTTACGCCGCGCGCACCGGCCAGTTCCTCGCCGGTCAGCAGCAGATTCATCTCGCGGGTCAGCAACGCGGCGATGATCAGGCCAATGGCCGTGAAGACTGCTAAATTAATCGGCGTGGTGAAACCGACCACCGAAAAGCCGCCCATCAGCCAGCGGATCATGCGGAAGGTTTCGCCGGGATCGCTGAAATACTGCATCAGCAGAATCAGGCTGGAGAAAAACAGGTTCACCGCCACACCGGCCAGCAAGAGCGTCGCGGATGAGAATCCGCTTTTGGCCCGCGCCAATCCATAGACCAGCAGCACCGTGCCGAGCGCGCCGAAAAATCCGGCGATGGAAGCTCCGGCAACGCCGGCGAAAAGCAACGGAGCGCCGAAACGCATCCAGACGGTGGCGCCGAGCGCCGCGCCGCCGGAAACGCCGAGCGTATCCGGCGTCGCCAGCGGATTCCGGAAGAGTGCCTGAAAAATCATACCGCTCGCCGCCAGCGCGATACCGGCCAGAAACGCCGTCAGGACACGCGGAATCCGCAGTTTCATCAGAATTTCGCGGCCCATCGGATCGTGCAGAACATCGGTGCTTCCAATCAGTGGAAACGCGACGAGCGCCGCCAGCGCCAGCAAAGTCAAAATAGTAAATTTTGTTTTCATAACGTAGACGCGACGCCCCCGTCGCGTTTTTGCCGTTCTTGAGGACGCGACGGGGGCGTCGCGTCTACGATAGATTCCGAAGCAGGAGCAAGAGTTTTTTTACGGACGAAGGCGGTTTCGAAAAGCGTTTCTAGCGGTGCGGGCTGAATCAGCTCCTGCGGCGTGCCGGTGAAAAGTGTCCGCCCGTCTTTCAGCGCGATGATGCGGTCGCTCCAGTGCGCGGCGCTGTTCAGGTCATGGTTGACGGCCAGAATGGTAGCGCCGCACTCCACGTTTATTTTTTTGAGCAATGTCATCACTTCCGTCTGGTGCCGCCAGTCGAGAAAAGTCGCCGGTTCGTCGAGCAGTATCACCGGCGTTTCCTGCGCCAGCGCGGCGGCGATGTAAACTTTCTGCCGCTCGCCGCCGGAGAGGGTGCGGAGCGTTCGGTTTCTGAACTTTTCCGTACCCGTTATTTGCAGCGCCCGCTCGACCGCGTCTTCGTCCTGCTTCTGCGCCGGAGACAAAGCGGAAAGATAAGGATAGCGGCCCATCATGACGAAGTCGTAAACGGCGAGCGGAAATTCAATATCATGCGTCTGCGGCACATAGCTGACCTGCCGGGCCAGCGCGCGGCTGTCATATCCGCGGCATTCGGTTCCGCCGATTTTTGCCGAGCCTTTGTACGGGTACATGCCGAGCAGACAGCGCAGCAGCGTGGTTTTGCCTGCGCCGTTCGGGCCGATGATTGAAACACATTCGCCTTGGCCGATGCCGAAGGAGACGCCGCGCAGAATCGGCGCGCCGTTCAGTTCCAGTACAAGGTTTTCAATCTGGATAGCATTATTCATGAATGGCGTTAATGAAATCCTGAAGGAGCAGACCAAAACGCGGCCCCGGAATCGAGGCGTAATCGTTGGTAATCACGACGGCGCGGTAAGGTTTCCAATCATTGGATGTGAAGTGTCCAGGGTTCGGAAGAATATCTATGACGACGTCGGGATGCATCGTCGTCAGACCTTCCGGCGAAATTTCGGGATATCTTGAGCCGGATTCGCTGCAGGCGTTGATGCCGCCGGTCTGTTCAATCAGCTCATCGTAGAAAGTTCCTTTACCGGCGACATACATCCGGCTCAGGCTTTCGTCGTGTCCGACGCAAACCAGCACTTTTGATTTAACGTAGGACAGGCTTCCAGCCTGTTTGCGGTTGGTTGGCTTTGCCTGAGCAGACAGGCTGGAAGCCTGTCCTACATTGTTTTCTAAGCTTTGGAAAAGCTGTCGCGCTTCGGCTTCCGCGCCGCAGGCTTTGCCGATGGTGAGAATAGACTGCAAGATTTCGCTGATGTGTTCGTGCGCCACGCCGAGAAACGGAATGCCGAGCGCTTTAAGCTGCGCCTGAATATCTTTCTGCGAATCGAGTCCGACTACCAGATCGGGTTGGAGCGCAACGATCATTTCCCAGTTCGGATCGTAGGTTCCGCCGACGGACGGCTTTTGCGCCGCATCCGGCGGGTAAACCGCGTAGTGACTTACACCGACGACCGAGTTGCTCAAACCGAGCGCGTAGAGAATTTCAGTGGTGTTGGGTGCCATCGCCACGATGCGCAATCCCTGATGCGGATTCTGCACACGCTGCTCTCCGCACCCGGTAAGTAGCAAGGTGAGTGTTACGGATATGACAGTCAGTCGGAACATTTGCTTATTGATCCTGAAGTTGCAGGCGGAAAAACTGATTTGGAGATTCTACCGGAAGCTGGACGGTGAGATTGATAACAGCTTGTCCTGCATTGGTTGAAGATTGCGAGGCTGTAACTTCGGGGATTGCATTGATCCAGCCTCCGGAAAGGCTGTCTGTTTTTTGCAGCAGAGCCCGTCCGTATGCCTGCCGGTTGACGCGGAAGTTTAGCAGCATGGTTGGATCGCCGTACGAATTGGTAGCGGGTTGCACGGTGATACGAGGAACGTCATTGGAATTCTTTGGGTCGGTTCCCATGACAAACTCCTGAAGGTTTTTTGCGCCGTCTCCGTCAGAGTCCAGTTGAGCATCGGCTGTTAAGCTGCGGTTTGTGCTCCACTGGGCAAACGTTTTCGGCGCGGCCGCAGCGCCTGAGGAAACGATACTGAAAGTGGTGCGGACATCGTCAGCCGGAGCATATTCGGCGTTACCGCTCTGCCACGCGCGCAACTCCACCGTGCCTGTCAGGTTGCTGACGGTCAGTAAATGATCGGTTTGATTGATCAGCGCGTTCGTTGGGCCACTCGACAGCTCGATGCTGACCGGAAGGCCGCTGCTGGCCGCCGCGCGCACCTGCCAGATGCTGTTGGTTGTCTGATTGGGAACCGGTTCGACGTAAATGTGCTGAATTTTGTCGGCGACATAGAATGACTGTGTGACAGGAACTGCCGGAGCATAGGTGGCGTCTCCCGGCTGTTGAGCCTGCACAACAATATGCCCTGTTCCTGTGAATATTAGCCGGTTGCTGCTGACGGTTGCATTTCCTTCCAGCAGGGTGTAGCTGACCGGCAGTCCGCTGCCGGCAGAGGCAGTGAGATTGATTTCGCCGGTTGAGAGTTTCTGGTTGAGGACAGCGCCGAATGTGATGGTTTGCGATTGGCGGTTGTCAATCGCTTGATTGATGACACCGACGGCATCTAAGTCGAAGCCTGCTGAACCGGTTGTCGGATAGGGATCATAAATATTCAGACCAACCGTATCCTTGGCACTGCCGTTGCCGATGATGTCTATGATCCTAACGTAAAGGATGTTTGAGGTGTTCAGATACGGAAAGTTATTCGTAAAGGCTTGTTTAAATACGGGGTAGTAGTCGTAAACCGACGGCGTTCCATTGGTTATAGTTGTGTATGTGGATTGCAGTTCCGCTAAATCGAAAGGTGTTCCGTATCCTGAGATGTATTTTCCAGCCAGACCGTAAATTTTCCAGGTGTCATGGTTATTTGAAACCGGATTGGTATTTGCATAAAAGTTGGGGAAACGAACAAAATTTATTCCGTCAGACGAAACTTCGATCCATGCCAGTTCCAGAAAAGTGTCGCTGAATGCATTTTCAAAAACAGCGAAGTCGAATCCGGATCCGTCAATGATCGCTTTGGAAAAGGTCATTGTGATTTGCCCGCCATCGCCCAGACAGACGATGTCATGAGTGCCTCCAGCCGCTTTGCCAAGGGCTTTTTCGGGGGTCCGGAATATCGTATCAACGCCGGCTCCATAAGTGAGACCTGTGTAGCCGTCCGCCCAGCCAACGAACTGTGTGCTGTCTTTATGGATTGCTGTGGTTGTTGCCGTTCCGACCCGGTCGGGGTAGGGGTAGATAATCGTTGTTCCGGGCAGGGTGCTTCCCTGAGCAAAAAAACCTGCGGCGATAAAGACAATCAGGGTAATCGTTTTTTTCATTAGAGCTCCATCGTAAGTCCTGCGGAAAAAGAACGGCCTGCTCCCGGATAGTAAACCCCGCTATATGCACTGCTGAGATATTGTTTATCGGCAAGATTATCGACCTTGAAGAACAGGGAGACCTGTTTAGTAATGGAAATATCGGTTTTGAGACCGAACAGCCCATAAGATTTTATTTCGCGTTGAGTATTGTCAAAATCGCCGCCTTGGAACTGATCGGAAAGCCATAGATGGGTTCCTGTAATCCTGACCCGTTTGAGCGGCTTGAACCAGACCGCCGTAGTATTCTGAATTTCGGGAACCAATGGAACTTTGTCGCCATCATTCGGCCCGCCGTCAAAAGTTGCCCGGACCAGTGACCACAGGGTTGAGGCTCCGTAATGTTCTTTGTCATACGCCAGTTCTAGATCGGAGCCGACATGCTCTGTTGCGCCGAGATTGATGTTTTGCCCTTGTCCACTTCCCAGATAATTATCTGTATAACCAATTTCATTCTCAAGGGTCAGATAGTAAAGGCTGGCGGAGGCGCTCCAGTTTTCAATCTGATATTTGACTCCGGTTTCAAAATTATTTCCTCTTTCCGGCTCTAGATTTTCATTTAGCGGATCATTGAGAGGGAATCCTTGATATGCGGCTGATTCGTCAAGAGCCGGATACCGGTAAACCCGGTCATAACCGATCCAAGCGCTGAAATTCTCAGCCGGTTGCCAGTTCAGTGAAATTTCATGAGCCAGACCGGTTTTCTTAAAATCCCCCTCGAAAGAAGTCGCAGGGTTGGGTTTGGGAGGATAGTTCGGATTGGGGTCTGGGGGACTCCAGGGAAACGGGCCGGGAATAAACGGGTTAAAATCGGACTTGTTGTATTCTTTATTTTTCCCCTGAGTCTGAGCGACTTCGTAGCGGGCTCCTCCGTTCAGCGAAAGGGTTTTTGTCAGTTCTTTTTGTGCAAACAGGAATGGGCCGACGGTGATGCGGCTAAGCGCGGCTTGATTGATGGTGGTTTCCCGGTCGCCGGCGAAGTCGAGTGTGTCATAAAACAGGTCAACGCCGCCGCTGATGAAGTTTTTCTCATCACCAACACGCGCCTGCGGTGAAAATGAATAGCCCCGCTGTTCGTTGATGCCGATGTTTCCGCCCATTTCGGAATAGGTGTTGCGAAGGTTGAAGCCGCCGTTGGCCTGAACGGTTCCCCATTCCCGTTCACCTTCCCACAGAACCGTTGTCAGCAGGTTCGTGGTGCTGGCGAAATCATTTGGTTTGACGGACTGCGTCGGGTCGGCGAGGTACTCGATGTAAGAAAGAGGCCCCGGGAACTGCGTGTAGTTTTCGCCGACGGATGTTTTTAAAGTGATGGTGTCTGAGTCGCCAAGCAGGCTGCCCAGCGACAGGTTGGCGTTTTTGGTCCACGAAAGAGAGTTGTCGCGGAAGCCTTCGTCGCGCTGATAGTTTGCGCCAGCGGTGTAAAACAGGTTCGAATGGGAGCCGGTGTAGAAAGCATTGTATTCCTGAAACCCGAAGCTTCCGGCAGAAGCCTTGAGTTTGATCTTTTGCTCGCCACCCTTTTTGGTGGTGATTTTGATGACGCCGGAAAGCGCATGGTTGCCGTACAGAACGGTTTGGCCGCCGCGAATCACCTCGATGGATTCAATATTATCCAGCGGCAACTGCTGCCAATCGAGAATGCCCATATCAGCGCGGTTCATTTTCTGTCCATCCACGATGACGAGTACGCGCTGTCCGCTGTTTTCGCCGAATCCGCGCATGGAAAGCTCTCCGGTGTTGCCTTTGCCGTTGGATGAACGGACGTGAATATTTGCTTCCTGCTGCAAAAGCTCCGGTACACTTTGGGAATGGGATTGTTCAATCTGTTTTGAGCTGATGACGGTGATATCTGCGGGAACATCCAGTTCCTGTTCTTCAAAACGCCAGGCCCGTACAATTACAGGGTCTGCCTGATACTCTGCGACTTCTGTTTCCGCCAGCAACAGCCATGGCAGAAAAGAGCACCCGACAAGTGCATATAAAAATGGTCTGAAAGCCTTCATAAAATTCTTATAAGGCCGAACGGAATGACTGCGTTTTAAACAGTCATTCCGTTTTTGTTTTAACGCTATCGCATGCCGTAGCCTGCACGCAACCGGCGGTAACCGGCAATGCCCAGTCCGCCGAGCATAACCAGCATGACGCTGGCGGGTTCAGGAACAGCCTGCACATTGTCGATAGCAAAGTAAGCAGGGGTGTTCATGCCGAACGCTCCGCTGTCCGAAGAACTCAGCGAAAACTTCAACGAACTGACATTGTTCCCGAGAACGGTCAAATCCACCCACATCCAATTTGTGACGATGTAATCCTGGCGGTTGGCCCCGTCGGTGTAGCCGCTGAAATCCGCAAGATTAAAGTCTACCGTTCCCAGACTTGCGCTGCCGCTGTCGAATCCTTCAATGGTCAGCTTGAACCAGTCGTTCGTGGTGAACTGTTTGGAGAATCCGCTGCCGTTAAGCATGTCCAGTGCAGCGTAGGTGGTGTTGTTGGCAAAAAATCCGTTAACCGTGACTGCGGAGGCGAATGAAACCGTCGGATTGATCGCATTCCAGGCGTCGATGTAACCGATCCCGTAAACGCCATTGCCCGAATAATCTTTGCCGCTGCCGTACACAGCAAACTGATTGCCGTATCCTGACGTTGCGGTGTCGTCCACGTCAGAGTAGGTGAATCCGCCCCAAGAGGTTCCTCCCCAGCCGTCATCGACGACACTCAGGTTGAAGGTTGCGCCCGCATCCGTCCAGTCGTGGTTACCGACTGTATCGGGACGGTAGTAATGGTTGACTCCGGTATTTTTGGTGTCAATGGTTGCGGTAGATGCCGCAACACAGCCTGCGGCGGCGGTGAGCAACGCACAAAGCGTTGTAGTCTTCCTCATCTTGTTCCTTTCTGTCTCTCATGCGGAGACGGGTTCAGGTTTCGGCAGAAAGGCGGTGTTCCGGCTTTTACGGTTGCGCGACAGCGGCTGGTTCTCACAGCACTTTCCCTGCGCTTTCTGCATCAGAGGCGGAAGGTAGGTAGAAGCGCGTCAGCGGTCAAGTCCCCGCTTCATGAATTTTGTCCGCCGGGTTTTCCGGAGTGGTACAGGCGGCGGTAGCGGGCGGGCGTTATGCCCAGCTGTTTGCGGAACTGTTTGATGAAATAGCTCTGGTCGCCGAATCCGGTTTCATACGCAATGTCGGTGCAGTTCATGTCGCTCTGCTCAAGCAGCCGCTGGGCTTCCTGCACACGCAAGTGGTGGATATGCTGCAATACCGTTTTCCCGGTCACTTCCTTGACCAGATGGGCGACGCGGAACGTGCTGAGTCCGGCAACTTTTGAAACCATTTCCAGCGTGACGTTCTCGTGGAAATTTTCGCCGAGCCAGCTGAGAATGTGCGCCACCGTGTCATTCGTGCGGCTGTTGCCGTAGATGTAAATATTGCGCATGAAGTCATCAAGGGCGTCCGCTACGACGTTCGAAAGGACTTCAAAATCTCCGGCGTCAATAATGGCGCTCATCCAGGCGTGGTTTTTTTCGATGAGGGTGCTCATGTGCGGACTGTCCTCAAGCGCACTGCGCACCAGATAGCCCATCATCTCAATCACATGGGCCTTGATAAGCCGGATGTCGGCGGTGTGCGAGAAGAGAGCGCCGAGCGTTTTATTCAGTTCCCGCCGGGCTCCTTTCTGATCGCCCGCCTTCATCAGCGACAGCAGCGTGCGCTCTTCATCAATCAGCGTCCGGTCATGCGAGCCTTGTTTGCGGCGGTGGATTTCTTCAGCAATCTGCCGCTGGCGGAGTGCTTTTTTCCGGTTTTCACTGAGCAGCAGCATGTCCCAGTTCAGTTCACAGCAAGTCAGTGCAAACAGAAATTCAGCGGCTTTCTGCGGACGGTCCTGACTCCATACCGGAAGCGACTTGATATACTGTTCCGCCGTTTTGCGCGGACATCCGGCGGCGGCCAAATGGTTGATCGACTCCAATTGTTCGTAAGGGTCGCTATCGGTCATAACGGCGCCTCCGGACAGCCCGCCGCGAACTTCATTGTCTTTGGCCAGCGGAACGATCCAGCTGATTACATTCGGAATGAGAAAGAAAATATACGGTTCACCCCAGCGTACGCTTTCTGAAAGCCCGTAGGCCCGTGAATTGACCAGTACCGGCAGGTTGGTTGGCACATCTCTTTTAGACGGGCAGCGCCCGTCCGGCGTGATCTCATGAATCGTCAGGTCATAGGAGCTGCGGTAGCTTTTCTGAATACGCTTGAGCGCATCGGCAGGCAAGATAGCCATAGTTTTTTCTCCGGCAAATCGCTGTTTTGCGGATCGAAAGTAAAAAACCGACCCTGTTACAGCAAGATCATTCCACTTTATATTTAAAATACCTATTTTATTCGGGTGCTTTTAGTAAAGTGCGCACATTAACTGAACTCAAAGGAGACCCTCAATGGCACGGAATGAAGAACTGTTTAATGCGATTATGAAAGGCAAACGCAAAGACGTTGCCGCTCTGGTACAGGCTGAAATTGCCGCCGGTAATAATGTAGGCACTATTTTGATGGAATCCATGATTCCGGCGATGCGCGAAATCGGCGCGCGTTTCACCCGCAACGAAGTCTATGTTCCGGAAATGCTGATCGCCGCCCGCGCGATGCAGGCCGGTCTGGATATCATCAATCCGCTGCTCTCCAAGAGCGGTCACGAGCCGCTGGGCAAAGTGGCTATCGGCACGGTCAAAGGCGACCTGCACGACATCGGCAAAAACCTGGTTGCCATGATGGTAAAAGGTGCCGGTTATGAAGTGATGGATGTCGGCGTAGACTGCGATATTGCCAAATATGAAGAAGCCGTTAATAACGGCGCTCAGGTCATCATGCTCAGCGCACTGCTCACCACCACCATGCCTTATATGAAAGAAGTGGTTTCTCACTTTAAATCCAAAGGCTCCAAAGTGAAAATTCTCATCGGCGGTGCTCCGGTAACACAGGAGTATGCCGACGAAATCGGTGCAGATGGTTATTCCAGCGACGCTAATCAGGCCGTCGCATCGGTTGAAAAAGCACTGGCATAACAACGGCATTCCTATGCCGGTTTTTTTCTATTCAAATGAACGCCGTGTGCGAGTCGAGACTCGCAGCGGCGTTTTACTTTCCACCCTGGCTGCAGAAGCCGGGTTCCCGCTTAACATGCAATGCGGCGGGCAGGGTGCCTGCAAAGGCTGTCTGATAAAGCTCGGGCCGGGCCGCTACCGGATCGGCGAAACCGAGACGGTCGTTGCCGCCGGTGAAACGCTTGAAGCGCGCGCCTGCAAAACCGTGGTGCTGTGCGGGCAGGCAGACATTGAAATTCCTGCGCGGTCGCTGCTTAAAATCGGTTCGTGCGCCTCTGCCGATTTCTACGCCGCCCGCAAAAATCTTTTCCAGCCACTGGAAAATTCTGAAGGACAGCTCGGCATTGCGGTGGATATTGGAACGACCACCGTCGCGGCTGTTCTCGTCGAACTTTCTACCGGAAAAATTCTGGCGCGTGAATCGGCCTATAACCGGCAGATTGAGCTAGCCGACAATATCGCCTCGCGCATTGCGCTCTGCCGTGAAGATGAAAAGCTGAAACAGCTCCAGCGCCTGATCATCAAAGAAACGCTGGTTCCGATGTTTGAAAAAATCTCTGCTCAAAGCTTCCAATCTTTGGAACAGGTGACAGAGATTATTCTGTCCGGCAACACGGTGATGAGTCATCTGGCGCTTGGTCTTTCGGCGCTGAGCATCGGCACAATTCCGTTCGAACCGCTCACCAAAGTGTTCAGTGAACACGCCGCGCCGGAAATCGGCCTGACCAACTGCCCGAACGCCCGGGTGCGCACCGTGCCGGCCATTGCCGGGTACGTCGGCGGCGACCTTGTTTCCGATCTGTATATTTCCGAACCCGATCCGGCCCGCTTGGAACTGATTGTCGATATCGGCACCAACGGGGAAATCATTTTAAACGATCACGGCAGGCTGACCGCCACCGCCACCGCCGCCGGGCCTGCATTTGAAGGTGCCGGACTCCTGCACGGCTGCCGCGCCGATACCGGCGTGATTGAGAAAATTATCTGCCGTCCTGATGACACCATTGAATTTGAAACAATCGGCGGGAAACCGGCGATCGGACTTTGCGGCAGTGCGGCGGTTGATTTCATCGCGTCGGCCTGGCGCACCGGACTGCTGAACGATATGGGCCGGTTTGATCTGGATCGGCTGCGCGCGGCGGATCGTCTGGTTGAGCTGAACTGCCACGGCATAAAAGGCAATGCCTGTGTGATTGTTCGTCAGGAACAATCGGGAATAGATGAACCTATCCTGATTACCGAGTTTGATGTCTCGCAGATTCTGAAAGCCAAAGCGGCTGTGTACGCCGGAATCCGTACACTGCTGGAACGCAGCGGACACGGCGTCGGCGATGTCGAGCGGCTGGTGCTGGCTGGCGGCTTCGCCGCGCATTTAAGAATTCCCAATGCCGTCACCATCGGCCTGCTGCCGGAAATTCCGCTCGGAAAATATGATGTGGTCGGCAACGGCTCGCTGGCGGGTGCGTACGCCGCGCTCGGTACGGGAGGAGTCTGGGAGGAACTGCACCGGATCGCGAAACGTCCGGACAGCTGTCATCTGGCCGAAACCAACGAATTTGAAAACCGTTTTATTGACGCGCTGGCAATTCCCAATCTCGATCCCGATGAATTTCCGAAAACAGCAACAGAAGGAGTGAACCATGTGTGACGGAATGAACGCCCTTGATCTGCCGTTTGAAAAAGAGGAAATCGAAGCATTCCTGCGCGGGCTGGAGTCGATCAACAACCGGCTGTCTTCAACGCTGAATACGGATGAACTGGCGGCCATCGCCGGATCCCGCGAACTCATGCAGGAAATCGTCCACAGCATGCAGCACAGTCATCACCACCACGATCATCACCATTAAAATCGTGTATTGTTCGTTATAATTCACAGCGGATTATACGTTTTATGCAAGTTCTGATAGATCAGTCTGTCAGATGAACGGGTGATAAAATTCGACTGGTCTGCTTTCCGCTTCAAATAGGAGGACGGGGCGACACCTGCCCATCTGGAAAATGTCCGGCAGAAATGCTGCGAAGAGGAATATCCCAGTTCATAGGCGGTTGCGGTCACACTGACTCCCTGCGACAAAAGTTTTTTGGCTTTTTCTGTGCGCGTGAAATGAATGTAGTCGACCGGAGAAAACCCTGTTGTTTTTTTAAACAGCCTCCGGAAATGTGTTTCTCCGATACCGCAAACTCTCGCCATCGCCGGAATTTTATAAGACTGATCGGGAGCGTCGTTGATCATTTTAATGGTTTTACAAATCCGCTTTATCGCGGCGGGGTCTTGATCTTTAAGTTTTCCTTGAGGAGTTATATTCAGCAGGGATGAAATCAGTGCGAGAGAAAGGTGTTTCAACTTAAACCTGTCGGCCGGATCCGGGGATCGCGCACTCAGGAGTTCCAGTATGCTGTTCATCAGAGGGAAAATGATCTGGGATTTTTCTATGCATGTCTGCCCTGATATTTTCTGAAGGTGTCTTGTAATCAAGACGGCTTCCGGCGGAGAAACGCCTGCTGATAATTTCACAGGTATCCTCAGCCAGTAAATGGCGGACGGATTTATGATGTCATGAGCAATCCCGTGAGTTTGTCCGGGACGCGTGACCAGAATTTCTCCGGCATGCAGGGAAACGAAAGACCGGTCTGCCAGAAACATCTGGAAGCCTTTGGAAACAAGGTGGATTTCAAAGCAACCGGGATGAGCTTCTTTGGATGCCATACTGCGGACTCCGCATGCATAATCCAGCATTCCAATGGTAGAAATATTCGGACAGTGAGATGGCTTGTCGAAAGCCTTCCAGCACATTCCCCTGCCTTTGTTTTTCACAAGAAATTGCATATTTTCATCCCCGGTTGTACAGCAAATGCATCATGATACTGCGGGCACAATTCGTCACGGCTAAATATACACGCGCATTATTCGCGCCGATGGTATAAATAACCAATTCAAGTCGGAGCAGGATAATTATGAATAGACAGCCTGTAAGAAAAAGCAGTTCTCGCATATCCGTTGCTTTGCTGGTGTGTTGCCTTTGCGCCGCCGCGCGCGCTTTGCCTGATAAGCCGGCGGTCGTTGTAACCGATCATAAACTTCGTATGCGGGCCCTTCAAGAGACGACCGTTCCGGTGCGGCCCGGCATACCGGGCGAACAGCCGTTCTGGAACGGTCTGGCGGTGCAGTTCATGTATGCGCCGGCATTCGACTTTAAAGAAATTCCCGGTGCGGTGTCCTACCGCTTTTCAGTCGCGGCGGCCGATAACAAGGTCTTTGATTTTACTGCGGATAAACCGTGGGCATCACTGTCACCGGTCTGGATCAAGGTTACCGCCGGCAAGACCAAGCTGACCGTTACGGGACTCGACGCACAGGGCGCGCCGGTCGGCGAGCCGATGACGCGCTCATTTCATCGCGCAGCGATAATCGGCAAGGAATATCCCGAACCCGCCATGCCGTGGCGCG
>Ga0172380_10006185_pt1 | contig 14061 bp, 13 predicted proteins | sample Leawe162metaG_FD_119747 | JGI IMG/M metagenome (GOLD analysis project Ga0172380, IMG submission 119747) | Leachate microbial communities from a municipal landfill in Southern Ontario, Canada - Leachate well 162 metaG | ecosystem: Engineered > Solid waste > Landfill > Unclassified | place... | reverse complement strand
TTGGTCAATTTTCCCCGGACAGAACTATCAATCACGGTGTCGCCTGCTCTGATAACAGCGCCACCAATCAGATATTGATCAACTCGAGTCTGCAGATTGATTGCTCTGTTCAAGCGAGTCTGGAGTGCCTGGGTAATTTTGTTCACAACTTCTTTGTTCAGTTCAAACGCTGTCGACAGCTCTACATCAACAGTCATTTCCTGATTCGCTTTCAATGCTTCGAACAGCTGGGATATCTCCGGCAGAAGCAGCAGACGCTTGTTTTCCGCCAACAACCGGACCAGATTTCTGGCCTTCGGCAGAAGCTCATCGCCGCACAACTCTACCAGCAGGCTGGCTTGTTCTGCTGCCGTCAGTGCGGGCGACAGCATGGTTCTGCGAACGGTTTCGTTTGCAGCGACATCTGCCAGCAACTTGAGCGCCTGCGACCAGACGCTCAGCTCGCCAGCCGCGAGCGCGACTTCAAATGAAGCCTTCGCGTAGGGTCGGGCTAGTGTAATTGACTCTGCCATTGCTTATCGCCTATAGCTCTGCTGCGAGCTTATTCATCAGCTCTTCGTTGGCGGCCTGATCGATTGCGTGCCCCAGAATCTTCTCTGCGCCAGCCACTGCAATTGCAGCAACCTGTGCACGCAGTGCTTCTCTGGCTCTCTGCGTTTCCATTTCGATCTCGGCTTGCGCGGCGGCAATCAGGCGCAGCCCTTCTAGTCGAGCTTTGTCTTTCGCTTCATCAATGATCTGATTGGCGCGCTTGTTCGCTTGCTCAATCAGTTCAGCACCCTGCTGCTTCGCTGCGCGCAACTCATCAGCCGCTTTATTCTGTGCAAGATTCAAATCGCGCTGGGCTCGCTCAGCTGCTTCAAGCCCTTCTGCAATTTTCTTCTGTCTTTCTTCAAGAATCGCGGTAATGGGAGGCCAGACATATTTCATGCAGAACATGACAAATACTGCGAACGCAATAAGTTGCCCGATTATGGTTGCGTTGAGATTCATGCAAGTACCCCAAAATAAACGTTTGTAGTCAACATCGTTCTAACCGTTAACTGCCTGACTATCCGTTCTATCGATCAGATGAAGGGATTTGCGAAAATGAACAGGAACGCCATACCCACGCCGATGATGGAGATTACGTCCACGAATGCTGCTACCAGGAAGAACTGGGTCTGCAGTTTCGGTGTCAGTTCTGGTTGACGAGCAGAGCTCTCAATCAGCTTGCCGCCGAGGTTTCCGAAACCGATCGCGGTTCCAGCACCACAGATGCCGAAAATGATTGCAGCTGCGAGCAAAGAAAAGGCTTGTATAGTTTCCATTTTTATCTCCAAGGTTTACTAAAATTTAAAGTTATTGATTAATGGGTTTATCAGTGGGTCGTTTGGTGAGCCTGGTTCATGTACACGATGGTGAGCATCATGAACAGATAGGCTTGCAGTGTGACCACCAGAATGTGGAATACCGACCAGCCAAAATGCATTGGCAACTGCCAGTAACCCACAAGGCCGATCACAAGGAAGATCACCTCGCCGGCGAAAAAGTTACCGTAGAGTCGCAATGCCAGTGATACAAATTTCGCGAAGAAGCCGGGCAGTTCCAGCAGCAGGTTCAGAGGAAGAGCCCACTTGCCGAAAGGATGAAATGCAAACTCACCGAGGAAACCACCCAGGCCTTTGACTTTGATGCTGTAGTAAATAATCAGGATGAACACACCGATTGCGAAGCCGGCGGTAATGTTGAGGTCAGTCGTTGGCACCGCTTTGAATTAAAGGTGAGGTTCGCCAGAAACCCACTGTGCAAACATGGGGATGATATCCACGGGAATCAGGTCCATCGCGTTCATCAGGAAAATCCAGCAGAAAATGGTCAGGGCCAGCGGGCCAACCAGATCATTCTTGCCGAAGAAGGTATTCTTGACGTTGGTCTGCACCATCTCGACGATGATTTCGATGAAATTCTGCAGGCCACCCGGTTTACCGGAGGTCGCTTTGGAAATGCAGAAGCGGAACAGACCGAGGAACAATAAACCCAAAAGCAGGGAGATCATCATGGAATCAACGTTGATCGCCCAGAAGCCCATTTCTCTCGCTTCTTCAACGGAATGCGCGAAACCCCAGGTGCCGTCGGCAGTTTTGCCATACGTCAAAAACCCGAGATGGTGTTGAACGTATTCCGACGCGGTTTGTGTCGTTTCTACTACTTCGTGTGAATTTGCCATGAATTAAACTTTATAAAAGTAAATTTTGGGAACTTAAATTCCGTGCTTGTCCGTATGCGTAATGATCAACGCCGTCAAGCCTGTTAAATACACAATTATGAACCCTGAAAACAGTGCTGGCGTGCTCAAAGGTTCTACGAATACAAAAGCCAAAGCGAAACCGGCACAGGTCAATAAGATCTTGATCCCTTCGCCGACGTAAAATGCTCTGACGATTTTCTTTGCTGCTCTCGCACCTCTATACCGAAACGCTTTTACTGAAAAGTACGCATTTGGTATGGCGCATATCAAACCGCCAGACAGCAAAGAATAAGCCACTACCCAACCCTGTACCGCGTAGCCGACCACTGCAATTAGCACCGCAGTAGCGAACTGACTGGCAATTATCTTTCGGATAGGAGGAGCTTTTATGGTTGACACGGTGCTTTTATTTTTTCCAACAGCATCCAATGCCATGCAAGGCAGCGCATTATAGGGACATTGGGGACCCTAATCAACAGTAAAGCGCCTTCATTTGATATGGGACAATATGCCGTCAAGTTCATCCAGGCTGTTGTATTTCAATGTCAATTTGCCCGCACCTTTGGAAGTGTGCTGGATTTGAACGTGCGCCCCGAGTGTTTCCGAGAGCCTCTCTTCGAGGCTCTTGATGTCGGGATCTCTAACAAACCCAGGGGTTTTCGCGGCGCCTTCTTCGGATTGAAGTCGTCGTGCCAACGCTTCTGTCTGCCTTACGGACAGACCTTTGCCAACGACTGTTTTGGCAGCTTCGTTCTGCAGCGACTCGGACAGGGTCAATAGTGCGCGAGCATGACCCATCTCCAGATCACCGTGTTCGAGCATCAGTCGCACATCCGGGGTAAGGCCAATCAGACGCAACAGATTGGCGACCGCTGCACGAGAGCGCCCCACTGCATCTGCAACTTCCTGCTGTGTCAGGTCGAACTCATCCTGCAGACGCTTGAGGGCAACGGCTTCTTCGATGGGATTGAGATTTTCTCTCTGAATGTTTTCGATCAACGCCATAGCGATAGCGGATTCGTCGCTGACCGGTTTGATGATCGCGGGGATCATGTCGAGGCCAGCGATCTGTGTCGCACGCCAGCGTCTTTCGCCCGCGATGATTTCGTAGCGAGTATCGGAAATGGGGCGAACCACGATCGGTTGCATCACGCCCTGTGCCTTGATCGAAATGGCCAGGTTCTGGAGGGCCTCTTCGTGCATATCTGTTCGAGGCTGATATTTGCCTCGCTGAATCAGATCTATCGGAATATTCCTGAGATCGCCGTCTTTATCCTGACGAATTGGGCTCGATTCCATGCCTGCGGCAGGCTTGTTTGCCGATTTGTTGGTGGAGCCGCCTAACAGCGCATCCAATCCTCTGCCCAGTTTCTTTTTAGCCGTCATCTCAAATTCCGTTCTTTTCAAATTTTTCGCCGCAGAAATCCTGCCACATCAAGCGATCTGTTGTGCCTGCTCAATTCGTCTGATCATTTCCCCCGCCAATGCCAGATAGGCGATTGCCCCCCTGGACTGACGGTCGTACTGCAATACCGGCACACCATAACTCGGGGCCTCCGCCAGCCTGATATTGCGAGGCACAACGGTGCGATAGACCTTGTCGCCGAAGTGCGTGTAGAGCTGATTGGAAACCTCTACTGTCAGCCTGCTGCGCGGATCATACATGGTTCGCAGGATGCCCTCGATCTGTAACGGCGGATTGAGCGTGCTGCTAATGGCCTGAATGGTTTCCACCAACGCCGACAATCCTTCCAGAGCGTAATATTCGCACTGCATCGGGATGAGGACACCCTCCGCTGCAACCAGCGCGTTGATCGTCAACATGTTCAATGAGGGCGGGCAATCGATAACGATAAAGTCATATTGCTCCTTCACCGTCGCAATGATTTCGCGAAGACGGGTTTCCCTGTTATCCGCCTGGAGCAGCGCCACCTCTGCAGCAGTCAAATCTCCATTCGCCGGCAGGAGATCGTAGCCCCCCTGGGTTTCCACTACTGCCTCAGGAATGCTCGCTTCATTCATCAGCACCTCGTAGATTGAAAGCTCGAGGTCGGATTTGTTGATGCCGCTACCCATCGTGGCATTGCCCTGCGGATCGAGGTCGATCAGCAGCACCCGCCGCTTGGTTGCACTCAACGAGGCCGCCAGATTAACCGACGTAGTGGTCTTGCCGACCCCTCCTTTCTGATTTGCAACTGCCAGTACTCTACCCAATTGGATGTAACTCCGACGCCATCATTTCGATAATATGCCGCTCTCCCATACTCCCGGGAACGTTCACTTTGTTCGCACTTACGAGCTTGAAGTCATCAGGCAACATGGCCAGCTCATCCGTCGGATACTGACCCTTCATGGCGATGATCTTCGTCGGCGTGGTAGCTCTTGCCCCGCTTGCCTCGTCAGATCGCTCGGTGAGATGTCTAGTCATATTGACAAGGTCAGCCAGCGAGGAGAAGGCACGACATACGATAATGTCGACTGGCTCCTGACTGTTGTACTTCTCGATACGCGTATTCTGAACATCGACGTTTTCAAGCCCCAGCTGCAGCCTTGCCTGGAAAACAAAGCGAGTCTTCTTGCCATTGCTGTCCAGCAGGACGAAGGTCTTTTCTGGAAAACAAATAGCAAGAGGAATGCCTGGCAGACCGGGTCCGGTGCCGACATCCAAAATGCGCTGCCCTGTGATGAACGGCACCAGTGTGAGGCTGTCCAGCAGATGTCTGGACAGCATCTCCGTGGAGTCTTTCACTCCCGACAGGTTGAAGGCTTTGTTCCACTTGAGCAGCAGGTCAAGATAATCGAGCAGCAGGGCTTTCTGTTGTTCATTCAGCGTCAGCTCAAGCTGATCCAGCCCGGTCTGCAATTTCTCCGCAATGCCTTTGTTTGCCATGTTAGACCGATCCGCGTTGATCAGGCCGACTTAGCGCGGACTGCCTGGTATTTTTTCAAATATATCAGCAACAGAGAAATGGCAGCCGGAGTCATGCCTGGAATCCTGGTCGCTCTGGAGATGTTTTCCGGACGAACTTTCTGCAGCTTTTGTTTCAATTCGTTGGAGAGACCCTGCATCTGCTGGTAGTCAAAATCCTCTGGCAAAGGCGTATCTTCCTGGCGCTTCAGTTTCTTGATGTCTTCTTCCTGGCGATCGATGTACCCCTGATACTTCAGCTGAATCTCAACTTGTTCGGTGATCTGTCTCGCCAGCTCGGGAGATGCAGGCAAGTCTGCGGACACCTCGGAGATTGCTTGCGTAAGAGTCTCGTAGGTGACTTCCGGGCGGGCAAGCAGGTCTGCGAGACTGTATTCGCGGACCATTGGCTTCTCAAGCAGCTTGTTGATTTCCTCCGCCTTGGCGGAGGTTGGTTGAATCCACGAGGCTTTCAGGCGTAACAACTCTTTGCCAATGCCCTCTTTCTTGACGCTGAAATGCTCCCACCGTTCATCATCCACGAGGCCCAGCTCCCTGCCCTTCGGGGTCAGTCGCAGATCCGCATTGTCTTCCCGCAATAGCAGGCGATACTCGGCACGACTGGTAAACATTCGATACGGCTCAGTTGTCCCGAGCGTGATCAGATCATCTACCAAAACTCCGATATAGGCTTCATCACGACGCGGGCACCAGCTCTCTTTGCCTTGCGCGTACAACGAAGCGTTAAGTCCTGCCAGCAACCCTTGAGCGGCCGCTTCTTCGTACCCTGTAGTGCCGTTGATCTGGCCAGCGAAGAAGAGGCCTTTAATGAACTTGGTTTCGAGCGAATAGTGCAGATCGCGCGGGTCGAAATAGTCGTATTCGATGGCATAACCGGGTCTCGTGATGTGCGCATTTTCAAACCCTTTGATCTGTCTGACCAAAGCAAGCTGCACATCAAATGGCAGGCTGGTGGAGATGCCATTGGGGTAGAGTTCGTGAGTGCTGAGGCCTTCGGGCTCCACGAAAACCTGATGTGAAGTCTTGTCGGCAAAGCGCATGACTTTATCTTCGATGGACGGGCAATAACGAGGTCCAAGCCCCTCGATCACCCCTGTGTACATCGGAGAGCGATCAAGCCCGCCACGGATAATTTCATGACAACGCTCGTTGGTAGACGTGATATAGCAATTGACCTGTTGTGGATGCTCCTCTGCACGACCCAGGTAGGACATCACGGGAACTGGAGTGTCCCCCGCCTGCGGAGTCATCACTGAAAAATCCACTGACCGGGCATCGATTCGTGGTGGCGTGCCCGTCTTGAGTCTGCCGACATTGAAGGGAAGTTCTCTCAGTCTTTGTGCCAGAGCGATCGAGGGTGGATCGCCCGCCCTGCCCCCAGAGCTGTTTTCCAGGCCAATGTGTATTTTACCGCCCAGGAAAGTACCCGCTGTCAACACTACGGTTGGTGCGAAGAAGCGCAAGCCCATCTGAGTAACGACGCCAGCCACTGTTTCCGAGTGGATAATGAGATCTTCTACAGGCTGTTGAAATATATCGAGATTTTCTTGGTTTTCCAGAATGTTTCTAACTGCAGCTTTGTACAAAATTCTGTCTGCCTGTGCTCGCGTGGCACGCACAGCCGGGCCCTTGCTACTGTTCAGGATTCGAAACTGAATACCGCCTCGATCGGTGGCACGAGCCATTGCGCCACCCAGAGCATCGATTTCCTTGACCAGATGAGTCTTGCCGATACCACCAATGGCTGGGTTACACGACATCTGTCCCAACGTCTCAATGTTGTGAGTTATCAACAGAGTACGTGAACCCATGCGGGCCGCTGCCAAAGCCGCTTCGGTACCGGCATGGCCGCCACCAACGACAATCACATCGTACTTTTTTGAAAAATCCATGGGACACCAGGTTTTTGACCGAAACAAAGGGCCGATAAGTATAAGCCCTGGAATTCAAAATTGAAGTAATAAATTCCAAGAGGAAATTTAAGCTGAAGAGGTTTGTAAGAATTTATAAATGTATAAATTTATATGTATGTATATATGAAAAGAGGTTAATACTGTTAATGAATATGGTGAGGCACACTTCTGTGGAAAACATATTTAATCGTATTTAAATCATACAGTTAATAGAAAGATAACTGCGTTGATAGAGTCTGTTTAAGCTCTTTAGAAACTCTGTGTGTGCTGTGCACAAATAGCTGACTTATACATGGGGATGATTCGGCTGCGTTTTCTATCCACTGATAAAAGTGATCAATCCTTGGTTTATATACAGGTTATTACAAGGATATGGACAAGAAAAAAATCTATTTTCCTACACAAAAACTCGAAAAAATCTTTCCAAGAAGGTCGTCGGTGGAGAACTCACCAGTAATTTCTCCAAGATGTTGATGTGCGTGTCGAAGATCTTCGGCTACCAGTTCACCAGCGCCATTGCCCAGAAGTTGGGTTTCTGCTTGAAGCAGACATTCCCGAGCGCTTTCCAGCGAATCAAGATGTCGACGTCTCGCGATAAAACCGCTCTCTCCCGCTGATTGGTAACCCATGCAATCCTTTAGGTGGTCCCTCAACAGTGCAAGCCCTACCTGATTTTTTGCGGATATATGAAGGGTGGTGATGATGTTGCCTTGCTGGTCGTGGTCCTTGTGGATGCCCTCTTCAAGGTTCGCCTTATCGATCTTGTTTTGGATGATTGTGACCCTGCTGGGGTCGACGGCATTGGTCAGTTTTCTGAAGCCGAGCTCGGATAGATAGCTGACGAGATTTCCCGGGGTTACGGTATCCAGTGACGCATCAACGACAAGCAAAATCCTGTCTGCACTCTCAACAGCCTGAAGAGCGCGCCGGATGCCTTCTTTTTCGACGATATCGTCGCTCTCTCGAAGGCCTGCAGTGTCGGTGATATGCAGAGGCATACCATCGATATTGATTTGCTCTATCAGCGTGTCTCTGGTGGTTCCTGCGATGTCCGTGACGATGGCGCTGTCTTTTCCTGCCAAAGCATTAAGCAGACTGGATTTTCCTGCGTTCGGTTTACCCGCTATCACTACAGACATCCCTTCGCGAAGCAGGGCGCCCTGCTTGGCCTGCGCAAGTATGGAGTTGAGCTGATTGATGATTCGTCGAAGTGATTCCGTTGTTTTTCCCTCTGTCAGGAAATCAATTTCCTCTTCCGAAAAGTCTATGGCAGCTTCTATATAGACTCTAAGGTCTACTATTTCGGAGCAGAGTAAATTGATAAGTTTCGAGAAGTCGCCCTGCAATGTGCGCAGTGCGCTTCGTGCTGCTTCTTCGGAGCTGGATTCAATAAGATCAGCAATTGCTTCTGCTTGAGCAAGATCAATCTTGTCATTTAGAAATGCGCGTTCTGAAAACTCACCAGGTCTGGCGATTCTGGCTCCGGCCTTGATGGTTTCATTGAGAAGAAAATCGAGAATGAAGCACCCACCATGCCCCTGTAGTTCGAGCACATCCTCACCGGTGAATGAATTCGGCGATGGAAAGTAGAGTGCTATTCCTTGATCGATAAGCTGTGAATCCGTGCCGTAGAAATTCGTGAAATGTGCGTGGCGAGGTATGGGGAGGAAATGGAGTATTTTAAGCGCTATGTCACGTGACAGCGGCCCTGAGACACGCACAATACCTACACCACTTCTGCCTGGTGGTGTAGCTATTGCGCATATGGTGTCTGTATCAGTTGAATACGACATCGCTGATCTGCCGTGTTGCGGTTATGACGTGCTTTTGGCCTCGTACTCACTTTCAATTTTCCGAGTGATGTACCACTGTTGCAAGATTCCGAGAACACTGTTGGCAATCCAGTACAGCACTAGTCCTGCCGGGAACCACAGGAAGAATACTGTCATAACCACGGGCATGAAGCGCATGATCTTTGCCTGCATCGGATCTGCTGGTGCGGGGCTCAAGAAAGACTGCACAAACATGGATGCGCCCATCAATAATGGCAGAATAAAATAGGGATCCATCGCCGAAAGGTCTTTAATCCACAAGATGAAAGGCGCCTGTCGTAGTTCAATGCTCTCCATCAAAACCCAGTAAAGCGCGATGAATACAGGCATCTGTACCAGCATCGGCAAGCAGCCACCAAAAGGATTAATTTTTTCCTTCTGGTAAAGCTCCATGGTTGCCTTCTGCATCTTCATCTTGTCATCGCCATAACGTTCCTTGAGCTGTGCCATTTTTGGCATGACTCGGCGCATATTGGCCATTGAACGATAGCTTGCGGCAGAGAGCTTATAAAAGAGCCCTTTCACACAAACGGTGAGCAACAGAATTGACCAGCCGTAATTGCCAATCAGAGAATCGATCTGCCTGAGCAACCAATAGATTGGTGATGCAATGAACCAGAGAACGCCGTAGTCGATTGTCAGATCGAGATTTGGAGATATCTCCCTGAGTGCGTACTGATCTTTTGGCCCAGCATAGAAACCGAGATTCTGTGACGCAACCGCTCCCGGTGCGACTGAGAACTCCTGGCTGGTAAAACCGCCAATAAACTCACTTGGATTCTGCGGACTAATTCGGGTAGAGAAGGTGTTGATCGATTCTGCAGGTGGAATCCATGCCGAAAGGAAGTAGTGCTGACTTAATCCGATCCAACCGCCTGTAAGCTCGTGCGAAGGTAATGCGTCGTCGATGTCGTCGAACGCTACTTTGAAGTAAGGATCATCAGTCGAAGTCAGAGCAAAACCGAGAAAAGAAGATTTGCCTACGCCGCCTGCACTGCTGGGGTCTGGGAAATTATTGCGATTTATTTGCCCGAAGAGGTTGGCCTGCCAAACTGCTGAGGACGCATTGTTGATTTCGTACTCGATATCGATGAGGTAGCTGCTCCGCTCGAAGGTAAAGCGTTTAGTGATCTGCACACCAAGTGAATCGGTGTGTTTCATTTCAACGACAAGACTATCGGTGCTGTCAGCTAACTCATAAGCGTTGGCGGTGGTCTGATAGACCGCTCTACGAGTGCTGTCTATGCCATTTCTTCCGACCAAGCCGCTCTTCGCGACAAAGGTTCTGGAGTCGCTGTTTTCCAACAGTACAAAAGGATCATTTTCGACATCGATCTGTCTGCTGTATTCGGGCAGGGTAACTTCTACTATGTCACCACCATTACGACTGAGAGAGACGTGTAGTACATCGGTTTTGACAGTGACGACATTGTTTGCGGAGTCCGTACTGAACGAAGCAGCGGAGTCTACAACAGGGACATCTGATCCGATCCCAGATCCGGGCGTGACAACGGGGACATCTGCCAGTGCAGGTGTAGTTGAAGCTGTGCTCTGAGCTTGCGCGGTCGGAGTAGAGACTGGAACCCTTGGATAATCCTCTTGCCAGGCGAGGAGTAACAAATAGGAAACGACGGCCAGGCCACCAAAGATTAGATATTTAATTAAGTCCATATGCAGCTGCTACAGAAGAGATGACTTTGAGGGATTATTGTGAGTTTCGGCGTCTGGTACCAGATCTATGCCGCCGGGATGCCAAGGGTGGCAACGAAGAATTCTTCCGGCCCCCAAGCGAACTCCTCTTGCGAAACCATGTTTCTGGATCGCTTCTTGAGTGTAGTGCGAGCAAGAGGGATAGAAGCGACATTGATTGCCAATGAGATAGCTCAGAGTGTGCTGATAAATGGTGATCAGCTTAATGGCAATATTATCCAGCATTTGCTTGGTCTCTGGTCACTGAGGAGCGGCGAGTTTTATTGATAAGCTCCTGCCACAGCCGTTCGATACTTTTGTGCACCAGCTCATTGCTTAATGAGCCTAAGCCACTGCGCGCTAGGATAACGATGTCGAGCGCAGGGAGCAAACGCTGATTGTGTCGGAATGACTCGCGAAAGATGCGTTTGACGCGATTGCGCTGAACGGCCTTGGCAATGTTCTTCTTGGCGATAACGAGTCCGAGACGCGGACGTGTCACAGTGCTGGTTACTGCCAATATGAGAATGTATTGGCAGGAAACTTTATAGCGGGCGTTTTTGAATACGGGTTGGTAGTCTGCGGCACCCAGCAGACGCAGCTTCTTGCTAAAGCCAAAGTCAGACACAGGTTCTACTTTCGTGAGTGCTGCAGACTAAAAGGAAAACCGATTACGCTGTAAGTTTGGCGCGACCACAGGCACGACGTCGTTTAATGACGAGGCGACCACCGCGAGTAGCCATACGTGCACGGAAGCCGTGTGTACGGGCGCGTTTCAATAAGCTGGGCTGAAAGGTTCTTTTCATGATGAAGTCCAGGTTGATCTAGAGAATAAATTTAGCCGGTTCCAAACCGAGCGCGAATTCTAGTGGTTTCAGGCATCTATTGCAATTCAAACCTTGAGAAATGTGGTGTAAGGTCCCGCTTTATCAGGAAATCAAAAAAATACAGGGGGTTACAATTTATACGCTGTTAATAACAAGTTATCCACAGGGTTGCTTGCTAGTGATGCCTATCTTCTTGCGTCGTATCCCTATGCCATTTGAGAGCAACTATGTTAGTAACTTTATGATATATAGGTGGTTATTTGTCGTTCGGCGCTATTCGTATGTGTTGCTGCGGGTGTGGATAACTATGTTCAGTCAGGCTAGAATCGATGCTCCAGTTAATTCCAGACGAAAATGGAAAGGTAATAAGAAGAGTGAATTCGGTAAATTGGCAAAGTTGTGTGAGTTGTTTGAAAAATGAGCTGCCTTCTCAGCAATTCAATACATGGATTAGACCCCTGCACGCGGAAAGTTCGGCAAACGAGCTCAGGCTTTATGCCCCAAATCGATTTGTCCTGGACTGGGTTAAGGACAAATTTCTTAGTCGGATCATGGAGCTCCTGAGAGAGCATTCGCGTGGAACAACGGTTGATGTAGTTTTTGAGATTGGTGGCCAACGTCAGGCGCCGCAATCTCCTGAGTCCTCCGCCTCATTACAGCTACGGCCGTCTGCAGACATTCCGAGAAATCCCGGTGAACGCAATATCGCAGATTCTCTCCCCGTCATTCGTGTGCCTGTGATTGAGCATGCCGCTAAACCGCTTACTGGTAGTTTGATCAGACGCACCTCCAGGAATATGGAGGTCATTATCGATGGTAAGCTGAGCCACAAGGGCAGCTTGAATCCAGAAAATACCTTCGATAATTTTATTGAAGGGAAGTCGAACCAATTGGCTCGGGCGGCGGCGCTGCAGGTAGCGGAGAACCCGGGAGGCGCGTATAACCCTCTATTTATATATGGTGGCGTAGGCTTGGGTAAAACCCATCTTATGCACGCTATCGGTAATTATCTGGTGGCAAGAAAGCCAGATGCTAAAGTTGTCTATCTGCACTCTGAAACTTTTGTGGCTACCATGGTGACGGCGCTTCAGTTGAATGCCATCAATGAGTTCAAGCGCTACTACAGGTCCGTGGATGCTCTGTTGATCGATGATATACAATTCTTCGCGGGCAAAGAGCGTTCTCAAGAAGAGTTCTTTCACACATTTAATGCGCTACTGGAAGGTGGCCAGCAGATAATTCTGACGAGCGACAAATACCACAAAGAAATCAACGGGTTAGAGGAGAGGTTAAAGTCTCGATTTGGTTGGGGTTTGTCGGTAGCGGTAGAACCTCCAGAGCTTGAGACGCGCGCAGCGATTCTGATCAACAAGGCTGAACAAAGTAACGTGGAGTTGCCGAGCGACGCAGCCATGTTCATTGCACAGCGTCTTCGCTCACACGTTCGAGAGCTGGAAGGCGCTCTGAAGAAAGTGATAGTTCATGCGAATTTTGTCGGCAGACCCATTGATCTCGAGTTGGTGAAGGAGGCATTGAAAGATCTCTTTGCGCTTCATGACAAACTGGTCACTATAGATAACATTCAGCGATCTGTGGCTGAGTACTATAAGATCAAGATGTCCGATATGTTGTCGAAGCGGAGGAATCGTTCAGTTGCTCGTCCCAGACAGGTCGCCATGTGTTTGTCTAAGGAGCTGACTAACCACAGTCTTCCTGAAATAGGAGATGCTTTTGGTGGGAGGGATCACACCACCGTATTGCATGCGTGCAAGCAGGTGAAGAATTTGCGCGGCTCGTCATCCGATATTGCCGAGGATTACAACAATCTGTTGCGCGCTTTGGCGACTTGAACAGCAAAGCTGGGCGCGCGATATCGCGCCGTCTGGTCCTAGTCCGGCGGGCTAATTTCTAAACAACGATAAATACAACTAGTGAGATAGTTATGCATTTTGTGATTTCCAGGGAAGCCATATTAAAACCTCTGCAGCTTGTGACGGGTGTTGTGGAAAGAAGACAGACATTGCCAGTGTTGTCGAATGTCCTGCTATCCCTGGACTCAAATTCGATGTTGTCGATTACGGGGACGGACCTGGAAGTCGAACTGATAGGGCGTGTCAGCGTCGATGGACCCAACAGACCGGGAGAGATAACCGTTCCTGCTCGCAAGCTTGTGGATATCTGCAAATCTCTTGCAGAGGATGCCAAGCTGGAGTTTACGGTTGAAGAGTCAAAGATGGTCATTAAGTCAGGTCGAAGCCGTTTCAGCCTGGCCACGCTTGCAGCAACCGATTTCCCTAATACAGAAGAAGAGCCGGGGACAATCGAGCTGTCCTTGACCCAGAAGGACCTTAAGGCATTGCTGGACGGCACTTCTTTCGCCATGGCTCAGCAAGATGTCCGTTATTATCTGAACGGGATGCTTTTCGAGTTGGCGAGCAGTTATCTGCGCGTAGTGGCCACTGACGGCCACCGTTTGGCAATGCAGACTTTACATATGCAGAATGCAGTGGATGCTCCAATACAGCTAATATTGCCTCGCAAGGGGGTTGTGGAGCTGGGCAGGCTGTTGAGCCTGGATCAGGAAAGTATCTCGATGGTGTTTGGCCGAAATCATGTGCGTGCGCGGACGAAGGATTTTACG
>Ga0172380_10006184_pt1 | contig 14061 bp, 18 predicted proteins | sample Leawe162metaG_FD_119747 | JGI IMG/M metagenome (GOLD analysis project Ga0172380, IMG submission 119747) | Leachate microbial communities from a municipal landfill in Southern Ontario, Canada - Leachate well 162 metaG | ecosystem: Engineered > Solid waste > Landfill > Unclassified | place... | reverse complement strand
GTCGCCTGCGCCAGCAAAGCGTCCAAGTGCGGCGTCGCGCTCATCGTACCTCCTTGGTCTGACGGGCGCGTTTTTCAGCTTCAATATAGTCCTCCATGGCGTAGTCCTCGAACACGCGGTCCGCCTTGGCACCAAAACGGTTGCTGGCGCGGGCCAAATCGACGGAGGCGCGGATCGCGGCCTCCACGGTTTCGTTGCTGGGCCGACTCGGCGGGTATTTTGTGCTCATGCCCCGGCCCTCCCCGCCAGCGCCGAGCGGGCTTGCTCCACGTCGCGTAGGTACTCGTCGGCAGAATGTCTTAGCCCCTCGGCCAGTTCGTCCCCTCGCGCCTCAAGATCAGCGGCCTGACCGGCCATGACTTGCTGACCCCAGCGCATACGCTTCTCGGCGATCTCCAGCGCCGCCCGCAGCCGCGCGTTCTCCGCTGTCAAGGCAGCGTGCGCGTTCACGGCCTCCACGATGGCGTGACCTATCGCCTGTTCAATCGTCGGGACAAGGACATATTCTTTGTCGTCTACGATGCTGACGCAGTGCAACTCGTGCACGAAATGGGACGCAGCGCAGCGCAAGGGCAATGCGAGCGTCGGCGTGGGTTTCGTTGGGTTCATGGGTCTTTCGTCGGTTGGTTGAGGTTGGCTCAGGCGCAGACCGCCACGCCGCGCGTGTAATATCCGTCGATGTTTTCGCCCGCCGGCACCTCGGCGTTGCGCACCAAGTAAAGCGAGCAGCCCCGCGGATCACTCTGGTGATAGACCCGGAGATATTCGCCCCACGATTTCCCCACCGCCCCACCCAACCGGGCGTTGCGCGCCGCTATAATCGCCCCCGCCCGCGTCAGGGCCCCGGCCTCCCGGTCCGCAATCGGGTAGCGGTGTGATTCGCCCGGCCCATGGTAGACGTTGAACGGCTTGCCCGTCGCGTCGTCGCGCTCAATGGCCCAATCGGAGCCGTCGCCACACTCGCGCTCGCCCCAGCGGGAAAGTGTCAACTCGATCCGGCGGAGCGCGGCCGCTTCCTCATACGTGAAGCCCAGCCCTTGCAGGCGGGCGAACAGTTCAAACTTCGCTTTTTGTGTGCTCATGTTACCTTTTCGTTTTTTGGTCGGGCTGATCCGCCCGGGATGTTGTGGTTTCGTTGCCCCGTCGCTCTCGCGCCCGTACTCGCCCCAAAGGCTTTCCGGGCGCGCCCAGCGATGGGAAGGGGTTATTGTGAAAGCCCTTTGGCGCGTTCTTCGCTTACATCCTTCCGTTCCGCGCGCTCAATCTCGCGATCAAGCGCAGGTCCGCCGGTGGTCGAGGTCGGAACGGGCTTGCCCAGAGTGAGCCAATGGACATTCTGGATGCATCCCGTAAAATCTGGATTGCCCTCTAATACAGCTTCCGGCCCACCGTTGAGGCTGGCAGAGTACCAGTTATTGAAGTGGGCATCGCCGCGAATCTGGATGATGTCAGCCCCGTGTGAGAATAGAAGGACGTTATCCTTCCATCCGTGGAATTTCCATTTTATGCCGCCAATGAAGCGTTTCATGCCCCCACCCTGCCCCACCCTGTCTGACAAGTCAATTCCGACGTTTGTAATCGCCGCCCACCCGCCTTGCCACACCAGCAACTTGACCCCTATTTCCCGCGCAACCCGCGTTCTACCCCTCTCGCCTTGTTCTTCCTCTGGGTTCAAGCCCCATAACAAGCTTGCGGAAATACGCAAGACTGTTTGTGTCCGGATATGGTCGCAGACAGCCAACACTCGCGCGCGCGTTGGGGACGAATTGATCCAGTTTTGTGGGTGGAACAATGCGCGCCAGAGATAATTGCGGCGTTTGCGCGGGGGATGCTGGCGTGCGCAAAACGCACTGAGCACACGCCCGAGAAGACGCTGATGGCGGTCTATCCCGGGTGTCGCAAGTGGGGGCAGCACACGCGGAGCTGGTCAGCGCGCAGCTGGAGACTCACCCAGACGTGGTGCGTAAGCTGGCGCTGGCGCGTGACGAGACGTTTGCGGCGGCGCTGCTGGGCAAGCACGAGCGGCGCGCGATCGTGGGGAGTATCGTTCGCACCCAATTCAACCCGGGCGACGTGGCGGCGCGAGATGTGGTCAATGCAGCGCGTCTGGACGCGGAGCTGGCGGGCGACTTGGTGCGCGGAGGTGGGGCGCAGGTGCAGGTCAATGTGGGGGGCGACCTGCATGCATTGCTGCTTGCCATTCGGGAGCGCGGAGGCGATACGGTGGGGGTATGAGCAGTGCAAATCGCACGATGCTGAAGTTTGGGCCGGGGCGAGTGGGCGACGGGCCGGACCCGGGGGCGTTGCTAAGCGGGCACAATGGCAGCGCGCAGAAGTTTGACTGCATCTCGTCACAGGTGATCGAGCGGCCGTCGCCGCGCGCGCAGATGCGCGAGATGATCCTGCGCGACCAGTGGCAGAATATCTATCTAGTGTACCGGACGACGCTGTTTGGCGAGTTGTACGACGTGCGGGACTGGATCAAGCCGTCGCAGCTCGCGCACTTTGGCGGACTCAACCTGACGCTGCTGGACAGTTATCGCGCCAAGGCGTTTGAGGCGTTTGACAAGATGGCAAGCGAGATCGTCAACGGGCGGGGCAAGGCCGTGCAGGCAAAGCTGGACGCTGCGGGCGGCAAGAACTGAGACGCCATGCCCAACAGTCCGTATCGCAACCGTAGAGGCGCGCTGCCGACCGCCATCCGCAAGACCACGGCGACGCAGGTGGCGCGGATGATTGGCGCAAGCACGGGGGCGGAGTCGCTAGGCAGCACGAGTCCGGGGGTGCCGATTCCACCCGTGCTGCCGGAGCACTACCTCAGCGTCGCCGAGTTCGCCAGCGGCACGGTGGCGGCTGGCGACTACGCGCTCGACGAGGACTACGTGTATTTCGTGACGCCGATGGGCGCGAAGAGGAAGGCTGTCCTTGCCAGCCTCTGAGACAGTGCAGGCGGTGCCGGCGGCAGCCAAGCCGACCCACCCGATCGAGTCGCCGTTGTACCGGCTGCGCAACCTGTACTCGTGTCGTCAGGAGGGCACGGGCAAGGCCGTCAAATTTGTGCCGCGCCCGGAGCAGGAGGCGGTGTTCAAGCATCTGGTGGAGAGGCCGCGGGTGCCGCTGTACATCGTCAAGAGCCGGCGGCTGGGCATCTCGACGGCCGTGGACACGTTCGAGGCCGATGGTGCGGTGTTCTCGCGAGGGTGGCGCGGGCTCATCATCGACCAGGACCAGGGCGAGGCGACCAAGAAAATGGTGGAGATTGTGCGCTTTGCCGTGGACTCGCTGCCCAAGGAACTGCTGGGGCATTACGAGTTCAACAAGCGCAATGACTCGGAACTGCGGCTGCGCGTGCACGGCGAGGAGGAAAGTCAGGATAGCGTGGTGTTCGCCGGCATCAGCGGGCGCGGCGGCGACTGCACGATGCTGCACGTGAGCGAGTGGGGGCCGATTGCGGCGACTGACCCGCAGCGCAGCACGGAGATCCGGACGGGGACATTCCCGAGCGCGCGGCTGGGCCGGCGGGTGGTGGAAACGACGTGGTATGGCGGCAAGGTCGGCGACCTGTGGGATCTCATCAAGCCGCTGCTGGAGCGCGACCCGAACGCCGAGGGCGAGATCATGTTTTTCCCGTGGCACAACGATCCCGAGGCGATCCGGCTGGACGGGATGGTGACGCGCGAGGTCGAGGACTATTTCCGGACGCTGGCGGGTCGGCTGGGCAAGGGGTTCAGTGCCGAACAGAAGCAATGGTACGCGGCCAAGAAGGTCGAGCAGGGGCTATTCATCAAGCGGGAGTATCCGAGCACGCTGGAGGAGGCGCTGGAGGCGCCCGTGCAGGGGACGATCTACGGGCTGCTGCTGACCCAGTTGCAGGTGGCGGGCAAGATCTACGATTTCGAGTACGACCGCGCATTCCCGGTGTACGCGAGTTGGGACATTGGATGGGACGACTCGACGGCGGTGTGGTTCTGGCAACTGCGGGGCAACCGGGTGGACTGGGTGCGGTATATCGAGGCGCGGCACGCGACGGCGGCGGACATGGCCAATGCGATCCGGGCGACGGGAATTCCGGTGGCGGCGCACTACCTGCCGCACGACTGCGGGGCGACGCACGCGGAGACCGGGAGCAATTACGTGCAGGAGCTGACCAAAGCTGGGTTGCTGCACCTGAAGCCGGTGCGGCAGACGCGGGACCTGTGGATTGGGATCAATCAGTTGTGCGATCTGCTGCCGAGGAGCCAGTTTGCAAAGACGGCGTGTGCGGAGGGCATTGAGAAACTGGAGGCGTACCATACGAAGACGCTGGCCGGGAATGTGACGAGCGCGGAGCCGGTACACGATGCCTCATCGCATTGTTGCTTAATTGCTGGTACATTAGTTACTTGTGAACAAGGAGATATACCAATCGAACGAATAAAGAAGGGTTGGAAGGTTAGGTTAGGAAGTACTGCTGCTCAAGTCCAGTGGGCAGGTTATGTAAAGGATTCTGTGACCATCGCGTTTCAGTTAAGCAACGGATCTCAGTTGGAGTGCACACCCGAGCATAGGATATTCACGACAAAAGGGGTTATATGTGCTGATTCAATTTGCGTAGGGCAAGTGTTTGTGACTAGTTTCCATCCATGTATCAACCATCTCTCGACATCCACTGCAGGGATACGGGCAGGATTTTCAGATTATATCGAGGAAGGCGCTATTGGTATTGGCCAAATCGGGGATACTACGTTTGTCAGCAGGGTTATCGGCAAGATCTCCTCCATCTTCGCGTGTGGACAGACAATCATGGCCCGATTCCAGCAGGATTTATGGTCAGGTCTGCGTGTGGCAGGGGGGATTTTCAATCATTGGAGTTACGGTCGTATAATCCACGAAAGAAGCGGAGAAGGCCCGTGGTTTATTTCCAAGGAATCGCGTTCTATAGAAAGACCAGGCAGAAATATTTCCGGGCCACTCCAGGCCAGGGGAAATATGCGGGCAGACTTGTTCACCGGGTCGTTTGGGAACACTACCATGGAGCAATCGCGGTCCGTTGGCATGTCCATCATAAGGATGAGAATCCCGCGAATAATTGTATCAAAAATCTTGAGATTATGTCACAGAGTGATCACTCCAAATTGCACGCGAAATCGAGTCATTGGATCGGCAGTATTGCCAATAAGATCCAACTCGCAGAACAAGCGCGACTCCTTGGTTTGCGTCGTCGGGGTAAGCCGGCGGCGGAGTTCTACGCCAGTTTATGACCTGACAGTTCAGCATCATCATTGCTACTTGGCCAACGGGATACTTGTTAGCAACAGTGATGCGGCGAGGATCGCCGCCGAGGCCATCAATGAGGGCATGGTGAGCGATTCGAGCATGACGAGCAAGGAGGCGGCGCGGAAACTGCGGAGGCCGCTGGACACGCTGGCGACGAGCGGATTTAGGCTGTGACGATCCGATGGCCGACAAAAACGAAGGAAGGTTAACCATGAATCCCTACGAACGTGCGGAAGCCCTGTATGCCGGTGATCCTCCTGGCACGTGGGAGGATTTGCTTTTGGAGCATCTGGCGCGAGGGTTCGTGTTTAGCACGCCGGACTTTTTTGTCATGGGACGTCCGGTGATGCATCATGCGCCCAAAGAGTTCGTGGTGGACCCGTATTACCACTTTCCCGTGGAGCAATGCGACTGCTGGCACTTCCACTGTTTTGCTGGTTCGATGGCGAAAGTGTGGGCGATAGAGCCATGGCCGATGCCTTGGATTTCGTTCGAGCGGAAGAATGAGCTTGCATTTTGCACGAGAGCGCGGCTAAAGCGTTTGATATTACCTCAAGGGCAAGTCGCGGTGGCCTAACCAAATATATCCATGAGTAGTCATCCTTCCCAACCGGCCGGACCCACCATGGCCCCCACCTCACCCAGTCCGGGGGCAACGTCGGTTGACGTGCAGGCGGCGAAACGGGACTCCTTAAGACAAGCCAAGCGCAAGCGCGGGGTGCAGAGCACGATCCTGGCCGGGGAGACGGGCGGATACGCCGCCGCCGGAGCGGGCGGGGGCAAAACCCTTCTGGGGGGATGATGAGCGACGAATCCAGCCAACTGGCCGAGCAGATCGTGCGCCGGTATGATGCGCTGGAATCCGCGCAGGGCTCTTTCCGCACGCGCTGGCAGGAGGCGGCGGACTACATCCTGCCGCGCAAGGGCAACATCTCGCGCCTGACTTCGAGCGGCCAGCAGCAGACGGTCGACATCTACGATTCGACGCCCACGGAATCGGCGGAGGTATTCGCCGCCGGTCTCATCTCGAATCTCGTGCCCGCCGGGGAAATCTGGGCAAAACTGAAGCCCCGCAAGGGGTCAAGCGCCGCCGTCAAGCAGTGGTTCGATGCCTGCACCGAGCGGGAGATGGAGTTCATCTACGCCTCCAATTTCTACAACGAGGTCCACGAGGCGTTCATGGATCTGGGGGTTTTCAATACGGCCTGCCTGACCGTGGAGGAATCGGATCACTCGCCCTTTAATTTCTCAACCCTGCCGGTCGGCCGGTACGTGATCGCCGAGAATGCCGATGGCGTGGTGGATACCGTGTACTACAAATTCGAGCACACCGCCCGGCAGGCGCAGGAGGAGTTTGGCGAGGGCGATCTGGGCAAGGCCGTGATGGCTGCCCTGGCCGACAAGTCGCCCGAGGCGCAGGATCGCAAATTCTGGTTCATCCACGCGATCTATCCGCGCCGAAAAGGCGAATATCGGGAAGGGCCGGCGGAACCGTCCTTGCGGCCGGTGGCCTCCTGCTACGTCAACGTGGCCGACAAGGTGGTGGTGAAGGAGGATGGCTATTACGAGTTGCCTAATTTTGTCTGCCGGCTCCAAAAGTCCACTGGCGAACTCTACGGACGCGGTCCCGGACTCGACGCCATGCCGGAAATCAAACTGCTTAACCGGATGGAGAAAAACCTGCTGCTCGCGCTGGAGGCGGCGGTGAATCCCCAGTGGCTCATGCCGGATGATTCGGCGTATAAGCCGGACAACCGGCCCAGCGGCATCACCTACTGGGATGCGGCCAACTCCAACAACCGCCCGGAGCGGCTGAAGAACGAGTCCCGCATTGACCTGGGCGAGCAGAAGACGGCGCAGAAGCGCGACCGCATCCAGCGCGCGTTTTACGTCCAGATGTTCCAGATGCTGTCTAATCTGGAGACGATGAAGCGGGAGAAGACGGCATTTGAGGTCGCGCAGCTCCTGCAGGAAAAGCTCGTGCTCTTTGCCCCGTTCTTCTCCCGGATCGTCAAGGAGATGCTGACGCCCATGCTCGTGCGCGTCTTTGGCATCATGGCCCGGGGAGGCATGTTCGAGCCCCCGCCATTTGAAATCCAGATGTCGGGCGAGATCGACTTTGAGATCGATTATGTTTCCAAGATCGCGCTGGCCATCAAGGCCGCGCAGGACAACGCGCTGGCCCAGATGATCGCCCTGGGGGTGGAGATCGCGCAGTTCGACCCCTCGGCCATGATGGTGGTCAAGTGGCGGGAGGCCATGCGGTTGTCGGCGCGCAACAAGGGTCTGCCGGTGGAACTCATCCGCGACGACGAGGAGATTGACGCGATGGTCGAGGCCCAGAACCGGGCCGCCCAGATGGAACCGGCCGCCAAGGCCGGTGGCATGATGGCCCGGGCGGCCAAGGATCTTGGACCGGAGGCCCAGCGCGCGATGCGCGAACAGGTGGGCGTGAACTAGATTTTCCCATGACAGACCAGCCACCCGACACGCTGGCCCGCTCCGGGCCGGCGCTAACCCGTCCCCGTCAGCCGGCGACCCCGGAAGAGGTCGAGCGCCGGCAACAGGCGCAGGCGCAACTGCGCGCTGATTACCAGTGGTTCAATGGCGAACAGGGCCAGCGCGTGCTGGCAGACCTGTGTGCCGCATTTGGCTGGAACAAGCCGAGCGCCGTTCCGGGCCTGACCAACGAGGAGGTCTGGCTGCGCGAGGGGATGAAAAACCCAATCCGCCATATCCTCTACATGTCCTCGCCGATTCCCGAGCTCCCGAAACCGCTGCAGGCTACGCACGAATAATTTCACCCCATAACAACCATGAGCGACGAAACAACCACTGCCGACACCACCGAAACGACCGACCAGACCACCACAACGGAAGCCCCGCCGACCGATATCCGCCAGTACCTTGATGAAAAGGGAAATTTCGTGCGCCCGGGCTGGAGCAAGCTGCTGGAGGTGCCCGACACGATCGAGAAGAAGTTCAAGACCCTGCAGGGGCAGTTCAAAAGCTATGTCACCCTGGAACGTTCGCTGGGCAATTCCAACAAGGTGGCGATTCCGGGCGACACGGCGACCGACGAGGAGCGCAGCGCTTTCTGGGGGAAGATCGGACGGCCGGCCACGCCGGACGAGTACGAGTTCAAGGCCCCGGACAAATTACCCGTGGGAGTTTGGGATGAGGCCCAGCTCAAGGAATACGCGGCTTTCGCGCACACGCTCGGCCTGACCAGGAAACAGGCGCAGGATCTGGCTGTCTGGCAGGCCCAGCGCATCGGATCCTCCATGGAGAGCACCCAGCAGCAGCAGGAGCAGCAGCGCCTTGAGGCCGAGGAATCGCTCAAGAAGGCGTGGGGGCCAAAGTACCAGTACAATCTCGTGCTCGCCAAGAAGGCCGCGCAGGCCGTGGGCGGCGAGGAATTGCTGGCGCATCCGCTCGCCTCCGATCCGGTGTTTATCCGTGCAATGGCCAAGATGGGCGGCATGATCTCCGAGACCAGGATGGCGGGATTGCGGCAGGAGCAGGGATTCATCGACGGCGACCCGCAGGCCGAGATCGACAAGATCGTGAACGACAAGGCCAGTCCCTATTGGGTGCAGGGCCATCCAGATCACGGGCGCACGGTCGAGCGCGTGTTCAAGTTGCGCGAGCAGAAGCTTGTCAACGCCGGCTGAGGGAATTCGCCATGGACGTTCCGCAGGTTTATCTCATGTCGCCGTGTTACGACGGCAAGCCTTGGCGCGAGTATTGCATGAGCGTGGACAAGCTCATCAATGAAGGCAAGGTGGGGGTCATTTGCTCCGCAACAGGTGACGGCTACATCGTCACCCGCGCGCGCAACAACTGCGTGTGGGAATTCCTCAACAAGACGGAGGCCGAGTGGTGCCTGTCGGTGGACTGCGACATCGAGTTTGAGCCCGAGCACGTTTACCGCCTGCTGGGGCGCAAGAAGGACATCGTGTGCGGTCCCTACGCGATCAAGGATGCGACCCCGACCTTCCGGTTCTGTGTGAGCGGGATTGAAGGCATCGAACGCGACCCCATCTCCGGCCTTCAGCAGGTCCGCGAGGCCGGCACGGGATTCAAGCTCATCCATCGGAGGGTATTTGAAAAACTCGCTCAGGATCATCCTGAACTCCAGTACGAGGACGACATGCCGAGCATGGCCGGGATCACCAAGACGGCGTTCTTCATCGACGGCATCGTGGGCCGGCGCTATCTGACGGAGGACTACCACTTCGACCATTTGGCCCGCCTGAGCGGGTTTGAAATCTGGTTCGATACCACGTTCTTTGTCTGGCACCACGGCAAATGCCGGTATCCGCTGGCCCATCAACTTGACTGGTTGCACAACAAGGGGAAGGCGTTGCCACCATCCCAGCCTCAGGTCGAGGCCGTGCAGATTGCCAAGGCGTGAAGGTTCTATTTTCAAACCCCCCGTGCTGGTCGAAAGACCCGTCGAGTGAGCGTTTGCTCGGCTGGGTGCGCGCCGGTTCGCGCTGGCCGCACAAGATGGCGGTGGCCAGCCAGCCGGACGATCCCGTGGCGGGCGACTACCTGCCGTTCCCGTTTTTTCTGGCCTATGCCGCCAGTTACGTGAAAGGCAATGTGTACGGGGCCGAAGTGGTGCTGCGCGACTCCATCGCTCGGCGCGAGAGTTACGAGCGGTTCTTTTGCTATATCGTCGAGCAGAAGTTCGACCTGATTTTCATCGAGACGGCGACGCCGACCTGGGCGCATGACCGGGCGTTGATCCGCCACATTCGGGAACTCTCACCCGACTCGAAGGTGGTGGTTTGCGGTACGATCACGGCCGCCATGGGGGAGCAAATTCTCAAGGACGAGCCGGTGCATGCATGCATCAATGGAGAGTACGAGAAGGGAGCGGCGCGCGTCGTCAGGGGAGAATCGGGGTTGATCGGGTTTGATTTTCTGACCGCGGCGGAGATGAACAATGCGCCGGCCCCGATGCGCGAAAAGGAGGTGGCGCACGCCTACTGGGATGCCTGTCCAGTGGGTAACCAGGCCCCGCAACTCCAATGGTGGACCTCGCGTGGATGCTGGGCAAAATGCCTGTTCTGCGCCTGGCCTGCCGTGATGACCAACGACGATCCGGACGGAACGCATCGCCGCGTGGTGCGCCAGTACAACTGGCTCAACATGATCGGAGGCATCAAGCGGGCGCTCGCTGATTTCCCGGGCTTCAAGTCCATTTATCTGGACGATGACACGTTCAATTTGGGAGACCGGCATGTCGAGGAAGCCTGCCGGGTGTTGGCCGAGGTCGGCCTGCCGTGGGCGGCGATGTGCCGGGCGGACGGCATCCGGCGCGAGAGTTGGCGGCTCATGCGCGAGAGCGGGTGCTTTGGAGTCAAACTGGGTTTCGAGTCTGGTTCGCAGGAGGTGATCGACAAGATCATCCATAAGAACCTTAATTTGGAGGAGGCGCGAAAGACGGTGTTTTTTCTCAAGGATCTGGGCTTCACGGTCCACGGGACGTTCACCTACGGGCTTCCGGGCGAGACCAGGGAACAGCAGCAGCAGACACGCAATTTCCGGGCGGCGCTGCCGCTGGACTCGTTTCAGGAATCAGGAACGATCACGATCGAGGGAACGCCCATGGACCGCGTGATGCACGGGGACCATCTGTCGGCCTATCCATCCGCCAAGGCGCCATGACCGCCGAATTGCTTGAAGCCCTGATCCGAGAACAAGTCGCCGCCGTGGGGCCGACCTGTTCTCCGCTTCTGACGCAACAGGAGGCGATGGACTGCGACGACGTGTGCCGGAAGGTGAAGGGTTATTCCTCGCATATCCACTATGCGTTTTTCAAGGGCGCGCTGGCCCTGCCGACTGTACGTTCCATCCTCGTGCTGGGCGTCTATCATGGCCGGGACATCGCGTTGATGCTCAGTCTGGCCCGCCAGCATCCTGAAAAGGTCTTTTGCATTGTGGGCGTGGACAAGTTCACGGACGACTCGTGTGCCGACTGGCCCCCGACCGCCAAAGACTTCAACTGGCGACAGGCAGGATTTGGCGATCCCCCGTCATTGCATTTTGCACGACTCAATACGGCGTCCGGTTTCGTCGAGATCGTGGCCGAGGATGATTCGGTCTATCTGGCCAACACGAACGAGAAGTTCGACTTCATCTATCTGGACACCGCGCACGACGAGGCGACCGTCACGCGGCAGATCGCACAGGTGAAGCGCCTTTGTCATCCGCACACGCTCATTGCCGGCGACGATTATGTGGCCCGGCCTTTCTGGGGCGTGATCGAGGCCGTGGCCAAAGCCTTCAGGGAGGCGCGCAATTTTCACAACGTCATCTGGTGGACAGATCCGAGCCAATACCGTTCAACTACCACGCCCTAAAGGGCGGGGATTGCAGATGGCCCCATGGTCTCCGCGTTTGGGTGGTTGAAAGCACCCGCGCCAACCAACTCCAAACCCTTTAGTCTGATGTTCGCCGCGCCGTTCGAGTCCGCATTCTCCGTGTGACCACAACCTTTACAGACAAACTCGCTTTGGCTTTTGCGGTTCGCTTTTTCGGTGTGCCCACACTGGTTACACCGTCGGCTCGTGTTTCGTGGATCGACTTTGATCAACGGAATACCAGCTCGCTTCGACTTGTAGGCTAGAAAGCCTCCAAGCTGGGCGAACGACCAACTGTGTAACCTTGTCCGCTGCCGCTTCCTGGCCCTTACCCTCGTGCGAATGCCATTCAATTTCTCGATGGCAATCGCGCGATTCGTGCGTTTGGCGGTTTGGACAATGCTCTTCGAAATTACGTGGTTCGTGTCGCGGGCGAAGTTCGCCTCGCGCTTGTCGCGCTTCCTCAGAAGGCGTTTTGCCGACTTCGTTCCCACGCGCTGGAGTTTTCTTCGCAGCGATCGGTTGCGGTGGCGAATCTTATTCAGCTTCGAACCAGAATACTTCGTGCCGTCGGAGTCCACGGCGATTTCCACAATGCCGAGGTCCACACCCAAAACGTCCGTCGCCTCGATCTCTTTGTCCTCGGGGATATCGACTGTGACGTTGAGAAACCATTTTTGCTTGCGCAGGATCAAGTCGGCTTCGCCACGCGGGTATTCGAGAAGCGCGCGAGGTTTCACGCCGCAGACAAACGGAATTGTCTGCCTTCCCGCAACCGTCCAGATGCTCACAGTAGAGGCTGGCAAAGCAAAGGAGAGGATTCGTGCGTCGTAGGCGATGCTCCCGTGCTTGCGAAAGGTTCGTTGGCATTCCCGGTCCAACTTGTAGGCGTCAGCGACCTTGGCGTTGAGCAGACAGACGACTTGAGCGGACAACGGAAACTCATTCCGAATCTGGTGGTAGAAAGTTTTGTGCAGCGGAAACCGCCTAAACTCCTTGGCTTTCCACGCCAATTCCGAGAGACGATCCGCAGCACGATTGGTGGTTTCCAGTGTCTTTCGCAGCGCATTGGATTGTTCGTCCGTCGGCTTCAATTTGACTTGCACAGTCAGCTTCACGCTGTCTGTCTACTCAGATATTTGAGCACGTCAACCGAAATTCTACGTGCAGTCCCAACCAACCAAGGCCCCCTGAAGGGGGCGGTTTCAACCCATCAGAATTGATGAGAACCGCCGTCCTCTATTCCGGGCAGGCTCGAACCTTTCGCCGCTGCCTGCCCTCGCAATTCTGGCAGGTGTTGCGCAAGTTGCCCGATCCGCACTTTTTCTGCTCGGTGGCCGATGATGCCGACGCGAACGACATGGAATTGCTGCGCAAGAATTACGAGCACGTCGAGGTCGAGAAGGTGACGCAACCCGAGATTCCCGAGCCGCAGGGTGCGACCACGTTCCACCAACTTGCCACCCCCTACACCATCAGCGTGCCCGTGCAGGCCGTGCTCAAGCAGCTCTGGAGCCTGAACCGGGTGTGGGAGTTCTTCAACGAAAAGCACACCGGGGATTACGACCTGTTCGTGCGAATCAGGCCGGATTTGTTCTTCCATCACTTCGAGGTTCCGGCTGAGTGGCCGATCCAGAGATGCCTTGCTCCGTGGTGGGGAAGCTACTCCGGGGTTAACGATCGCTTTGCGATCCTATCGCCCGGTGCGGCGGAGGCATACTTTACCGGCTTTGTCCATCTTTCCGAAATGCTGGCGGAGGGATGTCCGTTGCATCCCGAAAGTCTGGTAGCCTACGCGATGGAACGGGCCGGCGTGAGAATCAGCCGAACCCTGGACGCCGAATTCTCGACCCTGCGCAAACCGGATGACCCACGGGTGCCGACTCGCGGGCTGATGGAATTCCCGGTCTATTTGCCCGGAGACTTGTATAGGTTCATTGCGGGTCGGTGATCGGTTAGTTTGAACCTTGCGTTACGGTTCGGGTTTCAGTGAGTCCACAGCTCACCCCGGAAGGATGAGCTGTAGCGTGAACTCTTGCCTCACGGACTGGGAAGTTGAGTTGCCATCGGCTGTCCCCGCTCGGACCTATCCCTAGGTGTAACACGGTTCTGTGGACAACCAGCTCGCAAACAAATTGTGCGGGGTGGGAGTTTGGGCGTTCAACGCTCCCCGCAACCGATCCCGCAGGGTGTCAGTGTTAGATTTGCCGCGGGAGACGCTTTCTCACGTATATTTCGGGGCTAAAAAGCGGAAACCCCGGAGCGGGGGTGCAGCCTGCTACCGGGGCGTCCTAGGTGATTGGTTGGGGCCTCTCACCAAATTAGTTTCGCACTACGGAAACGCTGCACCTCGCTTCGATGGGTACGGAAAGCCCATAAATCGATCCCGTCAAACAAAATCGTCTTGCATTTTGCAAGGAAGCGTCGTTTT
>Ga0172380_10006183_pt1 | contig 14061 bp, 16 predicted proteins | sample Leawe162metaG_FD_119747 | JGI IMG/M metagenome (GOLD analysis project Ga0172380, IMG submission 119747) | Leachate microbial communities from a municipal landfill in Southern Ontario, Canada - Leachate well 162 metaG | ecosystem: Engineered > Solid waste > Landfill > Unclassified | place... | reverse complement strand
TAGGTGGCATCGTGGTGATGCGCTACGGCGAGAACGCCAAGGACGTCATCGACCGGGTCAAGGAGAAGATCACGGCCCTGGAAAAGGGGCTGCCTCCCGGCGTCAGCATCAAGGTCTCCTATGACCGCTCCGACCTGATCGAACGGGCCATCCACACCCTGAAAAAGGCCCTGACCGAAGAATCCGTGGTGGTCTCCCTGGTGATCCTGATCTTCCTGCTCCACTTCCAGAGCGCCCTGGTGATCGTCCTGACCCTCCCCATCTCGGTCCTGATCGCCTTCATCACCATGAAGCTGATGGGGGTCACCTCCAATATCATGTCCCTGGGGGGGATCGCCATTGCCATCGGCGTGCTGGTGGATGCCGGGGTGATCATGGTGGAGAACTGCTACCGCCACCTTTCCGAGATCCCGCCGGAGAAGCGGGCGGAAAGACGGCTGGAGGTGGTCATCACCTCTGCCAAGCAGGTGGGCCGAGCCATCTTCTTTTCCCTGGCCATCATCGTGCTCTCCTTTGTGCCGGTGTTCATGCTGGAGGGGCAGGAAGGCAAGCTGTTCCACCCCCTGGCCTTTACCAAGACCTTTTCCATGATGGGTTCGGCCATCATTGCCATCACCCTGGTGCCGGTGCTGATGTACTACTTCATGCGCGGCAAGATGCCGCCGGAGAGCGCCAACCCGGTTTCCCGGTTCTTTATCGCGATCTATTCCCCCATCATCCGCTGGGTGCTGAAGTGGAAAAAGACCACCATTGCCCTGAATGTGATCGCCCTCTTAGTGGCAATTCCAATATTATTTCCACAGTACATGCCAAAAATAGTGAACCAGCTTATTCCTGGACTTGGCTCCGAGTTCATGCCCCCCCTGGACGAGGGATCCCTGCTCTACATGCCGGTCACGCTCCCCAACATCTCCATCACCGAGGCCAAACGCCTGATCCAGGTGCAGGACACCATCATCAAGAGCACGCCCGAGGTGGAGAGCGTCCTGGGTAAGGTGGGCCGGGCCGAGACCTCCACCGATCCGGCGCCGGTCTCCATGTTCGAGACCATCATCATCCTCAAGCCCAAAGACCAATGGCGGCCAGGGATCAAGAAGGCCGACATCGTGTCCGAGCTGGATGCCAAACTCCAGATTCCGGGCGTGCGCAACGGCTGGACCCAGCCGATCATCAACCGCATCAACATGCTCTCCACTGGGGTGCGCACCGACCTGGGGGTCAAGATCTTCGGCTCTGACCTGAACGTATTGAAGGACCTGGCCGTGCAGGCCGAAGGGATACTCAAGACCGTGCCCGGCGCCGCCGACGTGGTGGCCGAGCGGGTCACGGGCGGCGACTACATCGACCTCGATATCGACCGGGAGGCAGCGGCCCGTTACAATATCAGCGTTGGCGACATCCAGGATGTGATCGAGACCTCCCTGGGAGGAGCGGCGCTCTCCACCAAGGTGGAAGGGCGGGACCGCTTCCCGATCCGCATTCGCTACGAGCGGGATTACCGCGACAATATCCCGGCCATCCGCCGCATGCTGGTGGGAAGTGCCGACGGCGCCCAGGTGCCGCTGTCGCTGGTGACCAAACTGAAGGTATCCACCGGCGCGCCCGAGATCAACAGCGAAGGGGGCCTGCTCCGCTCCATCGTCTTCCTCAACGTGCGCGGCCGGGACATGGGCGGTTTCGTGGAGGATGCCAAGCAGGTGCTGGAGAAACAGCTCAAGCTCCCTTCCGGCTACTATGTGGCCTGGTCCGGCCAGTGGGAAAACCAGGTGCGGGCCAAGGCGCGCCTCAAGCTGCTGGTGCCGGCCGGCATGGTGATCATCTTCATCCTCCTCTACTTCACCTTCCACTCGGCCCTGGAGGCGAGCATGGTCATGCTCTCGGTCCCCTTTGCCCTGGTGGGGGGAGTCTACCTGGTGGCGGCCCTGGGCTACAACCTGTCGGTAGCGGTCTGGGTCGGCTTTATCGCCCTGTACGGCATTGCCGTGGAGACCGGGGTGGTGATGGTGATCTACCTGCACGAAGCCCTGGACAAGAAGCTGATCAACGGCCCTTGCACGGAACAGGACATCTATGACGCCACCTACGAGGGAGCGGTGCTGCGCCTGCGGCCCAAGCTGATGACCGTCTCGGTGGCGTTGTTGGGGCTGGTGCCGATCATGTGGTCCACCGGCACCGGCGCGGACGTGATGAAACCGATCGCAGCACCCATGATCGGCGGGATGATCTCATCGGCAGTGCATGTCCTGATCATGACGCCGGTGATCTTCGTGCTGATGAAGAAGAGGGATTTGAAGAAGGGAAAACTGCATTATTCAGGAATGAAACATTAATAAGTCCCCCTCTTTGACTAAGGGGAAACTTAAAAACCAAAGGAGAAAACAACAATGAAAAAGACAGTATTGATTATGGCGGCAGCACTGGCGATCTCGGCTCCGGTGATGGCCATGGAACATGATTCCATGCCGATGGACCACGGCTCAATGAAAATGGATCATGGCAGCATGGCAGGCATGGACAATGTCATACACACAGGTGTGGCCAATGGCGTCAAGGCGACCTTCGAACTCTATGACATCAAGGCCAAGATGGAGAAAATGGGGATGAAGGAGACCAATCACCTGATGGTCATGTTCACGGATGCCAAGACCGGCAAGCCGTTGGAGGGAGGCGAAGCCATGCTGAAGATCATCGCCCCGGATAAAACCGAGCAGGTCAAGAACATGATGGGTATGGGCAACGGCTTCGGCGCCGATGTCACCCTGGCAAAGCCGGGCAAATACGGGGTGATGTGCAAATTCAAACCGAAAAACGGCAAAGAGGTCCATGTCAAATTCTGGTACAGCGTAAAATAAGCCGCGCATATTTCTAACAAATCGGCGGGGGCGGTTCCGAAAAGGGACGCCCCCGCTGTCGTTTCCAGCCCCCCCGATCGCTCTCCTTCCCCATGAAGTATGGTGCAATATTCTTCTCTACTGGTGCAGGATTTTGCACCACATCAGACCATGCCAAACAAACCGCGCCACAAGTAACATACGGATTTAATGGCATTTATAATATATTCAATTCTTGGCATAATCATTGTACTACTCATTAAGAAGTGAAAGCGTGCTCCCAGGGGCATTTGGTGTTGGAACAAACTAAGGAGGCTGGCAATAATAAGTTGAACAAAATTGCGCTCGGATTTTGGTCAGATTTGGCTGTAGCGATTGAACAAAACCGCAGGCGTAGCGGGGCTACGTCGAGGATTTTGTGATTGAGCCGCAGCCAAAGATGGCCGGAAGATGAGATGCAAGATGTTCAAGTTATTGTTGTTAGCCTCCTAACTACAAACAACGAGGTAATGTCATGCCAAGAAACAGTCTGAAAATTATTGTAGTTATCATGGCCTTTGTCCCGGCCTTGGCCGCCTGTGCGCCTTACCAATACAGGGGGGGCATGGCCGGCGGGGCAATGGGAGGGGTTGCCGGGGCCATACTGGACAGCCGGAACCCGTGGCGCGGCGGCGTTGTGGGTGCAACCATCGGCGCTATCGCAGGAGCAACCATTGCTGAAATCTCGTTGCAGGGGGCCAGGGAAGCTGCCTATGACGACAGACCGGTCGAGTATCGCACCAATGACGGGCGAGGGTATTATTACGCGGAGCCGATCGGCCGCGACCAACGGGAAGGATGCATGAGGGTCAGGGAAAGATACTACGAAGACGGGCAACTGGTGCGCGAAAGGGTCAAGATCGTCAGGATCGAGCCAGGTTACGCCAGGCATGATCGGGATTATCGGGACGATGACTAACAGCAATCAGCGCAAAACATGTTAACATACTGACATTCAAATGTTTTTAACTGGTTTTACTACCGTTGCGGTGTAAAATGAATACAGATAATACCGGAACTTGACACCCATTTTAGCAACCTATGCAACAACAAGGAGTCAACAGATGAAAAACAAACTTACAAGAACAATTATCAAATCATTGATCGCTGCTGTCCTGGCAGTTTCTTTAGCCGGCTGCGGCGGCGGTGGCGGCACCGGCACCACCAGCGGCAGCGGAACCCCCGGCACGTTGTCCGGCAGCGCCAAGTAACGGTTTGCACAAAGGAGAATGAAATGAAAACAATCAGTTATATCTGTAGCGCCATCAGTCTGCTTTTTGCGACATCGGCGCTGGCCCTGACACCAAACGCCCCATATACCGTCAAGCTCTCGACGGTTTCCGCCACTGGCCAGCTTACCCAAGTGGCCTCCATGCCGGAAACCGCCGACGCCAATGGCAAGGTCGCCTTCAATTTTACCGGCGTTCCCAATAACAACTCGTCACGCTTCCTCATGCTGCAAATCGTGGACAACAACGGAGCAACGGCCCGCCAAGGCATGGTAGCCGCCCCTGCCCCTGGCGGCAATGTAGCCATGGGGGTCAGTGAAGTCACCGACAAGCAGGCCAAGGCCATGCTCAAAACCATGGCCGACGCCCAAACTACCGACCCTGAGAGCGCCGTGATGATGCTCATGACCATGGTCCGTTCCGGCGCGATCTCCGACCCGGACGCCCAGGGCTTCAGCCCCATGGCAAGCGGCGCCGCAAACGCCTTTGATACTTTTATGGCCAATAATGGGGTCACGCCGACCCAGATGGCGGCGTTCCAGGCCAACCTGCTGACTGCCATGCAGGGTTATGCCGCCGAGATCAAACAATCGGTCGATGCCTCTACCCCGGCCGCCGAGGCCAGTGCGCGGGGCGACGCCATTGCTCACTTCATGGACGCCATGGTCAATGCCGGGGCCAATGCCGGTATCCCGGCCAACCTGATGCACGTTGCCTTTGATACGGCCGGCGCCGCAGCGGAAACAGCCGCCACGAGCACGACAGTCAACGCCGACGTCATCACCGCCATGAAGGCCCAGTTCCGCACCGGCACGCAGCAACGCCAGATGAGTGCCGAGATGCGCAGGTACGCCGATTCCATGCCGGTCATGGGGGCAACCACAGCCCAGACCCAGCAGTTCACCACAGCCCGCACCCAGATGGGCAGTGCCATGGTGAGTGCCCAGGAAAACTTCGAGCAGATGTACGCCGACCCGACAACCTTCCCGAGCACTGCCACGATCTCCGGCAATGAAACCGCCATGCTGACGACCATGCAGACGGCATTCAACAACTTCCAGTCGAACAGCACAACCGGCGTGGCAGCCTCCAGCACGGATATCTCGACCATGCTCGGCACCATGGCAACGCGGATGAGCGGCATGGGCGGCATGATGGGCGGCATGAACTCCGGCACGCTTGCCGGCATGGGGATCGGGATGATGACGACCGCGCCGGGCAGCACCACCACCCAGGACTGGACGGTGATGATGGTGGCCACCAATAACTTCGTGATGCCGACGCTGGCCATGAGCTACACCCCGTCCACCACAACGCTGACTACCGAGTTGACCGGCCTGGGCATCACACCGCCGACGGCACCAGTGTTCAGCACCTTTGCGGAGCCCTACAAGTCGATGCTGGAACTCCAGTATGACCTGATGCTGGCCAAACTGATCAATCTCCAGAAGGTGGCCCAGATCGGGCCTACCCCCACCCAGGCCCAGATGGCGACCATCAAGGAGGCCGATCTTGCGACCAAGGCCGCGATCATGGCCAACATCACCGGCCCTGCCGCCACCCAGAGAAACGCGCTGATGGTTTCACTGGCGCAGCCGCAAATGCTGTAATTGCCGCACTGCCCGGCGCTCTTGCCCGGCAACGGGTTGTAAAAAAGCCCCCTTTCCGACGAAAGGGGGCTTTTGCGTTCATCAAAACCTTGAATCAAAAAAATACATCACACAAGGGGTGTTTCAATAACAAGTTCTTTGATTTCGCTCTGTTGCTCTGTTGCTCCGTGTTTCAAATGCTTTTTGTCTGTTCATAGCTTCAGGAATAACCGCAATCCCCAGTAGCACACCATGCCGACCAGGACCGTCCCTGCCAGGGAACGGGTCTTCAGGGCAAACAGCAGGGTCGGCAAAGCGGCCCATAATTCCGGCTTGCCCAACACGACCAGACGCGGCGAGGCCTGGGTAAAGAGTGCCGGCGCGATCAGGGCGCTCAGGATGGCGGCGGGGATCATCTCCAGCCATTCCCCCAGCCAGGCGGGCAATTGCCGGCGGGAGAGCAGCACCAGTGGCAGCATGCGCGGCAGGTAGGTGACCGCACCCATGGCCAGGAACAGGATCAGCAGGTCATGCCCGTTCAAGCACCCTCCCCTGTCGCCCCATGACCCGTCTCAGGCAAAAACCGAAGGTGGCGGCGAGACATGAAGCCACCATGATGTAGGCGTTGCCCGGCAGCCAGAGATACGCGATCACGGAACAGACCCCGGCCACGAAAGCCGTGGCCACAAAGGCCGGACCCCGCAACTGGAAGACCAGCAGGCAGATGAACATGCCGGTCAGGGCGTAATCGATCCCCAGGGCGCCGGCCGGGATGAACTCCCCCAGAAAGGCGCCGAGCACCGTGCTCAAGATCCAGGTGAGGTTGGCGGTGTGGTTGAGAACCAGGGCGCTACGCCGATCCCACCCCCCCTGGTTGAAACGGGCCATGTTGACGCCAAAGCTCTCATCCGTGACCCCATAGGCGAACAGTGCCAGGAAACGGCGCGACACCCCAGGGAAATGAACCGACAGGGCCGAACTCATCAACAGGTGGCGCAGGTTGACCATGAAGGTGGTAGCCACGATAGTTGCCATGGACGCGCCGCTACCCAGCATGGCTATGGCAATGAACTGGGAGCCGCCGGCAAACACCAGGAGCGACATCAGCCCGGTCTGCCATGGTGCCAGCCCGCACTTTTGCGCCAGCACCCCCAAGGAAAGGCCTATGGGGAAATAACCGAGGCAGATGGGCCAGGCCGCGCCCAAGCCGGCGGTCATGATGCCTTTTTTAAATGGAGACCTTGTCATTTACTGACAGCTGCCAGGCGGACGTTGAGAAACACCGAGGCGAGAACAATGGACATGCCTAGCCCCTGCATAGGGGAAATACGCTCGTGCAGCACCAGCGCGATGCAGGCGAGCGACAGGATCGGCACCATCAGGGCGCAGTTGGATGACCGCCCGGTGGGGATCATGCGCAGGGCGCGATTCCAGAAGATGAATGCCAGGGCGGTCGGGAAGACGCCCAGATAAAGCAGTAGCCACATCTGTGCCGGTTCCGGCTGCCACTGCATCGGATAAAATGGGAGCAGGCCCAGCAGAAACAGCAGCCCGAACAGGTTGAAGAGAAACATGCCCGTGGTTACCGAAAAGGAGGCATGTTTGATCAGCACACAGAACAGCGCGAAGCTGAGCGCCGTACCCAGTGCCACCAACACCCCCATGGAAAGCCGCACATCCCCCAGGCCACCTCCGGCGACAACCAGCAGGCAGACCCCGCAAAATCCGAGCAGCACGCAGACGATGGCCCGCCAGTCGGACTTTTCCCGGAACAGGGACCACGACAGCACCAGCATCATCAGGGGATAGGTGTAATGCAGGATCACTGCCTGGCTGGCCGGGATCAGCTCATAGGTCCGCAGGCAGAGGATCTGCTGCACCCCCAGGCCGATCATGCCCGCCAGGGGAAAAAAGAACGGGCGCTGGCGGAGCTCCGCAACAATGGTATGCAGGCGGCGCTCCCAGGCCAGGTACCCCAGCAGGGCCAGCGTGGCAAAGATCCCCATCCAGACCACCACCGAGTAGCTGTTCAGGCTGGTCACCGCCACCTTGAATCCCGTACCAAGGGTGGCGAACATGGCCACTGCCAGCAGGGCGAAAATGGTTCCTTTGATCGATTCAGTCATAAGGGTATACATATTTCCAGATTTATTGGCGATTGAACAGCAAAAAAGACCTGCTTTTGGGCAAGAATAAGAACTTGTCCGTAAATAACTTTGGTCAGGTATCGCGTCCGAATTTGCGGCAGATTTTTCTGACCTGATTGAGTAAAACCACAGGCGTAGCAGGGCTACGTCGAGGATTTTACGATTGAAGGGCAGGGAAAGATGCCCCGAAGACGGAATGCGAGACCGCAAAGCTTATTTGCGGATAAGTTCTAAGTATCATGTAGGCCGGATGAAGCGTAGCGCATCCGGCAGTTGGCGTGGCTATTGCAAAAATGCCGGAACCGCTGCGCTTGTTCCGGCCTACGAAGAAATAGATGTTACAAGCTACTATACTACAGCACCGAAAAACCTGCCGACGCCGGCAGTGATCCCCATTGCAAGGGCTCCCCAAAAGGCGACGCGCATTGCGCCCCTGGCAATGGGTGCTCCGCCTGCATACGATGCTGTTCCTCCGAGAGCGACTAAAGTGACGAGTGCCGTCAGGGACGAGACTTCGGCAATCCAGGCCGATGGTGCCAGCAATGCCGTCGCTATCGGAATGACCGCACCGGCAATGAATGAGATTGCCGATGCGATTGCAGCCTGGATTGGCCGTGCCCGCAGGGCTTCCGTAATGCCGAGTTCATCCCGGGCATGGGCCCCCAGGGCATCTTCCGCCATGAGACTTTCCGCTACGGCCCGTGCCAACGGTTGATCCAGCCCCCTGCTGACGTAAATCGAGGTCAACTCCTCCAACTCACGTTCCGGCTCCAGTGCCAGTTCCAGTTTTTCCCTCTCGATATCCGCTGTCTCGGTATCAGCCTGCGACTGCACCGAGACATACTCCCCTGCCGCCATGGACATGGCGCCTGCCACCAGACCGGCAATACCAGCCAGCAGCACACTCCCCTTAGCCGCACCGCCGGCGGCAACGCCGACCACCAGGCTGGCAACCGAGATAGTGCCGTCATTCGCCCCCAGCACGGCCGCGCGAAGCCAGCCGATTCTGCTCGATCTGTGAAACTCCCTGTGAATGTGCGGCACTAAACAATTCTCCTTTGGCCCCAATGTTCCACAACTGTTAATTGGCCGGATTCGCCGGAATATCACCTTGAGCTGGTAGTTCCGGCATTTCGCTGTTTCTCAGGCATGTTCCGATGGAACCCTTTTGGCAGATACTTCTGTCAGTCCAGATGGCGCCGTCAAGAACGGCTTGCTCCAGATTCGCCGCGGTCATGGCAGACAGGAAGAAGCTCGCCATTTTCAGGTTTGCTCCGGTAAAATCGACACGTTCGAGATTGGAATTGGACATATCGGCGCGCTCAAGATCTGAGCCTCTCATATCCGCACCTTTCAGGTTGCAACCGCTCAGGTCCAAGCCAACAAGATTGAGGCCGCTCATATTCCTGCCAGAGAGGTTTCGACCGGATTTCAAAATTTCCGTGATCTGCTTGAAAGACAACTTTTCGCCCGGTTTCAGTTCGTTTAAAGTTGAATTTTTCATCTCAGGCACGGTTGTTGGCGCATCCACAGACAATGTGGCCGTACCGGTCGGGTTAGGGTAGACGTTGCCATCCTGGGCCAAGGCGTGAGATGCTGTCAGAAACAGGCCGATAGTCACTAAAATCTGGCATAACATAATGTTTACTCTCGATTTAAGTGTCATTTGATGCCCCTTTTGGATTGATTTTCCGCCAAAACATTTGCATTCATCTTGTCAGCGCCCCCTCAGGTGCCCTGTGCAATTCATCATTCAGAGAGTTTATGAGAAAATCCAGGTCGAAGCAACAATTGATCAGCTGATGTAAAAATATGCTTGCGGATCAGCATGGTGCTGACCAGCGATGTCAAGCCAGAAGCCGCAAAGATCATCGTCAGGACGACAAACTGGTAGATCGCGGCGTAAATCGGGCGCGAGCCGGACAGCAGCATTCCCGCCATCAGGCCCGGAATCCAGACAATTCCAAGAGAGCGGAGAGAATCTATGGCGGGAATGAGGCTGGTCTCGAATGACGCTTGTATGTAAGGAGCGATACTCTGCCTGGGGCTGGCTCCCAGTGCCAAGGCGGTTTCGATTTCACCCACATGCGCCAGGACATCGGAGTGAAATCGGTTCAGCACCAGACCATTGGTGTTCATGGCATTGGCGATCAGCATGCTGCCCACCGGGATCAGCGATGTGATGGCCGTGTCAATGACTCCCAGCCATGTCATGATTGCGATCACTGATCCGGCGCCACACGCAATCGAATAGGTAGAGACCAGATACGAACCGGGTATACCCTTGGCACGTTTTGTCGAAATGGCGCCTGCAGCCAGGATCATTGCCCCAAGCAGGAACGCGCCGGTCCAGCGAGGGCCTTGAAGCAGCACCACCAACACCGAACCGACAGCAATAATCTGCACCAATCCGCGAACCAATGCGACTGCAGCTTCGGCCTCCAAATGAACCTTCCGCCCGCGGGCCAACAGCACGACAGCAAAGGCGAGCAAGGCAGCCACGGCAGATTGACCCAAGCCCAGTTGCAGTTGGTCGGTAAATACCCGGTTAAGCATGCAGCACCTCTTGAACACTTCCGGCCTTGATGACCCGGCCCCCTTCCAGCATCATCACACCCGTGGCCATACGCGCGGCTTGCGCGACGTCGTGTGTGACCATGACGCAGGTAAGGGAGCGTTCACGGATGATGCTGTGAATCAAATCCTCCACCCCAATTTTGCTCGTCTCATCCAGCGCGGAAGTAGGCTCGTCCAGCAGCAGCACGGTGGGAGTATTGGCAAGGGCACGGGCAATGGAGATCCGCTGCGCCTCGCCACCGGAAAGGTTGGCAACGTCCCGGGCCAGATAACCGGGAAGGCCGACCCTGGCGAGCAGTTCTTGGGCAAGGCCCTCGGCAAGCTCCTCGCCACGCTGTCTCGGCCCAAAGCCGAGGTTTTCATACACGGTCCCTGGGAAGAGAAAGGCGCGTTGAGTGACCATGCCCACCTTACGGCGCAGTTCGCAAGGCGGAATTTGACGATAATCGACGCCTTCCAGCAAGACGGTCCCGGAGGTTGGTTCATCCAGACGGTTCAGAAGCCGCAGGAAGGAGCTTTTGCCCGAGCCGCTGGAACCGACCACGGCAAGAAATTCGCCAGACCTGATTTCAACGTCAATGTTGTCGACAAGCCGGCGATCTCCAACACTGCGGGTAAGGTGATCGGTCCTCAATACTACCGGCAAATCAGGCATTGCGAGAAATCCTTCCGAGAATAATTGCTAACTTCAATGAATAACGTGATAACGGGCCAGTCGTTGACCTGCCGGGGTTTTCGGGCAGGTCAAATGGTTTGGTTGGGTACCTTTCTTTCCACTTCAATTTTTAAAATTGGAATAGCGAGTCGATACTTCTACTCCCTTCCTATTTCTGGTAAATCAGATATGGATCTTTAATAAACTCATCCATCTGCCATTCAGGCAGACATCTTGTGTACATTAGAATCTGGTCAAGCAAAGAATCGTGGCAGATGCCGTCTTTATAAAGTTGCAATCCAACAGGTTGGCCAGGAGGTGCCCAACGAATCCCCTCTGCGCTTAATTTGCCATCAATATCCATTCCGAAGAGACAAAATGGGCCGAGATAATCAAAGGGTGTATCAACAATAAACTCCCCCTGTCTGCTGCCATTTATTCGCAAGGAAAATGCATCATTATTCCAAGATGTAAATATACAAAAATATTGGTTTGAAGGTAGCGGTTCAGATGTACAAACATAATGCTTGCCCAATGCATCATAAACTCTTAGAGAGATAGAATTGTTATTGTTTAATATTATACTAATTCTGTTTGCATCAATGTTACCTATCATATCTAATAGCATCATGTTTGGTGATTTTGAGCCAGTCTGCCAACAGACAAGGATTGTACCAGCCTTGACCATGTCGGTTGATGACTCAAGAACCACTTTTATTCCTGCTCCAACAAGCTCGTTTGTCACAATATTTAGCACTTTTGTGCATATTGCAACTTGACCAAGTTTCAAACTATTAGTTTCTCTCTTTGATATTTCTTCAATTATTAAATCGACTTTGTTTTCGATAGTAGGCAGTAGCTCTACCTTTTGGGCAATTCTCTCGATTTTGTGGTCAAAGGATTGTAAATGCGTAATAAGTCTTTGCACGTTATTCTTGATAATGTTTGCAGCTTCTCCATCGCCTTGTAAAATTTCTAACAAATTATTTTGACCTTCAATAATTTCTTTGTGCCTGTTGTGATCTAGCCATCTAGTAAAATCATCAATTGAAGCGTCCTTCTTTTCTATTTTAGTCGATCTGAAATATCCAAGAAGGCTCACCAAAAGGCCTACTCCGATACCTGAAGCGCCATGATCCAGTAATTTCATTAATTCATTTATTGGCATCGATTAGTCTCCGATGAAATATTGGGATTTCACGATTCTCCCCAAATTGAACATTTATTCAGGAACTATCTTTACTCGCTTAACAATCTCAATCTAAAAAGCTTCTTAGCCAGATTGTAGATATCATCTTTGGCTCCATCACGGCGAATACCAACGGCAACAATAACTACTACAATATCATTGCCTCTGACCTGATAAATGATGCGGTAACGTTGCCCAACAGCCCTTATACTGCGAAACCCTGCCAATTCGCTTAGCAATGCCTTGCCCTGTTTTTCCTGATCTTCAGCCAGGCGATCAATTACCGCTCCGATTTTCTCCCGGATGCGGCGATCCGAAATATCCGACAAGAGCTTCAATGCTGTTGGTGTCAGCAGAATCTGCCACTTCACAGACCAAGCTCCTGTTTGGCATCCTGCCAGGGGATGAGTTTGCCCGAATCCATTTCCAGTATGCTCTGACGCAATTGAGCCATCAGTTCTTTATCACCCATAACTTCCAGAGTCTCAGAAATAGCTTCGTACAATTCCCACGGCAACACCGCCAACACCGGCTTGCCACGGCGAGTGATTTCCAGAACATCAGGCTGTCCGTCGTGGAAAAGGGTTTCCGGCAGGGACGTAAGCTGTTTTCGTGCTTCCATAATTGACAATGTGTGTGGCATGGCAACCTCCTTACCTGTACTCATAAAAGTACATTTAAGCGTTAACATAGTCAAGGGCGGATTGCTTTTCTGGGTTTGTCTTCAAGGTGTGACGTAAACCCCGATCATGCCACCCAGTCGCCATCCTCTTCTGTGGGCGCAAAGCCCCGGCGCATGGGGTTTTTCATCACCACGCGCGGGTCCAGGGCGGCATGCCTGGGACGTTATTTATGGAAATAATCTTGTCCCTGTGCAGCTCTTTGAGCTACAATGTAGCTCAAAGGAGAAAATATTATGTTAACAACCCATAACGCTGTTGTCCGAGCGAGAATTGACGAAAATATTAAAATTGAGGCGGAGGCAGTGCTCGCTTCTATTGGCCTTACAGCCTCTGATGCTTTCCGCATGCTGATGATGCGCATTGCAAAAGAAAAAAGGCTACCGTTTGCGCCGCTTGTCCCCAATAAAGAAACCATTGCGGCGATGAAGGCCGCGCGACGTGGTGAGCTTGTTGCCGTTGGCTCCGCAGATAACCTTCTTGAGATGCTAAATGAGGGAGATTAGATATGTCGGTCGCTTCAAGCGCGACTACAAACGCGAAAAATCCGGACGGCATGGGAAAACACTTGATGTCGCCTTGATGGATGTTGTGCGACTGCTTGCCGCTGACGAGATCTTGCCACGCCGTAACTTCGATCATCCGCTCTCTGGTGATTGGGCCGATCACAGAGATTGCCACATTAAACCTGATTTGATCTTGATTTACCGGAAACCGGATGACGATTATCTCGATTTAGTTCGTCTTGGTTCTCATAGTGAAATCGGGCTTTGATCACAGTTCATCAACTAATCAACATCATTGCCTCTTCGTCTTCTGAAAATTATCATCGTGAAGAATCCTTCCGAGAATAATTGTCAACGTCAATGAATAACGTGATACGGCAGCACCGGTTGGCGGTGGAGAAGCCCCCGCTAACCGGTGCTGCCGTTTCTTGGACATTCGTAGTTTTCTCTGTATTGTTGATGGCTTGCCGTGATGGTTCTTCCAAGATTGTAGGCATGGCGGGGGGAACATGAGAAGCTATTACGGGTATTTCATGGATGTATGCAGCACTCGGAGAATAATTAGCTGCTCACGCTGTACAGTATAAATGACGATATACGGGAGGCCGGCAATAACAAG
>Ga0172380_10006182_pt1 | contig 14062 bp, 15 predicted proteins | sample Leawe162metaG_FD_119747 | JGI IMG/M metagenome (GOLD analysis project Ga0172380, IMG submission 119747) | Leachate microbial communities from a municipal landfill in Southern Ontario, Canada - Leachate well 162 metaG | ecosystem: Engineered > Solid waste > Landfill > Unclassified | place... | reverse complement strand
CGCGGCAAGCTGTCGGCTTGGCGCGCCCGCCGCGGCAATCTTACCCGCCACTGTCGGCGGCGCCGGAACCGAAACGAGCTCCGGTGGCGGTGCTGCCGGCACTGGAGGCAATTCGGTGCCCGGCTGGCTGGGCGCAGCCGGCTCGATCGTCGCCGGCGGCGGGACCGCTACCGACACGATGGCAGGCGGAGGCGGGGAAGGCTTAAACACGTCCCGCGCCATCGGCAGCCAATGGTCGGACAGCTGCAGGAGCGCGTAGACGACAAGCGCCAAAGCGACAAAGATCCAGGTACCGCGACCAAAACGCCGCGTCGGGTTGCCTTTCGGCAAGGCTCGCACTTCCTTGGGCAAGGGCCCGGCGCCTGGTTGCGCCAGGCGCGCATCGAGATCCCGCAGCATTTTGTTGATCAGGCTCATCGCTTCTCGATCTCAACCAAAAAAAGGAGGGCTCCACCAGCTGCCGCCGCTGACACCCTCGGTGTCGCGCGCAGCGGCGTTCACGTGACGCGCCGCCACTGCCGCCTCCCCCTCCCCATAGGCCGCAAGCAGAGCCTTGTTGGCGAGGATATTCACCAGGCGCGGCAGGCCCTGGGAATAGCGATGCAGGCGCGCCAAGGCCGCGCTCGAAAACAGGCGACCGCCGCCATAACCGGCAACCTTCAGCCTGTGCTCCACATAGGACTCCAGCTCGTCCTGACGCAGGCCCTTCAATTCGTAATGGAAGGCGATACGTTGCGACAGCTGCCGCACCGAAGGATCGGCAAGCTTGCGATTGAGCTCCGGTTGGCCAAAGAGCACAAGGTGCAGCAGCTTGCGTTTTTCCGTCTCGAGATTGGATAGCAGGCGCAGGGCTTCCAGGCTCTCGAGGGGCGCGCTCTGCGCCTCGTCCACACAGAAGACCACCTTCTTCCCCGCTCGCGCCAGGTCGAGCAAGCGCTTGTTGATGTGCTTGGCCAACTGTGCCTGCTGCTGGGCGGAATCGAGCTTGAGACCGAGTTCGTCGGCGACCGCCAGCAGCAACGCCGTCGGCTGCAGCGACGGGTTGTGCAGGTAAGCAGTGAAATATTTGTCGCCCAGGGTGGCGAGAAAGCGGCGGCAGAGCAAGGTCTTGCCGGCGCCGACCGGGCCGGTGATCTTGATGAAGCCCTCGCCGCTATTCAGCGCCACCACCAGCGTATTGAGCGCTTCCTGGTGCGACGCCGTGGCGAAGGCATAAGAAGTATCCGGGGTAATCCCGAATGGCCTCTCGTTTAGCCCGAAGTGCACGCGGTACAAGTCAGCGTCCCGACTGCCACAAATCCGGCGACCGAGCATGGCGCGGGTCCAGTTCCTGGATACGGTCCTGGACATCCAGCAGATCATCCCTGGCGAACTTGTCGTTGTTGATGATGGTCGGTTTCATCAGAATCACCATTTCGCTCTTGCTATAGCCGGAGGTGCGCTGCCCTAAGAGGGCGCCGACCACCGGCGTATCACCCAAGCCGGGCAACTGCGATCTGTCCTGCTGCTGCTTTTGCCGCATCAGGCCACCTATGGCGACAATGTTGCCATCGCGGACCCTGACGATGCTATCGGTCTCATTGATGGTCGATGACGCCAATGGCAGCTTGAATATACCCTGGGCGCCCAAGTCGATTATCTTCTGCGCGTCCGTTACCGATGATACCGCAGGGTGGACGTGCAAGATGATATTGCCTTCGTCATCAACCTGCGGCGTCACATCGAGGGAAATGCCGGAAAAATAGGGCTGCAGGGTCAGGCTGGGTGCCGTCCCAGGCGTCGTCGTCGTGGCCGTCGTACCGCCGCTGACGTTGGTGATGAACAGTTCGTCGGTGCCGACCTTGAGCAGGGCTTTCTGGTTGTTGAGGGTGGCGATGCGCGGGCTGGAGAGAACGGCGACGTCACCCTGGGTTTCGAGGAAGGAGACCAGCGCCGCGAAGTTGCTCGTCTGGAAGGCCAGGCCGATAAACCCCTGACCGAGCGCCGACGCGGTAACGGCGCCGAAAGCCCCCGGGATGACGCTCACGGCGGCGTCGGCGATGGTGTTCGGGCCTGAGGCGGCGCGTGTCGTCAGCGTCGTGCCGGGGGTGACGACGCCACCTTGGAGGAGCAAGGGATTGTGCCCATTGAGCGACGGCGTCGGCGTGCCGAAGAGGGACCAGTTGATGCCCGACTGCGCAGCGCGGTTCAGCGTCACCTCGATGATCTTGGCCTCGAGCATGACCTGCCGTTCCACCACGACCTGGGTGGCTTTCAGGTAAGCCTCGACGTTGCGCATGTCGCCGGGAAACGCCCGCACGACGACGACGCCGGACATCTGATTGACGATTACCTGGCGCCCGTCGGCATTACCCACGATGGCTTTCAGTGCCGCCGCAAAATCTCGCCAAAAGTCCGAATCGGAACTCATACTCACGCGGCTGGTATCCGTCGAGCGCGAGCCACTGTTGCCGCCACTACTACTAGTGCCGCTGCCACTACTAGTGCCGCTGCCACCACTAGTGCCAGAGCTACTGCCACTGCCACCACTGCCGCCACTGCCAGCGCTACTGCCACCGCCACCGCTACTGCCGGAGGCACCTCCCCCGGGCTGGCCGGCGCTGACCGAACTGGAGGTCACGCGCAGGTCACTGCTGCCTTGGCGGCTGCCGGACAGATAGTTGATCTGGAAGACGCGAGACTGCAGGGTGTTCGGCTGGATGAAGATGCGCGTGCCTTGTATCTTGTAATCATAGCCGTGCAACTCACGGATGGATTCGAGGGCCTCGAGCAAGGTCACGTCCTTGAGATTGACGGTGATCTTGCCGGCTATCTCCGGTGGCAACAACATGCTGTAGCGCGTGCCGCTGACGAGCGCCATGAATACCTGCGGCGCAGGGGCATCGACCACCGATAAGTCAAAGCGCGCTTCGGGGCTCTTCGTCGCTCGCGGCGGAGCGATCTGCAGGGGCGGCATCAGCTCTCTGTCTATGGTCTCCACCGGCGGCTTGCGTTCGGTCGCGGCACGCGTCAGTTCGGCGTTGATGCGATCGAAGGCAAGCCCTGTCGGCTGCTGCGGTGGCGTCGCGCACGCGGCCAGGCCGAGCAACGCCGCTGCCAGCACGGCGCGCGCAGCGCCTCCCCGCGGGGCCAGCAGGGCGCTCATTGATTGGCCCTTGGCGCCGGCTTGGGCGGGTCGGCTGCCGGCGTCTTCTTTCCCGCTGCGGGTGTGAGCCGGAGCACCTCCCTGCCTTGCGGTCCCTGCAGCACGGCTTCGCTGTCGCTGAGCTTGACCAGTCGCGCTTCGCCGATCTTGCCGCCCAGTTCCACGGACACGCCGTTGATCACAGCGATCGGCTTACCCTTGCGGTGCAGGATGATCGTCTGCAGGCCGTTGGCCGCTGGCTTCGCCGCGGGACCGGACGCCGCCGGCGCGGCATCGAGAGCCGACGGCGGGCGCATGGGATCGTTCAGCGCCGACTGTCCGGCCGCAGGCGCGGCGCCGCCCATGGCGAGGGCGGCGATCAGCAGGCTTTGGCCGAGGCTCAGACGATCAACCATTGTCTGTTCAAGCTCAAGGTGAACACGGTCAGCGTCATCACGTTGCGCGGGTATTGCTCCGCCGCCACGTTGAGCTTGTTCCACAGGATGCGATTGGGCATGCCTTCTAGTTGTTCGAGGTAGAGCAGCAGGTCGTTGTAGCTGCCGGCGATGCGGATCTCGATGCCGTGCTTGTAGAGATTCGGCAGGGGGTCGTTCAGTGCGGCGCCCGCCTTGCCGTCCTTCTTCTCCTCGCCGCGTTCGATCAGCAGCGTCGGCGGCAGGGTTCGCAGCGCCAGCAGTTCCAGCTTGGAGTTCTTCGTCAGCAGGGATTCGAGGAAAGCCTGCATGCGTTCCGGCGCCACCAGGGTGCTGGACAGCTCGCGCAGCCGGCTATCGAGCTTTGCCGCCGCCTCGCGGTTGCGCGCCAGGTCTGCATTGCGGACGGCATCGGGATCCTTGAGCCGGGCGCGCTGTTCCAGCAGTTGAGCCTGCGCCGTGCTCAGATCGGCGGCCGCTTGCTTGCTCGTCTTGGCAGCGGCGGCAGCACGCAGCAGTTGCGGTTCGACCAGCAAGGAGTAACCGAGGAAGCCGAGCGCAAGCAGCGCAGCGGCGGCGATGATGGCTCTCTCGCGCCGCGCCAGCGCATCGAACCGAGCTGCCAGGCTGAGCCATTTTGCCTTCATGGCTTCGCCGTCCCGGCAGGGCGAGCAGCAGCCGGTTGTGGCATTTCCGCGGCCGCAGAGCCGACGCCCGCGGCCGCTTTCGGTGCGTTGGCAACGGGGGCGGGCGTAGCGCTGGGCATCAAAGCGAACTCGACGTAGCTGGGTTTCTCCTGAACGCCGGCGACAGACGGTTTGGTCTTGTCCACTGCCGGCTGATGGATGTCCAGCGACGCAAAACTGCGGCCCTTGAAGGCAGGCTCGGCGTTGAGTCGGCGTATGTACTCAGGCAGCGCCGCGGCTTGCAGCATGCGCCCGTGGATCTCCATTTCACGTCCGCCACCCTCGATGGTAAAGCCCGTCAGCCAGAGGCCGCCGGGCGTCTGCCGGGCGAGGCTTTGGAGAAATTGCGCAAAGCCGTCGGTGTTGCCGAGGGTGCCGCGATCGAGGTAGGCAAAGATCTCCTGGCGCGCCCGCAGCAGGGCCTGAGAGGCAGCCAGTTCGGCCGCCAGCTTGTCGTTTGAAGCGCGCTCCGCCAGGGTCTTGGTCACGGCCAGCAACTCCTCCTGGGCAGCCTTGAGCGCTGCAGTCTGCTCGGCGGCGAGGCGCGCCTTGCCGTCCGCATCAGCGTGGGCCCAGACGTAGGTCACCAACACTGCAGCGAACAACAGGGCGCTGACCGTGGCCAGCGACACGGCAGTGAGCAGTTCGCGCGCCTTGCGCAGACCCGGATGGAGCAGGTTGATCTGTTGGCTCATGGGTTTCGCTCATGCCGCCGCATCGCGCAGCGCCGCACCCAGCACCTTGAGGCACTGGCTCTGCCGCATCGGCTCGGCCAGGGCCTGAATCGCCGGAAAATCGAGCACCGTGCCCAAGTCCAGAACCTCGACCGGCAGCGGCAGTTGCTCGCGCAGATAGGCGAGCAGGGCCTCCATTTCCGGGACTGGCGAAACCAGCAAGCGCTTGAGGGTGATGTGGCCGTATTGCCGGTCGAAGTTATCGAGCGAGCGCTGCGCCTCGAGCACGATGCGCTCAAACAAGGCGGCACGGGTATCCGCCGTCATGTCCGTGAATTGCGCCAAGGGCAGATTGACGTGACGGGATGCGTATAGCTCGCCGGCAAAGGTGAAGGTCATCAGACCGCCGTTGTCGTCGAAGGCGAGCAAGGCCAGGCCACGGTTCTCCTCCTCGAACAGGGCGGAGATATTGCGCTGGGCGAGCTCCGGGATGTCGATGGCTTCGAGCGCCAACTTGGCGGCGTCGAAGGCGGCCACGCGCGGCGCCAGCAGGGTATTGTCGGCAGCGACCGCAAAAGCCTGCTTGGCCCTGCCCGCCATGCTTTGGTCGGCCGGAATGGGCAGCATGTCGATGCTCGCCGACTCGGCCGGGAACCGGAGCATGTCATTGATCTGCCAGCGCAGCGCCTCTTTGACCTCGGTGTCCGGGACATTCGGCGGCTCGATCTGAAGCATCTGGTATTCGCCTTCACGCAGCAGCGCCGTGCAGTGATAGTGACCCAGCTTGAAATCCTTGCGCAGCGCCTGCAGCGCCGCCTTGTCATCCTCCCCGCGCGGGCACTAGTCGAGCAACAACACCTCCGGTTTGCCTTGCGCAGGCCGGCGGACGTGGGCGAAATCCAGCCTGTCCGTGCTGTAAGCCACGGCCAGCCAGCCCTCGCGCAGTTTTGGACGCAGAAATGGCAACATCCGCATCCCTATAGTCTTGCTAGCATTCTATTGAGCCCATTTGGAACAGGCATACAGTCCGCCCATATTTCAGGACTATATCGTTGGCAAGAACACGGGGATAGGCAGAGTTGGGCTGGTGATTAGGCCTATTTCTGCTCTATGGCGGGCGCTAGAAGGCCGTTGGCGAGCGTCGCACAGGGCATCCGCGCAACGCCTGCAATGAAGGACCATGGTGTCTGCCAGGACAGTATAATCAGCGAAAGCTTGGTTAGAGTAAGCGACCGATGGCAAATCTCGTCAAAGTACCCCCGTCCCTGATCAGGCTTGATGAACCGATACCCTATTCGATCTACGACGACAAAGGGACGTTGCTGTTGATGGCGGGATTCACGATCCAGAAGCAAAGCCATTTGGACTTTCTGCTGGAAAAGGGGTTCTACTACGACCGGCGTACGAATCCGCTCAGGCCCAAAGTCCGCCCCCTGATCAAGCTCGAAGAACACGACAGCTTCGACATGCTCGACCAGTTGAAGTTACGGCTGACGCGGCTTCTGCACAACCTCAGCCGCCGCCGCGGGGGCGAGTATTTCGTCGCGCAAGTCGAAGATATCGCGCTGACGCTGATGGGAGCCTGCGCCCACAGCAACAATCCTGCGCTTGCCTGCCTGCACCTGGACTTCCACAGCTCCTACGGGATCGTGCATCACCTGAAGACGGCGGTCCTGTGCGAATTGATCGGCAAGAAGCTCGGCATCGGCGATGCTGCCCGTAAAACCCTGGTCCAGGCGGCCCTGACCCATGACCTGGGCCTGATCGACATCCAGGACATACTCGATCGCCAAACGCAGCCCATGACCGCGCAACAGGTCGAGCGCATCCGCAGCCATCCCGCCGACAGTTGCCGTCTCTTAGAACAAAATGGCGTGCGCGACCCGACCTGGCTAGACACCGTGCTGCATCATCACGAGCGCATCGATGGCTCGGGCTATCCAAATCAGTTGGCCGAGGATGCGATCAAGCTGCCGGCGCGGGTGCTGGCGGTCGCCGACGTATACAGTGCGATGATCCGCGCGCGGCCGCACCGCAAGGCCTGGCGGTCCCAGGATGCGATGCGGACAATCATGCTCGAAGAAGACACCAAGATCGATTGGCGGATCGTCCAGGCGATGATCAAGGCCGTCGGAATGTTTCCGCCAGGGGCCATCGTCAAGCTCGTCACGGGGAAGATCGGCGTCGTCAAGGAACCCACGCAGCACATCGCCTGCCCCATCGTCTATAGCTTCATGAGGCCCGACGGCACGCCCATGCTGACGCCGATCTACCGCGACACCTCGGACAGCCAGCACAGCGTCTGCGACATCGTGCTTTTCCTGGAGTATCGCCGTTACATTCCCCTGATTCGTGGACTTTGGCGCCGCGCGCCGCTGGTCCCCGTCGCAGTTGCCGTGGGCCGATAGCGCAATGTTCGCTTGGGATGACAGCTATTCCGTCGGTGACACCGACCTTGACGCACAGCATTTGAAGATCGTCGGCATACTCAACGAGCTCTACGCGCTGTTGCAGAAAACCACGCTGGCGCCTCGCGGCGAACCCGTGCAGCGGCTGTTCCAGAACCTGACCCAGCATATCGTCTCCCACTTCGCTTTTGAAGAGGAAATGCTGGTCAGGGTGGGTTACCCGGACGTCCTCATCGCGCAACACAGGAAGGAACACGACAGCTTCATCGACCACATCCGCCGTTTCCATCAGGCACTGGAAAGCGGTGACCGCCGAGCCCTGGAGGAGATGCTGCCCTACCTCTACGGCCCCTGGCTGATCAACCACATCTGCGGTACCGACCATCAGTACATCCCCTACCTGAAGGCAGCAGAGCATTAGTCGGTCTTGACGGGAGCAGGAGGGGACGGGAGAATGCCGCGATCAAACATCTTTTGCACTGCCAGAATTTCTTTAAGGAGATGAGCAATGGGGTTGATACACTGGGGCAGTGCACTGCAGGTCGGCCACACGGCCATGGATGCGCAGCACGAGAAGCTGGTGGGCCTGCTCAACGCGCTCGACACCGCCGTCAAGCAGGACAACGTCAAGAAGGTCATCGGCAACATCTTCTACGAGCTCAACGAGTACACGTTTTCGCACTTCATCATGGAAGAACGCCTGATGCATACCCACGCCTACCCCGATCAAGCCAATCACATTCGGGCGCATACCCAGCTGAAAACCAACGTCGAGAAATATCAGGAAGACCTCGCCGCCGGTAACCCCGCCCTCACCCTGGAAGTGATGGGCTTCCTCGCGGATTGGTGGTCCAATCACATCATGGTCACGGACAGAGCGCTGGGCGCATTCCTCGCCAGCAAGAACCTTACGTAAGCCGGGCGTTGCATTGATTGACATGGTCTGGACACCAGACCATGCCAATGCAAGAAGGCATACAGAAGAGCCCGTGACGTGGCAACTCGGCGCTTGGCCATCGGCAGGTTGCGCAGAGAATTTCGGCGATGCAACAACTGCGCGGAAACCAGGACGACCACGCAAGAAGCCAGAAGCCCGTTCAAGTACCGATGGCGGTGAAGCTGGCGTGCGTCGAATTCTTGCCGTTTACCTCGCACGTCCTGGTAGCACCCTTGGTGAGAGCAGCCCCCGCATCGGCCGTAATCGAGTAATCTGTTGGCAGGCCACTTGTCAAGAGGGTCCCGGCGTTATCGCATATGGTGACCGCTGTTCCTTGAGGTGTATTTAACTGCATCGTCGCATAGTTTGTCGCTTCGGCCGAACTCAATGCGCCAGCCACACCGTCGGTCGCGGCCTGAGACGCATCACTGCGAAGATCCATGAACTTGGGCAGCGCCGTCGCCGCGAGGATGCCCAGGATGACGATCACCACCACCAGTTCGATCAGGGTAAAGCCTTTTTCACTCTTATTCATGAAACACACCTCCTCAAGATATTAACAACCTACTGTGGACACGACTGAAATCTGTGCGGGCACGTAGGCCGAAGCGGCCTGCGTGTAGACGAACTGACAATTGTTGGCGTCAGGCGCGTTCTGCACCTGGAAAGTCGTTGTGGTGCCGAAGAACACCGCGCCATAGCCTTCGTTCTGCAGGTCGGCGGGGCTGGGGTTGAACACCGTGGACAGCCCTGCCGCCGCGACGATGCCGGGATTGCTGCCAGCGGGGGCGGGGATGGCGGTGCTCGCCGGATAACCGAAGACGGTGGCGATCAGACCACCCTCGGCGCATACCGAACCGGGGGCTGTCGCCGTGCCCGGCCGATTGTTGGCGACGCCGCCGACGGCGCAGGCGACGCCATCGGGCTCGCCCGCGCGGGTCAGGATCGCCGCATGCACCAGCGCCGCCGCCGCCGCCACCGAACCGCGCGCGGCGTTCAGCTTGGCCACCCGCGCGTCGCGCTGCAAAGCGATGAAGCGCGGCAGCGCCACCGCGGCGAGAATGCCGATGATGGTGATGACGATCACCAGTTCGATCAGGGTGAATCCCCTCCGCGCTTCATCGTGGCGGATCAACAGCCGGCTCCTGCGTGCGTGGAAAGGCGTGACATTACGAATGATATACGAGCATTGTGGTCTTTCGGTAGAACATATCGAGTGATTAGCCTAGTGTTACAGCCGTATTTTCTTTGACTCCGCGCTTACACTCGCTGCACATATTGACGCCGTCGGCGGCTAGAACCAGCGGTAGGGAGGGGTCGCCACCACCCGCGTCGAAGCGGGCGTGACCCCCTTGCCGCCGGCGGCCTCGACGCGCCAGCACAGTTCGCCCGAACTGGCACCGGCCACCAGGTGGGCGGCCAGCTTGGGCAGATAGCACAGCTGCCGTTGCACGCTGTCGAACCACCAGTCCCCCGCCGCGACAGCCGCTGGCGTGCCGGCAAACTCGCCCAGGTAGCCGGCCGGGCGCTGCGCCAGCCAAGTTGCCGGATTGCTGCCGGTCCACCCGCCGACGCTCCCCTCGCGCCCCTCGATGATGGCCTCCGACATGGCGTAGCGCAGGCCGCTCGCGACATTGCGCACAGTCGCGTCGACCACCGTCATCTCGGAATATTCCTCCACCCATTGCAGTCGCTCCAGGGCAAACCAGACCAATACCGCTATAACGGCAAGCGTCAGCACAAATTCAAACTTTGTCAGCCCACCGCAGTCCCGCCTGGTGCTCACGCCTTCGTGCCTCACTTCTTCATCGCCACCTTGCCCAGGTCCCAGATCGGCAGGAAGATGCCCAGCGCCAGGATCAGCACCATGACTCCGAGCATCGTGATCATGATCGGCTCGATCTGCTGCGCCAGCGTCTTCAACTCGTACTCGACCTCGCCCTGGTACAGCGCCGCGATCTCTTCCATCATCTCGTCGAGCGCGCCCGACTCTTCGCCCACCGCGATCATCTGCATGACGATCGGCGTGAACACGTTGGCGGCGCGCGCGGTGCGCAGCACGCTCTCGCCGCGCTCGATGCCTTCGCGCATGCCATCGACCTTCTTGGCGATGTAGGCGTTGTCCACCGTCTGGGCAACGTTGGACAGGGCCAGGATGATGGGCACGCCGCTGCGCGAACTGAGGGCGAAGCTGCTGGCAAAGCGGGCCAGGGTCGCTTTGCGCACCACCTTGCCGGCGATCGGCAGCGACAGCTTGGTCTTGTCCCACCAATAGCGCCCTACCGTGGTCCCGGTCCAGGTCTTGAAGGCAAACACAGCCGCCACCAAAGCGCCGGCGATGACGTGCCACCAGTTCACCGTAAACGCCGAAAAGCCGAGGAGGATGCGCGTCATCAGCGGCAGTTCGGTGTTGAAGCCCTTGAACACCTGGGCGAAGGCGGGGATGACGAAGAGGTTCACGACGATCAGTGCCACGCCCATGGCGGCCATGACGAAGCTCGGGTAGCGCAGCGCCGATTTGACCTGCTCGCGCATGAAGCGTTCGAACTCCATGTGGCGGCAGAGGCTGACGAACACCTCCTCGAGCCGGCCGGTCATCTCGCCGACACGGACCATGGACAGGTAGAAGGGGGTGAAGACCTTGGGGTGACGGGCCAGTGCCAGCGACAGCTCGCGTCCCGAATCCAGGCTCTCCCGCACCTGTTGCAGCAACGCCTGCATGGTCGGATTGCCGCTCGACTCCTGCAAGCCGGTGAGTGCCCGCATGATGGGCACCCCAGCCTTGAGCAGGGTGTAGATCTGCTTGCTGAACATCAGCACATCTTCATGCAGGATCTTCTGTTTGAAGATCTGCATGGCGCCGATGCCGCCGCTTCCCGCCTGCTTCGCGCTGCCGCCCGCCGCCTGGGTGATGCTGAAAGGGGTGATGCCGCGCGCGCGCAGGATGCCGGCAACGTCGCCCGGATTCACGCCCTCCTGCAACCCGGTGACGCTCTGGCCGCCGCTATCGCGCCCCTTGTAGGCGAAGTTACTCATCGAACTGATTGCTGATGCGCATCGCTTCATCCACCGTGGTACGGCCCGCCACCACCAGGCGCACGGCGTCGCGGCGCAGGGTGTTGCCGGCCATCTGCTGCCGGCCGACGTGCATGAACTGCTGCGGGTCGCCGTGGTTGGCCGCCTCGACCAGCGCCTGCGACATCTCCAACACCTCGTAGACTCCCTGCCGGCCCATGTAGCCGCCATTGTTGCAGTGAGCGCAGCCGCGACCGGAGCGATAGGTGTGCGCGTCAACGCTGTCGCCGAGTTCGTGACGCAGCCATTCGTGCTCGTGCGGCAACGGGGCATAGGGTTCGCTGCAATAGTCGCAGACCACCCTGACCAGGCGCTGTGCCACCACCATCTGCAGCGACAGGGCCACCATGTAGCGCGGCACCCCCATGTCGAGCAGGCGAATCGGCGTAGACAGGGCGTCGTTGGTGTGCAGGGTGGACAGCACCATGTGGCCTGTCAGCGCGGCGCGCATGCCGATCTCGGCGGTGATGTTGTCGCGCATTTCGCCGACGAGGATGATGTCCGGATCCTGGCGCAGGGCCGTACGCAATACCCGTTCGAAGGACAGGTCGATCTTCTCATGCACCTGCACCTGGTTGATCCCGGGCAGGCGGTACTCGACCGGATCCTCGACGGTGATGATCTTCTTTTCCGGCGTGTTGAGCTCAGACAGTGCCGCGTAAAGCGTTGTCGTCTTGCCGCTGCCGGTCGGCCCGGTGACCAGTACCATACCGCTCGGCCGGTGGATGGCATGGCGCAACCTCTCCAGCACCGTCTCGGGCATGCCCATATGGTCCAGGCTGAGGAGGCCAGTGCTCTGGCTGAGGAGGCGCATCACCACCGACTCGCCGTGCTGCGTCGGCATCGTCGAGATACGCACATCGACGGAGCTGTTGCGCATTTTTATGTTGAAGCGCCCGTCCTGGGGCAGGCGCTTTTCGGAGATGTCCAGGCCGGAGGTCAGCTTCAGGCGCAACACCAGCGCCATCGATATCTTCGGGTCTGCTTCGATCTGCACGTGCAACACACCATCGATGCGGAAGCGGATGACCAGCGTTTTCTCTTGTGGCTCGATGTGGATGTCCGACGCGCGCGTCTTCAACGCTTCCTCGAACACGGTTTGCAGCAGCTTGACCACCGGTGTGTCTTCGGCACCGGCGGTGAGCCCCGCCTGGGTGCCGAACTCCACCGGTTCGTCGCCGATGTCGGCGGTGAGCTCCTTGGCCAGCCCCGAGATCTCCTCTGTGCGGCGGTAGACGGAATCGATCAACGCCAACAACTGACTCTCCATCACCACGGCCAGTTCGATGGGGCGGCGGATGATGCGCGCGACATCGTCAAAGGCGGTGAGATCCGTGGGGTCGGCGAATCCCACCCACAAGGCGTTGTCGTTTTCGCGCAATACCAGGGCGCGGAAGCGGCGCGCCTGGGCCTCGGGCAGGAGTTTGATCAGTTCCGCTTTGGGCTTGAAGGCCTTGAGATCGACGAAGGGCACCTGCAACTGCTTGGCCAGGGCTCTGGCGATCGCCTCTTCGGTCACATAGCCGCTCTCGATGAAGATGCGGCCCAGCTTGCGGCCGCTGCGCTTCTGCTCGGCGAGCGCGAGTTGGAGCTGCTCATCGGTGAGCACCCCCTGTTGGATCAACGCGTCGCCCAGGCGTATCTTTTGCGGGCGGGCCATGCGCCCTCCTGTGTCTAATTGTCCCTAACCGTGCAGGTATGGTCAGACCAACTGCCCGGCTACCTCCACCACAAGGGTAAGAGATACGCGGCCAGCCAATCAGCCGAGAAGATTGAATTAACCCCTGCTACTCATTGCGCAGATCGCGCGCCATCAACTGTTCGACTGCGGTGGTTGCGGCGACCTCGCCGCTGAGCACGGCGCACACCGCCCGCGTGATGGGCATGTCGACACCCAGTTCGGCGGCACGCCGCGCCACCGCATGGGCGCACCATACCCCCTCGGCGACGTGACCCAATTCGGCGGTGATCGCTGCCAGCGGCCGACCGCTGGCCAGGGCCAGGCCGACTCGGCGATTGCGCGACAGGTCGCCGGTGCAGGTCAGGATCATGTCGCCGACCCCCGTCAGCCCCATCAGGGTCTCGCGCCGGGCCCCCAGCGCCAGGGCGAAGCGGCTGATTTCGGCAAGGCCGCGGGTGATCAACGCAGCGCGCGCGTTGCTCCCCAGGCCGAGGCCGTCGCCGATGCCGGTGGCGATCGCCAGCACGTTCTTCACAGCACCGCCGACCTCGGCGCCGATCACGTCGTCATTGCTGTATATGCGCAGACGCTGGTTGGACAGCTGCGCCGCGATGCGCCGGGCGAACGCCGCGTCGGCCGAGGCGAGGGTGAGCGCGGTGGGCAGGCCGCGCGCCACTTCCTGGGCGAAGCTCGGCCCGGTGAGGGCGCCACAGCAAACGTCGGCCGGCATCTCCGCCGCTGCGACCTGGTGCGGCAGCAGGCCGCTGCGGGCTTCCAGCCCTTTGCACAGCCAGAGGAAGGGCAGGGACGGTGCCGCCAGCCACAAGGCGGCCAGCGTCTGGCGCAGGCCAAGCAGCGGCACGGCGACGAGCGCCAGTTCGGCGCCGCGCACCGCGGCCGAAAAATCGGCCGTCACCTGCACCCGGGCAGGGAGAGTAAATCCAGGCAGGTAGCGCTCGTTCTCGCGGGAAGCCGCAAGCCAGGCCGCCTGCGCCGGATCGCGCGCCCAGAGACTGAGCCCGTGCTCGCGACCGAGGGCGATG
>Ga0172380_10006181_pt1 | contig 14064 bp, 14 predicted proteins | sample Leawe162metaG_FD_119747 | JGI IMG/M metagenome (GOLD analysis project Ga0172380, IMG submission 119747) | Leachate microbial communities from a municipal landfill in Southern Ontario, Canada - Leachate well 162 metaG | ecosystem: Engineered > Solid waste > Landfill > Unclassified | place... | reverse complement strand
GCGGAATCGCTGCACCAGGGGTTCGCGTTCGAGGTCCACGACGTGATGAATCACCGGAAGATCATGTTCATCACGCCGGAGGAGCTCTACGACCTGCTCGTGTTCATCGGTTCACCCTCGCGCTTCGCGGTGAAGCGAGTGGTCTCGCGAGCGACTGGCGAGGTGGCTGCAGCGTCTTCCACGGACAAGCTCTCGCAGATCGCGGGGCGCTACGTCGGCAAAGACGACCCCACGGCGATCGTCCGGTGCCAGGGCGACTTCCCGGCCGTCGGCGAGGTACTGGAGCCGTTCACCACGCCGCACCTCGTTGAAGGCTTCATGCGCGGATCTCACTACGGCCCGTGGATGCCCGTGGGCATGGCGGACGCGAACCCCACCCGCTTCGACGGCCCGCCGCGGGTGGTCGCGCTCGGCTTCCAGCTGGCGAACGGGAAGCTGATTGGCCCGCGGGACTTCTTCGCGGATGTATCGTTCGACAACGCCCGCCGGGAGGCGAACGACGTGGCGGACTTCATGCGGAAGCACGGCCCCTTCGAGCCTCACCGTCTCCCTCTCGACGAGATGGAATACACGACTATGCCCGCCGTCGCCGCCAGGCTCGCCAGTCGCTGGTCCGATATCTAGGACACGTCGTTTCGACCCGCATCCGCTGACGCGGGTCAGCCCTCCTGCGACAGCTCGAAGCGCAGGTCTCCGCCGCGGTGCCGAAGTACCGCCCCGCGGATGGCCTGCCGAGAGTTGCCCTGTGCCTTATGAGGCTTGCATAACAGGCAGCCCGCTCGGGCTGCCTTCGGTCGGCCTCGTCGATGATTCGCCATGTGCTGCTCCTGCGATCGATAACGGCCTGACGATATAGAAGGTTAACTGGCGCGCATTCTCGATGACAGATCGTCGGCGATCGTCAGAAAATCTCACCCCCACGTACGCCGGATCAGGTATGACGTTCGCAACGGATCGCGACTGAGCGCGGATCTGGAGGGCAGACAGTCCGATGCATGGAGTCATCGCTCTACACGAGTGCAGTGATGCACAACGCCTCGCGGTGGAACGCCTCTACACAAGCAGCTTCCCCGCATCAGAACGTGACGTCTTCGGTGTCATCCTCAATCACGAGCAGGAAGGGTGGCTCTCCGCGCTGATCCGTGTGGACGACAGCGGCGAGGTTGAAGCGCTGTGCTTCGCGTACCGCCTGTCACTCTCGCCCCCGGCGGTCTACATCGCTTACTACGCGGTGGACCCTGAACGACGGGGCGGCGGGATCGGCACCACGATGCTGAAGGAGAGCCTGGCCAAACTTGTTCAGCCGGGTGACGCAGGAACGCTGTTCGAGATTGAGCGTGCCGCGTCAGAGCCATGGGACTCGTACCGACCCGTGCGGCAGCGGTTCTGGGAGAGACAGGGCGCCTACGCGATTCTCGACCGCTTCCTCGCACCTCGGCTGGATGCGCCGGGAACGATCGACCTGACGCTTATGTGGATACCAAACGGTGATGCGACGGCGCCGACAGGCCTCGATGCTGCCCGCGCGCTGTACCTCGAAGGGTACGAACTGGCGCCCGACGAGGCCAAACGCCTGCTCGCGGAGTGCAGTTAATGCTGGAACTCGCGACCGACACTGGGGGATGGCTGGCGGCGGTCATCGCCGACCTGCTGCACTCGGTCTGGAGCGTACTGTCCTGGGGAGGCGGCCACGCTGAGGTGATCGCCGGGGTCATCACCGCAACAGCAACGGTGGGCGGCCTGTTCTTCGTCGGTCAGCAACTTCGAGCGGTCGCGCGTCAAACGCAGCTTCAGTACGGAACCATGCGTTCCGAGCTGTACCGCGGGGCCTCGGACGGCAACCACCGGATCCTCCGGGTCTTCATGGAGTACCCCTGGCTCCGCCCCTACTTCTACGACGGGAAAGAGAAGGAAGACGCCAAAGCTGACGCCAGCCGCCTGGGGGACGACGAGTCGGGATACGACGGCAGCGGCGAGCTACCTCCTACACCGGAGCTGTTCAAAGCACTGACGCAGGCGACCTGCGAGATGTTCGCGGACTTCGCTGACGACCTGATCGAGCAGAGCAAGTCCGTTTCCGATATGGACTGGGCAACTTGGTGGGTCTACCTCCGCTTCCTCTACCAGAACAGTCCTGCGCTCCGGGAGTTCCTGGAGGAGAACCTCCCTTTCTATCCGGACTACCTCCACGAGTACTTCGGCCACCTGGTAGTGCGCGACCAGACACAGCGGACGTTCGTCAGTCGCTGGTCCTGTTACGAAGTTGCTTTCGATGACATCGATACGGATCGTGCCGCTCTCGTCGACCGCCTTCTAAGCAGGGAAGACGCGGCGGTAGCCCACTTGCGACCGGGTAGGCGCCGGTACCCGTGGTTCCAGCACTGGTACATCCTCCGGGAGGAGGTCGGAGAAGGCATCGTCGTCACTTCCGAGGACGAAGAGCCAGCCGCGACCGACGCGGAGACCGATGCCGAGGACGTGATCGCGGCGATCGTCACACCGACGGATGAGGATCCGACCGTCGTCCGCGTGACGCTGGGCACGAACGCGACGGTCGACGTGCGAGAAGTCGAGGCGGTGCGGTCGTGGATCCTCCATATGCTCAACCGCTCCGGGAGTAGCACCGTGGAGTTCTATGGTCCGTCCGGCATCGAAGGCGTGCAGGACACGACCTACGACCTACGGATCGTCAACGAACATCATGCGGACACCCCATCGACGTTGCACGGCAACCCCACCTACGAGGCACCGCGGTACAGGCCGTACACCGAGCGCCCCCGTCAGAGCGTGCCCGTGCGGATCGCGTCATCCGCGGGAATGCGTGGGCGATCCTCGTGGGGATGGTTCAGGGGAGAGGATCCCCACGTCGCCCGGACTCGGCGTCGATAGCATCCTCTGCGGACAGTCATGGGGCCGGCAGGGTGACCGTTCGATCGGCGACACACGAGCACCAGTTGTCTACCAATCCACACCATTCAGGCACGACGCTCAGCGCTGAGCCCCGACCGTTCGCCGCAGGCCGTGGCCTATAATCGTGCCGCTGAGCCTGGATGCGCCCCGCTCCTCGACCGCGAGTTGAGCCCGGATTTGGAGTCCCGTATGGCGACACAGACGACGACGATCCACGTGCCTGCGGACGTGCCGGCCTCAATGGTCGGGACGTATGTGGCGAACATGCGGACCGTGACCAGGGACACTGGACGCATCGCGCTGTTCGCCGGCGATCAGAAGGTCGAACACCTGAACGACGACTTCTACGGGGCGACGAAACACGGGCCGATCGCAGCGGACGACGCCGACCCGGAGCACCTGTTCCGCATCGCGGATCAGGGTGTCGTCGGCTGTTTCGCGAGCCAGCTGGGGCTGGTGGCGCGCTACGGGCCGGACTACAAGAACGTGCCCTACCTGGTGAAGGTGAACAGCAAGACCCACCTCATCGCCACGAGTCAGGGTGACCCGAGGAGCCTGCCGTGGGTGACGATCCAGCAGGTGGTCTCCCTCCGCGACGCCGGGCTGAAGATCGTCGGCGTGGGGTACACGGTGTACCCGGGTAGCGAGTTCGAGTCCGAGCAGATGGCCGGCGCGGCCCAGCTCTGCTACGAGGCGCACCGTGAGGGGTTAATTGTGGTGCTGTGGGTCTACCCCCGCGGCGCGGCCGTCCCCAATGAGCGTGATCCGCACCTGATCGCCGGCTGTGCCGGTGTCGCCGCGACACTGGGCGCCGACTTCTGCAAGGTGAACTACCCGAAAGTCACGGAGGGCAGCGTCGCCGAAGCCTTCCGGGAGGCCGTCGCCGCCGCCGGTCGCACTCGCCTGATCACTGCAGGCGGCGAGGGGACGGGTGTCGAGGACTTCCTGCAGACGCTCCACGACCAGATCTTCATCAGCGGCGCCAGCGGTAGCGCCACCGGGCGGAACATCCACCAGAAGCCGCTGGCCGAGGCGGTGCGGATGACCCAGGCCATCAGCGCCATCACGTACGGCGGATGGTCCGTGGAGGACGCGGTAGCCGTGTACGAAGGCCGTCGGGAGTTCTCGATGTAGTGGGGTGGCTCTGGAGCGACACGCTCGCTTGTACCCGCTCCCCGGAATCCAGCCAGTAGTCGTACTATCTGGTTGACCCCATCGACGGCACCCCGGCGAGCCGCCCTCCGAGAGGCGCGGCTATCCGTTCGTCGCTGGGCAACCAGGTCCGATGTAGGAGACGCGACGCCATGGCGGAGTCGGCATACCCCGACCTCGATGGATTCCTGACCGGCCGTGTGCCGGAGGAACTGCGCGCGATCCTCACGGGTTTCGCAGCCGCCAGCGCTACGCTCCGTGACTCGCTGGCGATGGCGCCGTTGCTCGGTTTGCTGGGCAGCACGGGCGAGACCAACGTCCAGAACGAGACGACCGCCAAGCTCGATGACGTGGCGAACTCGATCTTTCGTGATGCGCTCCAGCTCCCAGGTGTCGCGCGACTGATCTCAGAAGAGGAAGCAGAACCGGTCGAGCTGGGCGACGGGCGATACACCGTCTGCTTCGACCCGTTAGACGGATCCTCGAACATTGGCGTAGCGAGCGTCGGCTCCGTTCTGGGCGTGTACGAGGGGTTGCCCGCTGCGCCGGCAGACAACGCACCGGCCACCGGTCGCGCGCTGGTAGCCTCGGCGTTCACCGTGTACGGACTGCCGTCGATCCTGGTCGTTGCGACGCGCGACAGTGTGGACGGGTTCGCGTTCAACCCCGAGGAGCGATCCTGGCGGCTGGCGTTCCCGTCCATACGGCTGCCCGAAGCCCAGTACACCAGCATCAACTGGACGTACCGCGACCGCTGGCCCGCGAACGTCGCGCGTGGCGTGGAGCAGGCCTCGGATGGGCTGCGCGGCCGGTACAGCGGCTCCATGGTGGAGGACATCCTGCGCGTGCTCCTCGCTGGCGGCGTGTTCCTCTACCCGGAGGACTCTGCCTCGCCGGGCGGCAAGTTGCGGATGCTCTACGAGATCTGTCCGATCGGCTTCGTGATGGAGTCCGCCGGCGGCGCTGCGTCCAACGGTTCTGGATCCGTGCTCGATGTCCCGGTGACAGCGCCACACCAGCGCGGGGCGCTTGTGGCCGGAGCCGCCTCCGCCGTCGCCCGCTACAGCGAGGCGTACCTCGCCGGGTAGCCTCGACGGCTCGACGCATACGATCCGACCATGACAGACCTTCTGATGACACGCGTCGTGGTCACCGCCGCGCCGGGGTTCGAGCTCCGCGCGTCCGCGATCGCGAGCGACCTCAGTCTGGCGACGGGCATGCCGACCGACGGTGACCTGGTGCTGCACCTGGACGAGCACGGGTGGGGCCTGATCGATCCGGCGCCGGGCGGCCCTGGCATCGTGCGCAGTGACCTGCTGGAGGGCACGTTCGGGCAGCGTCTGCGGCGCGGTGTCGACACCGGCGAACGGCTGGCGAAGGCGATGGGTCTGAAGCCGAACACAGGCCCTCGACCGCACGTCATGGACGCAACGGCAGGGCTGGGACGTGACTCCGTCCTTGCAGCAGCACTGGGCTGCCAGGTGATCGCCTGCGAACGGTCCCCCGTGGTCGCCCTCCTCCTGCGCGATGGGCTCGATCGAGCGCGCGAGGCGGGGCTCGGGGCGATCGTCGATCGGATAGACCTGCGCGTTCAAGATGCGCGCGAAGTCCTGTCCGCGCTGGCCGAGCCGGAACGACCGGAGATCGTCATCCTCGATCCGATGTTCCCGGAACGATCGAAGGCGGCCAAAGTGAAGAAGGAGATGCAGCTCCTCCATCGCCTGCTCGGGTCGGATCCGGACGTGGAACCACTGCTGGACGCAGCACGGGCCGCCGCCTCCCGGCGTGTCGTCGTGAAGCGACCGGCTCACGCACCGCCGGTCGGCGGGCAGAAGCCGACGATGATTATCCAGGGCCGGACCGCTCGCTACGACGTGTACGTGCGCGCCTAGAAGCTCGTCTCGCGGCTGCTACCATGCCGCGCATGAACATCTGGTTCGCCTCCGCGCTGGCACTCATGGGCTTCGGCTGGTTCACCGGATGGACCCCCATCGGCGCCACGCTGATCGTCAGTGGGTCGCTGCTGGCGGTGGGGCTCCTCGGCTACTACCGATCCCCGCAGGCGCTGACGCACTTCGCACTGTCCACCGCGCTCGGCTGGTGGGTCGTGTTCGTGGCCACGCCGATCCTGTTCGCGATCCCCGTCACGGCGCTGCTGATCGCACGACTCTGGGGCGATCGACTGAAGCGACGGGAGACGGTTGGGCCCGGGGATGCCAGCCAGGCCCTCTAGCGGCCCGCCTCACTTGGCCGCTCGCTTACGACAACCGTTGCAGCGTCTCCACGAGGGCCGCGAGCGCACGTCCGCGATGCGATACCGCGTTTTTCTCCTCCGCCGATAGTTCCGCGGCCGTCCGGCCCGGCACGACCTCGAACACAGGGTCGTAGCCGTGGCCGTTCGTACCGCGAGGCGCGAGGGCGATGTGTCCCTCGACGACACCCTCGCGGACGATCGGCCGATTACCCGGCACTGCCAGGGCGATCACCGCGCGGAAGCGCGCAGTACGCCGCGCCCACGGGACGCCCTCCAGTTCACGGAGCAGTAGGCGGTAGCGATCCTCGTCCGTCTGGCAGCGCTGCCCGCCGTAGCGCGCGGAGAGCGGCCCCGGACGCCCACCCAGCGCGTCGACCTCGATGCCGGAGTCGTCAGCGAGCGCGGGCAGGCCGCTCGCACGTGCGACGGCGGTGGCCTTGGTGACCGCATTCTCCACGTAGGAGCGATCCGTCTCGATCACTGGCGGAACGATCAGGCCCGCTTCCGTCGGGGTCAGGAGCTCCACACCCAACCCACCGAGGATGGCGCGGATTTCCCGAACCTTGCCAGCGTTGCCTGTGGCGAGGATCAAGCGTCGGGTGGCTGTCACTTGCGGCTCCTCAACTGCTACCCCGCTACCAGTATGTCGTTCGATGCCGGGACGGCGCGAACGGGCCCCCGACGCGGCACGGAGCGCCGCGCGTACACTGGATGCATGCACCCTGACCTCGACGACCTCGAACGCAGCCCCGGCGGGGAGCTGGTCGACACCCTCGGCCGGCCGCTCCATGACCTTCGCATCTCCGTCACGGACCGGTGCAACTTCCGTTGTCGCTACTGCATGCCGCGCGAGGTCTTCGGGGCAGACTTCGCCTTCCTCGCCCGCTCCGAGATCCTGACCTTCGAGGAGATCACGCGGCTCGCGCGGCTATTCGCCGACCGCGGCGTGCGCAAGCTCCGCCTGACCGGCGGGGAGCCGACCCTGCGCGCCCAGTTGCCGACGCTCGTCGGCATGCTGCACGAGATCCCTGACGTGGAGATCGCGATGACCACGAACGGGACGCTTCTGAAGTCCCAGGCGCCACAGCTCGCGGCAGCAGGTCTGGACCGCGTGACCGTAAGCCTGGACGCGATGGACGACCCGACCTTCCAGGCGATGAACGATGCGAAGTTCCCGGTTGCGATGGTCCTCGAGGGTATCGAGGCCGCGGCACAGGCCGGGCTGGGGCCGGTGAAGGTGAACGCGGTTGTCCGGCGAGGCGTCAACGACCACGCCGTCCTGGACCTCGCTCGACACTTCCGGGGGACGCCGCACATCGTGCGGTTCATCGAGTTCATGGACGTGGGGACTACCAACGGGTGGGCCATGGACGAGGTGGCCCCGGCAGCGGCGCTGGTGGACCTCATCAGCGCGGAGTTCCCGCTGACGCCCGCCGACCCCAACTACGAAGGCGAGGTTGCCCGCCGCTATCGCTACCTCGATGGCGCCGGCGAGGTCGGGTTTATCACCAGCGTGACCCAGCCGTTCTGTGGGACGTGCACTCGTGCTCGCCTGAGCGCGGAAGGCAGCCTGTACACGTGCCTCTTCGCGACGGGTGGGGTAGACCTCCGTGACGCCATGCGGGCGGGGGCCAGCGACGAACACCTGGGCGCCCTCATCGATGCGACCTGGCGGGCGCGCACAGACCGCTACTCCGAGGTCCGCACGCTGGCGACGGCGAACGGCGCACCGGGCTCACCTCAACCGCCGGGCAAACGCGTCGAGATGTCGTACATCGGCGGGTAGGCCCCGCTAGACTGCGCCTGTGGCCACCAACGACGGATCCCTTTCACATCTGGACGAGCGCGGCCACGCGCGGATGGTGGACGTCTCCGCAAAAGACACCACCGCCCGCGAAGCCACGGCACGCGGCCGCGTGCTGATGGAACCGGCCACGCTGGCGATGATCGTTGAGGGGCGCGCGCCGAAGGGCGACGTGCTGGCGACGGCGCGTGTGGCCGGCATCATGGCGGCGAAGCGCACGCACGATCTCATCCCGCTGTGCCACCCGCTGCCGATCAGCGGCGTCACCGTGGACCTCACCCCCAGCGACGCAGGCGACGCCGTCCTGATCGAGGCCACCGTGCGCGTCACCGGACAGACGGGCGTGGAGATGGAAGCGCTCACGGCGGTGAGCGTCGCCGCGCTGACCGTCTATGACATGTGCAAGGCCGTCGAGCGTGGGATGCGCATCCAGGACATCCACCTGGTCGCCAAGTCCGGCGGCGCCTCCGGCGACTACCGCGCGCCGTAGCGACATCGCTCGTTGCGAGGCTAAACCTTCCTCGGAAGCCCCTCCAGATAGTCTGTCGCCACCTCCATCGCCCGATGCGCGTATGCCACGTACACCGGGGCGGGGAGGTCCACTGGAATGAGTTCCTCCTGGCGTTCCGCGCTGGCATCGGCACCAAGCTGAGCGGGATCGAGGCCAATCCGCAGCTCGTACAGCGCGCCGTCATCGCCCAGGATGATGCAGCCGCGCTCCGGATCCCCACCGAACGGCGGGTCGATCTCAAACCCGTAGGCGAACATCGCTCCCGGGAAGGGCGGAAATGGATCGATCAACGCAGCCACCTGCTTCAGCTGGTCGCGCAGCTGATCGGCCACTCGCCCCACCAGCGCGTCAGCGGTCGCACGCAGGGTCATCGGATCCACGGTTCCGGTCATCACGTTCCTCATGTGCCCATGCAACGTCATCCAGGAGCGGGGGGCGAGCCGCCACTCGGCCCTATGATGGTAGAAGGAAGCAGGTGGTGACCGCGCCCATGCAAGCCACACGCCAGCAAATCCTGGACTTCCTCCGCGAGCGCGGAGAGGCGCGCGTGCTTGAACTCGGCGGCCTGCTGGAACTGACGCCGACCGGCGTCCGGCAGCACCTCAATACCCTTGAACGTGAGGGACTGGTCACCAGCCGCGAGGTCCGCGGGCGGGTCGGTCGTCCGGCGCTCGTCTATCGGCTGACCGCGGAGGCCGAGGCGCTCTACCCCAAAGCCTACGACCGCCTGGCGTTGGCGATGCTCAGCGCAGCGCGCACCCGGCTCAGCGAGGATGACTTCTCGGCGCTCCTCCAGGAGGCCGCAACCCACCTGGCGGAACCCCTCGGTGGCCGTGCCGAGAGCGGCGACCCGACGACCCGCGTGGAGACGCTCTGTACCGTCCTGCGCGAGCAGGACATCGTGGTTGAAGCCGAACGCGTGACGGGCGGCTACCTGCTCACGCAACGCACATGCCCGTTCCATGATGCCGCGGAGGCTACCCCGGCGACCTGTGACCTTGATGCCGCCTACCTGGGGGCGCTGACACAGCTCCCGGTCGTGCTGGTGGAGTCGCGTGCCCGCGGAGGTTCCGCATGCACCTTCCGCATCGAGTCACGCGTGGAACCGCACGTGCAGGACGTCGGTTAGCAGGCCCGGTGCCGCGCCGCACACCGTCCCCATATGATCCTGACCCGTATGATTCGGGACATCCTTCTGGCGGGGGAGTGTCTGGAACGTCGGTGAACCCACCGCAGCACCGATCTGTCCGGGGCCCCCAGCGCATGCCGTCTCTGACGGGGAAGCGTCTATGACCGTTTGGGTCGGACGCTACGCGATGGTGTCCGGCCAGGTGCGGGAGCACGGGCCCTGGCTCGTCGACCGGATGCGCCGGCGTGAAGACGAGAACCTGCGAGTGCTGATCCTCGCGGAGCCCGTGGACGCGCGCTCCGCGGAGTTCGGGCACGAGGTCGCGGAGGCCGTCGCCGCGCTGTTTTCGCGAGAGTCATTGTCGATCACGGGCGGCCTGCTCCGCTCACTGCGTCAGGCACACGCCAACCTCGCAGAGTGGAACCGTCGCTCACTTCGTGAGCACCGCGTAGCGGTGGGCGTCACCTGCGTGGTGGTCCGTGACGACGAGGTCTTGATCGCGCAGGCCGGCGGGGGCGTCGCCTACATCCGCCAGGGTGGCGTTACCTCGCGTCTGGCGACCGAGGGGATGCCGGCTGCGATCCCGCTGGGAAGCGACGAGGCGATCGAGCCGCTGTTCACGTCAGCATCGCTCACTGACGGACAGGTGCTGCTGCTCTCCTCCAACGCAGCCGCGGCGCTGGGACCTCGGACGATCCAGAATGCGCTGGACACCGGCCCGGAGCAGGCGCTGGCGCAGCTCTTCCCGCACACTCGCAACCTCTCGGACATGACCGCTGTGCTCGTCGCCGACCTGGACATCGACGAGGAGCAGGCAGCGCCGCCTCTGGACTTCGACGACCACGACCAGGACGACACCGTCGAAGGGCGGGAAGTAGCACTCACCGGCCTGGACGACGAACGCCCGGATCCACCTCGACCACGACGGCCGCGTGGCTGGAAGGTGCTGAGCACGGAGTCCGCGGGATCGAAGAGTGGCACGCCGCTCCCCTCGATCAGGCGGACGCGGTCCGTCGGGCAGCGGCTGGGTGCATCCGCGCCGCTGGTACCGTGGCGCACTGCCGCGATCGTCGCCGGCGTAGCGATCCTCCTCGCGATCCTCGCATGGACACTCCTGCCAGGCCTGCTGAGCGAGGACCGCGCGCAGGAGCTGGAGGACACGATCGCGACGGCGCAGATCCAGCTGCAAGCGGCCGCGGCGTTGGCCGACCCAGACCAACAGCGCGCCGCCTTACAGACCGCGCTCACAGCGGCGGAGGCTGCCCGTGCCCTGGCGCCGGACGATCCCCGCGTCACGGAGATCGTGGCGGAGGCGAACGCCCGGCTCCAGATCCTCGATGCGGTCACCGAGATCTCAGACCTGACCGAGGTAGTGACCTTCGATGGCTCAATCACCGCGCCCGTGCAGCCGGAGGAGATCATCGCCGGCGGCACCTCGCTGTGGTTGCGCGACAGCGGACGGGGACGCGTGATCAGGATCGACCCGCGCGGAGTCGAGGATCCGCAGGAGCTCTTCCGTTCGGGCGAGGAGTACGGAGAGGTGACCTCCCGCGATCCGGTCGCGATCGCGTGGGACGCCTCGCTCGGACGCCTCCTGGTGATGGACGCCGGGCGGGTGCTCTACGCCCTGAACGACGAAGCCGAGGCGATCCCAGAAGTGCTGCCGCTCCGCGACGGCAGCGAGCTGCGCAGCGTAGTCGCGATCTCCGCGTACCTGGGCAACCTGTACGTGCTTGATCCCGTGGCCGGCGAGGTGTGGCGATATCTGCCTGCGGCGGAAGGGTTCGACTCCGAGCGCACGGGCATCCTCGGGGGCATCGACCTGACAGACGCCACAGGCCTGGCGGTGGACGGCGACGTGTTCGTCCTGGCGGGTTCGACGCTGCGCCACTTCTCGCAGGGCCGTGAGACGGAGCCACTGCTCCAGGGGATCGACCGGGCTCCGGAGACTACCTCTGGCCTGGTGGAGGACATCCTCCGAGGTGTCCTGTACCTCGCGGATCGGAGCGGCAACCGCATCATCGCGGCCGAGCGCACAGGCCCCTTCCTGCGCCAGTATCGCCATCCCGACCTGATCGACCTCCGAGGCGTGGCGATCTCACCGAACGGGACCACCCTCTACGCACTCACCGGATCGGGCGTCCAATCGTTCCCGATCGCTGCCGGCAGTGGCGGTGGCGCGTCGCCGACCCCCACTCCGACAGCGACCGCGACCCAGTAGCCGTCGGACGCCCGCGTATCATCGAGTGATGGCGACTGACCTTCCGGAAGAGGCGCGCAACGCGTTGCGCGCGGTGATGCAGTCACACGCCGGAGGCGACGTGGATGCCGCACTGATGGCGGTGCAGGAGATCATCGAGCGCTGGCCAGACTACGCGCAGGCGCGCTCCTACTACGGTCAGACCTTGGTGACCCGCAAGCGACGCTTCGCCGAGGGGCTGGTCGAGTTGGACTCCGCCGTGGCACTGGACGACGACGACCCCTACATCCTCTACACCGCCGGTTGGTGCCGTGAGTTCGTCGCGAATGCGATCGAGAAGCGACGGGGCGGGGCACATCAGTCCGTGCCGGAGTCCGTTGCCGACCTCTACACCTCCGCGACGGTACTCTTCCGGCGCGCGCTGGCCGCAGACCCGGACGACGCCTTGATCGGCGACATCGAGGACATGCTTACGGTGGTGTCGAATGCGACCGGCATTCCCTGGGACGACGGCGAGGAGGTCACACGTGCCGCACCTCGACCTCGGTGACGGGTTCAGCCTCTACTACGAGGTACATGGCGCGTCCCCGAACGCCTCGGCAGCGACACCAGTGCTCCTGGCGCATGGCGCGGGCGGCAACACGCTGTCGTGGTGGCAGCAGGTTCCGGCGTTCATCGACCGATATCCCGTGATCACGTTCGACCATCGCGCCTTCGGGCGATCGCGTGACCTCGAAGATGGCCCGGGCCGGATCGCGTTCGGGACGGACGTGCGCGCTCTGCTGGAGCATCTGGAGGTGCCGCGAGTGCACTTCGTCGGTCATTCGATGGGTGGACGCACAGCCTTTGGGCTCTTCTCCCGTGACCCGGGACGGATCGCGTCGCTGACCTATTCCGGGACCAACGGCGGCGCGGTGGACGATCGATACCGCGAGTTGAAGACGCGGATGGAGCAGGACGGCACGCTCACAGGATCACTCCTGAAGCGCGCGCTATCGGAGGGCTACGCGGCGACCTCGCCGGAGATGCACTACCTCTACATGCGGATCCGAGGCCTCAACCCCTCGCGTCACGCGGACTTCCTGAAACCGACAGGCCGCATGGTGAACTACCGAGGATCAACGGCGCCCCGGCTGGCTGAGAGCGGCCTCCCGATCCTCTGGATCGTGGGCGAGCAGGATCGCGTAGTGCCGCCCGCACTGATCCGCATCTCGCACGAGTTGACGCCCGGATCGCGCCTGCACGTAATCGAGGGCGCTGGCCACTCGTCCTATTTCGAACGCCCGGGCGAGTGGAACTCCACCGTCCGTGGCTTCATCGATGACGTCGAGATGCGGGAGCGCGCGTAGCGGCGCTACACCAGCACGAGGTTGTTGCGGTGCACAACCTCCGCACCGTAGTCGTAGCCCAGCACGCCCGCGATCTGATCCGAGTGCTTTCCCTGGATCGAACGCACTTCTTCGGCGGAGTAGTTCGACGTACCGGAGGCGAGATGCGCGCCGTCGCCGGTGCAGATCCGGATGACGTCGCCGCGCTGGAAGTCGCCCTCGCAGGCGACGATTCCCGCGGGCAGCAGCGACTTGCCGCCGGCGAGGATCGCCTGCGCCGCACCGCCGTCCACCGTCACGCGGCCGCGCGCCTGGAGGCCGGAGAGCAGGTAACGCCGCCGGCTCTCTGTGCGGTCGCCCGTCGGCAAGAAGTGCGTGCCCACCGGCTCGCCAGCAACGGCACGTAGGACAATGTCGCGCGCTCGACCCTCGGCGAGGACGACGTGGGCGCCGGCGGCGGTGGCGATGCGCGCGGCCTGGACCTTGGTCGTCATCCCGCCGATTCCGCGGCTGCTGCCGGTATTGCCTCCCGCCGCGCGCTCGATCTCCGCGTCGATGCGCTCCACCACCTCGATGAGACGCGCGTCGCGATCCCGGGCAGGGTCTGCGGTGTAGAGCCCGGCGATGTCGGTGAGGATCAGCAGCAGGTCCGCGTCGATCAGGTTCGCGACCTGCGCCGACAGATTGTCGTTGTCGCCAATCTTCGTGTCCTTGATCTCGTCCGTCGAGACCACATCGTTCTCATTCACGATCGGGACCACACGCAGGTCCAGGAG
>Ga0172380_10006180_pt1 | contig 14067 bp, 11 predicted proteins | sample Leawe162metaG_FD_119747 | JGI IMG/M metagenome (GOLD analysis project Ga0172380, IMG submission 119747) | Leachate microbial communities from a municipal landfill in Southern Ontario, Canada - Leachate well 162 metaG | ecosystem: Engineered > Solid waste > Landfill > Unclassified | place... | reverse complement strand
TTTGGTAATTGTACTGTTACAGTAAAAGCACTTTTTTTATTCATAACCTTTGATTTGAATCAAAGCTAATATTTATAAGGGATACAGAGGTTTCCAGCCTGAATTTTGTCTATTAAGCCCAATTTTACCAACTCACTAATAATTACTAAATTTGTAATTATTAAAATCAAACATTTTGAAGAATATATTAATCATAGACGATGAAGAAAAGCTAAGAAATTTGCTTGCAAAGATTATTAGCTACGAGGGATTTGAAGTAATTCAAGCCGAAAACAGTAAAACAGCTCTCAAAAGAATGGAGCAGTTTGATATTGATGTTGTAATTTGTGATGTGAAGCTACCTGACGGAAATGGAGTAGAGCTATCAAAAGAACTTAAAAACAAATATCCATTAATAGAAATCATTCTGCTTACAGCTTATGGCAATATCCCGGACAGTGTTCAGGCTATAAAAAACGGCGCGTTTGATTATATTACAAAAGGTGATGACAACAATAAAATCGTACCTTTACTTTATCGCGCGATTGAAAAAGTTGAACTGGCAAAACGGGTTCGGCAATTAGAGAAACAATTAGGTGAACGACACTCTTTTGATAATATTATTGGAAAATCAAAAGCCATTCAGGAAACTGTTGATCTGGCCAAAAAAGTAGCTGAAACAGACACTACTGTTTTATTAACTGGCGAAACAGGAACAGGTAAAGAGGTATTTGCGCAATCGCTTCACCAGGCAAGTAACCGCAAAAATAAAAGTTTTGTCGCCATCAATTGTTCTGCCTTTAGCCGTGACCTTTTGGAAAGCGAAATGTTTGGGCATAAGTCCGGAGCATTTACCGGGGCAACCAAAGACCAGAAAGGACTTTTCGCAGAAGCCAATAACGGTACAATCTTTCTTGACGAAATAGGTGAAATGGCGTTGGACTTGCAGGCTAAACTTCTCAGGGTTATTGAGACGGGTGAGTTCCTGAAAGTCGGTGAAACAAAACCAACTAAGGTAAATATTCGGATTATAGCTGCTACCAACCGCGATTTGAAAAAAGACATTGAAGCGGGCCATTTCAGGGAGGATTTATTTTACCGTTTATCAGTATTCCAAATCAAATTGCCTGCACTAAGGGAGAGGGTGGCCGATATCGAATTGTTGGCGACACAATTTTTACAGGTATTTACTGCCAAGGCAGGTAAAAAAATTAAATCCCTTTCACCAGATTTTTTACAGGCCCTTAAATTGCACCAATGGCCGGGTAATACCCGTGAATTAAAAAATGTTATCGAACGGAGTGTGATTTTATCGACTTCCGATGAACTGACTACAGAAACATTACCTCAAGAATTAAGGAATAATCTAATACAAACAACAACAAAGAACGACAGACAATTCTCGGCTTTTGAACTGGCCAGTGCTGAAAAACTCCATATTCAGAAAGTATTAAACTATACCAATGGAAATAAAACTGAGACTTCACGTTTACTGAATATAGCTCTGACGACCCTTTACCGGAAAATTGAAGAATATAATCTTTAATTCCCTTCAAAACGCTACGCTATACCCTTTCAAAACGAAAGAGTCTTTATTCCGGTAAATTCAGCATTGGCTTGAATCGTATTCATATTTAGGTAGTTACAATTTTTTCCAATTATTTGGAACAGGAATTGGCATGCCTGTATCAAATTATAAAATGAAAATTTATGACAACGTTTATTCTCATTGTAGCCGGAGTTTTGGTCTTCGCTCTACTATTTAAATCAATTGATTTTTTCGAAAGAATTTAAAATCATGGAAACAAGAATTCAAAAAACATTGAAACAGTGGTTCCCTAATGCTTTTACTGATGAAAGGAAAGCCGGTTCTGATTCCGATTATGAAATACTTCAGCAATTTGCAAGGTACACCCTGCAGCTCATTCAGGAAAAAAAGGAGAATGAGAAAGAGCCCTTTCAAATCGTTAACATGCTATACCACAATGGCAGTTTACATGATAAAAATGCCATTGAGAATGAGTTTTTATGCGCTTTCGCAAATGAAGAAAGCCCGGGAACATTAAAGTCACATATGGGACTTATGCCAGAAAATCTTAAACCAGTTTATTTAAAAACCATTTTAGAAAGTTGAAATTATGACACTATTATTCATCATTGCAATCGCGGTATTTGCCTATCTGGTATACGTACTGCTCAAACCGGAAAAAATTTAAAACCATGAATACAGAAATACTTGGAGTAATTTTTATGTATGCCCTGGTAGTTGCCATGGCCATACCACTCGGCAGATATATTGGAAAGATATTTTCTTATCAGAATACCTGGCTCGATAAAATTTTTAACCCAATTGATAACCTGTTCTATAAACTTGGGGGTATAAATCCCGAAAAGGAAATGAACTGGAAACAGCATTTGGTGGCACTGTTGACCATCAACTTTGTATGGTTTCTTGTCTCCATGTTCACCTTAATGAACATGAGCTGGCTGCCGCTCAACCCTGACGGAAACCCATCCATGAGTGCCGACCTGGCATTTAATACATCGGTAAGTTTTGTTACCAACACCAACCTTCAGCATTATTCGGGCGAAACCAGCCTTTCATACATGGGTCAACTCATTCTGATGTTGTGGCAGTTTATCAGTGCCGGAACAGGTATCGCCATTTGCGCGGTGGTATTTGTTGCGATGAAAGAAAGAACCACTGAAAAATTAGGCAACTTCTACAGTTTTTTTGTAAGAAGCAGTACCCGCATATTATTACCTCTTGCAATTGTAGGTGCATCCATCCTTGTTTTTAACGGTACCCCCATGACATTTGAAGGTAAAGATAGCGTAACCACACTTGAGGGCGCTACCCAGGAAGTCAGCCGTGGCCCTGTAGCCGCATTCGTAATTATTAAACAATTGGGAACAAACGGCGGGGGATTTTATGGCCCGAATTCGGCCAACCCGATGGAAAACCCCAATTATCTTACTAACATTGTTGAAACCGCAAGCCTCTTTTTAATACCCATTGCCATGATTTTTGCTTTCGGCTTTGTAATCCGCAGGAAAAAACTGGCATGGACAATTTATGGGGTAATGACTGCTGGTTTTCTCATGCTGGTAATTCCTTCAATAATAAGCGAGTTAAACGGTAACCCGGCCATTGCCCAAATGGGTATTCAACAAAACATGGGTAGCATGGAGGGCAAAGAAGTCCGGTTTGGGCCGGCAGCATCGGCTTATTGGGCGGTAAACACAACCTGTACAAGCAATGGTTCGGTAAATGCCATGCACGACAGCATGATGCCGCTGACTGGAATGGCCACCCTTTTAGGCATGATGGTAAACAGTTTCTATGGCGGAGTAGGTGTCGGTTTCCTGAACTTTTACATTTTTATAATTCTCGCAGTCTTCATTTCAGGGTTCATGGTAGGCCGGACACCAGAGTTTCTGGGCAAAAAAATAGAGGCTAAAGAGGTGAAAATTGCCGTGATTATTTTCCTGCTGCACCCTTTGCTCATACTTACAGGTACAGCTCTGGCTACCTATTTGTATGTTGGCAATCCTGCCGAATATGCCGGCTGGCTCAACAACCCTGGTTATCACGGATTTAGCGAAATGCTTTATGAATTCAGCTCGGCATCGGCAAACAATGGCAGCGGGTTTGAAGGATTAGGCGACAACACTATGTTCTGGAATGTTGCTACTGGTTTGGTTATGCTGTTTGCAAGGTATCTGCCTATTATTGGCCCTGTGGCAATTGCTGGCATCCTTGCGGCTAAAAAATACATCCCAGAAAGTGCAGGAACCTTAAAAACCGATACGGGTACATTTGGGCTGATGATATTTGCTGTTATATTCATCATGGTGGCCTTGTCATTTTTCCCTGCGCTGGCACTTGGTCAGCTTGCAGAATATTTCACACTGTATTAATAATAAAATAAAATTTGAAAATGAAATCACAAAATACATCCTTGTTTCAAAAGGAACTGGTTAAGGAAGCCTTCAGGGAATCCTTTGTAAAACTCGACCCAAGGAAAATGATTCACAATCCGGTTATGTTTACTGTTGAAATAGGCACGCTTATCATGTTGGTAGTAACCTTGTATACGCTTACTGGCAACAACTCACAGGGTACTTTTGGTTACAATTTTACCGTTCTCATAATTCTTTTCCTGACCTTATTGTTTGCCAATTTTGCCGAAGCCTTAGCAGAGGCAAGGGGGAAAGCCCAGGCCAACAGCCTGCGTAAAACAAGGGAAGAAACTCCTGCAAAGCTGGCAAACGGAAAAACAATTTCATCTTCCGAGCTTAAAAAAGGAGATGTTTTTATCTGCGAAACAGGAGATATTATCCCAACCGACGGTGAAATTATTGAGGGTTTAGCTACAATTGATGAAAGTGCTATCACTGGTGAAAGCGCCCCCGTAATACGTGAAGCAGGCGGTGACAAAAGTTCGGTAACAGGCGGGACAAAAGTTCTTTCAGACAGAATTAAGGTAGAAGTCACGTCACAACCCGGCGAAAGCTTTTTGGATAAAATGATTGCCCTGGTTGAAGGAGCTTCAAGGCAGAAGACACCCAATGAAATTGCATTGACTATTTTGCTGGCTGGCTTTACCCTGGTTTTTATTATCGTGACGGTGACATTAAAACCGTTTGCCGACTACGCCAACACCCCCATAACCATTTCGGCATTCATTGCATTGTTCGTATGTCTTATCCCTACAACGATCGGTGGGCTGCTTTTGGCAATCGGCATTGCAGGCATGGACAGGGCGTTACGGGCAAAAGTGATTACAAAGTCAGGTAAAGCTGTTGAAACCGCAGGTGATATTGATGTTTTACTCCTGGATAAAACCGGCACAATTACCATCGGAAACCGGAAAGCCACACAATTTCATACAGTAAATGGTACAAAATTGCAACACTTGATACATCAGGCAACTCTAAGTTCAATAGCGGATGAAACGCCTGAGGGGAAATCAATTGTTGAGTTGTCGGGAATTGCCCCGGAAAGTATTACACTTGATAACCCAAGGTTTATTCGGTTTACTGCACAAACACGTTGTTCGGGAGTTGAATTCGGCAACACCAGTATTAGAAAAGGTTCTTACGATGCCATAAAAAGCCTTGTGGAAAATGCCGGAAATGAATTGCCTCACGAACTTGATGAGATCGTTACGAAAATTTCCTCGAATGGAGGAACACCACTCGTAGTTATTGAAAACAACGAAGCATTGGGGGTAATCGAGTTACAGGACATCATAAAACCGGGCATTAGTGAGCGATTTGAACGATTGAGAAAAATGGGTGTGAAAACGGTGATGGTAACCGGTGACAACCCGCTTACAGCAAAATATATTGCCGAAAAAGCCGGAGTGGATGATTTTATTGCCGAAGCCAAACCCGAAGATAAAATGGAATATATAAAAAAAGAGCAGGCAAAAGGAAGGCTGGTCGCCATGATGGGCGATGGCACCAACGACGCCCCTGCCCTGGCTCAGGCCGATGTGGGCGTTGCCATGAACAGCGGTACCCAGGCTGCAAAGGAAGCAGGCAATATGGTTGACCTTGACAATGACCCTACCAAACTCATCGAAATTGTTGAAATCGGTAAACAATTGCTGATGACACGTGGTTCATTGACAACATTCAGCATAGCAAACGATGTGGCAAAATACTTTGCCATCATCCCGGCCTTGTTTATTACAGCAATACCCGCATTGCAAGGGTTAAATATTATGCACCTTGACAGCCCTGCAAGTGCCATACTGTCGGCCGTTATTTTCAATGCAATTATAATCCCGCTGCTTATTCCGCTGGCCTTAAGAGGGGTTGCATATAAACCCATTGGGGCAAGTGCACTACTTCGCAGGAACTTATTTATTTATGGCCTGGGCGGAATTATCGTTCCCTTTATCGGGATAAAACTGATTGATATGGTTGTTTCAACATTACTTTAAAAATTTATAAAAATGAAAAAGAATATAATACCCGCAATAAGGCTTACGCTGGTAAGCATGGTTTTCTTCATGGGCATTTACACCCTGATTATACTTGGGATTGCACAATTGGTGCCCAACAAGGGAAAAGGACAGGTTATAACACAGGATGATAAAACCTATCATGTTAATGTAGGGCAGTCATTTACACAGGATAAGTATTTCTGGTCAAGGCCATCGGCGGTAGATTACAATGCAGCAGGTTCCGGAGGCAGTAATAAAGGTCCATCTAACCCTGATTACCTTGCTGTAGTACAGTCGCGTATTGATACTTTCATGGTTCACAATCCGGGAATTGAAAAAGCTGAAATCCCTGCTGACCTGGTGACTGCAAGCGGCAGCGGATTAGACCCGCATATTTCGGTACAGGCCGCCAAAGTTCAGGTTCATAGGATTGCTGAAATTCGTGAACTTTCAGAAAAGACCCTGCTTCAGCTCGTTGAAAAAAATACCGAAAAGCCTTTATTAGGTTTATTTGGTACTGAAAGAATAAATGTATTAAAGTTAAATCTCGATTTAGATAACCTCGCAAATAATTAAACCATGAAAAAAATAAATTTAACACTGATAATACTCTCAATCGTATTTATAGGAATTCTAATTCCTTTTCAAAAAATAAATGCACAGGAGAATGATGCAGACTCTTCGTTTTCTGTAAAGATGGATTTTTATAGCAGTTATGTCTGGCGTGGAACTTTATATTCAGGTCCCTCGGTTCAGCCTTCTTTATCATGGCAACATCAGGGATTTACAATAGGGGCCTGGGCCTCTCAGGATTTTGCAGGAACGTACAGCGAAGCCGACCTTTATGCATCTTATAGTTTTAAATTCGGTTTGAGTTTAGGTCTCACAGATTATTATTATCCAGGCCTCAGCTATTTTGATTTTTCAGATTCTACCGGTTCTCATGCATATGAGATTAATCTTGGTTATAGAATCAGGAAATTGTCATTGGCAGCCAATTATGTAATTAACCGATCCGGAGGTGCAGCTTCGGCAGGTGGTGACACCTATGTTGAATTGAAATACGATTTTAAGTATTTTGGTTTATTTGCCGGTGTTGGCAATGGATGGTTAACCATTGAAGAACCCGGGAAAAGTGATCAATTTGGATTAGTAAATATTGGTGCAATCATTTCTAAAGAAATAATAATCACTGATAAGTTTTCAGTTCCTTTAACTGGTTCGGTGATCTGGAACCCACAGGCTGAACAGTTTTACATTGTTGCAGGTTTTTCGTTATAATGAAGGTTTAAATATGCCACGTTGTCGATTCTATATCGGATGCAAATATTTTAACTTTGTTTAAATTCTTTAAGGATGATGGAAAAAGAACAAAATGTCCAGCATTTTCTTGATTTGATAAAAAAATCAAGAAGGGGTAAGTTTAAAATCTACATTGGTATGAGTGCCGGTGTAGGTAAAACTTACCGTATGTTGCAGGAAGCACATATTTTACTTCGGAATGGGATTGATGTAAAACTTGGATATATAGAGACTCACGGGCGTGAAGATGTTGAAAATCTGCTTCTGGGCCTGCCCGTAATTCCTCAAAGGAAAATTTTTTACAAAAGCAGGGAGTTGGAAGAATTGGATTTGCAGGCTATACTTAATTTAAGGCCTGAGGTCGTGATTATTGATGAACTCGCCCATACCAACATCCCCGGAAGTAAAAATGAAAAACGCTGGCAGGATGTCCTTGAAGTTATTTCGGCAGGCATTAATGTAATTAGCGCCATCAACATACAGCATATTGAAGGGTTGAATGAGGATGTAAAGAAAATTACCGGTATAGAAACAAAGGAACGTATTCCTGACAAGGTACTGATCCAGGCCGACGAAGTGGTGAATATCGATTTCCCCGCTGATGAGCTCATTACCCGGCTCAAGGATGGTAAAATTTATACTAAAGATAAAATTGAAACAGCCCTGAGCCACTATTTCAAGGCTGAAAATCTGTTACAGTTAAGGCAGTTGGCACTTAAAGAAGTGGCGTCGCAGGTGGAGCGGAAAGTAGAAAGGGAAATTCCAAAAGGCATCCCTCAGCATCATGGCAGGTTCCTGGCATGTATCAGTACGAACGAAACAACGGCCAAAACAGTGATTCGTAAAACAGCCCGTCTTGCTAATTTCTACAGCAGTAAATGGTATGTGCTGTATGTGCAAACACCCAAAGAAAGCCCTGACAAAATTGCCCTTGACAAGCAAAGGCATCTGATAAATAATTTTAAACTGGCCACTGAAATGGGGGCTGAAATTATTAAAGTAAGCAGTAATAAAGTAGCCAAAGCTATTATAGAACAGGCCGTTGAGCGTGAAATTTCAACGGTCTGCATTGGCAGGCCACATTTCAACTTATTGAAACTAATTCTGGCAACAAATATCTTTAATGACTTGTTGAAAAAACTTTCTTCTAATAAAATTGACATTGTAATACTTTCATAGATGAAAATTAAAACCAAACTGATTTTAGGTCTTAGCTTGCTTTTCGGCTTGATAATCATCCTGAGCATATTGGGAATTTTAAAAATCAATGCCCTTTCCAGAGCCACTGATAATATTCTGGTTGACAATTACAGCACGCTCGAATATGCAAGAGATATGTTAAAAGCTCTGGACAAGATACAGGAGGATGAAAAAGCAATTGAAAATTTTGAAGACAACCTCAAAAATCAACAAAACAATATTACCGAAATCGGAGAAACCGAACTTACCAAAAGCCTTGCAGCGCATTTCAGGAAGTTAACCCAAAACCCTTTGGATTCGCTTGCACCTTTTGAAATAAGAAACGACCTGAACCACATCATGCACATAAACATGACGGCCATTCAGGAAAAAAGTGCTATTGCCCAAAAAATGGCTTCAAATGCGGTTTTGTGGATTGGTTTTACCGGGATTCTCTGTTTCATTATTGCTTTTATTTTGCTGTTAAAACTCCCCGGAAATATTGCCAATCCAATAAAAGAACTTACCGAAAGCATTCGCCAGATAGCTGCAAAGAATTATTCGCAAAGGGTTCGGTTTGAATCGCACAATGAATTTGGTACACTGGCAAAGACATTCAACACCATGGCTGAAGAATTGGAAGAATACAATAACAGTAACATCGCCAGGTTGATGATGGCCATAAAGAGAATGGAGGCATTGATAGAGAAGATGCATGAGCCGGTTATCGGTTTGGATGAAAATAAAATAATTATTTTCGCCAATGATGAGGCCCGGAAAATTACAGGACTGGGTAAAGGGCAGCTCGTCGGCAAAAACGCCGAAGAACTTGCTGTTACCAATGATTTGATACGCGAACTACTACAGGAGCTTTTTGGAGCTAAACCAAAAAACAATAAAGAACACTTAAAAATATTCGCCAATGGGAAAGAAAGTTATTTTGAAAAGGAAATTTTAAATATTACTCTGGAAACCAAGGGCACGAAAGATAAAAAATTGATCAGTCATGTGATTCTCCTGCGGAATGTGACTTCCTATAAAGAGCTCGACTTTGCCAAAACCAATTTCATTGCAACAGTCTCCCACGAATTTAAAACGCCGATATCGTCCATTAAAATGAGCCTCCAACTTTTGGAGAATGACCAAATAGGGCCATTGAATGATGAACAAAAAAAGTTAGTCAACAGCATAAAAGATGACGCCGACCGGCTTTTAAATATTACGGGCGAATTGCTGAACATGACACAGGTTGAAAGCGGTAAAATTCAATTAAACATTATGTCTGCCAATCCGAAAGATATATTGGAGTATGCAATCAAGGCCAATAAAACGCAGGCTGAACAAAGGAAGGTATCATTCGAAGTCGATTGTCCGACTGAGCTGCCTAAAATACTTGCCGACAGCGAAAAAACCGCGTGGGTTCTTACCAATCTCATTTCAAATGCAATCCGTTATTCGTATGATAAATCCAAAATCCTTTTGACGGTTGAAAATATCGGTAGATTCGTTGAATTTTCTGTAAAAGATACCGGACAGGGTATCGCCCCGGAACATAAAAGTAAAATATTCGACCGTTATTTCCGCGCCCCCGGTTCAAAAAAGGAAGGAACAGGGCTTGGTCTTGCCATTAGCAAAGAATTTATAGAAGCTCAAGGCGGAAAAATAACCGTTGAGAGTGATTTTGGGGCAGGGAGTACGTTTACAGTAACATTAAACTGTTTATAGTCGAGGTAAAGAGAAAAATTGTTTAAAAAACACCCCAATCCCTCAGAAAAAAAATAAAACCATATAAAAACAGTAGGGCACATAGGTCGGACATTATAAATTCAGGATTCCTATGTGGTTCAAACTACCCTGTCAAAATGCTAGGATGTACCCTATCATTATGAAAGGCTTTTTTGTTTTATAAACAAGCGACAAACCACGAAACATCTGTTATCCATTCAGGTAAGTTTTGATTAAGATTTCCGGATTATGAATTGCAACTGGTTTTACAAGTTAGTAATACTAAAAAATTCAGATGATGGAATCAAGAATTCAAAAAACCCTTGATCAATGGTTTCCGGATGCCTTTGCTGATGTCAAAAAAACAGCATTAAAATCCGACTATGATATCCTCAATCATTTTGCAAAACACACTAAAAGTTTAATAAAACATGATAGTGAGAATAAAAGCGAACCTTTTAAGATCATTAATTTGTTATACTCAAAAGGAACGTTGTTTGAGCGAAATGCAATAGAGAATGCATTTTTTTATGTCCTTGCTTTTGACGAATATCCTCAAACTTTAAGGCAAAACCTGAGTTTAATGCCGGAACCTCTCCGGGCGGTTTATCTTAAAACAATATTAGAAAACTAAAAACAGACAGGTAATAATGAAAATAATAATTGCCGGCGATGGTGAGGTAGGATTTTACCTTGCAAAATTATTGGAAAAAGAATATCAGGATATTACACTGATTGATACGCAAAGTGATAAACTGGCACAGGTCGAGAAGAAATTAGGGATTGCAACTGTTATAGGGGATTCAACAAGTTATAAAGTATTGAAAGAGGCAGGTGTCGAACAAGCCGACCTATTAATTGCCGTAACTTCTTCTGAATCATCAAATATTACGACCTGTTTAATTGGAAAAAAACTGGGAGCCAGGCTTACAATTGCCCGAATCAACAACATGGAATATTTGGTAGACAAAGATACGCTCGACCTACATGATTTAGGTATTGATGAATTGATTTCTCCGGAATCGCTTGCTGCACGAGAGGTAAAGTACATACTAAAATCTCCGGCCCTGACAGAAATTTTTAATCTGTATAAAAAAGATCTGTACATGTTGGGATTACGTCTTGAGGAAGATACACCCATCGTGAATAAAACAATTGCAGAATCGGCCCGGTTGTTATCAAACAAATCTTTTATGATTGTAGCCATTCTGCGCAATGGTAAAACCCTTATTCCAACTGGCGAATTGCAATTATTAAAAGAAGATATACTATATTTTGTGGCTTCAGATGAGGGAAAGGAAAAAGTACTTGAATATGCTGGCAAGAAGCCCATTCAAATTAAAAATATTTTGGTTATTGGTGGTAGCAAAACCGGAAAATACATCGCATTACGACTTAGCAAGTATTATCATATTAAATTGATTGAAAAAAATCTTGAAAGATGTAATTATTTGGCAAAAGAAATTCCAAATGTTCAGTTTATTTGGGGCGATGGCGCCGATGTTAATTTGCTCGAAGAAGAACAAATAAGTCAATATGATGCAGTAATTTCTGTAACAGGAAACGCAGAAACAAATATTTTTTCGTGTCTGTTGGCTAAAGATCTTGGCATTAAAAAAACCATTGCCATGGTCGAGAACATTGGCTTGTTCGACTATTCACAAAAAATGGGGGTCGATACCCTGATCAATAAAAAAATGGCTGCGGCCAATTTTATATTTCGTAACATACTGAAAGGAAAGGTTCTTACTCAACTCTACGGAATTGATGCCGAAATTCAGGAATTTATTCTTAAAGAAAATTCCAAAATAATAAACTTGCCGATAAAAGACCTGCATTTTCCTAAAAATGCAATCATCAGTGGTGTGATAAGAAACGATAAAGGCTACATCACCCTTGGCGATTTTGAACTGAAAGCCAATGACAGGGTCTTTGTATTTTCCTTACCACAAAGTAATAAGGAAGTTACCTCTTTTTTTAAATAATTATACCCGATTATAGATGAATTTGATATTGCAGAAAAGGCTCGGTACTTTCAAAATGATATTCAGACAAATTGGTGGTCTGCAAATTATTTTGGGCTATACAATGGCCTTACCAATTTTAATATCGTTAATTTATTCAGAATACTATTCTGCACTAGGTTTTCTTATTTCCTCCCTTGCATGCATAATTGTTGGATTTTTACTCTACAAAAAAATTAAAAACACTTCTGAACCGCTAACTCACCACGCATTAATTATTGCGGCAGCGGGTTGGCTTTCAATAGCAATAATGGGTGCCTTACCATTCCTTATTATCGCTTACATTACGCCTGTAGATGTAGCACAACAATTTGTTCCTGCAGGAGCAGATTATGGCTCCAGCATTTTCTTCTTTAAAAATCCGTTACATGCCATTTTTGAAAGCATGAGTGGTTTAACAACTACCGGGTTAAGCATGGCGCTTCACGTGCCCACCATAGGTAAAGGTTTGATGTTTTATCGCTCATTTACACAATTGTTGGGTGGAGCAGGTTTTATTGTTCTTACTTTAGCATTATTAGGCCATTCTAGTGGAAGAATTGCCTATATGTTATATGGTGCCGAATCCACAGGCGAACGATTAAAGCCTACTATAATACAAACAACTCGTTCCATTTGGAAATTGTATATTGGAATGACGGTTTTTAGTTTTATTTATCTCGTCATAGGGACTTATTTGATTTTACCTGGATACAGTTTCACCGAAAACCTCTTTGATTCGATTAATCATGCCATGTCGGGCCAATCAACGGGTGGCTTTAGCACGCTTGAAAGCAGCATCGCAAGTTACCATTCAAAAGCAATGGATATATTGTACTTATTGCCAATGATTTTGGGAGCCCTTTCCTTACCTTTTTACTATAAAGTCTTTTATGAAAAACAATTCAGCCAGTTTTGGAAGAACCTTCAAACACGCGCTATAATAATTACCAGTGTCTTTGGCAGCATCATACTGTCTGTCATGCTGTTGAAGTCGGGCATAATCACTGAGCCGTTTCGTATTGGATTTTTTCAATTTATCAGTGCCTTAACCACCACCGGATGGCAAACTACTGATATACACGTATGGGATGCCGCTTCTATTGTATTCATTGTGCTGGCGGCCATGGTTGTAGGAGGTGCTGCCGGGGCCACGGTCGGAGGAATAAAAATCATCAGGGTATTGCTTATTTTTAAAGGATTATTCTGGCATATTAACAATTATTTTTCGTCTGAGAATGCAATAAAAGTTGTTAAATTTAATGACAAGCGATTGTTGCCTGATGAAATGAACAAAGAACTCGCCAATGTCGCAACTTTTGCATTTGTTTATATGCTTTTTCTAATTGTCGGGACCTTAATAACTTACTATCAGATGTTTTCCGGATATACTTTAAAGGATGCATTGTTCGAATCGGCATCAGCATTAGGCACCGTTGGATTGTCGTGTGGAATTACCAGTCCGGCAATGTCACCGGTTCTTGAAATTACCTACATCATTCAGATGTGGGCTGGCAGGTTGGAAATTATACCCATCCTTATTTTATTCAGGACAATTTTTTTAGGAACAAAACCTACAGTAGTGTAACATGATGCGTTAATAAAGCCTTTTAGGCATATCTTTGTATGTGTTTACTTAATACAAGGGCATGAAAATCAAGACTAAATTAAACCTTGGAATCGGTTTTTTGTTTACTTTAATCATTCTTTTGGCATTTTTAAGCATCGGGCAAATCAATTCATTGTCAACTGCTTCTGAAAACATCATTAAAGACAACAAAGAAACGATTGGCTATACTCATCATATGTTAAAAGCATTATCGGAAATCGATAAAAATAAAGAGGCATTCAAACACTTTGAGAAATATCTTCTAAAACAAAAATCAAATATTACTGAATCCGGTGAAGAAGAACTAACCAAT
>Ga0172380_10006179_pt1 | contig 14068 bp, 10 predicted proteins | sample Leawe162metaG_FD_119747 | JGI IMG/M metagenome (GOLD analysis project Ga0172380, IMG submission 119747) | Leachate microbial communities from a municipal landfill in Southern Ontario, Canada - Leachate well 162 metaG | ecosystem: Engineered > Solid waste > Landfill > Unclassified | place... | reverse complement strand
GACTCAATATTTCCGGAGAAAATATCGCGCAGTTGCTGACTGGTAATGGAGTTTAGCGTATTTTTAACATTAACTGCGATAACTGCCGGATTGGCGGCGTAGCGATAGAGTTTATAATCAATTTTTCCGCGCAGTTTTTGCGGCAGGCGCTGGTCGAGAAGAATCAGGTCGGCTTTGCCGCTGCCGACTGCGGCGACCGCGTCGGGAACGGACATTTTTAAAATGGTGATTTTTAATTTTGGATTGGCGATTCCGACTGCGAGTGCGGCGCGTTTGGCGATATTTTCATTGCCGATAGTGTCGGCGATATTGATAACGCCTTCAAGGTTTTTTAATTCAGCCTGCGGTTCGGCGGCGAAAAGTATGACTGGCATTAACAGCAGGTTGGCGATTGCCAGCCGGATGATTTTATTCATATTACAATGGTCCTGATAATTAAGAATTTACTCGAATTTAGTTCGCAACGAGTTAACGAATATATGGTTAATAGTTCTTATTTCAAGCGGCCCATTTTCAACCTGACAAAAAAAAATAAAAAATGGATAAGCATTATACAAAAAAGGTGTTATAGTATTTGCTTTAATTTTTGTTACTGTGTTATTTATATGGAGGTCGATATATATGAACGGTAAATACCATTACCTCGAAAAGATAGACCGCGACGCCAGCAATCTGATTAAAGGATTGCAGGCGATTCAGGCATCTGAAGGTTATGTTGCCGATGACGGGATTTGCGCGGCGGCGGAATATTTTTCAATTCCGGTTGTGGAAGTGGAAGGCGTGCTGTCGTTTTATGCTCAATTCAAACGTACTAAGCCGGGAAAACATCAAATCAGCGTTTGTGACGGCACGGCCTGTCATATTAAAGGGAGTCCTTTAATCCTGGACTGGATTTCAACCGAGCTGAATGTTAAATCTGGCGAAACTGACGCGGAAGGGTTGTTTTCACTGGAAACGGTGGCTTGTCTGGGTTGTTGCAGTCTGGCGCCGGTAATGAGCATTAACGGTAAAGTTTATGCCAAGCTTGACCGGAAATCTACACTTAAAATCCTCAAGGAGTACAGAGCCAAATGACCGCGAATACACATATCAGGAGAATCCGGGTCGGCACAGCTTCCTGTGGTTTGGCGGCTGGAGCCGATGACGTTCTCGCCCTGTTGAAACAGCATGCGCCGGGAATTCTGTTGGAAGAAGTCGGCTGCATCGGACATTGTTATGCTGAACCATTGGTTGAAATCGAGACGGATGACGGCGTTATCACCTACGCGCAGGTAACGGCGGATGAAAAATCCATTGCCAATATTTTGACGCTCGGCGCGGACAATCGTTTCGCGGTTCCAGCTGGCAGAAAAAGCAAGGAATTGCATAAAGTGCTGGCCATGGCGGGAAGAATCTGCCCAACTTCAATTGATGAATATATTGCCAACGGCGGTTATGACGGTTTGAAAAAAGCGTTGCAAATGACTGCCGCAGACGTGGTGGATGAAATAAAAAAATCCGGTTTGCGCGGTCGTGGCGGCGGCGGATTTTCAACTGGCATGAAATGGCAGTTTTTGTCTTTAAAACAGGCGGAACAGAAAATAATGATTTGCAACGCGGATGAGGGCGATCCGGGCGCGTTCATGGATCGTTCGCTGATGGAAAGTGTTCCGCATCAAGTGCTGGAAGGCATGTTGATTGGCGCTTATGCCACCGGCGCAACCAAGCTGTTTATCTATTGCCGGGCGGAATATCCGCTGGCGATCAAGCATCTGGCGATTGCCATTGCTCAGATTAAAGAGCGGAAACTGAACCTGATTAACGGCAGAGAGCTTGAAATAATTATTAAGGAAGGCGCCGGAGCGTTTGTCTGCGGCGAAGAAACCGCGTTGATTGCGTCGCTGGAAGGCCAACGCGGAACGCCGCGGTTTCGTCCGCCGTTCCCAACCGACAGTGGCTGGAAAAAATATCCGACACTGATTAACAATGTTGAGACGTTCGGCAATGTTCCGTTGATTATTCGTGACGGCAGCGAGAAGTATGCCGCCATCGGCACGGCTGGCAGCAAAGGCACGAAACTGTTCGCGCTGGCTGGCGACTTGAAATATCCCGGATTGGTGGAAGTGCCAATGGGAACCACGCTGGCTGAAATCGTATTTGATATTGGCGGCGCGGAGCCGGACAGCGTAAAAGCAGTTCAAACCGGCGGTCCGTCCGGCGGTTGCATTCCGGTGGAACTGTTTAACACGCCGGTGGATTATGATTCGTTAAAATCACTCGGCGCGATTATGGGTTCGGGCGGGATGATTGTCATTGGCAAAAATCGCTGCATGGTGGAAACCGCGCGTTATTTTCTGGATTTCACGCATCGTGAATCCTGTGGGAAATGTACTTTCTGCCGGGTCGGCACTAAACGGATGTTTGAAACGCTGGAACGGATTACCGGTGGCAAAGGCGAGCCGGAAGATTTGACTTTTCTGGAAAATATGGGAAAGAAAGTGCGCATGGGTTCGCTTTGCGGACTCGGGCAGACCGCGCCGAATCCGGTGCTCGCCACTTTGCGTTATTTCAGGCATGAATACGAAATGCACGTCAATAATTTGCAGTGCGCGGCGCTTGAATGTAATGCGCTGGTGGATGTTAAATTGGATCAAAGTAAATGCATCAAGTGTAAACTGTGCATAAAGAATTGTCCGGTAAATGCCGTAAGTGCGGACTTTGTGATTGACAACAGCAAATGCACTAAATGCAATACCTGTATTGAAGTCTGTCCGAAAGACACTATTTACCGCGTTAAGAAGGGAGAAGGTTTTTACAGTGAATAAGATAAAATTTATACTTGACGGGAAGGAAGTTACGGCGGAGCCCGGACAAACAATCCTTCAAGTGGCGGAAAATAACGGAATTCAGATTCCGACGTTGTGTTACAGTCAGAAAATTTCCCGGACGACATCCTGTTTTGTCTGTGTGGTAAAAGATACGAAGACCGGGCGTTTTCTGCCATCCTGTTCGGCTTGTCCGAACGAGGGCGCAACGATTGACGCGTCTTCGGATGAAGTCAAAGATATGCGCAAAACCGCGTTGGAACTGTTGTTGTCGGAGCATTCCGGCGATTGCGAAGCTCCCTGCACAATTGCTTGTCCGGCGCACGCTAAAGTCGAAGAATATGTTCGCGCCGGCAGAAAAGGAGATTTTCTGGAATGTCTGAAAATTGTAAAAGAGCGCATTCCGCTGCCGATGAGCATTGGCCGGGTGTGTCCGCGCTTTTGTGAAAAAGACTGTCGCAAAAATGTTACCGGCAACCCGGTCGCCATCAATGACTTCAAGCGTCTGGCGTCCGATATGTTTTATGATACCTACATGGAAGAATTGCCTGCGTACAATGGCCGAAAAGTGGCGGTGGTGGGCGCTGGCCCGGCAGGTCTGGCGGCGGCGTATTTCCTGCGGCTCACCGGTTATAAAGTGAAAATTTTTGAACAGATGCCGAAGGCGGGCGGAATGTTGCGTTACGGCATTCCTGAATATCGTCTGCCCAAGGCGATACTTGACCGTGAAATCAAACATTTTGTTGATATGGGCATTGAAATTGAGCTGAATCGCAAGCTTGGCGCGGATTTGGCAATGTCTGATTTAAAGCAACAGTATGATGCGGTGGCGGTTACTATCGGCTGCTGGAAAGCTGGCGAAATGCGTTGCGAAGGCGAAGAACTGGCGGTTCAAGGCATTGCGTTTTTGGAAAAAATTGCCCGTAATGACTGGAGCGGCGAAAATCCCGGGAAAGTAATTGTTGTCGGCGGCGGTAATACTGCAATGGACTGTCTGCGGACTTCGGTTCGGCTCGGCAGTCAGGAGGTGTCGTGTTTCTATCGCCGTACCGAGAGCGAAATGCCGGCGGAAAAAATTGAGATTCAGGAAGCGAAAGAAGAAGGCGTGAAATTTGAGTTTTTGATGGCGCCGGTAAAACTGGCGAAAAAAGCCAATGGAAAACTTATTCTCACCTGCCAGCGCATGGAGTTGGGCGAACCGGATGCTTCCGGACGCCGTCGTCCTGTGCCGGTTGAGGGTAGTGAATTTGATACTGAAGCCGATACGGTTATTGCTGCTATCGGTCAGAAGACTGACGCTCCGCCGGGACTGGCGGTGAATCGCTGGGGCGATGTGGATGTGTGTGAACATTCGTACAAGATGGACGGCAATGTCTTTGCCGCCGGCGATTGTGTGACCGGCGCCGCCACGGTGGTTGAAGGCGTGGCTGGAGGAAGAATTATCGCGTTGGGAATTGATGCGCATCTCAACGGAACGGAATATCATCCGGAGCCGGTAATTAATGTTTCCCGCGGCAGCTGGCGCAGTCTGGCCAAAGATGATTTGGTGTTCCTGCGCCAGGATGTTTCAGAAAAACCGCGAGCGGAACTGAAGTTAATCGACCTGGAAGAACGCAAAAATACGTTCAAGGAAGTTAGCGCGACAATCTCTAAAGATAAAATCATGCTCGAAGGCGAGCGTTGCATAGAATGCAGTTGCACCGCCAAGGGTGATTGCAAGCTGAAAAAATATTCTGAAAAATATTCTGCTAAACCAGACGCAATCAAAGGCGAGAAGCTGAAATCCGGTTATGACAACCGTCATCCGGCAATTATTCAAGACCGGATGAAATGCATCAAGTGCGGTATTTGCGTAAAAGTGTGCAAAGAAGTGGTAAACCAGAATTTACTCAGTCAGAAGAAACGTGGATTCGGCACATTAGTGGAGACGGCTTTCGGCAAAGAACTTCCTGTTTCATGTACTGAATGCGGCGCGTGCATTGAAGAATGTCCGGTGGGCGCACTTGACTGGAAACAGAAGCAATAACAGGCGAGGCACGGTTTCGGCGGTCTGAAGCCGTGCAGTTTTTATGCTTGAATAAATTTTAATTGAGCTTGGAGAAAATGTATTTAAGCAAAAAGTGAAAAAAAAGACAAATGGAGTTTTATAAAGGGAGTTTCTGATATATATTTCTCGGATATTACATTAGTATTTGATGGATAGTTATTAAAATAAAACTGGTACGAAAAGAAATACATGCGTTTTCAATGTCCATTTTGTCGCGGAGTTGTCGCGGTAGAAAATTTGCAAATGGGGGAGGAGGTACAGTGCGGTCACTGCGATGAGATCGTTACCGTGCCGCGTTCCAGATTTGCTACAGGCGCTGTTGTCGGCGATTTCATCATTATGGAGGAAATTGGTCGCGGCGGCATGGGAGTCGTTTATCTTGCTCACCAGATTTCTCTTGATCGTCCGGCCGCACTGAAAATTCTTCAGGAAAACTATGCCAACGACGCTGAATTTGTCGTCAATTTTATTAAAGAGGCACGTTGTGCGGCTAAGTTGAATCATCCTCATATCGTTCAGGCTTATGCAGTTGGCGAAGATGAAGGCGTGTTTTATTTTGCGATGGAATACATTGACGGCGAAACCATGAAGAGCGTATTGAAACGCGACCGGATTATTCCAGTTGACCGGGCGGTTACCATTATTCAGCAAATTGCGGAAGCGTTGGATTGCGCCTGGAAAGAACAGAAGCTTATTCACCGTGACATCAAGCCTGATAATATTATGTTAACTAAAAACGGGCGGGCTAAACTGGCGGATTTGGGTTTGTCCAGGGTTGCCGGAGATACCGACGATGAAGACGATGATGAAATTATGGGCACTCCCCAGTATATCAGTCCTGAACATCTGACCGGTGCGCCTATGGATGTCCGGAGTGATATTTACAGTCTGGGCGCGACTTTTTATCAGCTGGTTACCGGGCGTTTTCCGTATGAAGGCCGCACCTCGAACGAAATTGCCAGAAAGCATCTTGAAGGCACCCTGGTTCCGCCGCAAATGGTCAATCCGAAAGTTCCTGAAGCGGTCAGTCAGATTATTATCAAGATGATGAAGAAAAATGTCAGTGAACGCTATCAGGATGCCGAGGAGCTGGTGGATGATTTGCGGATGTTCCGCCGTGGCAAACTGCCATCAACGCTTGCATTACCCCGAGTTTTTTCCACCAGAACCAGATCTGTTTCCCGTAGCGATGTGGCATCTGAAGGTGGTGAACAAAACGGGTCGGAGGATGAGGCTTTTCAGTTGGAGTTGCCGACGACAGCCACCGACACCATGAAACCGCTTTATACTGCGACTACTACCACGACTTCCAGCGGACTCTTGTTTGCTGGAGCTCTTGACGATGACATTCAGGGCCCCAAGAAGAAGGTAATGTTGTGGACGATTTTGACAATCGTAATCGTCGTTATTGTTGGCGCTGCCATCATCTGGTTCTATCTGATTCCGATGATGGAAACGCCGGATGCGCCCGGAGCAAGTGTGTCTGTTGGCGGGAAGTTGGTAGAACGGCAGTACATAAAAAATATTGATGAAATGTTGCTCGAATTCAGCCAGACACCCGGTAATGAACAGGCTTTTCTGAATAAGGCGGATGATTTTTTCCTGAAATATCCTGACCCTTTGACAGAAGAGGAGCGGCTTAAGCTGAAGGGACTGCTGGAAATATATGTTAATCTTGACGAAAAACTGACGGTTGACAATGCGCGGGCAAAACTCCGTTCTGAACATATGGCGGAGATTGCGCTGGAGAAAGAGGAAGAAAAACGAGTTATAGCGGAGAAACGACGTTTGGCAGAGGAGCGGCAGCGCCAGTTGCGCGAAACGAGGCAGCGCGAGCAGGAGGAGCGCGAACGTAAACAGGTGATTGCCAAGCGGATTGCGGATTACAAGAAAAGTCTGGCGAAACGGAAAAACGAATTGATTTATAATTTTGTTGAATACGGTCGTGCCGGAGATGTAAAAGCTGGTGAAAAAATGTTTTTTGACGCCGTCAACGAACCTGATACGATTGGCAGTGTAACTTATGACGAGAAGCGCGATGCGCGACTGTTTGCCACTTTTGCGAAAGCGTTGCAACAGGCGTTTGAAAAAGGGGCGAAAGTTAATTTTCTGCTCAAAGACAGCGAAGATAAATTGGCGGGATTGCAGGTGGAAATAAAGCGTGGCGAACTTGGAAAAATTACTTATGTCAAGAACGGTATTATCAATATAAAAAGCGCTTTTGGCAATAAATCCGTCGGCATTACGATTGACGATTTAAAAGGATTTTATCAGAATACATTTTTTGAACGTCTGGAAAAGCGTGAGAAATTAAATGATTCATATTTTTACTATATGTTATTTAATGGGGAATTTCAGCATAACCTGGCAAAAGTAGCGCCGGATGAGTTCTGGAAAAAAGAACTGTCGGCATTTGAAGAAGTTTATTTTAAAAAGAAAATACAAGAAGTCTCTGACTCCGAACGAAAAGCTCTGAAAGAGAAGTTCGGCGAACTTGACTCATTCAAAAAAGCAGAATAACATTACTGACGAATGGTTATGCCATTTTGTGCAACGTTGAAAGAAAATACTGCAACTATGAAAATAATACACTTTTCCGACCCGCATGCCGGTGGCAGAGCAGAAGACTGGATGGCATATTTTGACAAACGCTGGGTTGGCGTATTCAATTATCGCTTTCGTCGTCGTTTTCGTCATGATTTAGGCAAACTTCAAAAAACTGTGGATTATATTTTGGCCGCCAGGCCGGAAGTGGCCGTTTGCACCGGAGATCTTACTTCAACCGGACAGCCGGGAGAATTTGAGCAGGTAAAAGAAATCTTGACGCCGTTGCGGGAGTCCGGAATTCCTGTATTGTACGTTCCCGGCAATCACGATTGCTATGTAACTCGTCCGAAATGCGTTCGCGCAGTCAACGAGATGGTTGCCTGGCTTACTTCCGGTAATTATAAGTTTGAAGACCTGCCGGTTGTGCGCTATATCGGGAGTTGCGAATTTGTTATAATTAATTGCAGCTGGCCGTCAAACCTGCTTTGCTCGTGGGGTTTTTTGAAACCTGATACGAGAGATTTTCTTGATTTGCATTGTGATAAGACGAAGAATTGTCCGCGGATTCTGGTGGGACATTATCCGATAATTGAAGAACATCCAATATTGCGGGTCAGACATCGCCTGTTCGGGCAGAAAAAAGTTGTCGAGATGTTGCAAGATGGCAGAATTGATTTGTCCCTCTGCGGTCATGTTCACAAGCCATACCGGCGGGTGGGTGAGTCCGGGCGGGGCGAAAGTTGTGCCGGGTCGGTGACGCGCAACGGAACAATGACTGAAATTGAATATGTGGAAAAAGATGATAACTTTAAGTTCAAGCAAATTGTGCTGACTTGAATAATTTAAGTCAAAGGCGGCGGCTATGACAATGAATTTCATTAAGACGAGCCAGTTATATTTTATATTTTCATTTGCGGCAATAATTTTACTGGGAACTGTAATTTTAAAAATGCCGTTTATTACTCATAATGGCGGCAGTATGCTGTGGATTGATGCGTTGTTCACGTCAACGTCTGCGGTTTGTGTTACCGGTTTGACCACTGTTAACACTTCCGGATTCAACCTGGCCGGGCAACTGGTTATTCTGCTGTTGATTCAAATTGGCGGGCTGGGAATTATGACTTTAACGGCATCGGTAATTGTTATTCTGGGGAAAAATATCAGTTTCAGCAATGCTAAAATGATTTCCAATATCAGCGACAGTTTTCCCTTGAAGAGTGTCGAAGGGTTGCTGAAAACTGTCGCCATGTACACTTTTTCCATTGAAGCAGTGGGGGCGGGATTACTTTTTTACGGATTTTACGGAATGAATAATTCTTTTTTCGAAGCGTTGTATTTGGGGGTATTTCATTCTATTTCTGCATTCTGTAATGCCGGTTTCAGCACAATGGATACCAGTCTGATCGGGATGTCGCCGTTTATTAAAATAGTGGTGTCAGCTCTTATTATCCTGGGCGGTCTGGGGATTTATGTGATTTATGACTTGTCGCATTTCCGGCGGCAGAAAAAACATTTCCGGATTCATACCAAACTGGTTTTACTGACCTCGTTTATCTTGATTGTTATGGGAACGTTTGGCCTTAAAGTGCTGGAATATTTTGAGAACGGTTCGCCAATCTCATGGCTGGACGCATATTTTCAATCAGTAACTGCCAGAACTGCCGGTTTTAATACCGTTGATTTGTCGATTCTGCATCCGTCCAGCATATTAATAATAATTGCTCTCATGCTTATCGGCGCGTCGCCCGGATCAACTGGTGGCGGCATGAAAACGACTACGGCGGCGTTGGCATTTATCTCTATTTATAACATGTTCGCCGGCAATAAAAAAGTTCTTTTGTTCAAGCGCGAAGTGCCGTTAGTCAATGTGTTGAAGTCATACGCCATTATGTTTACCTTTATTATGTTGTCGATAATCGGCACGATTCTGGTTTCCGCTACTTCAGAAGCTACCATGCAGGCGGCGTTTTTTGAAACTGCCTCCGCGCTGGCAACCGTCGGATTATCGCTTGGAACCTCCGCACAGGCAGGCGTTGCCTGCAAGGCGATATTGATTGCATTGATGTTTGTCGGCAGAATCGGTCCGTTTACTATCTTTCTGTTTTTGATGAGCAGGGAAAAGACCAGTCGGCTTGAATATCCTGAAGTTAAAATTATAATGGGTTGAAAATTAACCGGAGAAGAATATGAAAGGCAATTTTGCAATTTTAGGACTGGGAACTTTCGGGTCTACTTTGGCAGTAGAATTGGTTAACGCCGGGCACAATGTTGTCGCTATTGACCGCAATCGGGACCGGGTCGAGGAGATAAAAGATAAAGTGTCGGAAGCGATTATTGCTGATCTCAGCAATCCAGATGTTATCAAAGAGTTGGATATACCCAAATTTGACGCGATTATTATCGGCATGAGTTCGCATTTTGAAGATTTGATTTTGACGTTGACCCTGGTCAAGCAGGAAGGCGCCGCCAAGGTGATTGTCAAAGCCAACACCGCGATTCAAAAACAGATATTGTTGCGACTCGGAGCCAATGAGGTGATTCAACCTGACCAGGATGTTGCCGACCGGTTGTCTAAACGCTTGACTATGAACAATATTTCCGATATGTTTGAGTTCAAAGGTTCTTCAATTGCTGAAGTCATGGTTCCTGATTCGCTGGCCGGCAAGACGATTCGTGAGCTTGATTTGAGAAATCAGCACAACATTATTGTTTTGTTGATTCGCAAGCCGGGCAAGGAAATCGAAACGGTCTGGAATCCGGATTTAGTTCTGGAAAAAGGCGACGAATTGACTGTTATCGGTAAGGAAAAAGGCATCATCGAGGTTTTCAAAAACTGATGTTTTAAATGCAGAAGTTTAAGCATAAAACTCTAACTGCCGTCTGGATTTGTGTCTGAAGTCTTTAACGGTTCTCAGTTGTCGGCGGAACGGCTTTTTCCGGTTCAACCGGCGTTGATTTTGAAAATTTTTCCAATGCTTCTTTTACTGCCTGCTGGTATTCCGGCGAATTAGTATCAACTTCAACCGTATCGTCCGGTTCTATCGCTTCGTGCTTTTTTAAAGACTCTTTTACCGCCTTGCGATATTCCGGTGAAATGGCTTTACCGTTCGAATCAACCACCAAATTATTTTCGGCATCTTTTTTGGCTTCCAGCGCGGCTTCAACTTTTTTTCGACCTTCATCCTCTTTTTTTAGGGCTTCATAAATCATGTTGCGTTGAACCGCATGGCTGGCATAACGCGATGCCTTTGCCTTTTTCTCTGCTTCAACTTCGGATTTGCTTCTGAATTCATCCTGAGTTTTTTTTGCTTGCAGTGCGGCGTCTTCCTGGGCGGCTTTTGACGGCTCTGCCGGAGTACGGATTTCTTCCCTTCGCTCCTTGTTGCGTTCGCGTTGCGCCGGAGTTTGAGTTGTTCCAGGATAATATTGAGCAATCAGGGTAAAGCCGAGCAGGATTGCGGCGAGTATCAAAATTATGGTTGTTTTCATTGTTCATCCATGGGTTGACATTTAATGTGCTTTTACATTACAGCTCACGGGTGTAATTTTAAAGTCTGATTGCTGAAAAAACAGTTTTAACCGCCGAAATCCTGCGTTATCAATGGTTTATTTATCTGCCGGATTGTACTTCTAATGTTGTCGGGAGTATAATATGTAACTTGAAATTTTATTAACATTGTGGGGGACCGTTATGAAATGGAAATTTAAAAAAACGGAGAAAAAAAGCGGCAAATATTTCAGCCGTAGCTTCTTCTGTCTGATTTCAATTCTCGCGGTAATGGCGCTGGTTTATTTTCGATCATCAAACTATCGCAATCAACTAGACTGGTTGCTGGCAGATTGTGACCATCAACTGTTGCAGGCTTCAACCGCAGGCAATATGGCATTAATGAATAAACTGATAAAAGAGGGCGCAAACGTAAATATTTGCGATGGTAAAGGCTGGACTCCTTTGCATTATGCGGCGCATGAAGGTTATTGCAGCGCCATTGAAATACTGCTGAAAAACGGCGCTAATATCGAAGCGCGTACAGACTTTCTGTGGACTCCACTGCATTTGGCGGCTTATCAAAAACAAAAAGACGCGGTGAAGTGTCTGTTGGTTGCCGGAGCCGCGGTTAATGCCCGCAATTGCCTGGGCAATACGCCGTTGCATAATGCGGTGTTTCAGAATGCCCCGGAAGTTTGCGATGTTCTGCTGGCTGCCGGAGCAGATATTAATCGCGGCAATAACAGTGGGTCAACGCCGTTGGATTATGCCGTGCATCAAGGAGATTATGCCATTGCCGAATATTTGCTGATTAATCATGCCAAGCCGGATTCCGGAAAAACAGGAAACATTGAACGCTTGTCCTGCCGGGATGCGATTACGCCATTGAGCAGGACGGCAATAACCGGCAATGTGAAGATTGCGGCGTTATTGTTGAAATACAAGGCAAAAATAAATGTGACTTGTCGCGACGGCAACACACCATTGCATTTCGCCAGCAAATTCAAGCGTAAAGCAATGTTGTGTTTTCTGTTGAATAATCATGCCAATCCACTGCTGAAAAATGCTTTAGGACAACTTCCTTGCGATATGGTGGACAATCCAGAAATCAAGGAATTACTGTATGGCTCCATGTTCAGAAATCGTTTGGCGTTTAAAGGCGAACTTGTGCCGCTGAACCAAAAAGTCCGGTAAACTAAAGATTTTTACCGCATGAGTTATTTGCCGAACTCTGCGCGGAACTGACTGAACGTGCCGGTGTCCAGCGCTTCGCGAATGCGGCGCATCAACGAGATATAATAATGCAGATTGTGAATCGTAATCAGCCGGATGCCGAGAATTTCACCCACATTCATCAGATGGCGGATATAAGCTTTGGTAAAATTGCGGCAGGCATAACAATCGCAACTTTCATCTATCGGCGTAAAGTCTTTGGCATAGCGTCCGGCTTTGACTGGAATGGTCGAACCGTCGGCGATGAATGCGCTGCCGTGACGGCCAAGCCGAGTCGGAATTACGCAATCAAACATATCGATTCCCCGCGCTACCGCTTCCACAATCTGTTTCGGCGTTCCCACGCCCATCAGATAATGCGGTTTATCTTTCGGCAACAGCGGAACCGTCCAGTCCAGACAGTCAAACATCATTTCCTCCGGTTCGCCGACGCTGAGTCCGCCAATGGCATAACCTTCAAAGCCGATTTCAACCAGTTCCCGCGCTGATTGTTGACGTAAATCTTTGAACATAGACCCTTGAATGATACCAAACAACTGTTGTCCCGGGTCGAGCGGCTGTTCGCGAGAAATGCGTTCCCAGCGAGTCGTCATCTTCATCGATTTTTCCGCTTCTTCATAAGTGGCAGGGTAAGGCGTGCATTCATCAAACGCCATAACAATATCTGAACCGAGGATGCGCTGAATCTGCATGGATTCCTTCGGACCGAGAAAAAATCTGCTGCCGTCAATATGTGAGGCGAAACGGACTCCGTCCTGCTCAATCTTGCGCAAGGTTGACAGGCTGAATACTTGAAAGCCGCCACTGTCGGTCAGAATCGGGTGTTTCCAGGCGCTGAATTTATGCAGACCGCCGGCCGCGCTCATGATTTCCATTCCCGGCTTGAGAAACAGGTGATAAGTATTGCCGAGAATGATTTCCGCACCAAGTTTTTCCATTTCATCAGGGGACATTGCTTTGACTGAGCCGCGCGTTCCGACCGGCATAAATACCGGCGTGTTGATTTCTCCGTGTGGAGTTGACAATATTCCTCTGCGAGCCTGCGTGCCCGGACATTCAGCAAGTATTTTAAAACTCATTTCACCCTTTTACATTTCGCTTTACACTATTTGGAAAACGTAATCTAGCCTGACAGCGACGCTTATGCAAATAATTCTCAGTTTCCGGTGGCTAAAAATCAATGCGGAATCAGGGTGTAAGTGTATCCCAGATAAATGAGAAACATTATTGCGCCTTCTTTGCGGGACAGGGTAAAACCTGAACGCAGGAACGGCAGCAGAAGCAGGCTCAGTCCAATCATGACGTACATGTCAATATTTCGGATCTCATTTGTGCTCAACGGAGTTACCATTGCCGCTCCGCCAAGGACGAAAAGCACGTTGAAGATATTGGAGCCGACGACATTGCCAATCGCAATGTCAGGTTGTTTTTTGATGGCGGCAATAATTGAGGTTGCCAGTTCCGGCAGGCTGGTGCCGGCGGCAATGACCGTCAAACCGATTACGGCTTCAGATATGCCAAGATGCCGGGCAAGGACGACGGAGCCGTTAACCAGCAACTTTGAACCGGCAACCAGTACAGCCAGCCCAACAAGAATAAGCGCCACATCCGCCAGCCAGCCGAGGCGAGTCATAAATTTTACCGGCTCGATGCTTTCAATATCCGCTTCCGGCTCTTTTCGCGCCCGGTAAGCACAGACCGCAGTGTAGATGATGCCGCCAAGAACGAGAATCAGTCCTTCAATCCTTCCGATTTTTTTGTCTGTCATGAACAGCAGCATGGTCAAGGCCGCCGCAATCATTACCGGAACGTCGCGGCGAATCAAATTGATATGTACTTTCATTGGCAGGATTAATGCGGAAAGTCCGAGGATAAATGCGATGTTAAAAATATTTGAGCCGATAACATTGCCGGCGGCGATGGAGTCATGACCTTCCAGGCCGGCCG
>Ga0172380_10006178_pt1 | contig 14070 bp, 8 predicted proteins | sample Leawe162metaG_FD_119747 | JGI IMG/M metagenome (GOLD analysis project Ga0172380, IMG submission 119747) | Leachate microbial communities from a municipal landfill in Southern Ontario, Canada - Leachate well 162 metaG | ecosystem: Engineered > Solid waste > Landfill > Unclassified | place... | reverse complement strand
TAAATGAAAAATAATTTCCTTAAATGACAAAATGTGTTCCGACCGATAACATCTTGATTGCTATTTAATTCTTCACTCAATGGGAATATTCCAGATAATTTTTTTTGCCTCTTAGTTTAATAAAGTGGATTTTGAATGACGCACAACTATTCGTTTAAGCACAGATATACTCAAGTAGTGCGTCAATCTTTTTTTTTTCAAAACAGCTGTTATAGAGTAATTTCCTTTTTGGGGTCAAGCGTGTCAGTCGTGTTTTTGTAAAAATTCTCATTAATAATAGAAATTAAATCCACAATTTCTGAATGATAGCTAGAACCTCCGTTATAATTTGCTATTATTTCATTATAAGCTGAGAAATAGTAAAAACCGCCTTGCTTTTCATTTAACTTGTCCAAATATTGTTTGTAAGCAATCACTACTTTTTCAGTTCCAAGTTTTACACTTTCCAAATCAGTAATAATTCTATCTGATTTAACTTGCATTACTCCCAAAGTATGAGTCTTTTTCGAAATTTTTTGGATTCTATTTTCTAAAACTCTTATAATTTTAGGCCGATTGAAATCTTCGTAAATTAATATTGCAAATACTATAGCTTCAAGCGCTTCGTTTTGTGTCTGCTCTTTTATCAACTTTCCGTAAAGTGTTTTAAAATAATTGTATCTAGATTTTAAATAACTCTTTTTCCGTTTGGATGTTCCATCTTGTGAAAATCTAATGTTATTTGTGATATGGAAAATAAAAATAATGATAATAATCCATAGTTCATTTGTAACTGTTGTGAAGTCCGGTAGGATATTCGCTTTTGTTTTAATTAATTTGTCATAGCTGAAATATGAAATCACAATAATTGCACCCCAGTATAATAATTGTCTATACCAGTTTAAAAGTAATCCGCGGTTTGTAATGAGGTTAAATAGAAGTCGGATAATAATGTAGTAAATATTAACGTAAAATATATTCCAAACATATTTATCAAGCCCGAAATAGTAAAGAATTGCAGAGACGATAATTATATATACAATTGGCGTCAGGACACGAATGAGAAAGTTTAACGCCGGTGCTTCCTCTGTCTTAACAAATATAGATATTTCCATATAACCTATAGAATAAGAATGTTTTCCTATCCAATTGATTAATAGAAATAGCCCTACACCTAAAAATATTTGAAATATTTGTATATCCATTTTTTCTAAACCGTTTTTATAATTCTAACATTTCCTATTGCCACCTTGATGGTCTCTCAAGAATGTAGGTATCACTCTTTTTTACTTCTTCTGGGAATACACTATCTGCTAATTTCTTTCTCCCAATAGTAAATGAAGCTGAGGCAGCTTCCTTTAATGCGTAAGAATGTCTCGCCGGTGGAAATGCGACGACAATTCTTTTTTCGACAAACAGTTTATGAACAGTATTAACCGGAGCTATTAAATCACTATCTGCAGAAATTAAAATTGCAGAATCATATTTATTTTCATAAGCATCAGAAAGTAATTCAACAGCAATGTTAACATCTGTCATTTTTTCACTCGGTATCATTGTTGTATTTCCACACTTTTTACAAGTTGAACTATTCGTTTGGTATTTGCCATAGTATATTTTTACATTTGGTAAAGTTTCTAAAGCCTCAATAAAAGTTCCTTGCCTTTTTGCTTTTTCAGGTGGAATGGAAATACGTGAAGTAAAATATTTAACCTCAACCAAATTCTGGTCTTTGATTAATATATTTTTTGCAAGCTCATAGATATTTAGCCAATAATATTTTTTCCAACCTTTCTCTTTTAATCCAAAATATAGATTAAATCCATCAATATATACAATAACTCTTTGTAGTTTGACTAAATCTGTACTTGACATTATATAACTCATTTATTAGCTTTGAACCACGTTTAACAGCGCTAAAGATAGTATCTTTAGTTTGACGTCCTACTTAGGTAGGACGTTTCTTTTTAAATTGTTTTTTATATAAATACTTCCATTCAATAAAATTGTCAAACTGGCATACCCATTCCTTCTGAACTTCGGAATATACCATTACGTCTATTAAGTTTTTCACTCAAATAGAAGCATTTGTATAACTTCTTTATGTAGGCTTGAGTATTTTAGTTTTCATTGTATTAGTAACCAATTGCTTTGGGTACTCATTCCAAACTTTGCCATTGAATAGCCTACCATTAACTTTTTTATTCCGTTTGATTTCATCTGCTCCCCAGGTGCCCCATTGCTTAAAAAAGAACGCAACGTTTTGCGTTTTACATTGGTTGAAAATTTCTTCAATCCAATATTTTTTAATTGGTCTTGCATTTAATCCGGATTCACCGCCAACGATTGCCCAATGAATATCTTTGAGATCAACTTCTCCAACAGAGCCAATTAATGGTTCAAATGAAATGAATCTGATTTTGGCATTTACTTTCCTCAATGAATCTATTCGTTTTTTGAATGTGGCATTTTCTACACTAACACCAACCCAAACATTTGAAGGAACCTCGCGATTTTGTTGGGAAAAATATTCTAACATAATTGTATCTCGTTTGGTGAGAATTTGATAAATGTGATGTGGTGTATTTTTAATAATATCAAAAACCATATCCAGATATTCGAAAGGCATTTTTTCGTGAAATAAATCGCTCATTGAATTGACAAAAAACTTTGTTGGCTTCTTTATTTTCAATGGTTCTTCCAAACGATGGGGCAATATCTTGAACTCAAATTCTTCTTTGTAATCAAAAGCTCCCATTGCTTTCAAGCGTCTGGCAAAAACTTCCGCATAACAAAATTTACAACCGGCAGAGATTTTATCGCAACCAATGCTTGGATTCCAAACTTTTTCCGTCCATTCTATTTTAGTGGTTTTCATTTGTTTTTCTTTTTGATTATTTGTTTTGCAATTTTTAATGCAGTTTTATTATTTGAAGCAAATACAAAATGATAAATAGGAACATTCTTTGTATTAAACAATTTTAATGGTTCTTCTGAAACGAATCCCCATATTTTTCTTAATCTTTCAATGTAAAGTTCTGCGATTTTAGCGACAGAATCATTGACTTTAGTTACTTTATCGACAGCACCAAATAAGGTTTCAATTGATTTATTATTATAAAATTTATTCCTAATTTCTTCTTCGGACAACCCAAAATAAGACTGAAGTTTCTTCGAGAAAATCAGTTTCCCTTTCCCATCAAGAAAGCGATTTATTATTACTCCAGAAGGAATAAGAATCCACAGATCAACTCTTTTATCTTTTAATAATTCTATGCTTGTCCAATCAATTTGCATTCCAAATGGATCCAATAAAACTAAAGCAGCTTTCTTGTCATCTATGAAATTTGAAAGTTCTTTTAATTGATTATTCACATCATCCTTTAAAAAATAGCACTTATCGTTAGCAATTTCTTTTTCTCTTAGCATTTTTTCTAAAGAATTAATAGATGATTCAACATTCTCAACAAAATAATAGTAATCAAATTTCTTGGCAAGTCCAAGTACTCTTTCTGCTGAACCTTTGTAAACTTCCAACTCTTCTTTTATTAAATAATCAGCAAATAAATTATTTTCTTCATTCGTAGCTGTTAAACACCTTGAACCACTGCCGGCAAAACCGTCAAAATAAATAGTAGTTGGCCAGCCTTCGTACCTTAGTTTTTGCATATTCATTATAGTTAAGTATGCATTAACATATTTTTCAAAAGTTTCCAATTTTATTTCTGTCCAATTTCCGCCCCATGAATTTTTGGGTTCGTTTACTTCATTCATTTGTTTGCCTGTTCTGTATTTCAAATTTTTCATATTCTTCTTTAGAAATTATTTTATCAATCTCCGGGTCTATTATTTTTACTTCTTCATAAGTTAGGTTGTAAAGTTCTTGTAATAATATTCACAGATTTCTGTAAAAGATTTTGTATTTAGTGATGAAAGATATTTTTCAAATTGTTCTAATATAAAATACTTACTCATTATATAGTGGACTTAAAAATGTTTTTAACCTTTTCATTTTTTCTATTGCATCTTCTAATTCAGCTTCGTAAACTGGAGTTGTCGTTGAGTGTGAAGCAGCATTCAATATCCTATCTAAAATGTCCTTTATCTGATTTAAGAGTTTCCTACCTTCATCATTGAAGTTGTGATATTCGTATAAATATTCAAATAAATGTTTCTTAAGACTTCGTAATCTTCCTTTTTCTTCAGGAGATAAAGTTAAATCGTTTTCGAAATCGGTTTCAATTTTTTTTATAAAATCTATTTCGTAGCCTAAATTGAAAACTTTTGTAAAATCTCGTTTCTGATTTACATTTATTTTTTCTATAGCATTGGAAACCATCTTACTCAATTCTTTGAATTTACCATCCGACAATGAATTAAAATTTGGATCTAGATATTTTTGTAAAATAGATTCACATTCTTTCCTTAAATAATGGCCACAAGCTTCATAATCTTTATCCTTAAGATAGTCTTCTGCTTTATTTATATAATCTTTAGCCTCATCAATTTTTGGAGGAAGATTATCTTGTTCATTTCGTTTAACCTCATAATAAAGCCAATTGTCCGAATCAGATGTATATCTTTTTATAATATTAAAAAAGCCTTTATCTTGAGTTAAAATGATTTTTTGAAATTCATCGAATGGTTCTAAATAATTTACTTGGTCAATATTTAGAATTGACTTAATTACTTTCATTCGATTAGACATATCAAGACTTATCAGCATATCATCTAGTACAAGAATTTTAATTTCTGATACATAAAGACGCTTAAAAAGTGCAGCAAAACGTATTGACAATGCAATTCTTGTTAGCATTGCTTCATTAAAAAATGAGTGTGGGCGGTGAGATTGAGTAGATGTACTATCAGAACCAGGAAGATTTAAAGATAATTTTATTTTTAATTCTTCGTACTTATTATACAATATATTTCTATTATAATCCTTAATTATTTTCATCGATAATTTAGAAGAATATTCTAAAAGTATTACTGGTGTATTAGGTTTATCCCAGAAAACTTTTTTGAAAAAAGCATTGGATTCTTGAGCGATCAGGCCTATAAATAATTCTATTTCATCATTAAAAAGCTTGATTTCATTCTTATAGACTTTAAATGATTTTGATAATTTACCGCTTACTAACTTTTCGGGATAACTTTCAATTATTTCTGACAATATTTCAAGATAAGTTTTATTATCTTTTTTGAAATATGGGAAAAAATCTCGAATAAAAACTTGCCATAGATTAATATCTGTGCGATGAGTAGAATTATAAAAATTATGAAGATGCTTATAGTTTATAAAATCACTTGCAAGATTACCCTCTTTGACAACATTCTTAGGTGATAATTTGTCATTAGTATTGATTTGTGTTTCAGAAATACGGAAGGTAGATACTGATAAATTTTCATCTATAAATGATAAGTCTATGTAAGAATCTATTGTTTGATTTTTATTGATATTTCTGAGAGTTTGATAAGTTGAAGGGTCGTTATCTTTATATACCTTAAAATATTTTTGTATCTCAGCGTTTTCTTTTTCACTACTTTGAAAAAATGTATATAGCGCCCAATAAATAGATGACTTCCCAGAACCGTTTTCGCCCAATATTAATAAATTCTTTTTATCAACTTTAATATCAATAGGTTCTTGGAATACTTTGAAATTACTAATTGTAATTTTATCAAGTTTGATCATAGTTTGTGCTCATAGATTTGTTTAATCAAATTTTCACTACGTGAAGTGAACAGAATTAAACGATTACGAACTTTATTATCACGTTCATTCCAAAGTGTAAATAATGCATTTAAATCATTTGGATGAATAATTGACTTATCGTCGCTCAGAATTTGATTAACATCAGTAGAAACTGCTTCGACAATTGCTATTTCTCTTTCTAGCATATGATCGCAGAAAAATATTTCAATAATAAGCCCATCCAATATTTTATCGAAATATTTAGCAATAATGATGTTCGAGAAGTGAGAACTTACTTTTTTAGATTCATCACGCCGTAAATATTTTATTGCCTTAACAATAAACTTAATTATTGATTGAATATTAGGAGTGGGAATTATGATTGGTAATGAGTTTAATTCACCAGCTGAAACATGAGTGTTGCTATTGATATGACGAAATATAAAATCAAATAATTTAGACGAAAGCACGCCTTGAATAAAATCATAATCTAAATTGGGACGATTGTTTTCAATAAAAGATGAGTTATTTTCGGATAGTAAACCATAACCAAAAATTTGTGGGTCAATAAGATTACTAATGATTCTAAATTCTTGTTCTATTGCTGTGGTGCGCTGTACAAATATAGTTGCATTTTCAATAGGGGGAAATTTTTCTGTGATTTCAGGGAAATTAAGATATATTTTATCTACTCGTTGTTGAGCTTCTTTAAAGTAATATCTTTGAATATTCTCTGCCCAAATTAGGCGTATAGCATTTGGAATTGGTAATGAGGATAAATAATCTTTATACAAATCCCACTGTATCTTTCCAGTTGTAAAAATAATCCCTTCATCTTCAAAAGTTGGAAAAGAAAATATGTGCTCAAGGATTTTATACTTTTCTATTTTATCAGAAATAATGAAGATAGGTTTTGGCTTGTTTACTACTACTTGCTTCATTTCTGGTGTTATAAATTCTTCAGAAAATATTTGTTGTTTGTTATCAACGCTCTTTGTATTGACTATATCCGCATTCTTTCTCTTAACAAAAGCATTAACAATACATGCTTGAAGCACGGATTCAAAAACATTTCTACGATCAGCAAAATTCAACACACTCAGAATTGAAGAATTTTTTAGCACAAAACCACGTAATGCGGAGAAGTAACTATCGGTTAGTATTGTTTTAGGATTTATAAAGATAAGAATACCAGAGGTATTTAATAAGTCTGCAAGACAACGATGAATGAAGAAACCATATAGGTTTGGCCGACCAAATATACTTTCTGAATATATTTTCTTATATGTTTTATCTGTGCTTACCTTGTAAGGTGGATTACCAATTGCAACATCAAAACCATCCTTTATCCCAAACATCCAGAATGGATCAAACCAATCTGTTTTTTTAACCTTGAATGGATTCCAATTTATAAGCATTGTAACTGCTTCGGTATTTTTTGTTGACCATTCACGTTGTTTTTCTGCGATATTATCTTGTAAAGACTTAAATTCTCTTTCAATTTGTAATTTTCGTTTCGCAGAAGCAGTAAAGAATTCAATTCTTAATTGTTTTAATTTTTCAAAATCATCAGCAGATGTACCAAACGAGTCTTCCATCATTTGTGGTAAACCGATAAGTGTATTTACACACACAAATTTAAAATCAAGGTTCGGAAGGTTTGCAATACTCCAATTTGGTTTCTTTTTATCTACATCTTCATCAATTATTAAACTCAACCAGCAGCGTAAACGGGAAAGTTCAACAGCCATAGGTTGTATGTCGCAGCCATAGATGGAGTTGAGGATTGTTTGGAGCTTTAGATCATAAACAGATACACTCCTTTTGCCCCTCTCCAGAGGAGATAATTGCTGTTTTAATGCAATTAGTTTTTGAAGCATACCGATTGGGAATGCACCGGAGCCACAAGCGGGATCCAGTACTTTTACAGAATTAAGTTTTTCCAGTATTTGTGAAGAATATGATTTTAGTTCTTCAGGTATTTCTTCGGTGTGAATGAAGTCTTCAATTGTTGTCGCTTCGATTTCGCTCAGCGTAATATGACTCTTTATGTACTCGGAAATACTTTGTTCTACCATATAATCCACAATTTCACGCGGAGTATAATAAGAGCCTGTTGATTTACGTGCAGATTCGTGAGTTTCGGGATTCTGTTCTGCTAATAAATTTTCAAAGATACGTCCAAGCATTTCCGGATCAATCGCAATTTCAGAGCTTGAAGATGTATTCTCATCAATTGTAAAATTATATTTTTCAAGTGTGTTCTGAAATAAATTTATGAACCAATCATTATCAATAATAACATTCCCTTGATAATCGCCGAAATCACCAGCTTGTGCTTCAAATAACCCCCCATTCAGAAAAGGATAATCCTGAATTTCATCCGGTAGTGTGCCTCTTTCTTTTTGAGGAGTGTTGAAAACTTCAAAAAATAATTTTTCCAGAAATTCGAGATAGTAATTTTCATAATTTTGTACTGCATTAGAAGAAAGTACGTCTTCTGCAATAATACTTTTCTTTTTTAAGAACCAGCTAAAAATAATTCTACCAATTAAACGAACAGTGAATTGCTTTCTGGCTTCCTCAATTCTTATTGAACCTTTAAAAACTGCATTATTAATGAGTGAATCGAAGGAGGATTTAATATCAAGATAGAATTTCTTATTTACAACGGAGATATCGAAAGACTTCCAAAGAGCTTTCCATAATTCATTTGGTTCAACGAATAAATTTGATACTTTTTTATGGACTTCATCCAAGATGAAATCGTAAGTTTTATAATATGGTTGGTTAACACCAAAGGGGAGGGTTTTTAGGACAGTCCTTTTCCCCTCTTTACCCGATAATACAACTTTAAATTCGGTATTTGACGGATTACCAATAAACCAAACAACATACCTTTCTGCAGCAGAACCACCAATAAATTTCTTAGTTACTTTTTCAATATTTGATTTAGAAAGTTTCTCATCTTTTAATTTAGCAAATAGAATGAGGAGTTGAGATATCTCCCCTTTTTTAAGAATTATTGTTCGTATATCCCTTTGAGTAGCGAAGTTAGGATGATCTGAAAATAATCTAAGAGTCTCACCACCGAATAAATTTTGCTGAACATTTGCGGGAATAACAGCATGCCAATTTACAGGATCTGTAATCCCAAATTCGCTAATAAGAGAGATTGTTAATGCTTGGTAATCTAATTTAGATTTATTTTCTATAAGAGGACGCAAAGACATATTTACTATTTCCTAAATAAATTTATATATTCTTCAAATACAAACACTCTATTTCTTTTTTGTCCGGTAGTTTCAATTAGAATTTTCAAATTAACAAAGTCTCTAATCATCGTATTAGCGGTCTGTTTGGTAATTCCAAACTCTTCAACTAAATGATTCATTGTTATAATTGGGTACTTATAAAGATAATCAATTACATTTAGGGCTAATGGTACCCTTCTACCGAGAGTAATAATTTTTTTATCTTCAATATCCGCACGTAATTGTAATATTTTTTGAAATGTTTCAATACCAGTTTTTGAGGTTTCAATTATACCGCTAAGGAAAAATTTTATCCATTGCGTTAGGTCATTTTTTGTACGGACGTTATTGAGATTATCATAATATAATTGTCTGCTCTTTTCAAAAAATTCCGACAAGTATAATGTAGGCTTTGACAGAAGATTATTTGCAACAAGATAAAGAGTAATCAATAAACGACCAACCCTGCCATTTCCATCGAGAAAAGGATGAATAGTTTCAAATTGATAATGTGCAATGGCAATTTTAATAAGATGTGGAACCTTTATATTTTCATTATTGACAAATGATTCAAAATCATTTAGAAGTTCAGAAATATCAGAATGATGAGGAGGAATAAAAACGGCATCATTGATTGTAGCACCGCCAATCCAATTTTGACTTGAACGGTATTCACCAGGCATCTTATCTTTGCCGCGTGTATTTTCAAGCAGAATCTTATGAGCTTGTCTTATAAGACGAGAAGAAACAGGAAGCGAAGAAAGCGATTCAACCGCAACATTCATTGCTGAAATATAATTTTGGACTTCACGCCAATCATTCTGCTTTTCCGGTGATATATCTTTCTCTTTTAGCACAGCATCTTCGATATGAGTCTGAGTGCCCTCAATACGGCTTGAAGTTGTTGCTTCTTTTACAACGTGCATTCTTATGAAGAGATCTACATCTGGAACGATGGAAGAAAACGCATTTAGTTCACCAAGTTTTAGATATGATTCCTCAAGCATTTTATTCACAATCGGGTCGCTGATAATCCATTCCTTATTTATCTTTTCTGGTAAAAAGCTCTTATACTGATATTGGGGAATGAAAATTCCGGATTTAAATTCTTTTATATCCATAAACTCTAATAGTTGTAAAAATCAATGATAGCCTACCAAAAATTAGACTAAACATACCACATAGTCAAGGTTATACGCTTAAGTTAGACTAAGATATTTTATAGTCAAAGATAATTACTTCAATTATATGGTAATAACTTTGAAAATTCTTATAGTAAACGGATACCTTTTATCTTTAACCGCATTATTAATTCTTTTTAATTGAATAATATCCGTACCAGAATTCAGGTTCCGCCAAGGTTTCAGGTTTATCATTTTTTAATAAATGATTGCTTATGATTGCCAGATTATCCAAGAAGTCGATTGTTACTTTACCATTATTTCGGCGGACGAAATTTCTTAAACAATTTTCAAAAGGTAAATAATTCTGACGAGATAAAAGCATTCTCATTCTATTTATGTTATCGGTAGAATATCGATCAAGGTTTTCATTTAATAGTAAAAGTAATTCTTCTTTGTAAGATGAGAGTGATGCTGCTCCACCAGTCCTTTTAACACCTTGAAAACCTGTAATATCTTCAAAGTCCATTGCCAGTTGATATGATTTTTCAGCATTGTAAAATTTCTCAGATAATTCTTTGCTTTCAGAGATTTCTGGATCAGAAAGTTTGACAAGTTGCCGTTCTTTATCGAAACTGCGAATGAGTGTAAGTGCTTTAAGATGATTTTTTTCTTCTGAAACTTTGTTTAGCTCTTCTTTGATGAAGCGGAATTCACCTTTAGCAATGTTATAAATAAGTAGCTTTTCTTTTTCGGTTAATTTGTTAAGTAAACACCACTTTTCAAGATTGAGATTTTTAATTCTTTCTTTTTCTTCATCAGATGCTTTACGCATAAATATGCGAAGATCATTTTCAAAAACTTCATCAAAGGCTAAATCATTTTCCCTTTCAAGAGATTCAATAGCTTGCTTTTGTTTTTCAGGATCATCGCTGTAGATATTTTCAATTAAGCCAAATTGTTTTGGAGTGATATTCTCACCAAGTACACTGCTATCGAGACCAACGCTTGCACCAATAATTTGAATTTTTTCTTGAAGCTTTAACATCAACCGTAGGAATTTATCAAGCTGATCTTCAGGGCGGAAATTAAATATTTTTACTTGCTCAAAAGTGGAACCAAGACGATTTATACGACCATTACGCTGAACCATTTTAACGGGATTCCAATGCAGATCATAGTTAATGATGATTCCGCAATCTTGTAAGTTCTGACCTTCACTAAGCACGTCTGTTGAACAAAGCAGTTTAATTTCTTTTTCTCCGTTAACAAGACCATTGATAACTGTCTGGTTTTGTGCTTTAGGAGCAAAGCGTTTTACATAAGCAGATTTGTACTTGCCGGTTTTACTTTTGAGGAAAGCAATTTCATCAGCAGCAACATCAAGGGAATTGAGCAGTTCTAAATTCAATTCTTGTTTTAGATAATCAACAGTAGTAGCAAAGTAAGAGAAAATCAAAACTTTGCTGCCTTTAAGAGTACGGAGTAAAGTTTTCAAGCGAAGCAGTTTAGTGTCTTCAGTAACTGATGATAGAACTTTATTTATGAGTTCAATGATTTCTTTGTCTTGATTGATAAAGTTTTTGATGTTTTCAGTATTGTAATCTTCAAGATTAACCTCAACAAATGCTTTTTCGGAATTATTATCTTTTTGATTTTGTCGTTGATTAAATTTTTCAATTTCTTCATAAATCAAATCAATTACATCTTCATCTGGTTCATCCTCTTCTCTATTAAGCGCTTTGGAGATTATTGCAGGCTTGACAAGTTTTTTTTCTTCGAAGAATAATTTTTCAAACTGTGCGAGGTAGTCAGAGTATCTTGCGATTCTTTTTTTGAAAGTAAATATTGATGAATCGAAAGACTTGAACATTGTAACTTTCATAATACCGGTCAAATTCTTTCTTGAATTTGCCTGTGCTTCTTCGTCAGAAGATTTTTCAAGTTTTTCTGTTAAGTAACTATAAGGAATTAGCTTTAGACCTTTAATGGCTCTATCAATAAAATGGAAAACAGATTCATATTCGGTTTGATGTTTTTTTATTGTTTCCTTTTTTAATTTGAAGAATTCCTCAAGTCCAATCTTATCTTCAACGAGTTCATCCTCATCCGTAAATTCATTAGTAAAATGTCTAAACAGTTTTGATTTAGAACTTTCCAATAAATTGATTTCATCACTTATCACTTTACGGATTTTTTTACTGTCCAATTCATAGGGAACATTTTCAAGTTTTTCTTCGGGGAATATTATCTTTTCACCATTAAGAGTTGCATCGGGAAAATCTTTTTTTACTTGGTGCTTTGTTCTTTTAACCATAATCCTATTTAGTATAGGATAAAGCTCGGAGAATACTTCTTCAGAACCTACTCTACGGAATTCACTTTGTGTCAACCGGAAAAAGTTGAAGATACTCTCAATTCCAAATGATGAAAAGAACTTGTCGTTACCACCTTTTGCAAGTAAAATTTGATTTGCAAGGTCTTTTATACCATTGTTGACAGGTGTTGCAGTGAGCATAAGAACTTTTGGATATTGTTCACAATAGTCCTTATCGGTTAGCAACTCTAAAAGATGACGAAAGGATTTACTAGCTTGGGTTTTAAGATTGTGACTTTCATCTATTACTAAAAGTTCAATAGCATTATTTCTTTTCGATTTTAGTTTGCGGAGCATCAGATCATTCTTAATTCTTTCAAAACTATCTTCTTTAGCAAATTCTGTAATAGAATTAATAGGTGCATTAAGCGAAATTTCTTTAAGGTGGTTTTCCCAATCTTCTCTTAATGAAGCTGGACAAATAACTAAAACATTTTGTCTGCCAAAATATCCAAGTTCTTCAATAACCTTTTTTGCAATAAATGATTTACCTAGACCGACACTATCTGCAAGCAAGCACATACCAACTTTTGGATTACGTAGACGAGCAAGCACCTTTCTCACACTCTCTTCTTGGAATAGTGTTAAGTCTACTCTTGATTCAAAAAATGATTCGGCACGTAAATTTTCTTCGATTTCAATGTCATCTCCATAAATTTCATAAAGTATCTTCATATACAATTCAAATGGAGAATAGCTAAGATTACCGAACTTGCTTAAGCCAAGAATTTCAATTTTGAATTGTTCTGTCCAATCAATACTTTCTTCATCATTCCATAATTTATCAAACCAACTGCGATGACTTGGATCTTGATCAGCAGTTTTTGGTAAATAATTAACAATCCTATGATCGTATTCTACTTCATTAAGTTCAGTGTTACCAAGTAAACCATTGCGAGTAAAGTTCGAACTTCCGATGATACCAATTGCATTTTCGGCTTCTGAACCGAGTATATAGCATTTTGCGTGAAGGAATGATTTCTTATAAAGTTTTATTTTGATTCGACCTGTCTCAATATACTTACTTAAGAATTCTACAACTTCTTTGAATTCTGGTTTAAATGGTAAGTCCGATAGATCAGCTTTCAAATACTTTTCAGGGAATGAGGTATCAAGCTGGGAGATTCTAATTTTAGGTTCTTCGCCGATTAAAAAACGAATTTCTGAAAAAAGGTTATTGTTTAAAAAATGTTCTAAAGATGGTTTTAATTCAAGGACAGCAGGTAAATCCCAATAGCCGGAAGCAACACTAAATTGAGTAAATTTTCCAGAGGAAAGATTTTCAGATAAAAAACCCTTTACCTCAAAAGAAGCCGCTGAGTTGTCTAGAATTTTTGATTGATTACTCATAAGGGGATTTTTCTGTTTTTACAATAATAGTAATTAAAGCTATAAATTCCCATTCAAAATTGACCCACCCTAAAATAAGTTAAGTATCATTAAGTTCTTTACTTGAGTTCATTGGCTATTTACGAAATCATAATCCAAAGTAATACTCTTTTATTTTGGTTGCCATTAATTTGCGTCTTAATGATAAAAAATCTTGATAGTCAGAAATAGTCATTTCCATTAATTCAATAGGAATACAATTCATTTTCAAATTATCTATAAGTTCTTGTCCATTCGAAAGTCCGCTTACCAGTT
>Ga0172380_10006177_pt1 | contig 14074 bp, 12 predicted proteins | sample Leawe162metaG_FD_119747 | JGI IMG/M metagenome (GOLD analysis project Ga0172380, IMG submission 119747) | Leachate microbial communities from a municipal landfill in Southern Ontario, Canada - Leachate well 162 metaG | ecosystem: Engineered > Solid waste > Landfill > Unclassified | place... | reverse complement strand
TATAGGAAATATTTTTTCTTATGCGATAAGCTCTAAGCAAAGAGTTATGCTGACTCTTATAAAAATAGAGAATCTTTCTCCTACTTTATATAACTTTATATTTGCACAAAATGAAAACCTCAGATTCAATCCAGGTCAATACGCAGAGTGGACACTGCCCCATAAAAGAGCTGATAGTCGCGGAAACAGACGATTTTTTACGATAGCATCGTCTCCTACGGAAAAAGACATTATGCTAGGGGTAAGAATAGAAGAAGAGTCAAGCAGCTTCAAAAGGTTTCTTAAAAGTGTGACAAAAAAAGATATAGTGTCAATCGGAAATTTAAAAGGCGACTTTACTCTGCCTGATAACAAAAATGAAAAATTAGTATTTATCGCAAGTGGAATTGGAATTACTCCATTTAGAAGTATGGTTAAATATCTGATCGACAAAAGCGAAAAGCGTGATATTGTTCTAATTCACGCGTGTTCCCGAAAGGAGGATTTTGTATACGAAGATGTTTTTAAAAACGCTCAATTAAAAGTAGGCTTAAAATACATTAAAATCTTAAACAGCGATGGAAAAATCTACCCGGACTTTAATGGATACTATAATCACTTAAATAAAGAGATTATTGAAAAAGAAGTAACTGAATTTAAAAATAGAAGATATTTTCTGTCAGGATCAAATCAGGCAGTTAGTATTTTTCAAAAATTTCTATTAGATCTTAAAATTCCGCGAAATAAAATCATAACCGACTACTTCTCGGGTTACTAATAAAACCTTTCTAAAAGGCCTACTGTGCCTTTTTCTTAGCTGTTTTGGCCTTTGCTTTAGTCACTTTCTTTGCTTTTGCTACCGTTTTTTTAGCTTTAGCAACGCTTTTTACAGCTTTTACAGTACTTTTTTTAGATGCTTTTTTAGCTTCTTTTTTAACATCCTCAGATGCTTCTTGAGCACGCTTTTTAACTTCTGCTAAAAGCTTTCCTCCTTCTTTTTTAGCATCTTCGAGTAATTTCTCAGCTTTCTTTCTATTCTTTTTATTTGTTAAAGCTGCAGCGGCAGCTCCGGCTATAACTGCTGCACCAGCAACTCCAGCTGCTATTGCTGCTTTTGCTGCTACATTATTTTTTTTCTTTCTTCCCATTATTATTCACCTCCTTCCGATTCAATAAACATCTATATAATAACAAATTTTGAAACATTAAATTAATTTTATTTAATTTTCTATTCTAATTATTTTCAATCTCTTACGTCACGTTTACCTAATCTGGCATTAGCTCATTTATATTTAAAATACTTAAGAGGAGGTGATAGAGTATGGACGAAACTTATACATGCATGTGCGGAGAAAAATTTGAGAAAAAAGAAGATTTAAAAATACATAATAAAAAAGCTCATGGAGACGAAATGAGTGAAGCAGTAGATCAAATGAAATCTGATCAGCAAAAGTCAGCCGCAATGTAATTACTTAACTAATAAATCTCAGTTTCCTGCTATAATATAGGATATGGCATTAATTGACGATGTAGTAATAAAAGTAAAAGCAGGAACAGGCGGTAACGGAGGCAAATCGTATAAGACATATTTTGGCAGCACAAACCGTCATCCTGACGGAGGTAACGGAGGAAGAGGTGGAAATATATATTTCGAAGGAACGGCCAATCTAAATGATTTAAGTGAATTTCGATATAAAAAATCTATAAAAGCAGAAGATGGTGTTCGAGGCGGTCATAAAGACCTTGATGGTAAATATGGAAAAGATGAAATAGTCCTAGTTCCACTTGGAACTACTATAATTGATACAAATACGCAGGAAGCTTTCGAGATAGTAAAAAATCGTGAACGTATATTAATTGCGCGCGGCGGAGACGGCGGTATAGGAAATCACGATCTTATAAACGTTCCTGGAGAGGTTAGTAAAATAACGGATATAGGCAAAACAGGTGAGGAGAAACAACTTCATTTGATCTTAAATCTTATTGCAGATATCGGATTAATAGGACTGCCAAATGCAGGAAAGAGCTCGCTTCTGTCAGCGCTCACTAAGGCCACTCCAAAAATAGGGAATTACCCATTCACTACTCTGGAACCAAATCTGGGAACGATGGACGTGAATAACAAAAGAATTGTTCTTGCAGATATTCCTGGACTAGTAGAGGGCGCATCTAAAGGCAAGGGTCTGGGAATTCAATTTTTAAAGCATATCCAAAAAACAAAAGTCCTTTTACATATGATCGATATTACCACTCCTAATTTATTCGAAACGTACTCAACCGTAAGAAGCGAATTTGAAGATTATGATCCCACAATACTTCTTAAAAAGGAAATTATACTTCTTACAAAAATTGATTTAGTAGATTTTAAAACAATAAAAGAGGCTGAATTGGAACTTAAAAAAACAAAAAGTGAGATTTTAACAATCTCGATTTATAACGAGAAAAGCTTAAATAACCTTAAAAGGGTTCTTTCAGAAATCGTTTAACTTCAATAAATACAGTAGAATAGTATTCATACAATGACACAAAAAGAAGCTCTTGATTTGCTTATGATGGGCAAAAACATCTTTCTTACCGGTCAAGCAGGGAGCGGTAAGACATTTTTACTAAATAAATACATAAAGTTTCTTAAAAGTCATAAGGTTAGTGTAGCTGTAACTGCTTCCACCGGAATTGCAGCCACACATTTAAACGGCAGTACTATACATTCGTGGTCAGGAATAGGTATAAAAAATTCTATTAATAGCATTGATTTATCAAAGATTGCAAGAAACTCCCATAAACGCGACAAAATTAAAAATGCAAAAGTATTAATTATTGATGAAATCTCAATGCTTCATAGTTATAGACTCGATATGATTAATAAAGTCTGTAAATACATAAAAGGGAATTTAAGACCTTTTGGAGGACTTCAGGTTATACTTTGCGGTGATTTCTTTCAGCTGCCTCCAATTCACGAAAAAACTGATACAGAGGTTCAATTTGCATATAAGTCGGATGCATGGAGGGAATTAGATCTTAATATTTGTTATCTGAACGAGCAGCATAGACAGCTTGATGATTCATTTTTAAATCTCTTAAATGAAATTCGCAGTCAGGAGGTAACTGAATATACTTTCGAAAAGCTCCAAAAAAGACTTAATAAAAAATTGTCTACAGATTTAAAACCAACAAAATTATTTACTCATAACGCAGATGTAGATCATATCAACAATCACGAACTTGAAAAAATTGACTCAACTGCTCACCGCTATAAAATGGTAACTCGGGGCAAGAAAGAGATAGTTGAAACTCTTAAAAAAGGATGCCTTGCACCAGAAGATCTGCACTTGAAAGAGGGGGCAATAGTAATTTTCATAAAAAACAATCCGTCGAAAGGTTATATAAATGGCACTTTGGGTAAAGTTGTACGATTTACAGATGACTCTAACCCAGTCGTAAGAACTTTTGATGGACGTGAAATTATAACAAGTACAGCTGCCTGGCAGCTTGAAGAAGGGGAGAGAATAATAGCTGAAATTGCTCAAATCCCGCTTCGTCTTGCATGGGCGATAACAGTTCACAAAAGTCAGGGAATGAGCCTTGATGCTGCTGAAATAGACCTCTCGAAGTCTTTTGCGCATGGAATGGGTTACGTCGCACTATCCCGCGTGAAGTCGCTAGACGGCATAACTCTTTTGGGAATTAACCAAAATGCTCTGATGGTAAGCAGTGAAGTCGCCGCTTTTGATACCGATTTAAAAAAACAATCTATCGAGTTATCAAATTTTTTAGCTAATCTGGAAAAAGATGAAATTGAAAATACAAAAAAGAGCTTTTTGATACAAATACTTCGGGATGATACAGATTTAAACAATGAAGCCTTTGAGGGATTTTTTAGATAATTAAAGTTAATCATACATTGCTTTATCCTATAGCATGTGGTATAATACTCAAAGTTAATAATGCAGATCGAAATAAAGTATCTGCTTATATTAGAGTTACGATAGTTTAGTTTAAAGATAAAAGTTTTTTTAATATCATCTTTTCCGACTTTCCCGTTTACTTTCAGATCTAAGCAGTTGTTTTATTTTGATAAATTAACATGTATTATTAAATCAATATGGATAATAAAAAAATTACAAGAAAAAAAATTAATTCGCCTTTTGGGAGATATTTTACGTCCCTTGAAAAAATTGATTCCGAATTAAAAGGTTCGAAAGAATTTGGGTCTATTCTAATCCTCTCACTAGTTGAAGAGGTAGGCGAGATGGCTCGCGCATATCTTGCAGAACACGGCAGAAAAGGTTCAAATCTTGCTGCACAAAGAGACGAAACTTATGAGCAGGAGCTTGGAGATATTTTAGTTACAATTATTCGCTTCGCGAGAATTAAAGATATAGATCTGGATAAAAGAATTAAATATACTTTAGCAAAAATTGCTAAAAGAAAAATAACTCCAAAAATTTAACTTCCGTATTTCTTAAAAAGTTTAGGGAATTTTTTCATCGTGATTTGCGCTCCTGTATGAAATGGTTTTGGAAAATTATTTAGTGAAAATATGCCTATTTCACTAAATTTTTCCTTCTCCATAATTTTCACCTTTGACGTATCTACCTTTATAAAAAATGGTACTGCAAGCCAATGCGTTTTTATACCATTAAAAATTCTTACTATCGAGTGCGCTGGAACTTGTTCTTGTATCTCACCATAAACGCCATACTCCTCATAAAGCTCTCTCAAAACTCCTTTTTCAACATCTTCACCAAAATCTAACTGACCAGCTCCGAAATCCCACACTCCAACTTCGTCGCGTGCCTTATATGACCTCTTGTGAAGCACAAAGTTGCCTTTCCCATCGTTGCAGTAAAAGGGAGTTGAGATTCCTATGAAATCTATTCCGGGTATTATTTTTGACTGCATGATATATCACTAAGTTTAATTTATTCTGTTAAAATATCAATATGATAACTTGTAAGTTCGAAAACGGCAGCAATGCTCAACTTCGCCATATGGTTACTCATGTTATCGCGCTGAAAGAAAATAAGATATTGCTTGTTAAAAGAGCTGAAGGAATTTTAGAGGCTGGAAAATGGGGACTACCAGGTGGATTTGCTGACCGCAATGAAACAATAAAACAAACTGCAATAAGAGAATTTAAAGAAGAGACAGGGTGGGATTGTGAAGTTATCTCTCTTTTTAAAATCATCTCTAATCCTAATAGACCGAATGACAGTGGCAGACAAAATATAGCTCTGGAATTTTTAGTAAAACCTCTTAAAAAAACAGGCGAATCAGATTGGGAGCAGACTGAAGTAAAGTGGTGGGATCTTGACGAAATTAACGAAAGTGAAATGGCTTTTGACCATGGAACTACTATTAACTTCCTTAAAAAATATTTAAAAGGTGAAGTTGAGATTCCTATATTTGCGTGAAAAAAAATATCATCGTTCTTTCTTTCGTTCCACTTTTTATACTAACCTCGTTTCTTTTTGCATATAATAATAACTTTAATAATTTTAAATCTTACGAACCTACCAGTTCTGATAACGCTTCTTTTACTCTTATTTCTACTGGCGATATAGGACTTGGAAGATTTGTTAATTACCAAATAATAGTAAACGGTGATCCTACCTACCCGTTTTTAAATATTGCCTCTTATCTTAAAAGTGCTGACTTTACTATTATAAATCTGGAAAGCCCTCTTATTAAAAATTGTCCAACTATAGTAACAGGTTTTAAATTTTGCGGCCTTTCACAAAACTCTCACGGTCTTATTTTTGCTGGAATAGATGGAGCAAATTTAGCAAATAACCACACAACAAATTACGGGATTGAAGGACTTTTAGAAACTGAAGCACTGCTTAAGGATAATAATATTATTCCCATCGGGCTTTCAAATGAAATCAAATATGCGAGTATTAACGGTGTAAAAGTCGCTTTTGTTGGTTTTGTTGAGCTAAATAATAACTGGACAGGCCTTTCAAATGCAACGGATAACAATTTAAAAATACTTATTACTGAAGCTGAAGATAATGCTGACGTAGTGATTGTATCTTTTCACTGGGGTCCGGAATATACCCATAACCCATCAGACAACCAAATACGACTAGCTCGAATTGCTATAGATTATGGCGCTGACTTAATACTTGGAAATCATTCGCACTGGATTCAGCCTTTAGAAAAATACAAAGACAAATACATAAGTTATGCTCAGGGTAATACGATTTTTGACCAAGACTGGTCGCAAAAAACAAAAGAGGGCGTAATATATAAATTCGAGTATTTAAATGGAAAATTTGAAAAAATCGATGAGAAATACACCGTAATTGAAAATAACTCTCAGCCCAGATTTGCTGATGAGGCCGAAACAGAAAGAATAAAATCTTATATTACGCCGCTATAGCCTTGACGATAAACTAAATTTAGCTTATACTTGGGCTCGACAAAAAAAGTCCAACTCGGCTGCCCCCGTAATCTGCCCCAAAAGACAATGGTAAAAAAAATTAGAAAAATTCTTAAGAACAAGCTTAATTTTTTTCCTACGAAAAAAGTTAAAAAACAGTTTCAAAAAATAAAGATACTTTTAGCTAAAAAACCTTTTACTGCTTTTTTTATAGCTCTTGGAGTGCTTTTTTTAATAATTCTTTTAGGAAACACAATTGCAAAACTAAACGAAAAAGAAATTCCCCAGAAAGAGTTAATAAAGACAGTAAAAACATATCACGTAGGCAACTCCCCAAAAGTAACACTTCAAGGTGAAGTAGAGCACGAAGGAATAATAAATATTGTTGCTCAAAGTCCAGGAATAGTCCAGAAAATTTTGGTAAATGAAGGCGACGAAGTTAAAAAGGGGCAGCAGCTGATTAATTTATCAACGAATTATCAAGGCGGAAGCGCACCAGGGGTACAAGCGTCGATTGCCGGTGCACAATATAAAAATGTAAAGGAAACCTACGAGACACAAAAGGACTTGGTTAATAAACAACGGGAAGTCGCTCTTAAAACAAATGAAAACACAGAAGAACTCAGAAAAATTTCTGAAGAATTGAGAAATAACACTGAAACTCTTCTAAATTCAAATCGGGAAATACTGCGTGCACTGGAAGCCCAAACAGCATCACTCGAACAAAGTGGAGCGCCATCAGCAGATATTTTGCAGGCAAAGCAGCTTCAGTCGCAAGCAAGAGCCTCAGTTACCCAAATAGAGTCATCTTTTAATAATCTCGATTACTCAACTAATAAAGACAATCCGCCAACCAAACTTTCTGATCTCCAAAAAGACATAACTTTAAAACAGCTTGATTTGCAGGATAAATCACTTGATTTAAATAAGGAGATATCAGGACTTTCATACAGTCTGGCGTCGATCCAAGCGTCACTCTTAAAACCGTCATCTCCGTTCCAAGCAACAGTCGAGCGAATTCATGTAGGAATTGGCGAATCTGTTAATCCTGGAACGATTCTTGCAACAATTTCATCAACAGACGCAACAGCACGCATCGCGCTTCTCGTACCGTTTAATATATCAAAAAACGCGTCAGGTCTTGAATCAAGCATTATTCATATTAATGGTGAATCAATCCCGCTAACGCCATCATACGTCTCATCCTTCGCAACAGAAGGGCAGTTATATTCAATCTTTTACGATCTTCCTAAAGACTTAGTAAGTCTTACTACGGATTCACAATTTGTACCAGTTGACCTTCCAGTTGCGTCGACTGCGTCTGCTGCTATTCCATTTATCCCGATTGACTCTGTTTATCAAACACAACAGGAATCATACGTTTTTATATATGAAAACGGAAAGGTTGCATCTAAAACTTTAACGCTAGGAAGTGTATACGGAAGCTTTGTCGAAGTTAAGAAAGGACTTAATAGCGGAGATAAAGTTATCCTTAGTAGAAATGTTGTTGAGGGAGACAGAGTTAAAGCAGAATAACTTAAATATGTATGGACGAAAAAAAATCTTATTTTTCAAAATTAAAGTTTGATCCGAAACTTTCAAACTCATGGGTAGGAAAATTCTTAGGAAATCCAAGACTGGTTATCTTAATTCTTCTAAGCGTAATTTTTATAGGATCAACGAGTTATGCATCACTTCCAAGGCGTCTTAATCCAGAAGTTAAAATTCCACTCGTTATAGTGTCTACTATTCTTCCAGGAGCAAATCCGCAAGATGTTGAATCGCTTGTTACTATTCCTATAGAAGATGTTGTAAGACCGCTAGAAAATATAACGACAGTAACGTCCTCATCTCAAGATAATGTTTCTGTAATTCAAATCGAATTCTCTTCTGGAATTGATCCTGATGACGCAAAATCTGATGTTCAATCTGCGGTTGATCAGGCAGATCTACCCGACGACGCAATAGACCCTCAGGTGCAAAAAATTGATTTTGAGAATCAGCCGGTTTGGACTTTTGTACTGACTTCAAATTCTGATTTGGCCAGCCTTACAAGGCTCTCGAAAAATCTTCGGGAAGATTTAGAAGACGAAAGAAGTATTGATAGAGTAAGGACTGGAGGACTGGACGAGTCAGAGGTAAGTATAGTAATAGAACCTGAAAAACTTACATCGTACAATATCAACACAAATCAAATTTCACAAATTATAAGAACGTCTTTAGCGTCATTTCCAGCAGGATCTATCGAAAACGACACGCAATCACTAACTCTTAGCCTGGACCCGCAAATAATGTCAATAGAAGACATTAGAAATCTAAAAATTAATCTTAATAACTCTATAGTTCCATTGTCAGCAGTAGCAACTGTTACTGAAAAATCAAAACCATCGTCGCTTTCTACATTTTATTCATCAAAATCTCAGAAGGCGTCTCGCGCAGTTGTATTTGATGTATATAAGACTACAACTTCAAATATTGATGCTGCAGCTCGCGACGCCGAAAAAATAGTTGAGGAAAGTCTTAAGCCATATGGTGATACTTTTGAAATAAAATCAATTACTAATACCCAAGAACTTATTTCAGAACAGTTTGGCGAGTTGATAAGAGACTTTATGCTCACTGTAATTCTAGTTTTTATAGTACTCTTTATCTTTTTAGGAGCAAGACAAGCATTCGTATCGTTCTTTGCCGTACCCCTTACTTTTTTAATCAGCTTTACTGTCATGAATTACCTGGGAATCTCATTAAATTTTCTTTCTATGTTCTCGCTGCTTTTATCACTCGGGCTCTTAGTTGACGATACAATTGTCGTAATTTCAGCGATGACTGCTTACTTTCGTGTAGGTAAATTTACCCCAATTCAGACCGGTCTTCTAGTATGGCGCGATTTCTGGGTAGCAATTCTTACAACAACGCTCACCACAGTTTGGGCGTTTCTCCCATTACTTCTTGCAACAGGAATAATCGGTGAATTTATTAAATCTATTCCGATCGTCGTATCTACAACTCTTATCGCATCATTTTTTGTCGCTATGTTTTTAACTCTTCCCCTAATGGTAATTCTATTAAAACCGCAAGTCCCATACCGTGTAAAAATCCTTTTTTACATTCTCCTTCTTCTTGGCGCGCTTACTCTATTTATCATCGTAACCCCAAAGGGAGTGTTTTTACCTTTTGCGCTCGTTGCGCTTCTAGTTCTTAGCTATGTGGTATCACAAATTTATAAAATTTTACTGGGAAATGCTAAAGGCTATGTTTTAAAAACAAGTAAAAAAAGCAGGGTTCTAAAAAAAGCACCCAGATTTCTTGAAAATGGACTTATAAGTTTTTCAACTATTGAAATAAGATACAGAAAAATCCTTACAAAAATTCTTAGAACAAAAGCTAACAGACGAAAAGCCGTTATTATGGTTGTTGTTTTTTCAGTCTTTTCGTACCTTCTTCTTCCTCTTGGCTTTGTAAAAAATGAATTCTTCCCGGCAAGCGACGAAAATAACTTGTATGTAAGTATAGAAATGCCTTCAGGAACCAGTTCTAAAATTACTGAAAATGAAGCAAAATTTATTCTCAATGAAACTACATTAAATGAAAACGTTTTATATGGAATTGCAGATATAGGACAATCTTTTAGTACAACAGGCGGAACTACAGGAGGGGGTGGAAACGTCGCGCTTGTGTCGCTCACATTGATTAATAAAGGAGACAGAACCAACACATCGTCAACTATAGCTGAAGAGCTGCGTGAAAGTCTTTCAACTTATGAAAAAGGCACAGTAACGGTCACTGAAGTTTCAGGTGGACCACCCGCAGGAGCAGATATACAAATAAAACTTTTCGGCGAGGATCTTTCCACCTTAAATGTTTATGCTGATAAAATTGTATCGCACTTAGAAAATGAACGAGGCGCCGCTGACGCGACAAAATCGGTAAAGGAGGGCGCAAGTAAGATTGCATTTATTCCGGATGGGGCGTCTTTAGCGCGTTATAATCTAACACCTGATTCGATAGGCTTTTTTCTGCGTACTTTTGCATCGGGGATTGAGGTTGAGAGTGGAAAAATTACAGGAGATAAGGACGAAGAGCAGGATATTACTCTCAGACTTGGTGCGGGTACTCAGCGTATCGAGGATGTAACAAAACTTTCGATAGGAGCAGGGCAGGGCAATATTCCACTAACGAGTCTGGGAGAATTCAAACTCAAAGCAAATCCATCGTTAATTACGCGAGAAAATGGCCAGAGAACTATTTCAGTTACGGCTGCCGTAACAGGAGGAGGCACAACTACTGAAATTAATAAACGCCTTGAAGAATACGCTGATTCGGACCTAAATCTTCCCGATGGATACTCATGGGCTACGGGTGGAGTGAATGAAGAAAATCAAAAATCTGTTAATTCTATCCTTACCGCAATGCTTTTATCATTTCTTCTAATAGTTGTTACTATGGTAATTCAGTTTTCATCATTTAGAAAAGCTGTGATTGTTATGCTTGTGATTCCGCTTTCTATCTCAGGTGTATTTATTATTTTTGCACTCACAAATACACCGCTTTCATTCCCTGCTCTAATCGGTGTTCTTGCGCTTTTTGGAATAGTCGTTAAAAATTCGATTCTAATAGTAGATAAAATTACGGCAAATGAAAAAACAGGAATGGAATTTTTACATAGTATCGTTGAAGGGACTGAAAGCAGACTGGAGCCTATTGCGCTTACAACTCTTGCAACAATTATGGGTCTTACACCAATAACGCTTTCGAATCCTTTGTGGCGTGGACTGGGAGGAGCAATAATCGCCGGTCTTATTTTTTCTGGAACTATAATGCTTTTCTTTATTCCTGTCGTCTACTACATGTGGATGAATAAAAAGAGAAAGAGTTAGCAACAATAGTTAAATTTCTTTTTCAGCTTTATTTGCCTTTATGTACCGCAAATAATTTTGACCAAAATAAAGAATCAAAAGTGCCATTATACCGGAAACTATATAAGGCAGACTCAGATTAAATGTCGCGATTATTCCTCCAGCAATTGGCCCTATTACTCTAGCCATTGATCCAAAAGACTGAGCGATACCCAGAACAACTCCTTGCTCATCCTGTTTCGACTCAAGAGAAATAAGAGATTGAACACCAACATTTATCAGGCTGAAACCAACGGATGTAAAAGGACCTATAATTAGGGCCATCCAACCAAGAGGAGCAAGACCTACCATCGTGACGGAGATACCAAAAAGCAAAAGTGCCATTCTGACAATCTGAGTTTCATCAAATTTCTTCAATAGTAGACGCACTAAAAATGCTTGAGTAATAAATGAGCCCAGCCCAATGAGACCAAAGTAATAACCATTCTCTGCCTCGCCCCAGCTGTAAACAGCCTGGGAATAAAGAGGGAATACTCCGATAATAAGGGCTAACGCTAAATTTACAAAGAAGAACAGAAACAGAAGAAATGACATATTTTTTGGACGCAAAATTTCTTTTGTTACCTTGAGATTAAAAAATTCAATTTTAATGTGTTTTTGTAAAGCAGTATTTGATTCTGGAAGTATCAGAAAAATTAGAACAGTGTTTACTGCAGACAAAACTGCAGGAATTAAAAAAGCGTACTGAATTCCAAATTTGGACGAAACTACACCTCCTAAAAGAGGACCTACTATGAATCCGAGCCCAAAAGCTGCCCCTATAAGCGCTATTTTCTTCGTTCTTTCATGTTTTTCAGAAGTATCTGCAATATACGCTTGGGCAACTGAAATATTTGCACTACCAATTCCGCCTATAATTCTTGCTATAACTATTAACCAAAAGCTTTGAGAAAGAAAGATAATAAAATAAGACAACGCATTTATAAATGAGGTAATAATTAATACCGGCTTTCTACCATATTTATCAGAAAGTCTGCCTAGAATAGGCGAGAATAGGAACTGAAATAATGAAAATATCGAGATTATAATTCCTACCAATAACGCTCCTCCTCCAATATGAGTTATCAATAGGGGCAATATCGGAATTACTATTCCAAATCCTACTAAATCAATAAAGACGACTAATAAAAGTACTATTGTTTTTTTATCCATTTGTAAATTTTACAATAAACTAGCGCGTTTTCCTAAACGCAAAACGGAGGGGTGTATAATAGAGAGTGAAATGCAAAATGCAGGATCGGATATAACAACAGTAGACGCGAAAGACGTAAAAAAACTGCTAGATGAAAATCAGAATATCATAATTCTTGACGTAAGAACTCCAATGGAAGTAAAAAATGGCAGAATACCACAAAGTATTAATATTCCTCTCGATGAAATAGAAGAGAGAGTAGAAAAAGCGCTTCCGGATAAGAAGAAAAGTATTTATGCTTATTGCCTTAGCGGGTCAAGAAGTATATTTGCAGCAGCACTTTTGAAAAAAATGGGGTATAGCAATGTATTTAATGTACAAAGTGGAATGCTTTCGTGGCGGGCAAATAAATTTCCTATAGATGAATAACTAGTTAATTAAAATTGAGTATTTTATTTAGCAGATTTTTTCTTGCGGTCTGCATAAACTTTTTCAAGAGCGTCAGATGTTTTATCAAAGACTAATCCTTCAGTATCAAATTTTACTAAGAACGGATTTTTTAAGAATGTGCTTTTTACTTTTTCAGAAACTCCTGAAAAATATACAGGAATCTTTTCTCTTTCAAACAATTCAACAATTTCTTCTAAAAGCAGCATCCCATCAGGATCCACATAAGCGACGGATCTGAATCTTAAAATAATGCTTTTTGCGTTCTTAGAAATATGCTCAAGTCTTTTAAGATGTGCTTCCCGATTAAGATAAGTAAGATCTGTATTGAATGAGTAGACTACTGGATCTCCACCACGCTCGAGCTTTAGGAGATCATTACCAACAATTCTATTTGTCAGTTTTTTATCGTGATTTACCATAACTTCATAGTCACCCTGACTTAGTCGCTGAACTTGCCTTAGTAAAATTACCACAGATCCCGCACTTACCGCTATGATAGGGTCTATTACAACTGTCACTATTCCTACAATAAGCGCTATAACAAATGACAATCTGTCATGTCTAAATAAGAAGGAGAAATGATCGCGTTCTACCATATTAATTGCTACATTTACTAATATTGCTGCGACAATTGATAAAGGCAAATACTGAAAATATCCGAAAAAGGCTACTGAAATAACTAGTATCGTCATAGCAGATAAGAACGCCGACGCTCTGCTATTACCACCGCTTTTTATATTTAGACTTGTTCTTGCAAGTGCTGCTGTTACAGGCAATCCACCCATGGGTCCAGATACGATATTCGCAAGAGACAAAGCTAAAATTTCTTTTCGCTCATTAAATTTGGTTTTAGTCATCATGTTCGCAACCTTTGCAGATAAAAGGGTTTCTATTATTGCGATAAAAGCTATAACGCTAGCGGCCTGAATAAGTCCCGTATTTATTCCTACTAAATGCGGTAAACGACTTGGAATTAAGGATAACTCTAAAGCTCCAAATTTAGCAAAAAGTGTAGGAATTTCAAAGGGAATTAGCTGAACTGAAGAAAGGTACCCGATAATTATTCCTACTAAAGTAAGAATTATTGATCCGGGAATACTTTTTAAACGTTTTTTTGTTCCTATTAAAAATAGAATTCCTAATAGAAAAATTACTGCTGAAAAAATATTAAAATGACTGATTACTTTTAAAGATTCAAAGATGTTGAGTATT